>Ga0208297_1000211_pt1 | contig 151625 bp, 139 predicted proteins | sample LMS_cellobiose_e_FD_187367 | JGI IMG/M metagenome (GOLD analysis project Ga0208297, IMG submission 187367) | Rumen-fistulated moose microbial communities from Alaska, USA - LMS_cellobiose_enrichment (SPAdes) (version 2) | ecosystem: Host-associated > Mammals > Digestive system > Stomach >... | reverse complement strand
GTAACTTTCGTTTCCCTAAAATGCCGTAGAATGCCATAAAATGCCATCGGGCACGGTCTGTAAAAACCGTACCCGATGCGCTTAAATTGCTTATTTTCAGGTAGTTAAGCCCCTAATATTCTTCCTCGTTAAAGAAGAAGTCATCCTTGGCCGGGTAGTCGGGCCAGATGTCTTCGATGCTTTCGTAGATTTCGCCGTCGTCTTCGAGCTCCTGGAGGTTTTCAATGACCTCTTCGGGGGCGCCGGAGCGGTTGGCGTAGTCAATCAGTTCGTCTTTGGTTGCGGGCCACGGAGCATCGTCGAGCCTGCTTGCCAGTTCCAGTGTCCAATACATAGTTCCTTTGTTTATTAGGTTCGCGCAAATATAGAAAAAAAACGTTACACAAAACTATTTTTAAGTATTTTTGCAATATGGCTTACAAAAGAGAAGACCTATACAGCGAAGAGGCGACACAGCAAATCGAAGGCCACGTCCGCGAGATCCTGCGCCTGCTGGGCGAAGACGAGGGCCGCGAAGGCCTCCTGAAGACCCCGGAGCGGGTCGCGAAGTCCCTGCAGTTCCTGACGAAAGGCTATGAGGAGAACGGCGTCGAGATCATCCGCAGCGCGATGTTCGACGAGAAATACCGCCAGATGGTCCTGGTCCGCGACATCGAGCTCTTCTCCATGTGCGAGCACCACCTCCTCCCCTTCATCGGCAAGTGCCACGTCGCCTATATCCCGGACGGGAAGATTACGGGCCTGAGCAAGATCGCCCGCGTCGTAGAGACCTATGCGCGCCGCCTCCAGGTCCAGGAGCGCCTGACCGTCCAGATCCGCGACTGCATCCAGGAGTCGCTGCACCCCCTGGGCGTCGCCGTCGTGATCGAGGCGAACCATACCTGCATGCAGATCCGCGGCGTCGAGAAATCCAACGCCCTGACGACGACGTCGGCCTTTTCCGGCATCTTCCTCTCGTCCGCGCGGACGCGGAACGAGTTCCTCAACCTGATCCGGGGATAATCCCTAGCGGGAAAGCCGCTTCAGTTCCGACTCCGCCTTGATCTTGTCGATGATGGCGCAGACGATTTGGTACGTGCGGCTGTCGCGGGTATAGACCGCGGGCGTATAGAAGTTGACCCGTCCCTGGCGGTGGAGCTTCTGGGCGCCCTTTTTCTTCTTTTCGTCCGCGGGGTTGTAGACCGCGACGGAATTGCCGCCGAACATGCTGACGATCTTCATGCAGGGCACGTCCGTGTCCCCGTCGCCGAAATAGATCATCTGCGGGAAGGGGATGCGCTTCTTGTCTTCGGCGACGCTGGAATTGACGATCTTGTTGTCGCGGGCGCTGAAGATGCCTTTGCTGATCTTGAAGATGAACTGCGTCTTCGCCGTGTAGTCCACGGCGATGCCGGGCCACTCCGCCTCGCCGTTTTCGTCGTAGAGGAAGGTGCCGGCGAAGATGTGCTTGAACTCGTGGGCGATGGGGCTGCCCTCGATGATTTCCTTGAGGCCGGAGGAGTTGATGTAGTGCTCGATGCGGACGCCGCGGGAGCGGCCGTATTCGTTGATGAGGCCGAACCACTCGCGCACGCCTTCGAAGAGCTCGATGTGCTTGCCGAATTCCTTGAAGCGGTCGTAGCGGAGGGTGATTCCGTTGGCGCGGGCTTCGTCGAACATCAGCTTCATGTAGGAGAGGACGTTGCTGGCGTCCTGGCCGATGGCGATCTGGTCGCTCTTCGCCCAGAACTCCGCCGGGGTCTGCCCGACGGCCTGGATGAAGCCGAACTCCTGCATGTTGCCGGGAGAGAGGGTTCCGTCAAAATCGTAGATCAGCGCGACGATGGGTAGCTTGCTCATTTTTCACCACACATAATAGGGATTCGCCACAAATATCGGGATAATTCGCCACATACGCACACGCGCGATTGCAAAAAAACGCGCCGGCCGTTACTTTTGCGACCGTAAAAACCAAATCTGAAAACCAACCTATGGCAAACTATCCCCACTATCTGGAGCGCCTGCAGAACGCCACGCGCAAATTCTGGGACAAGACCGCCCTCCACAGCATCGGCGGCGACTCTTTCTCCTACGGCCAGATGGCCGAGCAGACCGAGAAATTCCACCTCGTCTTCGAGGCCCTCGGCCTGAAGAAAAGCGACAAGATCGCCCTCTACGCCCGCAACGGCGCCCGCTGGGGTATGTCCTACCTGGCCGTCAACACGTTCGAGACGGTCATCGTCCCGATCCTCGCGGACTTCACCCCGGAAAGCGCCTCCTTCCTCTTCAACCACTCGGAGAGCATCGTGCTCTTCACCAACGAGGAAAAGTGGAGCAAGATGAACGTCGAAGACATGCCGGCCCTCCGCCTCGCCATCGACGTCGATACCTGGAAAGCCCTCTACGGCAAGGACGCCGAGACCCTCGCCACCTATGCGACGATGGACCAGCTCTTCGAGGACAAGTGGCACGGCAAGTTCGGCCCGGACGACGTCGTCTATCCGACGGACAACTGGGACAACCTTTCGACCATCAACTATACCTCCGGCTCGACCGGCGACCCGAAGGGCGTCATGCTGACCTACCGCAACTTCAGCGCGATCGTGGACTACAGCCAGCGCCACGTGCCCGCGGGCGACAAGATGGTCTCGATGCTCCCGATGGCCCACATGTACGGCCTCGTGATCGAGTTCATCTACCCGCTCTGCAACGGCACCGGCATCTACTGGCTCGGCAAGGCCCCGACCCCGGCGACCCTGATGAAGGCCTTCGCGGAAGTGAAGCCCTACCTGCTCATCACGGTCCCGCTCGTGATGGAGAAAATCTACAAGAGCAAGGTCAAGCCCATGCTCGACAAGCCCCTGATGAAGGTGCTCCTCAAGATCCCCGGCATCAACAACATCATCTACAAGAAGGTCAAGGACGGCCTCGTCCAGGCCTTCGGCGGCAACGTGGTCGAGTTCATCATGGGCGGCGCGGCCCTCAACCCCGAGGTCGAGAAGCTCTTCAAGCGCATCAAGTTCCCCTACCTCGTCGGCTACGGCATGACCGAGGCCTGCCCGCTGCTCGCCTATGAGCACTGGACCAAGTACGTCCCCGGCTCCTGCGGCAAGGCGGTCGACTGCGCGACGGTCCGCATCGACTCCGAAGATCCGGAGCACGTCGCCGGCGAAATCCAGGCCAAGGGCGAGAACATCTGCATCGGCTACTTCAAGAACCCCGAAGCGTCCGCCAACGCGTTCACGGAAGACGGCTTCCTGCGCACCGGCGACCTCGGCATCATGGACAAGGAAGGCAACATCTTCATCAAGGGCCGCTCCAAGAGCATGATCCTCTCCGCCAACGGCCAGAACATCTACCCCGAGGAAGTCGAGGCCATCGTGAACAACCAGCCCTATGTCGCCGAGTCCGTCGTCGTCGACCGTTCCTCCAAGCTTGCGGCGCTCGTTTACCTCGACCAGGACGCCATCCGCGCGGCCAGGCTCGACGAGGAAGCCATCTCCGACATCCCGGAGCAGATCCGCATCGGCGCGAACAAGAAGCTCCCGGTCTACAGCCAGATCACCAAGGTGGAAATCGTCCTCAGCCCCTTCGAGAAGACCCCGAAGATGAGCATCAAGCGTTTCCTCTACAAATAGGACGGGTTCCTGTTGATAACCCTGTTTATAAAACAAAACTCCGCAGGAACGCCCCCGCGGAGTTTTTTACGTATCTTTGGTAAAATGTGTTTTCAACCATGAGCAAGCCCATTACCAACGAAGCCATCTACGATGCCCGCACCCTCGGCACCGGCAAGATGATGGTCCTCGGCGCGCAGCACCTCTTCGCGATGTTCGGCGCCACGATCCTGGTCCCGGTGATCACCGGCCTCTCCGTATCCGCCACCCTCCTCTTCGCAGGCCTCGGAACCCTGATCTTCCACCTGCTCACGAAGATGAAGGTCCCGGCGTTCCTCGGCAGTTCCTTCGCCTTCCTGGGAGGTTACGCGGCCATCTCCGAGCTGGGAATGTCCAAGGGCCTGACCCTCGCCCAGTCCCTCCCCTATGCCTGCATCGGCGTCTTCTTCGCCGGCCTGGTCTATTTCGTCCTCGCCGGCCTGTTCGCCGCCTTCGGCGCCAGGAAGGTGATGCGCTTCTTCCCGCCCGTCGTGACCGGCCCGATCATCATCGCGATCGGCCTGACCCTCTCGGGCAGCGCCATCCAGAACTGCACGAACAACTGGTGGATCGCCCTCCTCGCCGTCGCCATCATCATCGTCTGCAACATCTGGGGCAAGGGCATGATCAAGATCGTCCCGATTCTCCTCGGCGTGCTCGGCTCCTACATCGTGGCCGCCTGCTTCGGCCAGGTGGACTTCAGCGGCGTCAGGGACGCGGCCTGGGTCGGCCTCCCCTTCGCCGGGAAGAACACCGCCTTCGCGGTCCTGAAGAACCCGGACTGGGGCATCATCGTCTCCGCCATCTTCACGATCGTCCCGATCTCCCTCGCGACGATGGTCGAGCACATCGGTGACATGTGCGCCATCTCCTCGACGACCGGCATCAACTACCTCGAGGACCCGGGCCTCCACCGGACCCTGATGGGCGACGGTCTCGCGACCGCCCTCGCGTCCCTGTTCGGCGCCCCCGCGAACACGACCTACGGCGAGAACACCGGCGTGCTCAACATCACGAAGGTCTTCGACCCGCGCGTGATCCGCATCGCGGCCTGCTTCGCGATCGTCCTCTCGTTCTGCCCGAAGTTCGCGGCGCTTGTCGGCGCGATGCCCGCGGCGACGATCGGCGGCGTGTCCCTCGTGCTCTACGGTATGATTTCCGCCGTCGGCGCCCGCAACCTGATCGAGAACAAGGTTGACTTCACCGCCTCCCGCAACCTGATCGTCGCGGCCCTGATCCTGGTCCTCGCGATCGGCATCAAGTACGGCGCGAACGATGCGATCTCCCTGGGCTTCACCTCCCTGAGCGGACTCGCCGTCGCCGCGCTGGTCGGCATTATCCTGAATGCAATCCTCCCGGGCAAGGACTATGAGTTCGGGAAGAACATCGACGGCGACAAGTCCGTCGATTTCGGACCCAACAAAGAAGGCTGAACCGGGAGCTTGAAGAAGCTCCGATGAAATTCAAGCTCGAATCCCCCTACAGGCCCTCCGGCGACCAGCCGGAGGCCATTGCGCAACTGACGGAAGCGCTCCGCCAGGGCGTGGGGGATGTTACGCTGCTGGGCGTGACGGGCTCCGGAAAAACGTTCACGATGGCGAACGTGATCCAGAACCTCCAGCGCCCGGCGCTGATCCTGAGCCACAACAAGACCCTCGCCGCCCAGCTCTACGGCGAGTTCAAGTCCTTCTTCCCCGGGAACGCCGTCGAGTACTTCGTCTCCTACTACGACTACTACCAGCCGGAGGCCTACATCCCCTCGAGCGACACCTACATCGAGAAGGACCTGAGCATCAACGACCAGATTGAGAAACTGCGCCTGAGCGCCGCCAGTTCCCTGCTCAGCGGCCGGCGCGACGTCGTCGTCATCAGCTCCGTCAGCTGCCTCTACGGCATCGGCAACCCCGAAGACTTCCACGCCCAGACCATCACCCTCCGCCGCGGCGAGCAGAAAGCCCTGACCCGGCTCCTGTACCAGCTCGTGGACGCCCTCTACTCCCGCACGGAGGTCGAGTTCAAGCACGGCACCTTCCGCGTCCGCGGGGACACGGTCGACGTCTTTCCCGGCGGCTCCGACCATGCCGTCCGCATCGAGTTCTTCGGCGACGAGATCGACAACATCGCCGTCATCAGCCCCGACACGGGCGCGACGCTCGACACGGTCGAGGAGATCAGCATCTACCCCGCCAACAACTTCGTCACGACGAAGGAGCGCGGCATCGCGGCCGTCAGCCACATCCAGGACGACCTCCGCGCCCAGCTCGACTACTTCGAGAGCGTCGGCAAGGGCCTGGAGGCCAAGCGCCTGAAGCAGCGCGTCGAATACGATCTGGAGATGATCAAGGAGATGGGCTACTGCCCCGGAATCGAGAACTATTCCCGCTATTTCGACGGGCGCAAGCCCGGCCAGCGGCCGTTCTGCCTGATCGACTACTTCCCGAAGGACTTCATCACCTTCATCGACGAGTCCCACGTGACACTCCCCCAGGTCCACGCGATGTACGGCGGCGACCACTCCCGCAAGGCCGTCCTCGTCGAGTACGGTTTCCGCCTGCCCGCCGCCTCCGACAACCGCCCCCTGACCTTCGACGAGTTCGAGGCCATCACCGGCCAGCGCGTCTACGTCAGCGCGACGCCGGCGGACTACGAGCTCGAGAAGTCCGGCGGCCTCGTCGTCGAGCAGGTCGTCCGCCCGACCGGCCTGCTGGACCCGCCTGTCGAGGTCCGGCCGATCGAGAACCAGGTCGACGACCTGGTCGAGGAGATCCGCGTCCGGTCGGAGCGGGACGAGCGCGTCCTCGTCACGACCCTGACGAAGCGGATGGCCGAGGAACTCGACGAGTATCTCGGGAAGATCGGCATCCGCTGCCGCTACATCCACTCCGACGTCGACACCTCCGAGCGCGTCGAGATCATCGAGGACTTCAAGAACGGGCTTTTCGACGTGCTGGTCGGCGTCAACCTGCTCCGTGAGGGCCTCGACATCCCCTCCGTCTCCCTCGTCGCGATCCTCGACGCCGACAAGGAGGGCTTCCTGCGGACCGGCCGCGCGCTGACGCAGACCGCCGGCCGCGCCGCCCGCAACGTCAACGGCCTCGTCATCATGTACGCGGACACCATCACCCGCTCGATGGAGGAAACCATCCGCGAGACGAACCGCCGCCGCACGAAGCAGATCGAATACAACAAGCTCCACGGCATCACCCCGACGCAGGTGGAGACCAAGAGCAACGTGCTCGCCCGCCAGCTCGGAAACACGAACGGCCCCTCGGGACGCGTCAGCGCCGCCAACTCCTACGACGATCCGACCTACATCCCGAGCCCGACGGAACTGGGCCGGGGCCGCGTCTCCGTCGGCCTGGGCCACGACTCGAAGCGCGAGAGCGGCGCCGCCTACGCGGACGGCTACGTCAAGGCGGATCTGGCAGCCGTTTTGCAGGATCCCGTAATCCGGTCGATGACCCGTCCCCAGATCGAGAAGATGGTCGAGGAAGACCGCCGGCGGATGCGGAAATCCGCCGCGGAACTCGACTTCGCCCAGGCGGCGAAATACCGCGACGAGATGTGGGCCCTCCAGGAATACCTTAAAGTCTGGAAGATATGATACAGACAGGCGAACTTATCAACCGTGCCCGCGCCCTCGCCTACGAGGCCCTGCGCGAGGACACCCGCTACAACGGGAACCCCTTCATCGAACATCCGGACGGCGTCGCCCGGATCCTCTCGGACCAGATCGGCCTGAGCGGGGAATGCATCGCCGCCGTGTACCTCCACGAAGCCTGGCGGATGCACCCGGAAATCGAAATCAGCGGCTTCCCCGACGAGGTGATGACCATCGTCGACGGCCTCGGGAAGATCTCCTCCATCAAGCCGAAAGACACCCGCCTCGAGGCCGAGAACTACAAGAAGCTCATCGTCCAGTACTCCACGGACCCGCGCGTCACCGTCATCAAGATCGCCGACCGGCTCGAAGTGATGCGCAACCTCGCGATGTTCCCGAAGTCCTCCCGCGACCAGAAGAACCTCGAGACGCTGATGCTCTACATCCCCCTCGCCCACCAGCTCGGCCTCTACAACATCAAGAGCGAGATGGAGGACATCTACCTGAAGTACGCCGAGCCGGAGCAGTTCCGCCAGATCACCCGCAAGCTCAAGGCGACCGAGAAGGACCGCGTCCGCCTGACCGAGGAGTTCATCCGCCCGCTCGAGAAGAAGCTCTCCGAAGCCGGCATCCGCTACAAGCTCAAGATCCGCACGAAGACCGCCTACTCGATCTTCAAGAAGATGCAGAAGCAGCACGTCCCCTTCGAGGGTGTTTTCGACGTCTTCGCGATCCGCTTCATCATCGACTGCGAGCCGGACCGCAAGGTGGAGCAGGACCTCTGCTGGAAGGTCTATTCGTACGTTACCGAGGAATACGAGCCCGACATCAGCCGCCTGCGCGACTGGATCTCCAACCCCAAGCCCAACGGCTACGAGTGCCTCCACATCACGGTCAAGAACGCTTCCGGCGCCTTCCTCGAGGTCCAGATCCGCACGAAGCGGATGGACGACACCGCCGAGAACGGCCTGGCCTCCCACTGGTCCTACAAGGGCGTCAAGTCCGACGCGATGCTGGACAGCTGGCTGAAGTCCGTCCGCTACCAGCTGGAGCACCCGTACGAGGAAAAGGCCGAGGACATGCCGCTCCCGCCGAGCTCGGAGATCTTCGTCTTCACCCCGACCGGCGAGCTCCGCATCCTCCCCGCCGGCGCCTCCGTCCTCGATTTCGCCTTCAACATCCACACCGGCCTCGGCTGCCGCTGCATCGGCGGCAAGGTCAACGGCAAGGCCGTCTCGATCAAGGAGAAACTCGCGACCGGCGACGTCGTCGAGATCATGAGCGGCAAGAACCAGCGGCCGAACGCCGACTGGCTCGCCTGGGTCGTCTCCGCCAAGGCCCGCAACAAGATCAAGCTCGAGCTCGACGCCGAGGTGCGCAAGAAGGCCGCCGAAGGCCGCGAGCTGCTCGAGCGCCGGCTCAAGAACTGGAAGATGAGCCTGCCGGACGGCCTGCTGAACGACATGATGCACCACCTCAAGTACACCTCCGTCATCAGCTTCATGGCGGCCGTCGGCGAGGGGATCATCGACGTCAACGACATCAAGAACTACATCCTCAACCCGGACCTGCTCGTGATCCGCAACGACCGTCCGGAGGAGAAAGGCGGCCCGAAGCCCGACTGGAGCGCGACCGACGAGATCCTCGTCATCAACGCCAAGGGCGTCCGGGGCCTGGAATACAAGATGTCCGCCTGCTGCAACCCGAAATACGGCGACGCCGTCTTCGGCTTCGTGACCCGTACGGAAGGCATCAAGATCCACCGCGAGGACTGTCCGAACGCCCCGCGCCTGAAGGAAAGGTACCCCTACCGGGTCCAGAAAGTCATCTGGCAGGAGAAGAAGTAGACCGCGCGTTCAGCGCCCGCTGGAACTCGCGGGCGTTGCGCAGGTGCTCGGTGTAGTTCACCGCGAAACGGTGGGTCCCGTCGAAATTCGCATTCGCACAGAAATACAGGAAATTGCCCTCCGGATTCAGGACGGCGTCCAGGCAGGCCCGGGTCGGCACGCAGATCGGTCCCGGGGGCAGTCCGCCGTGGAGATAGGTATTGTAGGGAGACTCCAGGGACAGGTGGCGGTTCAGGATCCGGTTCACCTCATAGTCCAGCATGTAGGCGATCGTCGGGTCGGCCTGGAGGCGCATGCCCTTGCGGAGGCGGTTCAGGTAGACGCCGGCGATCTTCGGCATCTCCGGCTCGTAGTTGGTCTCCCCCTTCACGATCGACGCGACGATTGAGACCTGCTTCTGCGTCAGGCCGAGCTTCTTCGCCTTGGCGAGCCGCTCCGGCGTCCAGAAGGCGTCATACGCCTCCTTCTGCTTGTCGAGCACGTCCTTCATCGTCGCCGTCCAGTACATCTCGTAGGTATCCGGGATAAAGAGGCTGAAGACGTCGCGCGGCGTGAAGCCGTAGTTCGAAAGCAAATCACTGTTTTCCAGCGCCTTGATAACGTCCAGCGAGTCGATCATCAGCTGGTTGCTGATCCGGCTCGCCAACTGTTCCTTCTTGCGCAGCGTGCCGCTCAGGGTCAGCTTCGCCGGCGACTGCCAGCCGTTGTTCAGCATCCGTGCGACATAGACGCTCGTGTATTCGGGCTTGATTTCGTAGCGGCCGGGCTGGAGGTAGGTCGCAACCTGCTTGTCGCGGAACGCGCGGTCCAGGCTGTAGGGGCGCTTCACGCCCGCCTCGTTGATCAGCGCGGCATAGACCTCGTCCACGCCGGTCTCCGGATGGACATAGATCACGGCCTCCCGGCGGAAATTCGCCATCCGGTTGTCGCTGGCCCAGTTCCATGCGTACCAGCCGATCACGGCGAGCACGGCGGCGGCGAGCAGCCCCGCGACCGTGCCGAATCCACGCTTCTTTCCGCCTTTCTTCTTTGCCATGTTACTTCCTCAGGAGGATGGTGTCGCCTTCCCGCAGCCGGTGGGTCGAGGAGAAGACGTTCAGTTTCACGATGGCGCTCTGCCGGACGCCGAAATGCTGGCAGATGTCGCGCAGGGACTCCCCGTCTTCCTCGACGATGTACTTGTCGAGGCCGCGGCGGGTCTGTTTCTTCTTCGCCTGGAGGTAGACCATCGTCCCGGGGAGCAGCTCCTCGGAGACTTCCAGGTCATTGAAACGCAGGATTTCCTTCGGGAAGAGGTTGTAGGACGCCGCAAGCGAGGCGTAGGTGTCGCCGCGCTCGGCATAGACGAACGGCACGCCGTTCTGGGTATAGACCTTCCGCGCCAGCGGGAAGGAGAACTCCTCGTTCGCGGCGGGGCGCGGCTCTTCCATCACGGTCGGCGATTCCGGGATCTCCTCGACCGCCGGTGCCTCGGACTTCGCGGCCCGGGCGCGCTTGCGCACCTTCTTGACCTTCACCTTGCGGGCCGCCTTGTCCGGCGTGGACTCCAGGATTTCCTCCTCCTCGAGCTGCGCGACGGGCTCGAAGTCGGACGGCTTCATCCGGTCGAAGCGCGCAAGGTCGTTCTCTTCGATCAGCTTGATCAGCTTCGCGGGATACTGGGGGTCGGTCGCGTAGCCGGCCTTCTTGAGGCCGTACGCCCAGGCCTTGTAGTCCGTGATCTCGTAATCGAAGAGGAAGTGGTAGCGGGAGCGGTAGCGCAGGAAGTCGGAATGGTCCTGGAAAGACTGGTAGGCGCTGTCATAGACGCGGAAGCACTCGCCGCGCGTCTCGTCGTCCACCCGCATCGTGGCGCCCTTCCAGTCCGTGTGGCACTTGATGCCGAAGTGGTTGTTGCCCTTCGCGGCGAGGTCGGAAAGGCCGTTGCGGGACTCGAGCATGCCCTGGGCGAGGGTGATGCTGGCCGGAACGCCGCTGCGGTACATCTCGTTGACCGCGTAGGCGGCGAATTTCTCGACATAGGCCTTCTGCGGCGTATCGGCCGCCGAAATCAGGAGGAAAGGCAGGAGCGAGAGGAGGAATCTTTTCATACGGAAGCCAAAGTTAGCAAATTCCGCGCTAAAAATCGAACGTGTCACCGTCGTCGGCGGCCACGGTGTCGGGGAAGACGGCCTGCGCCTCCCGCGCATAGACGGAGAGGTCCCGCACGCGCGAGGAGTAGTGGCCGAGGAGGAGGCGTCCGACGCCGGCGTCCCGGGCGCATTCCGCGGCCTGGAGGCTCGTCGAGTGGAAGCGCGCCGCCGCCTTGTCGGCCATCTCCGCCGGGTAGGTGGATTCGTGGTAGAGGATGTCGACCCCTTTCACCCACTCCGCGAGCTCCGGGAAGGGCATCGTGTCGCTGCAGTAGGCATAGCTGCGCGCGCGGAATGGCTCGTTCGAGGGCCTGCGCCGGGGCACCAGCTCGTCGAAGCGGAAACCGTAGCATTCGATCTTGTGGCGCAGCGGGAAGGCGCGCACCTCGACGTAGCGGGAGGTATGGACCACCTCCGGCGCCTGCATCTCCAGGGGGTGGTGGATGATTTCATACGCGATTCCGTCCCCGAAGGCGGAGAGGAAGAAGCGCAGGACGTCGCCGAAGGCCCGGGGGGCGTAGATGTGGAGCTCCTGCGTGCGGCCGAGCATCGCCATCGTGGAGAGCAGGCCGAAGATGCCGAAGACGTGGTCCCCGTGGAGGTGGGAGAGGAAGACGGCTTCGATCTTGAGGAAGGAGAGCTTCCGGCGGCGCAATTGCTGCTGCGTGCCTTCGCCGCAGTCAATGAGGAACAAGCGCCCATGGACGGAAAGTACCTGGGCGCTTGGGTTCCTATCAGAAATGGGCATGGCCGAGGCCGTGCCCATTATCTTGAGTGTGAAATTCATCGAGTCCGAAGATTACTCGCCTTTCTCGAGCTTGTCCTTGAGGGCGGCCAGCGCGTCGATGTCGCCGAGCGTGGTCTTCTCGATGTTGGAGTTGATCTTCTTCACGGCCTTCTTGGTGTTGTCCGACTCGGCGGCCACGGCACGCTCCTTGGCCTCGGCGTAGGTACGCACGTGGGAAAGGAGGATGCGGCGGGTGCTGCGGCGGAGCTCCAGGACCTTGAACGGAAGGGTCTCGCCGGCGACGGCCTGCTTGCCGTCTTCCTTGACGAGCTCGCGGTTGAACGCGAAGCCTTCGGTACCGTCAGCGAGGGTGATGGTCGCGCCCTTGTCGCTGATGGAGGCGACGGTTCCTTCGACGACGGAATCCACCGGGAACTTGGCTTCCAGCTCATCCCAAGGGTTCGGGAGCAGCTGCTTGTGGCCGAGGCTGAGCTTGTGGTTGGCCTCGTCGAAGTCGAGGATCTGGACGTCGAGCTTGTCGCCGACGCTCACCATCTCGGACGGATGCTTGATCTTGTTCCAGGAGAGGTCGCTGATGTGGACGAGTCCTTCGACACCGTCTTCCAGTTCGGCGAAGACACCGAAGTTGGTGACGTTGCGGACGACGGCCACCTGCTTGCTGCCGACCGGGTACTTCTCGCGGATGCTCTCCCACGGGTTGGCGGTCAGCTGCTTCAGACCGAGGGACATCTTGCGGGCCTCGCGGTCGAGGGTCAGGATCTGGGCCTCGACTTCGTCACCGACCTTCAGGAATTCCTGCGCGGAGTGGAGTCTCGGGGACCAGGACATTTCGGAAACGTGGATGAGACCTTCCACGCCGGGTTCGATTTCAACGAATGCGCCGTAGTCGGCGATGAGGACGACCTTGCCCTTCACCTTGTCACCGACCTTCAGGTTCTCGTCGAGGCTGTCCCAAGGATGGGCGCTCAGCTGCTTGAGACCGAGGGCGATGCGCTTCTGCTGCTCGTTGAAGTCGAGGACGACGACCTTGATCTTCTCGTCGAGGGCGACAACCTCCTCAGGATGGTTGATGCGGCCCCAGGAGAGGTCGGTGATGTGGATGAGACCGTCCACGCCGCCGAGGTCGACGAACACGCCGTAGTTGGTAATATTCTTGACAGTGCCTTCGAGAACCTGGCCCTTCTCAAGCTTGCCGATGAGTTCGGCACGCTTCTGCTCCTGCTCGGCCTCGAGGAGGGCCTTGTGGGAGACGACCACGTTGCGGAACTCCTGGTTGATCTTGATGATCTTGAAGTCGATGGTCTGGTTCACGTAGACGTCGTAGTCGCGGATGGGCTTGATGTCGATCTGGGAGCCCGGGAGGAAAGCCTCGATACCGAACACGTCGACGATCATACCGCCCTTGGTGCGGGTCTTGACGAAGCCCTTGACGACCTCGCCGGAGTTGTAGGCCTCGTTGACGCGGTCCCAGGACTTGAGGGCGCGGGCCTTCTTGTGGGAGATGATGAGCTGGCCTTTCTTGTCCTCGGCGGACTCGACGTAGACTTCCACCTTGTCACCGACCTTCAGGTCCGGGTTGTAGCGGAATTCCGGAGCGGAGATGACACCCTCGCTCTTGCCACCGATGGAAACGATGACCTCACGCTTGTTGATGGCGGTCACCTCGCCGGTGACAACCTCGTTCTCCACGACTTTCGAGAAAGTCTTGTCGTACGCTTCCTCGATGGCGCCTTTGTCTTCGCCGCCGTAGACGTCTCCGCCTTCAAACGCTGCCCAGTCGAATTCTTCCGGGGCGACAGAGGCGTTGAGCACTGTGTTTTTTAATTCTTCTGCCATAGTAGTTGATCTTGTAACAAACTAGGGGTTTGACATTATGTTCCGTGCTTTTTCAAAAAGCCCGCAAATATAGGAAAAATAAATGATTTACAAAATTTTTGAGTATATTCATCATCCAAAAAAGAATCTGCTTATGAAAAGGCTCCTTCTGCTGCTGCTCATCCTCGTTTCATCCGGGTCCTTCGCCCAGGATATCCGGTCCCTCACGTGGTCTTTCCGGCCCTATCCGGACGTGGAGACGGCCTGGACGCCGGCGCCCGCCGGCTACAAGCCGGTCTACCTGTCCAACTTCTCGCGGCACGGCAGCCGCTACCTCTCCTCCGCGGAGAGTTATACCGCGCCGCTTGCGGTCCTCGAGGCGGCCGGACGGGACGGCGCGCTCTCCGAGACGGGACGGTCGCTGCTGGAGGATGTCCGGAAAATCGCGGCCGACGCGGCCGGGAAGGAGGGAATGCTGCTTCCCCGCGGCGGACGGGAGCACCGCCACATCATGGAGCGTACCCTCGCCCGCTATCCGGAACTCTTTCGCGGAAACGACTGCAGGGTCGACGTCTATTCCTCGACGAGCCAGCGCTGCCTGATGAGCATGGCCTACAGCCTCGACGCCATCACGGCGAAGAACCCGCGGATCCGGTACGACCGCCACGTCGGTCCCGGAATCCAGGCCGAGGTCTTCAATTCCTACCCGGTCTCGGACGTCCACCATACCTACGGCGATGCGCTGGCGGCCCGGGAGCTGGAGGAGGGCGCCTGCGAGGCCCTGCTCGACCGGATCTTCACGGGCGGCGAGGCCGGGAAGGCCCGCTACCTCGACGCGCAGGGACGGAAGCAGTTCGTCCGCTACCTGTGGGAGCTCACGATCGACAACGCCCTCAACGACGAACTCGGGATAGACTTGTACAAGTATTTCACCTACAGTGACTTCTATGGCGCATGGCGCGCCGTGAACTGGCGGGAGTACTTTATCATCGGCCCCTCCGCGGAGTACGGTGAGATCGTCCGCAACGAGGCCTCGACGACGCTGCGCCACATGATTGAGCACGCCGACCGGGCGCTCGCGGGCGGGCCCTACCGCGCGACCCTGCGCTACGGCCACGACACCCAGATGGCCCCGCTGGCCGTCGCGATGGACATCGAGGGCTGCAGCGCCCCCGTCGCCGACCCGGCCCACCCGGAGTCCTCCTGGATCCTGGATGAAATCTGCCCGATGTGCGGCAACATCCAGCTGGTCTTTTTCAAGAAGAAAGGCTCTTCCGACATCCTCGTGAAGGTACTCCTCAACGAGCGGGAATCCCGGGTCGCCGGGGTCGAAACCGACCGCTGGCCGTTCTACCACTGGTCCGACCTCCGGGCCCATTACCTGGCGTCGATTGACGGGCGCCCGGACTTCAACCGGGGCGGATGGCAGGCCGAGGAGGTCGCGGAAGGCGTCGTCTATGAGCGCTACAGCGGGGTCGATCCGGTTTCCGGCGTCCACCAGCTGGTCCATGCCGTCGCGGCGGACGCGAAGCGCTTCACGGCCGTGGCGAGCGCCGACGCGGACGGTGCCACGGCGTCCGACGCGCTGCGGAAGGCGGGCGCGCTCGCGACCGTGAGCGCGACGTACCGCTCGGCGGACGGTGTCCGCCACCCGGCGGTCCGGGACGCGCGCACGGCCCTGCTCGAGACCGCGGACGGCCGCCTCGTGCTGGTCGTGGTCGACGGGGGCCGGCCGAACATCGCGGAGGGGATGACGGGAGCCGAGCTCTCCGCCTTCCTCGTGGCGCACTTCCGGCCGCGCCGGGTCGAATACCTGGATGACGGGGAGACGAGCACCCTCTGCGTCCGGGGGCGCGGGGCGGAGGAGACGGGCGTGGTCAACTACCCGTCGGCGTCCCGGACCTTCCTCCACGACGGGGAGTGGAAGGCCCCGGCCCACGTCCATATCCTCGCGCGTTAGGCGCTATTTCAGCAGTTCGATCAGGTACGCGCACTTGCGCGGATTGCCGAGCGTCTTGCTCAGGTTGCAGGACAGCTTGACGCAGTCGTGCCACTCGCGGCTTTCGGTGATGCGGCTCCGGGTCAGCTTGAGGACGATGTTCATCGGCTCGCAGCCCGTCACGTCGCAGGTCAGGAAGGTGCCGACGCCGTAGGAGTCCTGGACGCGGCCGGCGACGTAGCGGTGGATTTCGAGGGCGCGGTCGATGTTGAGTCCGTTCGAGTAGCAGACCTGCTTGGTCGCAGGGTCGATGCCGAGGGACTGGTATTTTTCGATGATCTTCTCGGTCTGCTCCTCCTCGTCGCCGCTGTCGACGCGGAGACCCTTGTACATCATCGCCATCCGTTTCGACAGGTTGCTGAAGAAGACCTTGTCGCCGAAGCAGTCGTAGAGGAAGATGCCGTTGTCGCCGTCGTAGACGTCGCTGAACTTCTTCATCACGTTGAAGTTGCACTCGAAGACGCCGCTGACGTTCTCCTCGAAGCTGATCAGTTGGTGGGACATCGTGCCGAGGGCGCTGCAGTCGTGCTTCATCGCGAGCCAGACGTTGCTCGTGCCCGTGAAGCGGCCGGGCCACTGCCGGGAGTCATAGACTTCCTTCATCACGCGGACGACCATGTCCTGGTGGGCGAAGCTCAGGCGACGCCGGGTCCCCATGTCGCCGAGGGTCAGGCCGCCGCCGAAGATCTGCTCCGACTTGCGGCGGGCGCGCTCCTCCTCCAGGGCCGCGTCGTAGCGGTCGAGGTCGCCGCGGTGGATGTGCATCAGCTCGGAGACGCAGCTGAGGATGGGCATTTCCCACATGATGGCGGAGAACCACTTGCCGCGCACGCCGACCTGCAGGTGGCCTTCCGCGTCCTGGGAGATGCGGACCTCGCGGGGGTTGAAGCGGTAGCCGCGCAGGAAGGTGAAGTACCAGAGCGGGAGGAAGGGGCAGCGGCGGACCATGAAGTCGATTTCCTCCTCGGTGATGGCCACCTCCTGCATATGGTCGATCTGCTCGCGGAGCAGCTCCGCGAAGCCTTCGGGATAGACCTGGGCGTTGCGGTCGAAGAAGGTGTACTCGACTTCGGCGCGGGGGTATTTCTCAAGGATGTAGTACTGGCAGGTAAAGGTATAGAGGTCGTTGTCAGTAAAGTGCGTGATGATGGGTTTCATGGCGGTTCAGGGGGGGGGGTTAATAGACTTCCATGGAGGTGATTCTGGCGGGGGCGTAGGACTGCAGGACGCGGACGCGGAGGGCTTCGGCGGCGCAGGGCTCGAAGCGGAGGATTTTCTTGTGGCCAACGGTCGTGCCGCGGGCGATCTCGTTCCAGACACCGTCCTGCCGGGCTTCGAGCACGAAGGAGGCGATCTTCTGGCCGTGGGCGATATCCTCCCGGAGGACGACGCAGCGGGCGGTCCGGCCGGCGGGGATCTTCGCGACGAGCCTGCGGTTTCCGGAAGCGACCCGGTCGGCGAAGTACGCCTCACGCGCCGCCTTGAACTCCATCAGCCGCGCGGAGTCGGCGGGATGGATCCGGCCGCGGCGGTCCGGCGGGGCGTTCAGCAGGAAGTTGGCGTTGTTGCCGACCGTGTTGAAGTAGATTTCCATCAGCTGGTCCACGGTCTTGACGCGGGCGTCCGTGTCGGGGCTGTAGAACCAGCCCGGGCGGATGCTGACGTCGGATTCCGCGGGGATCCAGCGGGCGCCGTGGACGTTGCCGCGGGCGAGGGTGTCGGTCCGGGGGGCGCCGATGCCGGGGCTGAAGCCCTCGGTGTCGAGGCGGGACCAGTTGGTCTCGGCGGAGCGGCCGCGCTCATTGCCGATCCAGCGGCAGCCGGGGCCGATGTCGCTGAAGATGACGGCGTCCGGGCTCGTCTGCGCGACGACCCCATTGAAGAGATCCCAGTCATAGGGCATGTTCCGCTGGCGCTCGTCGTTCGTCCCGGCACCGTCGAACCACTGCTCGAAGACGGGACCGTAGGCGGTATGGACTTCCCGGATCGTGTTGGCGAAGACCGTATTGTATTCGGCGGTGCCGTAGGCGGGGTGGTTGCGGTCCCAGGGGGAGATATAGACCCCGAAGAGCAGGCCGTACTCCCGGCAGGCGTCGGAGAGCTCGCGGAGGACGTCGCCCTTGCCGTCGCGCCAGCGGCTCTGGGCGACGGTGTGGGTGCTGTAGGCGCTCGGCCAGAGGCAGAAGCCGTCGTGGTGCTTGGCGGTGATGATGATGCCCTTCATCCCGGCGTCCCGGGCGATGCGCGCCCACTGGCGGCAGTCCAGGTCCGTCGGGTTGAAGACGTCGGGATTCTCCTTGCCGTCGCCCCACTCCACGTTGGTAAAGGTGTTGGGCCCGAAATGGGCGAACATATACAGTTCCAGGTCCTGCCAGCGCAGCTGGGCCGCGGTCGGAACGGGGCCGTAGTCCTGGTCCGCGCCGGATGTGCAGGACGGGAGCGCCGCACCGGCGAGCAGCGCCGCGGCCACGCAGGCCGCAAGGGAAGATTTCTTCATTTTTCGGAGTTATTTGCCGGATACAAATATAGAGAATTACGGCGAGAATCCGTATCTTTGCAACTCAATACGAACCCCTCTATGGATAAGAACAGTTATGCGCTGGGAATGAGCATCGCCCACAACCTGATGCAGTCGGGAGTCACGGAACTCGCCATCGATGTTTTTGCCGCCGGCCTGAAGGACACGCTCCTCGGGAACAAGACCGCCCTCACGATCGAAGAGGCCGGCCGCGCCCTGGACGCCTTCTTCGCCCGCCTCGAAAAGGACCAGAAAGCCCGCAAGGCGGACCTCGCCGCCAAGATGAAGGAGGAAGGCGAGGCCTGGCTGAAGCGCAACGCGACCGCCGAAGGCGTCAAGGTCCTCCAGAGCGGCCTCCAGTACAAGGTCCTCAAGAGCGGCAGCGGCAAGCGCCCGGGCCCCTCGAACCGCGTCAAGTGCCACTACGAGGGAACCTTCGTCGACGGCCGCAAGTTCGACAGCTCCTACGACCGCCGCGAGCCCGCCGTCTTCGGCGTGACCCAGGTCATCGCCGGATGGACCGAGGCCCTGCAGTTGATGAACGAAGGCTCCGTCTGGGAGCTCTACATCCCCTACCGGCTGGCCTACGGTGAAGCCGGCGCCGGCAGCAGCATCCCCCCGTGCGCGGCGCTCAAGTTCAAGGTCGAACTCCTGGAGGTCCTCTAGCATGAAGCTCATCATCGAAAGCGGCGCGACCAAGACCGACTGGTGCGCCATCTTCAGCGACGGCAGCGTCCGCCGCATCAAGAGCGAAGGCATCAACCTGACCCTGACCCAGGGCGACGCCTTCGACCAGCTGCTGCGCAAGGCCGTAGCGGCCCTCAACCCCTCCGGCGAAAGCATCAGCGAAGTCCACTGCTACGCCGCAGGCCTCGTCCAGCCCCGCACCAGCGGCAACATCGAATACGCCTCCGACCTGCTCGGCGCCGCCCGCGCCGTCTGCGGCCACAAGCCCGGCATCACCGCCATCCTCGGCACCGGCTCGAACAGCTGCCTCTACGACGGCGAGAACATCGTCCGGAACGTCCGCTCCGGCGGCTTCATCCTCGGCGACGAAGGCAGCGCCGCCTGCCTCGGCAAGATGTTCCTCTCGGACTACCTGAAGGGGCTGGTCCCGGCGGAAGTCGCGGAGCCCTTCGGCGCGGCGTTCAAGGCCGACTACATGACCGTGGTCGAGAACGTCTACAAGAAGGACGCGCCGTCCCGCTACCTGGGATCGTTCTCCCCCTGGATCCTGCAGTGGTACGGGAAGAACGACTATGTGACCGCGCTCGTCCAGGACAACTTCCGGCGCTTCATCGAGCGGGCCCTGTCCCGCTACGAGACCGACAAGTACCCGGTCGGCATCGTCGGCAGCTTCGGCTACGTCTGCCGGGACATCTTCCGGGAAGTCGCCGAGCCGTACGGCATCTCCATTTCCGAAATCGTCGAGGCCCCGATCGAGGGCCTGCTGAAATACCACAAGGACTAGTATGCCCGGCCGCTATCCGTCGAAACTGCTCGAAGACGCCGTCGAGGCCATCGGCTCCCTGCCCGGGGTCGGGCGGAAGAGCGCGCTGCGCCTCGCGCTCCATCTCCTCCGCCAGCCCGGCGAGCACGTCCACCGCTTCACGGAAGCCATCAACCGCCTCTCCGACGACGTCCGCTACTGCCGCGAGTGCATGATGATCGCCGACGGGGACGTCTGCGCGATCTGTGCGGACAAGACCCGCGACCACCGGACCGTCTGCGTCGTCGAGAGCGTCCGCGACGTGATGAGCATCGAGGAGACCGGCCAGTACCGCGGCGTCTACCACGTCCTCGGCGGCATCATCTCCCCCATCGACGGCATCGCCCCCTCCGACCTGACGATCCGCCAGCTCGTCGAGCGCGTCCAGGCCCTCGGCCCCGACGCCGAGGTCATCCTCGCCCTCAGCGGCGACGTCGAAGGCGAGACGACCGCCTTCTATATCTACCGCCAGATCGCCCCGGCAGGCGTCCGCGTATCGACGCTGGCCCGCGGCCTGGGCTTCGGGGACGACCTCGAATACGCCGACTCCCTGACCCTCGGCCGTGCCCTCGTCAACCGGCAGATTTTCAAACCGTAATCTTTCCGTTTTTAAATAATTTTTCTACTTTTGCAGGCTGGCTTCTCCGTAACGCCGGCTAACCCGTAAGTTTAATCCTTCCGACGAAAGTGCCGGGAACAACCAGGAAGGGCCATGATCAAGTATTTCTACAGACTCGGATCTGAGATCGCACTCAGCCAGTCCATAACGGAGTTTGCTGCTATCGGCAAAGAAAATATGCTCTGGATAGACCTCGTCGACCCTACGGGCGACGAAAAAAGAGCAACGGAAGCGTACCTGGACACGGAAATCCAAAGCCGCGGCACCGCCGAGGAAATCGAGAGTTCCTCCCGCTTCTCCGAAAACGATCACGCCATTTTCGCCAATACCAACTTCATGTCGCCGACCGGCGACGGGATGTCGATGGATACGGTATCCTTCATCATCGTGGGCGGAATCCTCGCGACGCTGCGCGAAATCCCGCTGCGGTCTTTCGATTCCCTCCAGCGCCGCATCCAGGCCCGCCCGGCCCAGTTCCCCGACGGCTTTACCGTCTTCGTGACGCTGATGGACCAGCGTATCGACCTCGACGCCGACATCGTCGAGCTGATGAGCAAGGACACGGCCCAGTTCAGCAAGCGCATCAACCAGAAAGAAGACATCAATGAGGAGTTCCTCCTCGACATCAACCAGCTGCAGGAGAACGTGATGGTCGTCCGCGAGAACATCGTGGACAAGCAGCGCCTCCTGTCGAACATCGCCAAGAGCGACCACAGCCCGGAATCGATGGACAAGCGCCTCGCCGTCCTCCTCCAGGATATCGCCTCCCTCATCAACCACACGAACTTCACCTTCGAACGTCTGGAGTACCTGCAGGACACGGTCGTCGGTCTGATCAACCTCGACCAGAACCGCATCATGAAGATTTTCACCTTCATCTCCCTGCTCCTGATGCCTGCGACCCTGGTCGCCAGCTTCTACGGCATGAACGTCGACCTGCCGTTCGACGGCAAGTGGTGGGCGTGGATTGCCATCCTCGGACTGATGGTCCTGCTGGTCGCCGCGCTGTGGTTTATCTTCCGGAAGAAGAAAATGCTCTAGAAGACCAGGATATAGGTCAGGGCTGCCAGGGCGGCGCCGCACATCGGGGCGAGCGCCGGGACCCAGCTGTATCCCCAGTCGCTGTCCCGCTTGTCCCTGATCGGCAGGACCGCGTGGGCGCAGCGCGGCGCCAGGTCACGCGCCGGGTTGATCGCATAGCCGGTCGCACCGCCGAGGGACATGCCGATCGCCATGATCAGGCAGGTCACCGGGAAGGCGCCGAGCGAGCCCATCCCGACCGCGGGCGTGTTGCCCGCCGTTGCGAAGGCGAGGATCACGAAGACGAGCAGCCACGTGCCGACGCACTCGCAGAAGAAATTGCGGCCGAGGTTGCGGATGGCGGGGGCGGTGCAGAAGGTGCCGAGCTTGGCGTCACCGTCCGGCGTCGCATCGTAGTGGTCCTTGTAGAAGGCATAGACGAGGCAGGCGCCGCAGAAGCCGCCGAGCATCTGGGCGACGATGTACGGGAGCACTTCGCCCCAGGCGAAGGAACCCGCGATCGCGAGGCCCAGCGACACGGCCGGATTCAGGTGCGCGCCCGAATACGGACCCGCGATGAAGACGCCGCACATCACGGCGAAACCCCAGGCGAGGGTGATGACGACCCAGCCGCCGTTCTGTCCCTTGGATTTGTTCAGCGTGTTGCTGGCGCAGACACCGTCGCCCATCAGGACGAGCACCAGCGTGCCGATGAACTCAAACACGCATTTGATAAAGAGTGACATGGTTCGGTTATCAGTTTTTATTTGGTCAATGTTCTTCCCATCGCTTCGGCCCATCCGGCCTTCAGCGCGGCCACCTGCTCCGCAGGGGCCTGCGGCGTGAAGGACTGCTCCGCCTTCCACTGCCGCTTGACTACCTCCAGGCTGCCCCAGAAGCCGACGGCGAGGCCGGCCAGGTAGGCCGCGCCCATCGCGGTCGTCTCTGTCGTAACCGGGCGCACCACCTTGGTATCCAGCACGTCCGCCTGGAACTGCATCATCAGGTTGTTGCGGGACGCGCCGCCGTCGACCTTCAGTTCGCCGAGCTTCACGCCGGCGTCCTTCTCCATCGCGACGACGATGTCCATCGTCTGGAACGCGATGCCTTCCAGGGCCGCGCGGGCGATGTGGGCGGCCGTCGTGCCGCGGGTGATGCCGGAAATGCAGCCCTTGGCGTAGGAGTCCCAGTACGGGGCGCCGAGGCCCGTCAGCGCGGGCACGAAGTACACGCCGCCGTTGTCCTCGGCCTGCCGGGCCAGCGCCTCGATCTCGGAAGAGGACTTGATGATGCCCAGCCCGTCGCGGAGCCACTGCACGACCGATCCGGCCACGAAGATCGAGCCCTCGAGGGCGTACGTGACCTTGTCACCGATCCGGCAGGCGATGGTCGTCAGGAGGTTGTTGGCGGAGATGACGGGCTTCTCCCCCGTATTCATCAGCAGGAAGCAGCCGGTCCCGTAGGTGTTCTTCACGGAGCCGGGCTCGGTACACATCTGGCCGAAGAGGGCCGCCTGCTGGTCCCCGGCGATGCCGGCGATCCGGACGCCCTTCAGCAGGCCGTCGGCGACCTCGCCGTACACCTCGCTGCAGGAGCGCACTTCCGGCAGCATCGACTCCGGCACGCCGAGCAGGTCGAGCAGTTCCTTGTCCCAGCGCAGTTCGCGGATGTTGTAGAGCATCGTGCGGGAGGCATTGGTCGCATCCGTGATATGGACCCTGCCGCCCGTCAGGTTCCAGACGAGCCAGCTGTCGACGGTGCCGAAGCGGAGCTCCCCGCGCAGCGCCTTCTCGCGTGCGCCGGGCACGTTCTCCAGGATCCAGCGCACCTTCGTGCCGCTGAAATAGGCGTCGATGATCAGGCCCGTCTTCTCCCGGATCCGGTCGGTCAGGCCGAGCGCCTTCAGGCTGTCGCAGTACTCGGAGGTCCGGCGGTCCTGCCAGACGATCGCGTTGTAGACCGGCTTTCCGGTCTTCGCGTCCCAGACGATGGTCGTCTCGCGCTGGTTCGTGATGCCGATCGCGGCGATGTCGGACGCCGAAGCGCCGGCCTTCGCCGCCGCGCCGACCATCACCTCCGTCTCGGAGGCGAGGATCTCCATCGGGTCGTGCTCGACCCACCCCGGCTTCGGGAAATACTGCGTGAACTCTTTCTGGCACACGGCCACGCTCTCCCCCTCCCGGTTGAAAACGATCGCCCTGCTGCTGCTCGTCCCCTGGTCCAGGGACAGGATATACTTGCCCATATCTTTAAACGATTTACAAACTCCTACGAAGTTAATAAATAAAAACAGAAAAGATATTTTTCTGAGGCGGCGTTTTTTCGACGATCTCAGGAAAATATCTTTTCTGTTTTAAAGGAAGAGCTGTTTACGCAGCCTTGCCGTCGGAACCGAGGACGTTGATGATCTTGTGCATGTAGAGCTTCTTCATCTCGTCGCGGGCGGGACCGAGATACTTGCGGGGATCGAACTCACCGGGCTTCTCGGCGAACACCTTGCGGATCGCGGCGGTCATCGCAAGACGGCTGTCGGAGTCGATGTTGATCTTGCAGACGGCAGACTTGGAGGCCTCGCGGAGCTGCTCCTCGGGGATACCTACCGCGTCGGGCAGCTTGCCGCCGTTGGCGTTGATGATGTCGACATACTCCTGCGGGACGGAGGAGGAGCCGTGAAGGACGATCGGGAAGCCGGGGAGCTTCTTCTCAATCTCGTGCAGCACGTCGAAGGCGAGCGGCGGGGGAACGAGGCGGCCGGTCTTGGGATCGCGGGTGCACTGCTCCGGGGTGAACTTGTAGGCGCCGTGGGAGGTACCGATGGAGATGGCGAGGGAGTCGCAGCCGGTACGGGTCGCGAAGTCGATGACTTCCTCCGGCTTGGTGTAGTGGGATTCCGCGGCGGAAACCTCATCTTCGACACCGGCGAGGACGCCGAGTTCGGCCTCGACGGTCACGTCGTACTTGTGGGCGTATTCAACGACCTGCTTGGTCAGGGCGATGTTCTCCTCGTACGGGAGGGAGGAGGCGTCGATCATGACGGAAGAGAAGCCCATGTCCACGCAGCTCTTGCAGAGCTCGAAGCTGTTGCCGTGGTCGAGGTGGAGGCAGATCTGGGGATGTTCCCAGCCGAGTTCCTTCGCATACTCGACAGCGCCTTCCGCCATGTAGCGGAGGAGGGTCTGGTTCGCATACTTGCGGGCGCCGCTGGAGACCTGGAGGATCACCGGGGACTTGGTTTCGGCGGAGGCCTGGATGATGGCCTGGAGCTGCTCCATGTTGTTGAAGTTGAACGCAGGGATGGCGTAACCGCCGTCAACGGCCTTCTTGAACATCTCGCGGGTGTTCACAAGGCCCAAATCTTTGTAAGAAATCATATCGGGTAACGAATTAAAATAGTTTCCAACGGAAAAACTGGGCAAAATTAGTTATTTTTGCATAAATATCATAGAGAAAAATGAGCAACAAAGTTGTCATCTTTTCCGCCCCTTCCGGCTCCGGGAAAACCACCGTCGTCCGCCACATCCTGGACCTCCATCCGGAGATGGAATTCTCCGTCTCCGCGACCTCGCGCCCGCCGCGCGGACAGGAACAGGACGGCGTGGACTACTACTTCCTCTCCCCCCGCGCCTTCAAGGCCCGCATCCGCGCGGACAAGTTCGTCGAGTATGAGGAAGTCTACGAAGGCCGCTTCTACGGGACCCTGAAATCGGAGGTGGAACGCATCTGGGCGAAAGGCCACGTCATCATCTTCGACGTCGACGTGAAGGGCGGCATCAGCCTGAAGAAATACTTCGGCGACAAGGCCCTGTCCGTCTTCATCCAGGCCCCCGACGTGGCGGAGCTCCGCCGGCGCCTGGTCGCCCGCGGCACCGACAGCCCGGAGGCCATCGACGAGCGGGTCGCCAAGGCGGCGGAGGAGATGACCTACGCCCCCCGGTTCGATTATATCCTGATCAACGACGACCTGCAGACCGCCTTCCGCGAGATCGAAGGCGTCGTCGACCGTTTCCTGCAATGAGAATCGCGGTCTACTCCGGATCCTTCGATCCGCTCCACATCGGCCACCTCGCCATCCTGGAGCGCCTGACCGGCTCCGGCCGCTTCGACCGCGTCTATCTCGTCGTATCTCCCCAGAACCCCTTCAAGGACAGCTCGAAAGCCCTGAGTGCGGAGCAGCGCTACCGGGATGCCGTTGCGGCCGTCGCCCGCCACCCTCAGCTGCGCGTCGACGTGCTCGACATCGAGCTCCGGATGCCCCCGCCGAGCTACACGATCCGGACCCTCGACGAGCTGCGGCGCCGCGAGCCCGGCAACAGCTTCACCCTCGTCATCGGCGCCGACAACCTCCCGAACCTGCTGCGCTGGCGGGAGGCGGAGCGGCTGCTCGCGGAGTACGGCGTCGCCGTCTTCCCCCGCAAGGGCGTCAGCGCCGAATACCGCCGCCGCAAGCTGATGGAGGCCTGCCGGGACTATCCCCCGGAGAAACGCTTCAGGATCCGGCTGTTCCACGTCCCCGAAGTCGATGTGTCCTCGACGGAAATCCGCGAGGCGCAGGCCCGCGGGGAAGATGTTTCCGCCCTGCTGATGTAACGATGGAAAGACCTGTCATCCTCCTGTATACCGACGGCGCGGCCAGCGGGAATCCCGGACCGGGCGGCTACGGCGTCGTCCTTTGCTGCGGCGGCCTCCGCAAGGAACTCTCCGCCGGCTTCGCCCGGACGACCAACAACCGGATGGAGCTGCTCGCCGTGATCGCGGGCCTCGAGGCGATCCGCTGGGACCGGGCCCGCGTCGAGCTCTACAGCGACTCGACCTATGTCGTCAAGGCCGTCAACGAAGGCTGGCTCGAAAACTGGCAGCGGAAGCAGTTCAGGAAGGTCAAGAACGTGGACCTCTGGCTGCGCCTGCTGCCCCTGCTCGCCCGGCACGAAGTCACCTTCCACTGGGTCAAGGGCCACGCCGGCCACCCGGAGAACGAGTGCTGCGACCGGCTCGCCGTCGCCGCGTACCGCCTCCCGGGCCTTCCCCCCGACGAAGGATACGAATCCGGCGAAAATTCATTACCTTTGTAAGACCACTTAGAACTGTACTTATGCACAATAGAAAGCCCATCGTAGGCATCACCCCCGGCGACGGCAACGGCATCGGCTACGAAGTCATCATCAAGTCCCTCGCGGACGCCCGCATCCTCGAATCCTTCACCCCCGTCATCTACGGCTCCTCGAAGATTTTCGGGTTCTACCGCAAGCTCGTCCACAACATCGAAGCGATGGAGACCTACGTCATCTCCTCCGCCCGCGACGCCCAGCCCCGGCGCATCAACATCGTCAACTGCCTCCCGGAGAACAGCTTCGTCGAGCCCGGCCAGCCGACCCCGGAATCCAGCAAGGCCGCGATGACCTCCCTCGAGGTCGCCGTCCGCGACATCAAGGAAGGCGCCATCGACGTGCTCGTGACCGGCCCGATCAACAAGCGGGCGATGGCCAGCGAAGGCTTCGGCTACACCGGCCACACGGAGTACCTCCAGAACGCCTTCGGCGTCGACGAGATTGCGATGTTCATGGTCAGCGACCGCCTCAAGGTCGGCGTCGTGACCGGCCACATCCCCCTGCGGGAGGTCCCCGGCAAGATTACGGAGGAGAAGATCCTCGCCAAGCTGCGCCTGATGCAGGCTTCGCTGAAGCGCGATTTCGGCGTGGATGAGCCCAAGATCGCCGTGCTGAGCCTGAACCCCCACGGCGGCGACGGCGGCCTGCTCGGCGACGAGGAACAGCAGATCATCCTCCCCGCCATCCGTCGTGCGGACGCGGAAGGCATCCTCGCCTACGGCCCGTTCTCCCCGGACGGCTACTTCGGCCTGGGCCAGTACAGCCGCTTCGACGCGACCCTCGCGATGTACCACGACCAGGGCCTGGAGCCCTTCAAGGCCCTCGCCTTCGAGCAGGGCGTGAACTACACGGCCGGTCTCCCGATCGTCCGGACCTCCCCGGACCACGGCACGGCCTTCGAACTGGCCGGCCGCGACGAGGCGGATCCCAGCTCGATGATGGCCGCCATCTACCGCGCAATCGACATCCTGCGGAACCGCGAGGAATACGACCGGCTCCTGGAAGACCGGATGCCGGAACGCCCGGCCGACGAGCGGGAACGCCGCGGCCGCCGGTCCCAGATCGCCTAGGGCCTACAAGCCGGATTCCCGGATGATCTTTTCTACGGAATCGTAATCATAGCCCCTTCCAAGGGCGAATTTCAGGAGTTTGAGGCGCCGCTGCGGGTCGCCTTCGAGGCTGCGCGCCTTCGCCTCGACCAGCCGCCGCAGCTTCTCCTCCGCCCGCTCCGGCTCCAGCGCCGCGAGCGCCGCCGCGACCGTCTCCTCGGGGAGGCCCTTGGCACGCAGCGCGAAGCGGATCTTGATCGGGCCCCAGCCCGTCAGGGCGGCCTTGTCGCGCGCGAACGCGGTCGCGTAGCGCAGGTCGTCGACGTAGCCGTCGTCGACGAGCGCGGCGACGACGCCCGCCGCGGCCTCCGCGTCCCCCTCCAGCGCCTTCAGCGCCTTCCGGTAGACGTCGGCGGCGCAGTGCTCGCTGCGGGCGCAGAGGTTCTGCAGCCGGGAAAGGACCTGGTCGCGCGTCATCGGGCGTTGTGTTTGCCGGCCAGCATGCCGCAGGCGGCGAGGATGTCTTCTCCGCGGGAGGCGCGGATCGTGCAGGTGATGCCGTGGGCGTTCAGCCGGTCGCGGAACGCCTCCATGATCTTCTCGGAGGAAGACTCGTACGGGAAATCCGGGATCTTGTGGAAGCGGATCAGATTGACCCGGCACTCGAGGCCGCGCAGCAGGCGGATGAGCCCGTCCTCGTGGCGCTTGGTGTCGTTCAGGCCGGCGAACATCGTGTATTCGAAACTGACGCGCCGCTGCCCGGTAAAGTCGTACCGGCGGATCAGCGCGAGCACGTCCGCGAGCGGGAAGGCCTTCTGGACCGGCATCAGGGCCTCGCGCTCCTCCGGGAAGGGGTTGTGGAGGCTGACGGCCAGGTGGCAGGAAGTTTCGTCGAGGAAGCGCCGCAGGCCCGGAAGGACGCCGACGGTCGAGAGGGTGATGCGCTTCGGGCTCCAGCCGAAGCCCCAGTCCGCCGTCAGCACGCGGATGGCGCGGAACACCGCGTCAACATTGTCGAGCGGCTCCCCCATCCCCATGAAAACGGCGTTGGAGAGCTCCGCCGCCTCGTCGACGGCGATAAACTGGCTCAGGATCTCCGCGGCGTCGAGGTTGCCGTGGAAGCCCTGGCGCCCGGTCATGCAGAACTTGCAGCCCATCTTGCAGCCCGCCTGGGAGGAGACGCAGAGCGTCCGCCGCTCCTCGTCGGGGATCACGACCGCCTCGACCGCCGCGCCCTGCGTCCCGACCGGGAACAGGTACTTGCGCGTGCCGTCGCCCGAGCGCACGGAACCCGCAGGCTCCCGCAGGCCCAGTTCGCATCTTTCCTCCAGCTTCTCGCGCCCCGCCTTGGAAATGTCGGTCATTTCCGCAAAGGAACGCGCGCGGCGCACATACATCCAGCGGGCGAGCTGTTTCCCCGCAAAGGCGGGTAGACCCAGCGCAACCGCGACCGCCGAAAGCTCCTCCGGCGTCTTGCCAAGCAGTTTCTCCTTCATACGGCAAAGTTACATATTTTACCTTTGCAGCGTCCGATAATTTTCATAACTTTGCTCTGATAACTTTATTAAAACTCATGCATTATGGCTAAGGAAGTTGAAGAAAAGGCCACCGAAGTCAATGCCGCCAAGCTCAAGGCATTGCAGGCCACGATCGACAAGATTGAGAAGGATTATGGGAAAGGTACGATCATGAAGTTGGGAGATCAGCCACAATGGGACGTACAAGTTATTCCGAGCGGATCGGTCGCCCTCGACCACGCGCTGGGAATCGGCGGCTACCCGCGGGGAAGGATCATCGAGATCTACGGCCCCGAATCCAGCGGTAAGACAACCCTGGCGATCCACGCGATCGCACAGGCCCAGAAACAGGGCGGCATCGCCGCCATCATCGATGCGGAACACGCCTTCGACCGGACCTACGCGAAGGCCCTGGGCGTGAACCTGGAAACGCTGCTGATCTCGCAGCCCGACAACGGCGAGCAGGCCCTCGAAATCGCGGACAACCTGATTCGCTCGGGCGCGATCGACATCATCGTGATCGACTCCGTCGCCGCGCTGACCCCGAAGGCGGAGATCGAAGGCGAGATGGGCGACAACAAGGTCGGCCTCCAGGCCCGCCTGATGAGCCAGGCCCTCCGCAAGCTGACCGCCAACATCGCCAAGACCAACACCTGCTGCATCTTCATCAACCAGCTCCGCGAGAAAATCGGCATCATGTTCGGCAACCCGGAGACGACGACCGGCGGCAACGCCCTGAAGTTCTACGCCTCCGTGCGCATCGACGTGCGCCGCACGACCCAGCTCAAGGACGGCGAGGAAGCGACCGGCAACCGGACCCGCGTCAAGGTCGTCAAGAACAAGATGGCCCCGCCCTTCAAGAAGGCGGAATTCGACATCGTCTTCGGCGAGGGTATCTCCCACGCCGGCGAGATCGTCGACCTCGGCGTCGAATTCAACATCATCGCCAAGAGCGGCAGCTGGTACAGCTACAACGGCGAAAAGCTCGCCCAGGGACGCGAAGCCGTCAAGCAGCTGCTCGCGGACAATCCGGAGCTCTGCGACGAAATCGAAGCGAAAATCCGCGAGGCCCTCGCCAAGACCAACGACTGATGGGAAAGATTATCCTGACCGGAGACCGCCCGACCGGCCGTCTCCACCTCGGCCACTACGTCGGCTCCCTGCGCCGCAGGGTCGAACTGCAGGACAGCGGCCTGTTCGAGAAAATCTTCATCATGATCGCCGACGCCCAGGCCCTGACCGACAATGCGGACAACCCGGAGAAGGTCCGCCAGAACATCATCGAAGTCGCCCTCGACTACATGGCGGCCGGCCTTGACCCGGCGAAATCCGTCCTCTTTATCCAGTCCCAGGTCAGCGAGCTGACCGAGCTGACCTTCTTCTACCAGAACCTCGTCACGGTCCAGCGCCTCCAGCGCAACCCGACCGTCAAGCAGGAAATCCAGCTCCGGGGCTTCTCGGAGAGCGCCGACGGCGCCGACAACAAGGCCGGCACCCCGGTCGGCTTCTTCTGCTACCCGATCAGCCAGGCCGCCGACATCACCGCCTTCCAGGCGACGACCGTCCCGGTCGGCGAGGACCAGGAGCCGATGCTCGAGCAGACCCGCGAGATCGTCCGCAAGTTCAACGCCGTCTACGGCCCGACCCTCGTCGAGCCGGAGATCCTCCTGCCCGAGAACAGCGCCTGCCTGCGCCTCCCCGGCACGGACGGCAAGGCGAAGATGAGCAAGTCCCTCGGGAACTGCATCTACCTGTCCGATCCGGCCGACGTCGTCTGGGAAAAGGTCCGCGGCATGTACACGGACCCCGGCCACCTGCAGGTCAGCGACCCCGGCAAGGTCGAAGGCAACCCGGTCTTCACCTACCTGGACGCTTTCAGCCGCCCGGAGCATTTCGAAAGATTCGCGGACTGCTTCCACGGCAAGAAGGTCAGTTTCGACTTCCGGAACCTCGACGAGGTCAAGGCGCAGTACCGCGCCGGCGGCCTCGGCGACATGATGGTCAAGTCCTTCCTGAACGCGGTCCTCAACGACGTGCTCGAGCCGATGCGCGTGCGCCGCAAGGCGCTGGAGCAGGACCTCCCCTACGTCTATGAGGTCCTCCGCAAGGGCTCCGAAGTCGCCCGCGCCGCCGCGGCCGAGACCCTCGCCGCCGTGAAGCGTTCGATGAAGATCAACTACTTCGACCCCGGCGTCCTCGACGAACTGATCGCGGAGCAGCGCGAAAAATACCGGCAATGAAAAAAGCCCCTGACCGCAAGTCAGGGGCTTTTTTTCAGTCTTCGACGGTAATCTTGTAGCCGCCGTCCTTCCTGCCGCCGCCGGAGCTTCCGGTGCCGGCCGCGTCGCGGACGAGCTGCTCGAAGTCCGCGCGGGAGATCAGGCCTTCGAAACTGATGAAGGTACATTCGCCGGGCTCGGCGGCGAGCATCACGAAGTTCTTGACGACCTCGTCGTCGCCGACGGTATACATCCGGACGGCCTCGCCGTTGTCCTTGGCTTCCATCAGGAGCTCATAGTCGCCGCGCTTGATGTAGCGCTCGGTATCGCCGCGGAGGTTGTCGATGATCCGCGGGTTGTCGGTGTTGATCACGTAGAAGCTCGTGAGGGAGCGGATGACCTGGCTGAGGTTCACGTCCTTCCCGTCGATGTCGATGTCCGGGATGACGCCGAGCAGGCGGAACATCGCCGGGGAGATGTAGACCGCGGTGACGCCTTCTTCGTCGGAGTAGCGGTTGTAGATGCTCCGGCCGTCCTGGGCGAAGGCGCTGAAGGCAAGCAGCAGGGCTGCGAAAACGAGGATTATCTTTTTCATGGCTGTTTCTGTTTTATCGGGTTTTGTTGAATGCTTCGGTCAGGAATTCGACAGGCTCCTGGGCCTTTTCGGCGATGGAACGGCCCTGGTTCATCTTCTCGGAGATCAGCTGGAAGGCTTTCTCGACTTCCGCGTACGCGAGGGCCGGATCGTCGAAACTGTCCTTCGGGCGGGGCGGCGTGAAGACGGCCAGCGCGAAGGCGGCGCAGGCGGCGGCGACGGCCCACGGGAGCCAGCGCTGCGCGCGGCGGGGCGCTTCGCCGCCCCAGGCCTCGCGCGCGGCCGCGGCCGTGACGGCTGCGCCGAGCCGGGCTTCCAGCCCCTCCGGCACGTCCTGGCTGCGGTCCTCGAAGAGCTGCTCCAGCTCCTCTGCGCTCATTTTCTCAATATCTTCTATCGTTTTCATATTGCTACAATTGGCTTTTGATGGTCTTGCGCGCCCGCGCCAGGAGCACCCGGAGCGAGAGCGGGGAAAGGGCGGTCTTTTCGGCGATTTCCTCGTAGGAGAGGCCCTGCAGCAGCCGCAGCTCGACGACGGTGCGCTGGCTGGCGGGAAGCGCCTCGATCGCGCGGACGAGGCGGGCGCGCTGCTCGCGCTCCAGGGTCCGGGCGTCGGCGGAGCCGTCCGCCGCGACGTCCGCTTCCAGCGGCCGGACCGCCGTGCGGTTCTTCGCGCGCAGCCGGTCCAGGCAGAGGTTCCGCAGGAGCGTGATGCTGTAGGCGCGGGGGTTGTGGACGTGGTCCAGCGTGTCTCGGTCGTTCCAGAGCTTGACGTACAGGTCCTGCAGCGCGTCCTCGGCGTCGGCCTCCGCGCCGAGCAGCGCATATGCCACCCGGAAGAGACCCTCCCCCAGCGGGAGATACCGTTCGCTGAATTCCTGTCCCGTCATCGCCTTAATTCTGGAGGAAACGGGACAGTTTGCGCATCGACATCGACCCGTAGAGGCAGATCAGCTTGCACTCCGACGGCGACCAGACGATAAAATCCGAGATCCTGTCCCCGGCCTCGTCGACGACGCCGAACAGCCGCATGTCTTCTCCGTCATCCTTCGCCTCCATCAGCAGGTCCACGCCGTCCAGCATCCGGTCCAGCCGGCGCGAGAAACGCTCCCGGGCCTCCGGCGCAGCGTCTTCGAAATCGACGACGGAGACGCAGCGGATGCCGCTGATCAGCGACAGGACCGCTGCGGTGTCCTCGTCGCCGCTCTCCCGGACCGCCTTCCGGACAATCGTTTTGACGAGGCCCATCGTGAGGCGGCCGACGCGCACGACCTCGAAGCCGTTCGTCCCGGAGAAATCCCCCACCAGGGTCGTAATCTGCTGGCGCGGAAGCGCCTTGGCCTTTCCCTGGGCGGCGGCGCCGGCCAGCGGGACAAGGACGAGAAGAAGGATCACAAATAGCTTTTTCATCAGTAATATCGGGTTTCCGACTATAGAGACGATGACGGCAGGGGTTTGTTAACAGAAAAAAACGCTTATTTTTTACGGAGGAGGAACTTGCGGCCCAGACGGACGGCGGGCCTGATGTACCAGGGCATCAGGGCGCGCTCGGCCTCCTGCAGCTTGTCGCGGATCGGGAGGGACTGCGGGCAGTGCTGCTCGCACTTGCCGCAGCGGATGCACTGCGCGGCGAAGGAAGGCTCCGCCGCCAGGGCGACCGCCTGGAAGAACTGCGCGCGGCCGGAGGATTTCGACTCCGTGTACATCGCATTGTAGGCGGCGAAGATGCCCGGGATGTCGACGCCCTTGGGGCAGGGCATGCAGTAGCGGCAGCCGGTGCAGCCAACCTTCTCCTTCTCCCGGATGATGCCGAGGATCCGCTGGAGGAACGCGCGGTCGTCCGGCGTGAACGCGCCTTCGGCGGCGTCCGACGCGACGCGCGTATTCTCCTCGACCATCGCGCGGGAGTTCATTCCGGAGAGCACGACCGTGACCTCCGGCTGGTCCCAGAGCCAGCGCAGGCCCCACTCGGCCGGGGTCCAGCCCCGCGCGTGCGCGGCCATCAGCCGCTTCGCTTCCTCCGGAAGCTTGCTGACGAGCTTGCCGCCGCGCAGCGGCTCCATGATGACCACCGGGATGCCGCGCGCCGCCGCGGCCTTCAGCCCGGCCACGCCCGCCTGCGTCGTCTCGTCCAAATAATTGTACTGGATCTGGCAGAAATCCCAGTCGTAATCCCCGAGGATCCTGAGGAAATTGTCCGTATTGCCGTGGTAGGAGAAACCGATGTTGCGGATGGCGCCGGAGGCCTTTTTCGCGGCGATCCACGCTTCGGCGCCGACCGCCTTGAGCCGCTCCCACTGGGCGACGTCGGTCAGGTGGTGCATCAGGTAGTAATCGACATAGTCCGTCTGCAGGCGCGCGAGTTCCTCTTCAAAGTACTTGTCCAGCGAGGCGGTGCTGCGGACCAGGTACTGCGGAAGCTTGGTCGCGACCTTGACCTTGTCGCGGATTCCGTTGCGGGCGAGGATCTCCCCCAGCGCCGCTTCGCTGCCGGGGTAGATGTAGGCCGTGTCGAAATAGTTCACGCCCGCGCGGTACGCCGCCAGCAGTTCCTGTTCCGTCTTTTCGAGGTCGACGCCGCCGCCCTTCCTGCTGAAGCGCATGCAGCCGTATCCGAGAATGGAGACCGCGTCTCCGTGTCTGTCTTTCCGGTATTGCATTGTAAAAGGTGATTGTTCAGTTCGAGATATGGAGCACGAGGTACTCCGAGCGGGTTCCGATGCGGATCTTGGGCCCCCAGATGCCGAGGCCGGAACTGATGTAATAGCGGGTGTTGCCGCGCCGGTGGTGTCCCCAGGCTTTTTCGTAGAGGGCGTCGGTCAGCCAGGAGAGGGGCCAGACCTGGCCGCGGTGGGTGTGGCCGCTGAACTGGAAGTCGATGCCGGCCTGCTCCGCCTCCTCGAGGTGGTAGGGCTGGTGGTCCAGCAGGATCGTAAAACCCTCCGCGGCGCCTGCCAGGTCGGCGAGCGCCTTCCTGTCCCGGTTGCTCCGGTCGTCGCGGCCGATGAGGGTGAGCCCTTCGAAACGGGCCACGGAATCGCGCAGGAGGGTGATGCCGGCGTCGGCGAAGAAGCGTTCGGCGTCCGGCAGGCGGCCGATGTATTCGTGGTTGCCCGGCACGGCGAAGACGGGAGCCCCGAGGCGGGCGAACTCCTCCGCAAAACCTCCTTCCAGGAGCGGGCGCACCCGGATATCGACGATGTCCCCGCCGAAGAGCACGAGGTCAGGATTCTCGGCGCGGATCAGGTCCACCCAGCGCGCAAACTCCCGCCGGCGGTTGCTGTAGCCCAGGTGGAGGTCGCTGGCCAGCACGACCGTGAGCGGCCGCGCCAGCGGCTTCTCCGTCCGCAGGGTCAGCTCTTCGCGATATTTATGCCTGTAATGGATTCCCCCGGCGGCCAGCAGGAGTGCGACGGCCCCGAGGATGCCGGCCATCGCGGCGCCGTTCCCGGCAAGCGCGCCCCGGGGAATGAGGCGCACCAGAATCCCCAGGTCGGCCAGCAGGAACGCGATCAGCAGATACAGGTAGGCGATCATCCACGGATGCCCGACCTCATACAGCACGCTGACCAGCGCCACGGGCGCGCGGTCCCGCAGTCCCATGCTGGCAAACGCCGCCCCCATCCAGACCAGGAAGAGGCAGACCACCCCCAGCTTCGGCGCCCAGCCTCCCGGCGTCACCCGCCACAGATGCCAGGCGACATACGCCACCGTCGCCACAAAAACCACCAGAACCCCAAGGAACCCTGCTCTCATGCCCCAAAGGTAACAATTAATGGATTATTATCATGTCCCGGTTATCATAAACCACGACCCCTCCTGCAAACTCCTGCAAGCCTTGCAGGGATTTCTATCAACGGTTCCCCGAGGGCACGCGACAGTTTTGCAAGCGATGAGAGTGTATAGTTAGGGAATCCCCTCGTCCAGCGCGTAATCTGAGTTTCATTGCACCCGACTCTTTTCGCCAGCTCCCGCTGCGTAATTCCATCCCTTTTCAGGATTGCATCAATCCTGTCAATGATTGCGCAAGACCAATCCATCTCCTGCTTCACCTCAGGAGGCACCTTCTCAAATTGACTGTGGAGCAATTCGCTGTGTTTCATATCATGTATTCTTTGTCTTCAATGTTAGTGAGTTCCCTTTTCTCAATTTTCACAATACCTTCTTCAATGTCCTTTCGTAGTATTCTGTCAAAAGACTGGAGATCTAAAGCATATCCCAATAATCGGGAATCATCCTCATAACTCGCGGTCCTTTTAATATCTCCGTTACCAAGAATGAGGATTTCATCTGAGATTCTCAAACAGTACAGGCGGATCCTTCCCGATTCTATTGGTAAAGCACAAAGATTATCATTAATGTGCCCCTCAGGGCGGAAGTATCTTTCCAGGGCTCCTCTATCAAGAATGATGGATAGTGCATACATAATCTTCTGATAGTCAGTATTCAACGACGCCTCCGCCTCAAACTTTCTAATAAATCTTTCAAACTCAGTTGTCCGGTCCATCTCAAAACTGATTGAGTATAAACTAACCCTCTTCGATTGCTCTACCAACTCTAACGTAGTTCTCTTTTTCATTTTCTTCGATACAAAGTTATTAAAATTTACATAAATGTAAAGCATTCCACAACGGGAAACGCCGTCCGTAAAAATATGCGTTTCCTTTTTACGACACCGAAAGAAACATATATTTGTGACGAAATGTTGTTTTTTTGTCTGCTTTCATGCGGGTCCCCTTTCCCCAATCCCTGCAAGGCTTGCAGTTTTTATGCGGGAGGCTCGGTAAGGCCTATTTTTGCTCTCGGAAACCAATAAAAACTGCAAGCCATGAATATTTACAACGTGATTATCCTGGACGAAAGCGGCAGCATGTCGTCCATTTACAAAGAAACCCTCGCAAGCATGAACGAGGTGCTGAGCGGTATCCGTAAGAACCAGGAGGAATTCCCGGAGCAGCGGCACTATGTGACCATCGTTACCTTCGAAGGAAGCGGTATCGAAGGAGTCAAAACCCGCAGGGACCGCGTACCCATCGGCGCCGTAGAACCTTTCACGGAGAAAGATTACAGACCCGGTGGATGCACCCCGCTCTTTGATGCTATGGGAAAAACCCTCAACGAGATGGAAGGCCTGATCCTGCCTGATGATAAAGTCTTTGCGACCGTAATTACTGATGGGATGGAGAATGCCTCGCGCGAGTACTCCGGCAAAATCATCAAGAATATGGTGACCCGCCTTCGCGAGAAAGGCTGGGCAATTGCCTACATCGGTGCCAATCAAGATGCGATAGAGGTGGCACGGGAGATGAATATCAGCAGTGCCCTCAATTATGATGCTTCACCGGAGGGCATGGCGGTGATGACCGGACGCTACAGAAGGGTCAGCAGAAGCGTATCCAAGCGCGCTATGGAAGGGGTGGCGCTTGAAAAGAAGGACGCCAACATGTTTGAAGACAAGGGCGGGGACTAACCCCGCCTTTTTTGTGGCGGCTGGCGTCAGTGCTCCCAAATGACGAGGTCCCGGTCGATTGCTACTTTACGAACGCCACCCTGAGGTCCGTCGATGTAGTATTTCTTGGCGATTTCGTCTCCAACGATCCTGCGGAAGGCGGTTCGGATGCGGGAGACGCAGGAGTCGCGGCCGCTGCTGTAGGAGGCGCACAAGGCGGAGACGCTGCTGCGGATGCCCTGGATGTCGTCCCGGCCGGTGATGTTCAGGTAGAGTTGCAGGACTTCTTCTTCATGGTCGGGAAGATCCTTGAAGGCTGCGCCTTCCGGGTTCCTCAGATAGAAGAAGTAGAGGGCTTTGGTAAGGTCGTCCAGCTTGACTTCCGGCCGGTCCTCCCAGTCGGTAAGGAAGATTTGGTTGGAGGCGGTGATGTACAGGCGGCTCAGTTTGGTGCGGTAGCCAAGCAGGGTTGCCAAATCCTTGATTGAAATATGGTATTGTCTTTCGAACCGGTCCCACGCATCAATGATATCCTCTACATCGGGATATGCAGTTTCCTCGTCAATAGCGTCAAAAAGAGTCCGGGGGAGATCGGCATTGCTTTCTTGCAGAACCTCCTGACTGGAAGGTTCAGGACATTTAATGTCAAATGACGAGTAAAGGATACTGGAACTTCCCTTTTTGGATGACTTCCTTAAACGAATCTCACGGGATTCCTCCTGTTGACGATGATAGAGGGCATGAAAAAACTGATCGGTCGCCTCCATCAGGTCTCTTTCCGTATCAGCTTCAATCGCATGAAAATAGATCCGCCTATTAGCTTTGTAGAGGAAGCCTGCCTGGCCATTCAGATTTGCAATAGTCCGGATCTGCTGATACATGGCCTCCGGAGAAACAACTCCCTCCAGTCCAGGAAACTGGTATTGGACAAACCTCGAAGTCAGATACTTACAGATTTCCGGCAGATAAATAAAAGAATAACCGGTTTCCCGGGACATATACCGGATATCCTCCAGATTATAATCAGATAAATAATAAAACGGACCGTTCGAGTTATCCACGAATAATACGGTCTTCTTCCTCAAAAAAGGAATGGATTTCCTGATTTGCCTGTCTTCGCCCAGCTCCATATGAATGAGGTTTCATTATTGTTCGATTTCAAATATACTCATTTTATGAAACCAACGGAATGATTATATTTGTATCAGCGTAGCTTGTAGCGCGTTATATAATCGATTATGGATATGAATAAGAATGAATTACCGAGAGAGGTGGCGGGGAGGAAGAATTTCGGCGCGGAGCATGCGCTGATGACGACGCCGCAGCCTTGCGTGATGGTTGCGACGTGGGACAGGGACCGCGTCCCGGACGTGATGATGGCCGCATGGGCCGGGCAGTATGACTTCAAGCAGATTGTGGTGTCCATGTCCAGGCACAGGACAACGGAGAATCTGGAGCTGACCGGGGCGTTTACCGTGTCGTTTGCGGATATCCGGACCGTCGCGGAGTCTGATTACTTCGGACTGGTGAGCGGGAAACAGGTGCCGGACAAGGTAGCCAGGGCGGGTTTTACGGTCAGTCCCAGCCCCAACGTGGATGCGCCGATCATCAATGAGTATCCGCTCACGCTGGAATGCAAGGTCGTGCGCTGGAGCGACGGCATCCTTGTCGGCGAAGTTGTGAACATGAGCGCGGACGAAAGCGTCCTGACGGACGGAAAAGTGGATCTGGCCAAGCTCCAGCCCATTGTCTTTGATGCGGCAGGGATGTGCTACCGCGCCGTCGGCGAGGTGGTCGGCGGGGCGTGGAATGCCGGGAAGAAGTTCACGAAACAGTGATCCGGTTATGCTGAAAGCGGGTGATAAGATGCCGTCTTTTGAGGTCATGGACCAGGACGGGAAGATGGTGAAGTCGGAGGACTTCATCGGAAAGGGGAAGAAGACCATCATTTACTTCTATCCCAAGGACCATACGTCCGGATGTACGGCGGAAGCGTGCTCGTTCCGGGACAACTATGCGGAGCTGGCTGCCGCGGGATACAACGTGGTCGGCGTGAGCAAGGACAGCGCGAAGTCCCATACGGGGTTCCGGGCGAAGTACGGGCTGCCGTTCCGGCTGCTGGCGGATACCACGACGGAGATGCTCCGGTCGTTCGGCGCCTGGGGCGAGAAGAAGATGTACGGAAAAACCACGCTGGGGACGCTCCGGCGCACGTTCATCTTCAATGAGAACGGAATCCTCGAGCGCATCATCGAGAAAGTGGATACGAAGAATGCCGCCGGGCAGATCCTGGAAGGCTGATCGTTTTACGGACACAGGACCTGCTCGGGAAGTACCTGGCGGGAAAACAAATACAGATCATATGAAACGGATTGTCATTCTACTTGTCATGGCGGCGGGGGCGCTGCTGGCTTCGGGATGCGGGACGATGCGGATGGGCCGGGAGGAGAAGCTGGCGGAAAAACTGCGCGTCGCGGAGCGGGTGCAGCAGCAGCTGGACGCCCGTGAATATACGATTGAAATCAACTACATGATGCCGCTGCGGGGCGCGGGAAGGGCGATTACCGGGGACTACACGGTAATCGTTTCCGGAGAGACGGTCGATTCGTTCCTGCCGTATGCGGGCGTCGCTCGGAACGTGCCGTACGGCGGCGGAAAGGCGTTGATCTTCAAGGACAAGATTATCGAGTATGCCGACAGCGGGTTCATCAAGGACCGGCGGACGGTCGTCTTCCGGACAGACAACGGCGAGGACGTCCTGACCTATACCCTGACCATCTTCGACGAGGGGCAGACAAGCGTCCAGGTCCACTGCACGAACCGCGACGACATCAGCTTCCGGGGCGTGCTGAATCCGGATGCGAAGACGGAATAGACGACGAGTAAAGGACGGATAAAGGACAGCCGATGAAACAGCTTTGGATTCTTTTGATTGCGGCGGTTGCTGCGGTGGTGGCGGCGTGCAGCGGGCCGAAGGCGCCGCTGGTCGGCATCAGCTGCTCGCGGTCGTCGTCCGGGGCGACGACGCTTTCCACGACCTACACGGAAGCCATCGGCAAGGCCGGCGGCCTTCCGTTCGTGATCCCGACCGTCGCGAGCCGGGAAGAGGCGGACGCGTACCTCGCAGCCGTGGACGGGATTGTCTTCTCCGGCGGAGAAGACCTGAACCCCGCTTGGTACGGGGAGGAAATCCTGAATGAAACCGTCTATGTCGATGCCGTCCGCGACCGCAGCGACAGCCTGCTGGCGCGGGCGGCGCTCGCGTCCGGGAAGCCGATCCTGGCTATCTGCCGTGGGTCGCAGTTGATGAACGTGATCCTGGGAGGGTCTCTGTATCAGGATATTCCGACGCAGGTCCCGGAGACCGTCGGGCACGGCGGCGGCGCCCGCCACAAGATCGGGCCGGAGCCCGGCGGCACGCTCTGCCGCCTCTTCGGGGCGGATTCCCTCGAGACCAATTCCTTCCACCACCAGGCCGTGAAGGATCCCGCGCCCGGCATCCGCATCACCGCCCGCAGCGCCGAAGGCATCGTCGAGTCCTACGAGACGGACCAGGTCCTGGCCGTCCAGTTCCACCCGGAAAAGATGCTCCAGAACGGCGAGACGCAGTGGCTCGCGTTCTTCGAAGCGTATATGGACCGCCTGAAGCGGAGATAGGGTCCCCGATCAATAAGCTTTTGAGTAGATTCCGCCGTTGTGCGGGCCGGGAATGCGGCCGCGGACGGCGAAGAGGTCTGCGACCGTAAGGAAGGTGAAGCCGCGGCGCTGCAGTTCCGGAATGACGGTTTTCAGCGCCTCGACCGTGGCGTCATTGTCCTTGAAGTCGTGGAGGAGGATGATGTCGCCGTCCTGCACGCCGCCGAGGATCGCGTCGATGCGCTGCTGCGCGCTCACTTCGCTGTTCCAGTCGCTCAGGTCGAAGCCGTAGATGAAGCAGAGGTCCGTGACGCCGTGCAGGGTCGCGTCGTGCTCGATGTAGGGCGGGCGGAAGAAGCGCGGCTTCTCGCCGACCGCGGCTTCGATGAGCCGGTCGGTCTGCTCGATTTCCTCGCGCATCTGCGCTGCGGTGAGCTCCAGCATGTGCCTGTGGTTCTGGGAGTGGTTTTCGATGTCGCAGCCGAGGGCCTTGGCGCGCTGCAGGACGGGGATGGTCTCCGCGTCGATGTTGCAGCCGTTGACGAAGAAGGAGCCCGGGACGCCGTACTGTTCCATGAGGTCGAGGACCTGCATCGTGGTCGTCGTGTTCGGGCCGTCGTCGAAGCTCAGGGCGACGTATTTCGGGAAGGCGGCAGGATAGGCCAGGAGCTGGTACGCGAGGGCGTATGCCATCCGCCGGTGGCCGGGGGTGTTGGGATGGAGGCGGTCCTTCTGAGGGTCGCGGAAATAATGGGACTGCTCGTCGAGCATCGGATAGAGGCCGCTCACGGCGTTCAGGTCGATGACGGGGACGGCCCAGACGTTGCCAGCCTCCTTGATCGCCGCGACATAGTCGTCGATGAAGGCGCCGCAGCCGTTGGCGAAGTCCTCGGGCTCCTGGTAGTTCCGCGGGCCGAAGATTGCGATGCCGCGGTGGATGGGCGTGAGGAGGATGATCTGCTTGTCCGGGAAATGGGTTTTCAGGTGGCGGAGCATCGCGTTCAGGCGGCCGCGGAAGGTGCCGGGATCGAAGCGGAGGGTGCGGTGGCCGCGGTCTTCCGTCCGGCCGTTGTGGTTGGCGGGGGCGGTGTCATAGGCGTACCATTCCCCGAGGGGGACGCTGGCATTGTAGTCGTTGGTCCCGATGAAGACGAGGATCGCGTCGACGCCCTGGCCGTGGTCGGCTTCGAGGCGGTCCGCCTGGCCGGCGATGTGGAAGGTCTGGTGGCCGCTGATGCCGTAGACGAAGGGCTCGATGCCGAGGATGTCGACGAGGTCGGCCCAGTAGACGTTGTTCTGGGAGTCAATCTGCTGCACGTCCGTGATCGAGTCCCCGAGGATGCCGACGCGCGCCCCGTTCCACTGCGACCGTATCTCCGGCTGCGCCGCAGCCCTGCAGCAGCACAACAGCACAACCAATGAAAACAACAACCTTTTCATTTCCTTTTTTTTCTTTAGATAATACTGTCGCTGCCTGAAACGTCGCTTCGCGACCCCTCCCTAAAGGGCCCCTCCCTCTTATGCGGCCGAGGGTGGCCACAGTTTCAGGCAGCGGCAGTATTATCTATATAAAATTCATTATTAACACTTTATACTGCAATATACTGTAATGCAATGCCCTGTTGCGGACAATCATTCCACGGAGACGGACGTCGGGGTAAGGATAAATCCATAGGTGCCTGAGGAGAGTTCGTAGACGGCGGTGCGGCGGGCGTTGCGGGTCTCGAAGCCGAGGAAGGGGGCTTCCGGGAGGGCGGCGCAGGCGGCGGGGGCGACGGAGTCGGCGACCGGAAGGTAGAGGGTCGCGGACGTGTTCGCGGGGACCGTGACGCGGAAGGAACGCATCGCGCCTGCGCCGTCCGCGGTCCACTCGACCGCGATGGGGCCGTAATTCGACACATAGCAGCCCTTCAGGGACAGGTAATTGCCGCCGGGCAGGGGCTGGAGGACGAAATGGCGGTAGCCCGCCTCGCCGGCGGCGTGGTCGGTCGTGATGCCGAGCTGGAACTCATACATCCACTGCCCGACAGCGCCGAGTGCGAAGTGGTTGAAGGAGTTCATGCTGTTCTGGTTGGGCTCCGAGAAAGCGGTGTCGAGCGAATTCCAGCGCTCCCACATCGAAGTTGCCCCTTCCGTCACGGGATACAGCCAGGAGGCGTAGTCCGTCGAGGAAATCATCCGGTAGGCCTCGTCGACGTAGCCGCCGCGGGTCAGGGCCGGGAGGATGTTGGGGGTGCCGGAGAAGCCGGTCGTGATGGTCCAGGGAGTGAAGTTCAGGTTCGTGTTGCCGGAACTCAGGACGCCCTGGGAGGCGCTGGCGCGGGCCTGCTCGGCGGCGGTGTCGGTGCCTTCGGCGCGCTGCTCCTCCGCGGTCGGGCCGCTGGTCGCCGGCGCGGCGGCCAGGGCCGCGAGCCACGCCTCCGCCCGGGCCTTGTTCTCGTCGCTGAAGACATTGAAGTTCAGCGGGGTAGCATAGGAGGCCTGGGTATGGACCGTCTTGCCCTGGAGGCTGCGGGTCTTGCCGGTCGCCGGATTGACGTAGGCGGCGTTCCAGTCCGCCTTCGCCCGGTCGTGGCGCTCGCGCAGGAGGGCGGCGTAGTCGCTGCGGCCGACGGCTTCGGCCATGATCGCCGTGACCTCCATCATGTGGATGTAGATCGCGTTGTTCAGCAGGTCGGCGGGGGTGCGGCTGTCGAGGGCGAGGTGGTCCGCCAGGCCGCTGGCCTTCGAGGAGAGGTACGGATGCTCCGCGGAGGTCCGGTAAAAGGCCATGCCGTTCAGCCACTCCATCATCGTCTCGAGGTTCTCGCGGATGATCCGGGTGTCGCCGTACTGGGTGTAGAGCTGCCAGGGGACCTGGCAGACGGCGGCGGACCAGGTCGTGCCGTTCGCGAATGTAGGATCGTCGGTCCGGTTGTAGGTCGGGACCGTGCTGCCGATGCCGCCCGGGACCTCGCGGTCGTTGCCGACGCCCTGGTCGTCGCGCAGGGCGACCATCCACTGGCGGAAGAAGCTCTGGAGGTCGGCGTTGTAGGTGCCGGTGCGGGTGTAGGCCTGGGCGTCACCCGTCCAGCCCATCCGCTCATTGCGCTGCGGACAGTCGGTCGGAATCGTGAGGAAGTTGCCGAGCTGGCTGCGCTGGATGTTGCGGAAAAGCCGGTTCACCAGCTCCCCGGTCCGGCCGTCGGCCGTCACGGCCTCGTAGCGGCCGGTCGGGACCTCGCAGGACGAAAGGACCAGGCCCTTCACGTTCTCCAGCGGCAGCGGACCGTCGTGGGACGGGAGACAGACCTGGATGTACTGGTAGCCGCGGAAGGTCATCGACGGCTGGATCGTGACTTCCCCGCTGCCGTCCGCCGTGTAGAAGTCCACGTCGAGCGCGGCGCGGTTCGTCTCGTAGAGGATGTGGCCGGCCACGTTCCGGCCGGCGGGGCCGAAGCGGCGGACATAGTCCGCGTCGTCCCCCGGCAGGCCGGGATAGAGCTGCTCGCCGTAGCTGAGGATCACGGTGTCACCCTTCTTCAGCCAGCCCGCGGGAATCGTGATGGACGGCACGCCGACCATGTTCACGCCCATGTCGTAGATATACGTGTTCGGGCCGTGGACCGGCATCACGGCGCGGGCCGTCAGGGTCTCGCGCAGGCGCACCGGCCCGTCGTAGCGGGCCATCAGGTCGAAGTCGACCCAGCTGCGCTTCGCGATCCGCTCGGCGCCGCTCCAGGCGGCGTCGTCATAGCCCGGCTCGTTCCAGCCGCGCACGGCCGCCTCCTTCGCGGCGTCGTAGCGCTCGCCCTGGAAGAAGCTCGAAGCGCGCAGCGGTCCGTCCCGGAAGACCTTCCAGGAATCCGGGTCGGAGACCACTTCCTGGACCGTCCCGTCCTCGTAACGGATCACGAGGCGCGACAGGAGCGCTTCGTGGTCGCCGAAGAAGTTGAAGTTCGACGCGGTGAAGGTCATGTAACCGGTGAACCAGCCGCCGGAAAGGACGGCGCCGAGGGCGTTCCGTCCGTTGCGGAGCAGGTCCGTCACGTCGTATTTCATATAGCCGAGGGTCTCGCGGTACTGGCTGTCGCCCGGAGCGAACCAGTCCTCGCCGACCTTCTTTCCGTTGATGTAGGCGTTGAAGATGCCCATCGCGGTAACGTACAGGCGCGCGGAGCGGATCCGCTTCCCCTCCGCCGTCGTGAACTCCGTCCGGAGCATCGTATTGGCCCCGTGGGTCGGGTCCGCCCAGCCCCGGGTCTCCGTCCGGGTCCGGTTCGCGACCGTGATCCGGTCACCCGCGACCCTGACGCCCGGAATCCCCGCGAAGATGCCGTAGCGGGCGCTGTCGAAAACGACATTGTCCTCGCTCCGGCCGGTCGTCAGGATCCGGTAGCCGCTGTACTCCACTTCCGAGCCCGGCGCGGCGGCGAATCCGACGCTGCACAGGTCCGGGAAGGCCGGGAAGTTGCCGCCGCTGCCGACCGGGCCGACTGTGAAGCTCGCTGGCCGGGGTCCCGCCGGCGCGCGGCCGAAGCCGCCCCGCCCGACCGGGCCCGTCAAAGGCGTCCCGTCGATATAGAAGCTGACATTGCTGACTTCGACCACGATCCGGAGCTCGTGGGCCTGGCCGGCATTCTCCGGCGTAAGTAGCTGGTTGATATTGGTTTCCGGGTAGTTCTCGGCGTTGACCGTGAAGAGCGGCTGATCCGCGCTGTCGCCGCGGTCGTAACCGACGCGCCGGATGCGGAGCTCGGCGCCCTTCGGCGTCCCGACCCCGGAGAAGTCCAGGTCGACCTGGACATAATTCTCCGCGGATGCGACGCCCCGGTCGTTCAGGAAGGCGTTGCGCAGGCGGAAGTCGTCCGCGCCGAGGACCAGCGAGGCGACCTTGCCCTTCTTCAGGCGGAAATCCGTCCGGATCTCGAACAGGTTCAGCGAAGCGGCGTCCAGCGCATTCTCGCGCGAGCCGATCCAGCCGGCGCCCGCCCAGGCGGACTCTTTCGTGCTCATCAGCCCCGTCTCGAAGCGGGTCTCCGCCGCGTGGACGGCGTCCCGGTGGTCCCACACCTCCAGGAACACCCGGTAACCCTTGTCGGGCTGCAGGCCCACGCCCTGGTACGGAATGTCCACGGACGCCGCCGACAGGACCTTGCCCGTGTCCCAGAGCTCGCTGCCGTCGCTCTCACGCACGACACGGATCCGATAGGCCGTCTGGCGGGCGCCGCGCTCGTCGGACTCCATCCGCCAGCCCAGCAGCGGATGCTTGTCCTCGACGGCGATCGGGTTGTCGGAATGCTGGACCCGCAGGCCGGTGACGGTCGTCCGGGCCCGGGCGGGGCCGGCCAGGCAAAGGGCCAGCGCCACCGCACAGGAGAGTTGGTGGTACAATTTCATAACACGCTGAATTTCAGATTAATCCAATGCGTCGCAGACGCCGCGGAGGTAGCCGACGGATTCGGCGATGCCGGGGTGGGGGTTGTCGCCGTTCTTCTCGAACTCGATCGAAACGACGCCCTGGTAGTCGATCTCCCGGAGGGCCTTCACGATGGCGGGCAGGTTCATCTGGCCGCGGCCCATCTCCCAGGTCTGGCCTTCCTTCGACGGGGCGGTCTCATCCTTGATATGGATGTCCCAGATCCAGTCCTTGTAAGTCACGATGTCTTCCGCGACATCCCAGCCGTAGCGGAACGTATGGCCGAGGTCCATGCAGCAGCCGACGCCCAGCGACGGATCCTTGACCATTTCGACGACCGTCCGGATATCCGGGAACGCGGCGCCGTCCGGGCCGTGGGTATGGATGGCGACGCGGATGCCGGTCTCCTTGACCTTGGCGATCACGTAGTCCAGCAGTTCGTAGTTCGGCACGCCGATGAACATGTCCGAACCGTAGCGGGCGACATACGCGAAAGTCCTGTCGACATCTTCCCGGCTCCGCATATAGATCGGGCCGAGGATATAGCCGTTGATGCCGTAGGAGGCGCATTTCGCCTTGAAGGCGTCGATCTGCTCCTGGGTAGAGTCGAGCGGCAGCCACCAGTCCTTCACGGAGAAGTACTTGACGTCCATGCTCTTCAGGAATTCGAGCGTCTGGTCGATGTCGTACTTGCGGTAGGAGTAGCCGGCGATGCCGATCTTCATTGCTTCGGAACGGTGGCGGGTAATGACGTTCTCAGCCGGTTCAGCCGGCTTGGAAGGCTTGCACTGGACGGCGAGCAGCGCCAGCGCCAGGAAAACGAGGATCCTTTTCATATCGTGTCATCAATTATGTTTCAGCAGAAGACAAAGATAATCATTTGCGCGCAATCGCGGCGTCCGTCCGCCGGGAAATCGCAAGCAGCCCGAGCATCGTGAGCAGCGCGTCGACCAGCAGCAGCTCGAAGCCGAAGCGGTACCCCCCGAACCAGGCCTCGCTGTGCGCGGAAAGGACCGCGCACAGGACCGGCGCCAGCACGCAGACCGCCGGCACCCAGCGGTCCCGCACCGTCCGCCGCGACACCAGCCCGAAGCAGTACAGCCCCAGCAGCGGCCCGTACGTATAGCTCGCCACCGTGTACACGGCGTCGATCACGCTCCCGTTCCCGATCGTCCGGAACAGACAGATCACCCCCGCCATCAGGACGGCGTTTCCCAGGTGGACCCGCTTCCGCACGCGCTGCAGCCCCGCCTCGTCCATCCGGCGGTCGCTCCGCAGGATATCGACGGTAAAGGTCGTCGTCAGCGCCGTCAGCGCGGACCCCGCGCTGCTGAACGCCGCCGACACCAGCCCCAGCACGAAGAACAGCGTCACGGCCGAAGGCAGGCCCGCGAAGCACGCCACGGTCGGAAACAGGTCGTCCGGCTTCGCCACGGCAATCCCCCGCATCCCCGCATACGCGTACAGCAGCACCCCCAGCGCAAGGAACAGCAGGTTCACCGGCACGAACATCGTCCCGTACGTGACCATGTTCTTCTGCGCCTCCCGCAGATTCCTGCAGGACAGGTTTTTCTGCATCATGTCCTGGTCCAGCCCCGTCATCGCCACGACCGTGAACACCCCGGCGAGGAACTGCTTCCAGAAATAACGCGTGTCCTTCACGTCGTCGAAGTACCAGATCCGGCTGTCCGGGCTCTCCCGCACGAAACGCAGCAGCCCCCCGGCGTCCAGCCCCAGCGTCCGCGCGACGAAGACGATGCAGAGCACGACGGCCGCGAGCATCGACAGCGTCTGCAGCAGGTCCGTCCAGACCAGCGTCTTGACCCCGCCCCTGCGCGTGTACAGCCAGACCACCAGCATCGTCGCAGCCACGTTCACCCAGAAAGGAATCCCCAGCGGCCCGAACAGCACCAGCTGCAGCACGATGGCGGTCAGGTACATCCGCACCCCGCAGCCCAGCACCTTCGACAGCAGGAAGAACCCCGCCCCGGTCCGGTAGCCCGCCATCCCGAAGCGCCGCTCCAGCCACCCGTAGATGCTCTTCAGGTTCAGCCGGTAATAGAGCGGCAGCAGCACATACGCGACCGCCGCGTAGCCGAGCACGAAGCCCAGCACCATCTGCATATAGGAAAACACCGACGCCTGCACCATCCCCGGTACCGAGATGAACGTCACCCCGGAGATGGAGGTCCCGATCATCGAGATGGAAACCACATACCAGGGTGACTTCCGGTCGCCGCGGAAAAACTCGGCGCTGCTCGCGCCGCGGCGCGAAGCCAGCCAGCTGACAAAAAAGACGAGGAGGAAATAGGCCCCGACGAGCGCGAGGATCTGAAGCGTGTTCATACAGGACTACAGGAGAACCATCATCGCCAGCGAGTAGAGGAGGATGGCCTCGAAGGTCAGGCGCCCGCGCGAGTTCTGGCTCATCATCACCTCTTCCGGGTGACGCGTCCGCATCGCCTGGAGGTCTTCGGGGCCCGGCGCGTACGGCAGGGCCCACTTGCGGATGATTTCGCCCTCATAGATATACGTCAGGCCGCCGTTGGCGCGGTTCAGCGTGATCAGGGTCTTGTAGTCGGCCGTCAGGGCCTCGTCCGCGAGATAGGCGGGCACGGACTCCCGCGCGGGGACGAGCAGCAGCGGCGTGAAGCCTTCCGCCTCGAGGATCTGCCGCTCCGTCGCGATCCGGCCCCAGTCCTCCGCGGAGAGCTTCTCCGGCGCATAGGCGGACAGGGCCATCACCTCGCCCCGGGCGGCCCGCTCGTCGCAGTAATTCCCTTCCGCGTCGCTCAGCGACAGGACCGGGACCTCCCGCCCGCGGCCGCTCTCCGCAGCGAGCTCCTCCGTCCGCACGAAGGTCCAGGTCGAATCCGGCAGGTTGTCCAGCTCGAAGGCTCCTTCCTCGCCGTCCTTCTCATAGATGAAAAAGGTATTGAGGCGCATCCCCGCATCGACGCCCGCGGCCGCCGCGAGCAGCGAGCCCGGCCGGAAGGCGGAGAACTCGACCGCCGGCGTGCGGGTCCAGGAATGGTGGAGGAACAGCAGCGCGGAGACGACGGCGATCGCGAAGGCGGCGTACTTCCCCGGCCGCGGCCGGTTGTAGTCCCGCGCCGGCAGGAACGCCACGACCAGCAGGAGGCAGAGGAGGATGTTCTTCAGGAAGGTCTGGAGGTGGGTCAGGTGGACCGCTTCGCCGAAGCAGCCGCAGTCCATCGTCGGGTTGAATATCAGCAGGATCAGGGTCAGGACCGTAAAGATGCCGAGGGTCGCGCTCGAGAGGATGGCGGTCAGTTTCGGGAAGACGCCGGAGACCAGCGCCGCGCCCAGGACCGTCTCGAACAGGGCCAGCAGGGTCGCCAGCACCTTTGCAGCGGGGATCAGGGCCGAGAGGCCGAAGAACTTGCAGTAGTCGGTAAAGACCAGCCCGGCGCCGACCGGGTCCATCAGTTTCAGCATACCGGCGGCGAAGAAGACCGTTCCGACGAGGAACGCGCAGATCCGGTGGATGTTATAGGGACTTCTCATCGATTACGTCTTTGATTTTGGCAAAAATGGCGTCCGGCGGAAGCATCCGCCCCTGTGCGTCGCCGCAGTCCACGACGACGAAATCCGGGTCCATCGCGGCCTGGCGCAGGTAGATGCGGCGGACGCGCTTCTGGAACTCGATATCGGCTTCGTGGATATCCTGGCGGCCTTCGAGGTAGGCGCGGTCGTCGCCCCGGCGGTTGCCGTGGAGGCTGCGCTCCACGAAGCCGATCGGGACGTCGAGGAAGAGGTTGATGTCGGGGCGCGGGAGGCCGAAGAAACCGTATTCGGTCCGCTCGATCCATTCGCGCAGCGCGTCCGCCTCCGCCTCGTCGGGGAGCTTGGCGCACTGGTAGGCGATGTTGGAATAGACATAGCGGTCCAGGAGCACGGTCCCCCCTTCTTCCAGCACGGATCGGATCCACGGGCCGGCACCGTGGCGGTCTTCCGCGAAGAGGAGGGCGACCAGCTGGGGGTGGACCTTGTCGATGGCGCCGAAGCCGCCGCGCAGGAACCGGGAGATCAGGTCTCCGTACACGGGGGCGTCATACCGCGGGAAATGGATATATTCCAGGCGCCCGCAGACGCTTTCCAGATACGCCTTCAGGCGCGCCACCTGGGTCGATTTGCCCGCCCCGTCCAGTCCTTCCAATACTACCAGCATCTTCTCTCGGAATTTTCGACAAAATACGAATAAATTCCCGGATTTGCATATTTTTGCAGTATGAGAATCATGGGCATCCTGAATCTGACGCCGGATTCCTTCCACGCCGGCAGCCGGGGAGACCTCTCCGTGCTGGAGGCGGGCGCCGACATCGTCGACATCGGCGCGTGCTCGACCCGCCCGGGCTCGGAGCCCGTCGGAGCGGCGGAGGAATGGCGGCGCCTGGAGCCCGTCCTGCGGCGGATCGCCGCCGACCGCGCGCGCTACCCGGAGATCTCGGTCGACAGCTACTGGGCCGAGGTCATCGCCCGCGCGGACGACCTGCTGCCCGGCATCCTGGTGAACGACATCTCCTGCGGCGACGCGGACCCGGCGATGCTCCCGCTGGTCGCGGAGCGCGGCCTGCGCTACGTCGCGATGCACCACGGGAAGCGGATCCATGCCGCCCGCGAAGCGGACGACCCAGCCGCCGACATTCTCGCGGAGGAACTCGCCTTCTTCGAAGGCTTCGCCGCCCGCGCGGAGGCGCTCGGGATCGACTGGATCCTGGACCCCGGATTCGGGTTTGGCAAGACAGTTGCACAGAACCTCGAACTGTTGCGCTCGCTGGGCTGCCTGAAGCGCTTCGGACGGGAGATCCTGGTCGGCGTTTCGCGGAAGAGCATGTTCTTCCGCCCGCTGGGCAAGGGACCGGAAGACGCGGAGACCCTGGCCGCCACGCTCGACGCGGAAGTCCGCGCGGTCTACGCCGGCGCGACGATCCTGCGGGTCCACGACGTGGCCGCGACCCGCGCCTGCTTTGAAAAACTGAAAAAAGAAACGAAATGACACCGGACGAACTGGAAAGATTCGACAGGTACTTCGACCCCGCCGGCTTCTGGCGCAAGGTCAAATCCGTGGCCCGGAAGGCCGGGGCGAAGGTGCTGTATTATGCGCTGGTCCTGTACTACGCGCTCAAGAGCCCGCAGATTACCGCACGGGACCGTGCGCTGATCCTCGGCGCGCTCGGCTACTTCATCCTGCCGCTGGACCTGGTCCCGGACTTCATCCCCGGAATCGGTTTCGGCGACGACCTGCTCGCCCTCGGCGTCGCAATCGCCAAGGTCGCACGCTGCATCACCCCGGACGTCAGGGACATGGCCCGGAACAAGCTGGAGGAATGGCTCGGCCCGGTCAACCCGAAAGAAATCATCATCGACCTGGACGGCAACCGGAAAGACTGAACTTCAGCGGATTATTCATCGAATACATAGACGTCTTCGCCGGGTTCGGCGAAGTGGAAGCGCTCGCGGGCGAACTGCTCGAGGGTGTCGCGGTTCGTGGACAGGGAGCGGACCTGGTCGTCGAGGGTGCGGATTTCCTCGTTGTAGCGTTCGATCTGCCGGTGCTGGCGGCGGAGGGTCAGGCCGGCCTGGGCCCAGCGGAAGACATTGCCGGTCCGGCTCAGGCAGATGAAGAGCAGGAACGCGAGGGTGGACCAGAAAATCCACCGCGCGAGCGGGCTCCGGCCACGGAGCCTTTCCTTCAGAGACGTCATCTTCCCTTCCATACAGAGCGACTTTCTGCAAAAATAATTAAATTTGTGGACTAATACTCATTGTCGCATTTATGAAACCCACTTTACTTGTCCTCGCAGCCGGAATGGGCAGCCGTTACGGCGGACTCAAACAGATGGACGGACTCGGTCCGAACCAGGAAACCATCATCGATTATTCCATCTACGACGCAGTCCGCGCCGGTTTCGGCAAGGTCGTCTATATCGTCCGGGAGTATTTCAAGGCGCAGTTCGAGCAGACGGTCCGCGAGAAATACAGCGGGGTCCGCTGCCTCGACGGCTCCCCCCTCGAGTTCGTCTTCGTGACCCAGGAGCTGGACAAGATTCCCGCCGGGTTTACCCTGAATCCGGAGCGGCAGAAACCGTGGGGAACCGCCCACGCCGTCCTGATGGCCGCGGACGTGATCCACGAGCCCTTCGCCGTGATCAACGGCGACGACTTCTACGGCCGTGATTCCTTCCGCATCCTCGGCGACTGGCTGCGCGCCCACGAAGGGCAGGAAGGCGTCTACAGCATCGTCGGCTTCGAGCTGGACAACACCCTCTCGGAATCCGGCGGCGTCTCCCGCGGCATCTGCTCCTACTCCCCGGACGGCATCCTGGAGGACATCGTGGAACACCTCGACATCTACACGGAGCCGGACGGCGTCGTTCGCGGCAACAATTCCTCGACCGGAGCGCGCGTCGTCCTCGACGGCAAGGCGCTCTGCTCGATGAACATGTGGGGCTTCACCCCGGACTATTTCCGCCGCAGCGGCGAAATCTTCCGCACATTCCTCGAAGCGAACATCTCCGAACTCAAGAAAGAATACTATATCCCCTACGCCGTCGACTGCATGGTCAAGGCCGGCGAAGCCCGCTGCGAAGTCCTCTCGACCCCGTCCCGCTGGTTCGGCGTGACCTACCAGGAGGACCGCCCCGCCGTCGTGGCCAAATTCCAGGAACTCGCCGACAACGGCACCTACCCCAGCCCGCTCTATGAAAAAAAGTAGAAAAGCCAATTACGACATCTTCTCCAGCTACGCCTACTACACGCCCGGTTTCGGCGGCATCGGCGCGCTGCTCCTGTGGTTCATCGCCGGAGCCGTGCTCGGCAGCATTGTCGGCAGCATCTTCGTATTCCTGATTCCCGGCCAGGCCGGACACGAGTACATGATGCTCGTCTCCTACCCGCTGATGTTCATCCCCCCGATGATGTACGCCAACCTGAAGAGCAAGCGGAACGCCTTCTTCGACACCGGCTACGCCCTCTCCAGCGACAACTACGGCCGCATCGGCGGCTTCCGGATGGCGCTGCTCGTCTCGCTCGCGACCCTCGCGGCCGCCTACCTGACGGACGCCTGCTCCGAGCTGCTGCCCGCGACGCCGGCGTGGTTCGACGAACTGATGGGCAGCATGGTCGGCGGAACCTTCTGGATCAACTTCCTCTGCGTCTCCATCTTCGCGCCGCTCTTCGAGGAGTGGCTCTGCCGCGGCGAAGTGCTGCGCGGCCTGCTGAACTACCGCAAGGCGGACGGCAGCCGCGGGATCAAGCCCGGCTGGGCGATCGTGCTCTCCGCGCTCTTCTTCGCGGCGATCCACGGCAACCCCTGGCAGGCCGTTCCCGCCTTCGGGCTGGGCTGCCTGTTCGGCTACGTCTATTACCGCACGGGCTCGCTGAAGCTGACGATGCTGATGCACTGCGTGAACAACACCTTCTCGCTCCTGATGAGCCGGATCGACTCGCTGTCGGATGTGGAGCACTACTCCGACATCTTCCCCTCGCCCCAGTACTGGCTTATCCTCGGGGCCTGTATCCTGCTGGTCCTCCTCTCCATCCGCCTGCTCTCGACGATCGAGCTGAAGGACAGGCAGGGCAACTGCGACGAAGTCCGCGCCGCCTGAGACCCGTATGGAGACCGTCACCGAACTGACCCCTTCCGGCAGCAACCGGCAGTATTTCCGCGTCCAGGACGGAGACCGCTCCTTCATCCGCGTCGTCGGGAAGGACCGGGACGAGAACCGCGCCTTCATCGCCCTGTCGAACCACTTCTCCGCCAAGGGAATCCGGGTTCCGAAGGTGCTGGAAGTCAGCCCGGACGGGATGAGCTATACCCAGGAGGACCTGGGGGACGACCTCCTCTATGACCTTTGCGCGCAGGGCCGCGCGAGCGGCGAATACAGCCCCGCCGAGGAAGCGCTGCTGCTCAGGACCATCGCCGCGCTGCCGAAGATCCAGTACATCGGTGCGCAGGACCTCGATTACAGCGTCTGCTTCCCGGACCGGGAATTCAATGCGCGGATGGTCCGCTTCGACCTGAACTATTTCAAGTACTGCTTCCTGAAGACGACGGGCGTCGAATTCAACGAAATCCGCCTGCAGGACGACTTCGACCAGCTCGAGGAGGACCTGCTGGATGATATGGGCAACACCTTCATGTACAGGGATTTCCAGGCACGGAACGTCATCATCCGGGACGGCGAGCCCTGGTTCATCGACTTCCAGGGCGGGCGCCGCGGGCCGATCTACTACGATGTCGCCTCGTTCGTCTGGCAGGCCCGGGCCCGCTACCCCGCCGCGCTGAAGGAGAAGCTGACGGACGCCTACCTCGAGGCGCTGAGCCGCTACGAGCGCGTGGACCGCAGGCGTTTCCAGCGCAGGCTCCGCCGTTTCGTGCTCTTCCGCACGCTGCAGGTCCTCGGGGCCTACGGCTTCCGCGGCCGCTTCGAGCGCAAGCCCCTCTTCCTGGAGGCCATCCCGCTCGCGATGAACAACCTCGCCGAGCTGCTCCGCTCACCTTTCCCGAAGTATCCCTACCTCGACTCCCTGCTGCGGGAGCTCGTGCGCGCCGACCGGGAGCGGCGGGCGCCCGAACCGGCGCCCGGCCTGACCGTCCGGATCGGCAGTTTCGGCTTCCGCAAGGGCATCCCCGAGGATGACACCCCGGACGGCGGCGGCTACATCTTCGACTGCCGCAGCATCCACAACCCCGGCAAGTACGAGCAGTTCAAGCGCCTCGACGGGCGCGACGCGGAAGTCATCCGCTTCCTCGAGGAAGACGGCGAGGCCGCGGTCTTCCTCGAGAGCGTGTACCGCCTCGTGGACGCCCACGTCGCGCGCTTCCGCGAGCGCGGATTCACGCGCCTGGGCGTCAGCTTCGGCTGCACCGGCGGCCGCCACCGCTCCGTCTATTGCGCGGAACACCTCGCAGAACACCTCCGGCAGAAGTATCCGGACATCCATATTACGCTGACCCACAGGGACCTTCCGAAATGAAAGGGATGATCTTCGCCGCCGGCCTCGGCACGAGGCTCAGCCCGCTCACGGACACGCTACCCAAGGCGCTCGTCCCGGTGGGCGGGGAGCCCCTGCTCGGCCACGTCCTGCGGAAATTTCGGAAAGCCGGGCTCCGTGACGTCGTCATCAACGTCCATCCCTTCCCGGAGCAGATGGAAGCCTGGCTGGCGGAGAACCGCCTCCCCGGGATGCGGATCCGCCTCTCCTATGAGCGCGAGGCCCCGCTCGAGACCGGCGGCGGCATCCGCCACGCGGCCCCGCTCCTCGCCGGCTGCGGCAAGGTGCTGGTCCACAACGTCGACATCCTCTCGAACCTGGACCTGCGGCGTTTCTGCGCCGACGCCGACCCGGACGCCCTCGCGACCCTGGTCGTCAGCGCGCGGGAAACCTCCCGCTACCTGCTCTTCGACGACGGGATGCGCCTCGTCGGCTGGACCGACCTCCGGACGGGCGAAGTCCGCTCCCCCTTCCCGGCGCTCGATCCCGCCGCCTGCCGCCGCTACGCCTTTTCCGGCATCCACCTCCTCGACGAGCGCATCCTCGCCCTGATGGAACCCTGGCCGGAGCGCTTCTCCATCATCGACTTCTACCTCTCCGCCGCCGCGGACCACGTCATCCGCGGCTACGTCCCGGAGGACCTCCGCCTCCTGGATGTCGGCAAGCCCGCCGCCCTCGCGGACGCTGAGAATTTTTTAGTATCTTTGTAGGTTATGAAGGGTTTTCTCTCCAAGGTCTGGTTCCCTGTCGCCGTGGTCGCCGCGGTGACGGCCCAGGTTGTCGTCCCTTCGGAACACGTGGAGAGCCGCCGCATCCCCGCGGACAACCCTGATACCGTGATCTACGCCATCCCCGGCTACAAGAAGGGCTGGGAGGAGGATGCGCTGCTGTTCGCCGCCGCGGAGCGCGACAGCCTCGCCCTCGCGGGCGACAGCCTCGCCTTCTTCCCGGAAGAGGAGCAGGCGGACAGCGTCGTCAAGGTGCGCCCGGCGGCGCTTGACACCCTGCTCGCCCCGGACTCCCTGCGCGATTCGGATTCCTTCCGCTACAAGTACTACGCGGCCCTGCGGGACTCCGCGAGCCACGTCTGGGTCCGGGATTCGCTGCGCGCCGCGGGCGATACGCTCGACTGGCCGAAGCTGGATTCCCTATACCGCGCCGACTCCCTCGTCTTCGCGAAGGAAGCGTTCGAGCGCTGGTACGCCTCGCTGGACAAGGCGGCCCGCAGGAAATATGACAAGGAGCGGAAGAACGAACGCCGTCTCGCGGAGTCCAAGCGCAAGCTGCGCCAGAAAGACAGCCTCCAGACCTACCGCGACAGCGTCCGCGCGGCCACGCCCCGCATCCTCGAGACCTTCGCCCTGCCGGATTCCCTCCAGTACAAGCGCCTCGTCGCCTGGGAGCGCGACCGCAGCTTCCACAAGCTGGACCCCTACATCCCGGACACGACTGCGAACTACTGGTTCCACGACTACCCCTTCCTGCGGGAGGACGTAGGTGCCGCCTGGCTCGGCGTCGCCGGCTCGCCCGTGCAGTCCTACGACTTCTTCCGCCGCAAATCCACGGAAGGCGTCTCCTTCTACGAGCCGATGGAGTCCTGGTCCCACTCGGCGGAGACCCTCCCCTTCTACAATTCCAAGACGCCGTATACCGAGCTCGCCTACTGGGGGACGCTCTTCGCGCCCACGAAGAAGGAATCCGACAACCTGCGCATCTTCACGACCCAGAACATCACCCCGGAGCTCAACATGACCCTCGAATACGACCGCTACGGCGGTGGCGGCATCCTGGCCAACGAGACGACGGCCAACAAGACCCTCGTTGCCGCGACGAACTACCTGGGCCGCAAGTATATGATGCACGCGGGCTACATCTACAACATGGTCAGCCGCGGCGAGAACGGCGGCGTCCGGGACAATATGTGGATCCGGGACACGACCGTGGACGCCCGCGAGATCTCGGTCGCCCTGAGCAGGGCGAGCAGCCGGATCAAGAAGAACACCGTCTTCCTCGACCAGCAGTACCGCATCCCGTTCTACTTCCTCGAGGACCTCTTCGGCGGCCCTGAAGAGGTTGAAGCACAGGACGACACGACGGGATTCACGATCGACGAGGACGTGACCACGGCCTTCCTCGGCCACAGCACCGAGTTCTCGACCTACCGCCGCACCTACACCGACCAGCTCACGACGAAGGACGAACGCGCCTATTACGCCGACAACTATTACAACCCCTCCGCCTCGCTCGACTCCACGCGCGTGATGCGGCTCGATAACAAGCTCTTCCTGCGGCTCCAGCCCTGGTCGAGCGACGGCATCGTCTCGAAGCTGGACGTCGGCGTCGGCCACAAGCTGATGCGCTATTACCTGATGGATCCGGATTTCCTGCACTCCTCGCAGAGCCACAACTGGAACGCCAGCTACCTCTACGCGGGTGCGGAGGGCCAGCTGCGCGACTACATCCACTGGGACGCCCTCGGCCGCTACGCCTTCGCCGGGCAGGAAGCGAACGACTTCTCCCTCGCGGCGAACATGGGCCTGAACTTCTACCCGTTCCGGCGCGCGCGCAAGAGCCCCGTGAGCCTCGACGTCCATTTCGAGACGTCGCTCCGGGAGCCGGAATTCTATGAGCAGCACTATTTCTCGAACCATTTCCGCTGGGAGAACAACTTCACGAAGAAGTCGGTGACCCAGCTGGAAGGCGAGATCCGGGTGCCGCACTGGCGCCTCGGCGCGTCCGTCGGCTATGCGCTGCTCGACGGGAACCTCTACTACGGGACGGACGGTCTCATCCGCCAGAACGGAACGCCGATGAGCGTTCTCAAGGCGCGCCTGGACAAGGATTTCGTCCTCGGCGACTTCCTCCACCTGGACCACCGTCTCCTCTTCCAGCTTTCCTCGAACGAGGAGGTGATGCCGCTCCCGAAGCTCGCCGCGAACGCCCGCTATTATATCCAGCTGCGCATCAGCCAGGGCGTCCTCGTGATGCAGATCGGTGCGGACGCCTACTGGAACACCGCCTGGTATGCGCCGGCCTGGAATCCGGCCGTCGGCGTCTTCCGCAACCAGACCGAGACCAGGTACGGCAACGCCCCGTACTTCGACGCCTTCGTCAACATGCAGTGGAAGCGCGCCTGCATCTTCGTCAAGCTCGAGAACGCCGGCATGGGCTGGCCGCTCGACAAGGCGGATTATTTCAGCGCGGACCACTTCATCCGGACCCAGCGCGCCCTCAAGTTCGGGATTTTCTGGCCGTTCTATACCCAGCCCGCCAAGACTTCGTCGGGCTCCGGTTCCGCCACCGGCCGTTCCGTCGGCGGCCGCACCGGCGGCTCCTCCGGCACTTCCCGTCCTTCCGGCGCCCGCTTGCAATAATAACAATGTTCAGGATGGATACTTTCTTCCCTGAAAACGTCGCTTCGCGACCCCTCCCAAAGGGCCCCTCCCTCTTATGGTGCCGAGGGTGGCACAGTTTTCAGGGAAGAAAGTATCCATCCTACAGGCATAATAGATGAAAGCGATAAGCTATATAGGAATCAATCTGGCAGCGATTGCGGTGGGATTGCTGGCGGCGATGGCGGCGGGGAACGCGGTCCGCGGGCGCGAGCCGGCGTTTGCGGCGGAGCGGCCGCTGCGGGTCCGGATCGAGCTGAGCAACCACCCCGACACGACGGGGGCGCTGATCGCCGGGTACAACTACCGGCTGCTGCAGGAATTCGCGGCGGAGCACGGGCTGCAGGCCGACATCCGCAAGGCGGCGCCCGACACGGCGGCGCTGGATTCCCTGCGCCGCGGGGCGTGGGACCTGCTGGTCCTCCCCTGGCCGCAGGAAGCCGCCGACAGCCTCGTATTCACCGCCATGCCGGACAGCTGCGCCGTCTGGGCCGTCACGGCACGGCCGAAGAGCCGCCACAAGCTGGTCCACCGTTTCCTGAGCGCCCTGCCGGAGCGCTGGGACTACGCGCGGACGCGGGAGCCCTTCTTCCGGATTTATGACCCGCTCCGGGTCGCCGCGCGCGGGCGCAGGCTGGACGCGCTGGGTCCGTACGACGACCTGATCCGGAAATACTCCGAAGGCCGCGCCTGGGACTGGCGCCTGCTCGCCGCACTGATCTTCCAGGAATCCCGTTTCCACATCGAAGCGCGCTCGTGGCGCGGCGCCGAGGGACTGCTCCAGATGATGCCGCGCACCGCGCGCAACTTCGGGCTGGACAACACCCTCGACCCCGAGGAGAGCATCCGCGCCGCCGCCGACTACCTGAGGCACCTGGAATACATCTTCCGCGGCGACGCGGACAGCCAGGAGGACCTGCAGATGATCGTCCTGGCCGCCTACAACGCCGGCGAGGGCAACATCAAGGAAGCCATCGGACGGGCGAAGCAGTACGACGTCCCGTACGGGACCTGGGACTACATCTCCAATCACCTGGACTACATAGCCCAGGATACGTACAACGGGGATGAGACGCGGGTATTCGTGGAGCGGGTGTACGCCTGGTACGAGGCGTTCTGCAGGATTGTCCCCGAGTAGCGCTACTGCGCACGCACGGTGACGGCCGGGTCGACCCGGGAAATGAACAGGGTCGGAATCCAGAGCAGCAGCATGATGACCGCATAGGCGGCGAGGTCGGCGAGCAGGATCGCCGGCAGGTTCACGTGGACCGGAACGAAGGAGACGAAGTAGTTCCGGGGGTTCAGGCGGATGAAATGGGTCGCGGCCTGGAGGGCGCAGAAAAGCAGGGCGATTCCGTTCCCGAGGGCCATGCCCTTCAGCACCAGGTTGGAAGAGACGCGCAGGAAGACCTTGGAGATGGCCTTGTCGGTCATTCCGAGGGCCTTGAGCGTGCCGATGGTCGAAATGTTCTGGAAAAGCAGGATCAGCAGGCCTGAAATCATGTTGAAACCCGCGACGACGGTCATCAGGACGAGAATGACGAGGACGTTCATGTCGATGAGGCGCAGCCAGTCGAAGAGCTGCGGGAAGCGCTGGATTGCGGAGGTGCTGACCAGCTCGTCGTCCTCCGCGCCGGCGTAGATGCGCGCCAGGGCGCCGATTTCGGCGTTCTTCGCCGCCATTGCGGCCGGGGCCTCGAACGCCCGGTCGAGGCGGACCTCGAAGGCGGAAGCCTGGTCCGCGGTCCAGCCGTTCAGGCGCTGCATGTCCGCCAGGGACGCATAGACGACCAGGTTCTCGTCGGAGTCGAGGATGCCGGGATAGACGGACCGGACGCGGAAGCGGCGGACCTTGACCCGCTCGCCGACGAAGTAGGTCAGCATTTCGTCGCCTGCGTCCAGGTGGAGGAGGGAGGCGAGGCGGGCGGGGATGTCGACGCCCAGCTGCAGCGTATCTTCGGGCATCGGGACGCCCTTGACGAGGACGCCGTGGATGTCCTCGCCGCGCTTCACGATGCCGACGCGGTAGATGACGGGGACGGTCTCCGCGACCCCGCGCAGCGAATCCAGCTTCCCGCGGAAGGACTGGGCGATGCTGACGGGATGCTCTTCGCCGATGACGTTCAGGTCGGAAGGACCGAGCTGCACGTCGCCGGAGACGGCGGCAACCCCCCGGCGGATTTCGGAGCGGAAGCCGGCGGAAATGCTTTGCGCCAGGATCATGACAAGGAAGGAGACGGCGATGGAGACCATCGCCGTCTTCCCCTTGAACCGGAGTCTGCGGGCGACAAAGCGTGTAGCTTCCATGCCGCGCGGGTTACCAGATGTGGACGCGCTCGGATTCCGGGCGGAACATCTTGTCGCCTTCCTTGATGCCGAAGGCGTCGAAGAAGGTCTGGAAGTTGCGCAGGGTCACGTTCACGCGGTTCTCGGCGAGCGAGTGGACGTCGAGCTTCGTGAGGCGGAGTTTCTCCTCGTCGGTCGCCGCCTGGGCCCAGACGTGGCCGTAGCCGAGGAAGAAGCGCTGCTCGGCGGTGAAGCCGTCGATCGGATCCGGATGGACGCCGTTCCAGGAATTCTGCATCGCGGTGTAGGCGACGCTGACGCCGCCATGGTCGGCGATGTTCTCGCCGAGGCTCAGGTGGCCGTTGGCGTGGACGCCGCTGCCGGGCACGACCTCAACCTCGTCGAACTGGGCCGCAAGCACCTCGGCCTTCGCGCGGAAAGCGGTGTCGTCAGCCTCGGTCCACCAGTTGGTCATGTTGCCGTTCTTGTCGAACAGACGGCCCTGGTCGTCGAAGCCGTGGGTCATTTCGTGGCCGATCACGACGCCGATCGCACCGTAGTTGACCGCGTCGTCCGCGTTCGGGTTGAAGAACGGCGGCTGGAGGATGGCGGCCGGGAAGCAGATCTCGTTGGTCGTCGGGTTGTAGTAGGCGTTGACCGTCTGGGGAGTCATGCCCCACTCGTCCTTGTCCGTCGGCTTGCCGACCTTGGAGAGGTTGTCCGCGACGTACCAGGCGCTGGCGGCGCGCAGGTTGTCATAGTAGCTGAGGTTCGGATCGACCTCGAAGGTGTACTCCTTCCACTTGTCCGGGTAGCCGATCTTCACGGTGAAGTTCGCGAGCTTGTCCTGGGCGTAGGCCTTGGTCTCGTCGCCCATCCAGTCGAGGGCGGCGATGTGCTGGCCGAGGGAGACCTTCAGGTTGTTCACGATCTCGAGCATCTTCTGCTTGTAGGCCTCCGGGAAGTACTTTTCGACGTACATCTGGCCGACGGCCTCGCCGAGGATGGAGTTCGGGACGCTCATCGCGCGCTTCCAGCGCGGACGGTGCTCGGTCACGCCGCTCATCTGGCGGGAGAAGAAGTCGAACGAGGCGGCATAGAAGTCGTCGGACAGGGAGCCGGCGGCGCTGCTGATCAGCTGGGCGGCCAGGTAGTCCTTGAGGCTCTCCAGGTCCGCTTTCTTATAGAGGTCGCTGAAGCCCTGGAAGAAGGAAGGCTGCTCGACGATGACCTTGTCCATCTTCGGCAGGCCCATCGCCTCGGCGAAGCCCTTGAAGTCGAAGCCCGGATAGGCCTTGCAGATCTGGTCGAAGGTCATCGGGTTGTAGAGCTTCGTGTAGTCGCGGTTCTGGACGCTGGTCCAGGAGAACTCCGCGAGCTTGTCCTCGATGCCGGCGGCACGCGCGGCGCGCTGCTCGGGCTGGTCGAGGCCGGTCAGCGCGAAGAGCTTGGCGAGCATCGCCTCATAGCCCTGGCGCAGCGCGGCGTTGGACGGATCGACATAGTAGTCGCGGTCGCCCATGCCGAGGCCGCCCTGGCCGAGGTAGAAGACCTGGGTGTTGCTGTCCATCAGGTCGGCGCTCACACCGCCGCCGAAGAAGCCGCCCTCGCCGACGAGGTTCAGCTTGCCGAGGTGGCGGGCCAGCGCAGCCTTGTCGGGCTGGGCGTAGATCTCATCCACATACTTTTTGAGCGGGGCGGCACCTTCCGCGTTCAGGCGGGTCGAATCGAGGCCCTGCTTGTACAGGTCGACGATTTTCTGCTCGGTCGTTCCCGGGATGGTCTTCATCTCGGTCATCGACTGGAAGAGCTCGTTGAGCTGCTTCTGGGTCAGGTCACGCAGGGCGTCGAAGGAGCCGTAGCGGGCGTATTCCGCGGGAAGCGGGTTCTTGCGGAGCCAGCCGCCGTTGACATACTGGAAAAAATCTTCCCCCGGGGAAACGGAGGTGTCGAAGTCCGTCGGATCGATCGCCGGGACCACGTTCGTCTGCTTTTCCGCGCAGGCGGCCAGCAGGAAGAGAGGAATCATCATCAAAAACAACTTTTTCATAATCCTATAATTAATTGTTACTTCTTCTTGTTCAGGAAGTCGAGCCGCGCCTGGGCGGACATCTGCTCGGCCGTGTCCGGGGAATAGCGGACGAGCAGGGGAAGGTACTTCTTCTCCATCTTCGTGTCGCCGGACTTGCGGGCCATCAGGACGCAGTTCTTGATCGAAGGGTAATCCTCCGGGGAAATCTTGAGCACGCGGTCGTAGTACTTCTTCGCGTTCCTGTTGTCCCCTTTGACCACATAATAGTAAGAGCCGAGGTTGCCGAGAAACATCGTGTCGTTCTTGTTGTAGGAGACCATCTTCTCGGAGACGGTCTTGAAGGCGTTGTACGACGTCGGGGAGCCGATGGTATAGAAGGTATAGCAGTACTCCTGGACGGCGGACTTGAAGAATTCCGCATCCACGGCCTCCCCGTTGTAGGTCCAGGCCACGCCCTTCGTGCCGTAATAATAGTCGATCAGGGACAGCAGGGCGGCCGTCGCCATGTCCGGGCTCTCCTTCTCGTAGGAAATCAGCGAGGTGATCTTGCAGAAGCGGTACTCGAGCTTCTCCGGGGCGATGCGGATCGCCCGGTCGATGGCTTCCGAGGCCTTTCCGTAGAGTTCGTCGTCGTAGAAGATCTCCTCGAAGTAGCGGATGTCGGCGCCGAGGGAGTCCTTCAGCGTCAGGACCGGCTGGTTCCCCAGGAACTTCGCGGCGTCCTTCGCGACAACTTCGGAGCGCTGCGCCTTTGCGTTGTAATAGTTGAACCGGGCCACGAACAGGTTCGCGTCCTCGGGGAAATCGGCTTCCCAGCGGTCCAGCAGGGTTTCGATGCCCACGCCCGCGGGTCCGAGCCGGTTCACCAGCAGGACATAGCGCTCCTGGTATTCCGTTTCGCTCGTCTGGGCGAAGGCCGGGGCGGCAAGGACGCACGCCGCCAGTATGGCAAGTATTCTTTTCATATCTCTTTCTTTCAATCCAGGTCCATCCGTATCCTCCGCCCCGCGGGCAGGAGGTTGTTGCAGCGTTTCCCCAGGTTCTTCACGAACCCCAGCGGAACGCCCAGGTACGTCAGCGCCACATAGCCCGGAGGCGCATCCGGCAGCACGAGCGTGTCGCGGTGCAGGAAGTGGAGCGCCGTCTCCAGGTCCACCTCCGCCTCCGGGAAGGCGTGGTCATACGCCAGACTCAGCGCCCAGTCCGCATCCGGCACCCAGGCATCGCCCTTGCGCTCCCCCTTCCGTTCGCCGAAGCGCCGGGGGCGCAGCGCGGCGAGGTCCGCTTCCGGCGCCGGGGCCGCCGCGGTCTTGCGCAGCAATCCGGCCCACTGCCCTTCGCCCGGCACCTCGCCCGGCACCAGCAGGTAGCCGCAGCGGGTCGTCCGCACCCCTTCCGGGGCGTCGCAGGGCGGAAGGATCTCCCCGCCGAGCGTCTCCGCCGCCCATGCCAGGTTGGCGTCGTTCTCCGCCTCCTCGAAGGTGCAGGTCGAATAGACGAGCATCCCCCCTTCGCGCAGGCAGGGCCACGCGTCCGCGAGGATCCGCCGCTGGCGGGCCGCACAGAGCGTGACCAGTTCCGGCGTCCATTCCGCCACGGCGCGCGGGTCCTTGCGGAACATCCCCTCGCCCGAGCAGGGCACGTCGGCGATCACGATGTCAAAAAAGCCTCCCAGGCGGCCGAACGCCTGCGGGTCCACGCTCGTCAGCACCACGTTGGGGTCTCCCCAGCGGGCGAGGTTGTCGGCGAGGGCCGCCGCGCGGGGGCGCATCACCTCGTTGGCGACGAGCAGGAAGCGGTCCCCGAAGCGCTCGCGCAGCGAGGCGGCCGCATCGGTCGTCTTGCCGCCCGGCGCGGCGCACAGGTCCAGGACCCGGACGGTCCCGGGCTCCAGGCAGCGCCGCAGCAGCGCCCCGACGAACATCGCCGAGGAATCCTGCACGTAATAGGCCCCGGCGTGCAGCAGCGGGTCGAGCGTGAAGACCGGCCGCTGCGCAAGGACATAGCCCTGCGGGCTCCAGGGGACGGGACGCGCGCCTTCCAGGACGGGCAGCGGCCGGTCGGCGGGCTTGAAGGGATTCAGCCGGACCGACACGCCGGCGGGCATGCCCACCGTCGAAAGGGCGAGGGCGTGGCCGTCCATCCTAGAACTTCAGGTTTTCCAGGTCGATCCCGGCCGGGTTCTCCAGCGCGTCCACCACCTTGTCCAGCCCCTCCTTGATCTTGCTGCCGAGCATCATCTTCATCATGAAGTTCAGGTCGGCGGACACTTCGATCCAGAAATCGGTCCGGAACGGGTCCTCCGCGGCGTCGAAATGGAGCACGACGTTGAAGTGGAACGGGGCGCCGTCGTCCTTGAACTCGATGCGGGAGTACGGGGTCCTGTCCAGGACCCGGATCCCGACATGGAAGCCCTGGACCGTGACGGCGAGGGTGTCATAGTCCGCCTGGACCGTTTCCCGCTTGTCCTCGGGCAGCATCTGGACGAAGTTCCGCATGTCCGTGAACAGCATGAAGAGCTCCGCGGGCGCTTTCGCGACCGATCCGTGTTTGCTTGTATATTCTGCCGGCATAGTATTTCAATTGAAATGATTAGCTTTGTAAACCGCAAAGTTAGCAAAAATCGTGTCCATAATGCACAAGATTTATTTTGAAAAGCGCCTCATCGCCGTCTGCCGCCCCGGGGAGGCGGTTCTCGCGGACCCGAACGCCGTCGAATTCCACCCGGGCGCGCGGATCGACCTCCACGCCCTGGTCGGGATGTTCGAAGGTTCGCAGACGCTCCAGCGCATCTACATCCCGGACGAGGACACGGAGGGGATGTACGCACGCCTCTGCGCCGAATTCCGGGAAGTCAACGCCGCCGGCGGACTGGTCCGGAACCGCCGGGGCGACTGCCTGCTGATCCGCCGCAGCGGCCTCTGGGACCTCCCGAAAGGCCACCAGGAGCCCGGCGAGGACATCGCCGTCACCGCCCTGCGCGAAGTGCAGGAGGAGACCGGCGTCAGCGCCCTGGAGCTCCGGGACCTGATCTGCGTCACGGACCACTGCTACCTGCGCGGCGGCGTCTGGCACCTCAAGCACACCTGGTGGTACGACATGCTCTACACCGACCCCGTGGACCTGACCCCCCAGCTCGAGGAGGACATCTCCAAGGCCGCCTGGGTCGCCCGCTCCAGCCTGCCCCCCTACCTGAAAAACACCTTCCCCTCCATCCTCGAAGTCTTCCGCGAGGCCAAAATTTAAAACCGCATAGTGATGAAACGCTTTCTCACCGCCGCACTGCTGCTGTTCTGCTGGGCCGCCGGCGCCCAGATCGTCATCGACCCTTCCGTCACCGTCGGGCTCATCAAACCGATGAACGCGGTCAACAACGGCCCCGTCGTCGCCTCTTCCAAAGAGCAGACGCGCGGCAATTTCACGGAATACAAGGCCCTCCACATCCCGTATGCCCGGACCCACGACGCCGCCTCCTTCGAAGGCTACGGCGGTCCCCACTCCGTGGATATCTCCCAGCTGTTCCCGGATTTCAGCCGGGACCCGGATGACCCATCCGCCTATGACTTCACGAACACGGACGTCTACCTGCAGAGCATCGTCGACGCCGGCACGCAGGTCTTCTTCCGCCTGGGCGAGACAATCGAGCACACGGCCCGGCAGTACCACGTCTTCCCGCCGTCCGACTTCCTGAAGTGGGCGAAGGTCTGCGAGCACGTGATTCTCCACTACAACGAAGGCTGGGCGGACGGACTCCACCTCGGCATCCGCTACTGGGAAATCTGGAACGAACCGGACCTGGACATGTACCAGTGGGAGACCAAGCCCCGCACCTGGGCCGGTACCCCCGAGACCTTCTTCCGCTTCTACGAGACGGTCGCGAACTACCTCAGCGGCCGGTTCCCGAACCTGATGATCGGCGGTCCCGCCCTCTGCGGCCGGGAAGAATGGGCGGAAATGTTCCTTCCTTATATGCGGGACCACCGGGTGGAGCTCGACTTCTTCTCCTGGCATACCTACACGACCTCGGTCGAGGACATCGTCGCCAAGGCCGGACGCATCCGCGCCATGCTGGACAAGTACGGCTTCGCGGGCGTCCCCTCGATCCTGAATGAATGGAACTACATTAAGGGCTGGACGGAGGACTACGTCTACAGCCTGGAGGAAATCAACTCCCTGAAGGGCGCGGCTTTCACGGCCGCGATGATGTCCGCCTGCCAGGACGGGCCCGTCGACATGCTGATGTACTACGACTTCCGCCTGCCCAGCGCCTTCAGCGGAGCCTTCGACCAGCGGACCTACCGGCCGACGAAAGGCTACTATCCCTTCTACGCCTGGGACAAACTGGTGCAGCTCGGGACCCAGGTGGCGGCGGCGTCCGAAGACGGACAGGTCCGCGTGACCGCGGCGAAGGACGCCTCCGGCCACGTCCGCGCCCTCGTCGTCCGCTTCAACCGGGACAACAATGTGACAAACCCCAAGCCGTACCGGATCCGGCTGCAGGGCGGCGGAAGCGAGACGGTTTACGCCTACGTGACCGATGACGTCCGGACCTATACGGAGATCCCCCTCGAGATGAAGGACGGCGAAGTCGAAATCACCCTCGACCCGAACTCCTTCACGCTGATTGATTTCGGAAAATAGTTTCCCGGAGTTGAAACTTTTTTTTCGGAAAGGACGTATAGTTAAAGCTATGAAGTTATCCCAATTCTATTTCGACCTTCCCAAGGAGCGCATCGCCCAGGATCCGGTCAAATGGCGTGACGAATGCCGCCTGATGGTTCTCAACAGGAAAACCGGCGAAATCGAGCACCGGCTTTTCAAGGACATCATCGATTATTTCGGCAAGGGCGACACCTTCGTCTTCAACGACACCCGCGTCTTTCCCGCCCGCCTCTACGGCAAGAAAGAGAAGACCGGCGCCGACATCATGGTATTCCTGCTCCGCGAACTGAACAAGGAGCAGCGCCTCTGGGATGTGGTCGTGGACCCGGCCCGCAAGATCCGCATCGGCAACAAGCTCTATTTCGGCGAGGACGACAGCCTCGTCGCCGAGGTCATCGACAATACGACCTCCCGCGGCCGCACGCTGCGCTTCCTCTTCGACGGTCCGTACGAGGAGTTCAAGCAGGCCCTCTACGCCCTCGGCGAAACGCCGATCCTGCCCTTCGTCAAGACGGAGGTGACGCCCGAGGACAAGGAGAACTACCAGACCATCTACGCGTCCAAGGAAGGCGCCGTCGCCGCCCCCGCGGCCGGTACCCACTTCTCCCGCGAGCTCTTCAACCGCATGATCCTCAAGGACATCGAGAAGACCTTCATCACCGTCCACATGGGCATCGGCCACTTCCGCAAGGTCGACGTCGAAGACCTCTCGAAGCACCGGATGGACGCGGAACGGATGATCATCACCCCGGAAGCCGCGGCGCAGATCAACGCCGCCAAGCACGCCGGCCACAAGATCCTCGCCGTCGGCGTGACGACCATCCGCGCCCTCGAGACCTACGTCACGACCAACAACGAGGTTATGCCGAACGACACCTGGACCAACAAGTTCATCTTCCCCCCGTACGAATTCTCGATCCCGGACGCGATCGTGTCGAACTTCCATATGCCGGAATCGACGATGCTGATGACCGTGGCGGCTTTCGGCGGCTATGAGAACGTGATGAAGGCCTACCAGACCGCCCTCGAGCAGAGCTACCGCTTCGGCCCGTACGGCGACGCCCTCCTGATTATCTGATTGCCAAGCATATGAAAAGGCTGCTACTCCCCTGCCTGCTCGCGGTCTGCCTGTCCGCGGGCGCACAGGTTATCGTCGACCCCGGCGTCGCCGTCGGTCCCGTCAAACTGATGAACGGCGTGAACAACGGCCCCGTCGCCGCCAACGCGAAAGAGCAGACCCGTGGCAACTTCAACGAGTTCGCAGCCCTGCACATCCCGTACGCCCGGACCCACGATTCCGCCTTCTACGCCGGCTACGGCGGTCCCAATACCGTCGACGTCTCCCAGATATTCCCGGATTTCGACCGGGATCCGGACGATCCGGCCGCCTACGACTTCACCAACACGGACGCCTACCTCTGGAACACCGTGACCGCCGGGACGAAAATCTTCTTCCGCCTCGGCGAGAGCATCGAGCACACGCTGAAAAAATACGACATCTATCCCCCGAAGGACTACCTGAAATGGGCCAGGATCTGCGAGCACATCATCCGCCACTACAACGAGGGATGGGCGGACGGGATGCGCCTCGGGATCCGGTACTGGGAGATCTGGAACGAACCGGACCTCGACGAGGAGGACTGGAAGACCGCGCCGCATACCTGGGGCGGCTCCCCGGAGCAGTTCCTGGATTTCTACGAGGTCGCCTCGAAATACCTGGACAGCCGCTTCCCGGACCTGATGATTGGCGGCCCGGCCCTCTGCTGGGACGAAGCCTGGGCGGAACGGTTCCTCCAGCGGATGCAGCAGAAGGGCGTCAGCCTGGATTTCTTCTCCTGGCACATCTACGAGCGCCACGTCGAGGAATTCGCCGGCCGGGCCCGCCGCCTCCGCGCGCTGCTCGACAAGTACGGCTACCGGGAGACCCCGACCATCCTGGACGAATGGAATTACATCAAGGGCTGGACCGACGAGTACGTCTACAGCCTCTCGGAGATCGGTTCCATCAAGGGTGCGGCCTTCACCGCGGCCGTGATGTGCGCAATGCAAGACGAACCCGTGGATATGCTGATGTACTACGACTTCCGGCCGGGCGCTTTCAACGGGGCGTTTGACCAGACCACCCTCCGCCCGCGGGCCCCTTACTACGCCTTCTATGCCTGGAACAAGCTGCTCGAATTCGGCACGCAGGTGAAGGCCTCGGTCCCGGAGGGCCTGTACGCATGCGCGGCGCGCGCCGAAGACGGCCGCGTGCGGGTCCTGGTGACGCGCTATGCGCCGAGCAACGACGTGACGGGGATGAAGACCTTCCGGATCAAGGTCGAAGGCAGCGGCAACGGCACCGTCTACGCCCACCTGACCGACAGCGCCCGCTCCTACACCGAGATTCCGCTCTTCATGCGGGCCGGCGAAGTCGAGATCGCCCTCGAGCCCTCCTCCTTCGTCCTGATCGAGTTCGACCATTGATTCCGGCGCGGCCGAAAAAAACGTAAAAAGTTTCGTCCGCTTCGCGTTTCTTAAAGAAATTTCCGTTTGCGCGGCTTATGTTTGGAAAAACGTAAGCCGCTTTTTTTATGGATGACGGGACCAAGGAGATCAGCCCCTACGAGCGGGCCTGTTACTGTACCCTGAACAGGGTTTTCGGCTATGAGCCGAACGTCGCGAACCGGATCGTGGAGCATTTCGGCTCCGCCGCCGCCCTTTTCGGCCTCGACCGGGAAGGGCTGGAGGCCGTCCTGGGGCCCGGTTCGCGCCATATCCCGCTGATCTGCGGGGAGGAGGTCGAGAAGAGCGCCGCGGAGCTGGAGCGGCTCGCCGGGGACGGGATGCGCTTCCTGACCCCGGCGGACCCGGGCTATCCTCCCCTGCTGCGGGAATGCCCCGACGCCCCGGTGGGGCTGTACTACCGGGGCGTCTCGCCGCCGGAGGTGGTCTTCGCGGAGAGCCGCCCGACGGTCGCGGTCGTCGGGACGCGGGACGTCTCCCTGTACGGGCGCGAGTGGTGCGGGCGGCTCGTCTCCGCGCTGTCGGGCGTCCCGGCCCGCCCGACGGTCGTCAGCGGCCTCGCGCTGGGGGTCGACATCGTCGCCCACCTCACGGCGCTCGAGAGCGGGCTCCCGACGGTCGGGGTGATGGCGACCGGGGTCGGGGAAATCTACCCCGCCCGCCACTACCGCTACGCCCGGCAGATTGAGCAGTCGCGCGGGAGCGCGCTCGTCACGGACTACCCGCCGGGGACGTCTCCGCTCGCGCTGAATTTCCTGCGGCGCAACCGCATCATCGCCGGGATGAGCCGGGCGACCGTGCTCGTCGAATCGCGCGTCAAGGGCGGCGGGATGATGACGGCGAACCTGGCGTTCTCCTACGGGCGGACCGTGCTGGCGGTACCGGGGCGGATTGACGACCCCCGCTCGCAGGGATGCAATTACCTGATAAAGAACAATATCGCCGAGCCGGTCCTGGGGCTGGACGATCTGCCGAAGGCGCTGGGGCTCGACGGGGGCACGACGAAGAAAAAGGACATCCGCGCCGCCGTGAAGGAGGGCTTCGCCGGGAAGGCGGACGCGGCGCTGCTGGACGGGTTGCTGGAGGTCGCGCAGCTGGTGCGGAAATACCGCGGGATTACGCCGGACGAGCTTTGCATGCACACCGGCCGCCCATACGCGGAGGTGGCGGCGCTCCTCGCACTGCTCGAGCAGGAGGATTTTATCACGGCGGACCTGCTCCAAAGGTGCAGCATTAATCCGAAAAAACTGTAAATTTGTATTCTTCGGAGGGAGCGCATGACCTGGATCGACACCCATACCCATTGCAGCGACGCCGCGTTCCGCGGCGAAGAAGACGCCCTGATTGCGCGCGCCGTCGCCGCAGGCGTGGAGGTGATGCTCCAGGCGGACGTGGATTCGCGGGAGCGCGGGGCGATGCTCGCGCTCGTGGCGCGCCACCCCGACTGCCTCCGCCCGATGCTCGGCCTCTACCCGGGCTCGGTCGACCGGGACTGGAAACGGGAGTTCGACGCGCTGCAGGACGCCCTGCGGGACGTGCGGCCCGTCGCCCTCGGGGAGATCGGCCTCGACTACCACTACGGCGCCGAATTCCGCGACGAGCAGCGGGCGGCCTTCCGCGCCCAGCTCGAACTCGCCGCCAGCCTCGACCTCCCCGTCAACATCCACCTCCGCGACGCCACGGACGACTTCTTCCGGGTCCTGGACGACGTCCGCCACCTGGGAATCCGCGGCAACCTCCACGCCTTCAGCGGCAGCCGGGAGACCTTCCTGCGCGTCCAGCGCTACGGTGACTGGCGCGTCGGCATCGGCGGCGTGGTGACCTTCCGGAAAGCCTCGCTCGCGGAGACGGTGCGGCAGATACCGCTGGAGCGCATCCTGCTCGAGACGGACGCCCCGTACCTGACCCCGGAGCCGTTCCGCGGGCGGAGGAACGACAGCTCGATGATCCCCGTGATCGCCGCGAAAGTCGCTGAGCTCCAGGGCGTCAGCGTCGAAGAGGTGGCGGAGGTCACGACCCGCAGTGCAAAAGAATTGTTCGCCATATGACAGCCAACGACAGCAAAGCGGCCATCCTGATGATCTACACGGGAGGCACGATCGGGATGAAGGCGGATCCGGTCGACCAGACGCTCAAGCCCTTCAACTTCGACCAGATCCTCGAGGAAGTCCCGGAACTCGGCAAGTTCACCTGCAAGATCGACTCCTACACCTTCGATCCGCTGATCGACTCCTCGGACGTCGAACCGTCCCTGTGGGTCGCGCTCGCCGAACTGATCCGCGACCGCTACGGGGACTACGACGGCTTCGTGGTCCTGCACGGCACGGATACGATGTCCTTCTCCGCCTCCGCCCTCAGCTTCATGCTGGAGGACCTCGCGAAGCCGGTCGTCTTCACGGGCAGCCAGCTCCCGATCGGGACCCTCCGCACCGACGGCAAGGAAAACCTGATATCGGCGGTCGAGATCGCCTCGGCGAAGGGTCCGGACGGCCGGGCCGTCGTCCCGGAAGTCTGCATCTTCTTCGACGCCCTGCTCCTGCGGGGCAACCGGACCACGAAAGTCAACGCGGAAGGCTTCCACGCCTTCCAGTCCGGCAACTTCCCGCCCCTGGCGGAAGCCGGCATCCAGATCCGCTACAACACCGCCTTCATCCGGCGCCCCCCGGTCCCGGACGCCCCCCTGCGGATCCATACGGCCCTCGACACCCGCGTCTCCATCCTCAAGATCCACCCCGGCATCACCCCCCAGGTCGTCCGCAACATCCTTTGCGGCCCCCAGACCCGCGCCGTGATCCTCGAGACCTACGGCTCCGGCAACGCCCTGACGAAAGACTGGTTCCTGGACATCGTGCGGGAGGCCGCGGCGATGGACAAGATCCTGCTGAACGTGACGCAGTGCCTGACGGGCAGCGTCAACATGGACCTCTACGCGACCGGAAGGCACCTCAAGGACGCCGGCGTCCTTTCCGGACTGGACCTGACGACGGAAAGCGCCCTCGCCAAACTCTTTTTCCTGATGGGTACGACGCAGGACAACGTCCGCGTCCGTCAGGAACTGCAGAAAGACTTACGCGGAGAAATCTCTGCTTAAACATTGTAATCTCAGTTTTTTTTCATATATTGCAGCGTTTTAGTGGGCGAAAAAAGCCCCGTTTTGGACGAAGATTATTTAACTATCTAATACATTATTAATTAAAAACACAAAAAAACGAGTATGAAAAAGTTTTTTATGTTGTTCGCAGCTGCAGCGCTCCTGCTCGTATCTGCTAACATCGCCACCGCCCAGAGCGGAGATGCCACTCAGGCCGCAACTGAAGAAGTTTCCGCAGCCGATGCCAATCCGTTCAACGTGAAATCCGAAGTTCCGCTCCACCAGGCCCTGAAGACGAAGTTCATCGAAGGTGGTGCCGGCTTCATGTCCCTGATCATCATCTGCTTGATCCTGGGTCTTGCTCTTTCGATCGAAAGAATCCTCTATCTCTCGATGTCGAAGACGAACGCGAAGGCGCTTGTTGCCAAGGTTGAGAAGGCGCTCGACGAAGGCGGTATCGAAGCCGCGAAGGAAGTCTGCCGCAACACCCGCGGTCCTGTCGCTTCCATCTTCTATCAGGGTCTCCTCCGCTACAACCAGGGTATCGACGTTGTCGAGAAGACTGTCGTTTCCTATGGTTCCGTCCAGATGAGCAACATGGAGAACGGTCTTTCCTGGATCGGCCTCTTCATCGCGATTGCCCCGTCCCTCGGATTCCTCGGTACCGTTATCGGTATGATCCAGGCCTTCGACGCCATCCAGGCTGCCGGTGATATCTCCCCGAACGTCGTTGCCGGTGGTATGAAGGTTGCCCTTATCACGACCGTCGGCGGTCTTATCGTCGCCCTTATCCTTCAGGTTTTCTACAACTACATCCTTTCGAAGATCGATTCCATCACCATTGACATGGAGGATGCTTCCATCTGCCTCGTGGATGTTCTGACCAAGTACGAGGAGAAGAAGAAGTAATCCCTCTTCCCTTCCGCAGTAGAAAAACAGTAGGATAACAAAGAAAAACGAGTTATAATGAAAAATTACGGTAAACTTTTTAAATGGTTGCTGGTGGTGCTGCTGGTCATCAGCGTGGCCGTGCTCGTCTGGGGCTTCCTCGTGGGCTTCGAGTCGAACGGCGGTCAGGCTGTTGACGTCCTGTTCTACTGGGCATATGCGATGGTCGCCCTCGCGCTGATCGCCGTCGTCCTGGTAGGCCTCATCATCGGCTTCAAGAACAACCCGAAGAGCGTTCTGAAGCTTCTCATCGGGCTTGTCGCCGTCGCCGCGATCTGCTTCGCGGTGTATATGATCTCGCCCGGCAAACCGGCTATGGGTATGCTCGAGCAGCCGTCTGCGACTACGCTCAGACTTACTGACACCATCCTTAACCTTACTTACTTCGCCGGCGGTCTTGCCGTCCTGGCCATCGTCTTCGGCGAAATCATTGGGGCTCTCCGTTCTAAAAAATAAACGGCTATGGCTAATAAAAAGAAAACACCAGCATTAAATACGAGCTCGACGGCCGACATCGCATTCCTGCTTCTGTGCTACTTCCTCATGACTACGACCATGGGATCGCAGACGGGTCTGTCTCGTCGTCTGCCTCCGATGCCTGACGCGAACGCGAAGGTGGAGGACCAGAAGGTTAATCGCCGCAACATCATCGTTGTGAAGATTAACTCCGCCGACAGGCTCCTCGCCGGTAGTGAGGCCATTGACGTCAGCCAGCTGAAAGAAAAGATTAAGGAATTCCTTTCCAACCCCGCCGACGATCCGACGCTTCCCGAGAAGACGTTGACCGAGATCGAAGGCTACGGTCAGTATCCGGTCTCCAAGGGCGTTATCTCCCTGCAGAACGACCGTGGTACGAGCTATCACGCATACATCGCCGTTCAGAACGAGCTTGTCAAGGCCGTCGATGAACTCCGCGACGAATTTGCGAGAAGCACTTATGGAAAAGCGTATGACCGCCTTACCGAGGAACAGCAGGAAATTGCGAAGAAGGCCATCCCTCAGAACATTTCCGAAGCTGAGCCTAAGGATGTATCCAAAAGATAAAGGAGAATAAGATTATGTCAAAATTCGGTGGAAATTCCAAGAAAGAGGTCCCGCAGCCGAGCTCCGGTTCCCTCTCCGATATCGTGTTCATGCTTTTGTTCTTCTTCATGGTTACAACCCAGATGCGCGAAACGGAGAACAAAGTCGTTGTGAAGCTCCCTGAGGCTTCGCAGTCCGTCAAGCTTGAAAGGAAGGACCTGGCTTCTTACATCAACATCGGTACCCCTACCCGCCAGTATCAGGCCCAGTACGGTACGGATGCACGTATCCAGCTCAACGATTCCTTCAAGACCGTCGACGACATCCGCGACTTCATCGCCGCCGAGCGTGAAAGTATGAGCGAAGGCGACCGTCAGTTCATGACGACCGTTATCAAAGCTGACGAGGACGTCCGTATGGGTATCATTACCGACGTGAAGCAGGAGCTGAGACGTTGCTCCGCCCTCAAGATCATGTACCAGGCCCGCCGTCCCTCCAACTAAGGACCTGAAACATACCATTGCAAAACAGGCTGACCTTCCGGTCGGCCTGTTTTGTATTTACCCCCTCGCGATTCATCACTAATAGTCCATCCGGTAAATGACGGCGGAAACGGGATTGAGCGTAACCCTGTCGGTCGTTTTACCGGCCTTGAAGGTGGTTTTTCCGACGGCAGTGAACGCTTCCGCCCGGGGCCGGCCGAGGGTCGGGAATTCGGCGGTAACTTTCTTTCCGCTGGGATTGAGGGCGATCAGGTAGAGCTCGTCGCCGGCGAAGCGCTTGTAGACCATCGGGTACGGCCGGTCCGGGTCGGAGACGTACTCCCAGTCGCCCGTATTGCTCATCGCCGGGGAGTCCTGGCGGAGCGCCAGAATCCGGCGGACATGGTTCAGCAGGGAGTTCGGGTCGGCGTCCTGCGCCTCGACCGTAAGGGCGCCGCCGTCCGTATCGACCGGCAGGAAGAGGTCCTGCGGCGCGCAGGTCGAGAAGCCGGCATTCGGCCCGGCGGTCCACTGCATCGGCGTCCGCGAGCCGGCGCGCTCGTTGACGAAGCCGGACGAGAAGACCTCGCGGGAGCCTTCCTTCTCCGGGGCGTCCGGATTGTACTTCATCCCGATTTCATCGCCGTAGTAGATGAACGGGATGCTCTTGAGGGTCAGGAAGAAGGTGATGGCGACCTTGAGCTGGTCGATGGTGTTGCGGGTCAGGATGTTGGGGCGCTGGACATCGTGGTTGGAGGTCTGGGGCGCCATGTAGCCGTACTGGCTGAGGGTCTTCACCGTGCGGGAGTAGTAGTCCACGAACTCGCGCACCTCGCCCTTGCCGGCCTTGTTGAAGTAGTTGGTCGCGTGCTGGCCGTAGGGCTCGGGGAGGATGAGTTTCGTGTAGCCGGTCGCGCTGCGCCACGGGAGGAAGAAATCGATATCGAAGCCCGCCGGGAGGGAGATCTCCGGGTCGGACCACTCCGCAAGGAGGACGTTGTCCGGATAGTGTTCGTGGATCCAGGCGGTCAGGCTCTTCCATTTCTCGCTGGTCAGCCGGTGGCCCGCATCGTTCTTGATCAGGCTCTGGGCCATGTCGACGCGGAAGCCGTCGGCGCCCTTGTCGAACCAGAAGACCATGATGTTCTGGAGCTCCTGCCAGACGGCCTTCGGGCCGGGGGCGTCGATGGACTGCTCCCAGGGATGGTCCGGGTCGGGATTCGCAAAGCCGTAGTTCAGGGCCGGCTGGGCCTCGTAGTAATTCTTGTAATAGTATTTTGCACGCGGGGCGTTCTTCTCGACGAAATTCCCGATCGTGCTGGACTGGGGGTTCGGCTGGCGGTAGCGCTCGGCGATGTCGGCCTTGTCCTTCTCGCTGATCTCGTCGGTCCAGATGTAGTAGTCGCTGTAGCGCTGGTTCGCATCCGCCTCCATCGACTGGAGGAACCAGGCGTTCCGGTTGCTGGTATGGCCGGCGACGAGGTCCATGATAACCTTGATGCCGCGCTTGTGGGCTTCCCGGATCAGGGTGACCATGTCCGTGTTGGTTCCGAAGCGCGGATCGACCTTGTAATAGTCGATCACGTCGTAGCCGCCGTCCATCCACCCGGATTCATAGACCGGATTCAGCCAGATCGCGTTGACGCCGATGCTCTTGATGTAGTCCAGCTTCGAGGTGATGCCGGGGATGTCCCCGATGCCGTTGCCGTCGGAGTCCATGTACGACGACGGATAAATCTGGTAGAACACGGCCCGGTCGAGCCACGCCGGGTACTTCTTCGCCGGCGCGCCTTCCTCCACGGACAGTCCCGCTTCGGTCCATTCCAGGATTCCGCCGTCCAGGTTGTAGACCCGGAAGCCGGCTTCTTCCAGGATGCCGGAGGCATTGCGCCCCCGCACCCCGCTGCGGCAGTACACCGCCACCGGCGCATTCCGGGAAAGCTTCACCAGCGCTTCCGCGCGGAACGTTTCCTGCCGGACATCGATCAGGACGCTCCCCGGAATATGCCCTTCGGCATACTCCTCCGCCGTCCTAACATCCACCACCTGCACGCCCCCGAAGGCGATCAGCTCGGCAAAGCGCGCCGCGGAAACATTCTCAAACGCCTGCGCGCCCAGAGCGGCCAGCGCCAGCGCAATACTGCAAATCCACTTTTTCATCCGATTCCGTTTCTTTCCATAAATATAACGATTATTCGGCTGAATGTCCGCAGTTGGCCCTGCGATTCAGGGCAGACTGTTCTTCCTTGAAACGTCGCTTCGCGACCCCTCCCTAAAGGGCCCCTCCCTCTTATGATGCCGAGGGTGGCACAGTTTCAAGGGAGAACAGTCTGCCCTGAATCGCAATTTATTGCGGAATAAACTGGTAAACTATCTCGCCGGTCTGGCGGGCGGGAGCGGTCGTGGATTTGGAGAATTTGGAGAGGCGGGCGGCGCGGACGGCGAAGTTGCGCAGGCAGGCGTCGGCGGAGGAGACGTCCTCCTGAACCTTGGCGTTGACGACGTTGCCGGCATTGTCGACCGTGATGATGACCGTGACGAGGCCGCCGCCCATGCAGCGGTAGGCGGGGATGCTGAGGTGGCTGGCCTTGCGGCCGTCGAGGGAATAGGAGACGACCGACGGACCCTTGTAGGGTTCATCGGTCTTTTTCGTATCGTCCTTCTTCGGATTGTCCGGCGGCGCGACATAATCGTCCTCGTCCGCGGCGCGCTCGACGCCGCCCTCGAGCTCCTGCTGCAGGCGTTCCGCATCCTTGTAGAGCTGCTCCGCATCGGTGCCGCGGTCGTCCTTGAGGCTGCTGCGGTCGACGGCGACGTTGCGCACCGGCAGGCTGCCGGCCTCGCTGGCGGCAATCAGGTCCTCGATGCGACGGGAGATGTCCTCCTTGAAGACCTGTTCGCGCTGCTCCCGCTCGACCTCCTCCTGCTTGGAGAAATCCAGCACGAAGGAATTCTCCTTCCGGAGCGCATAGCCGATCTGGACGGCAAGCAGGACGATGATCACCACGAGATGGAAAATCACGGTGAAATACAGTCCTGCCTTATCTTCGCTCCGGAGCTTTTTCATCGGAATCTATTTTTGCATCCGGAGGGATTTCTCGATGGTCGCGGAAATGACGTCGATGGCGACTTTGTTGTGGCCGCCCTGGGGGATGATGATGTCCGCGTAGCGCTTGCTGGGCTCGATGAACTGGAGGTACATCGGCTTCACGGTATTGGTATAGCGTTCGATGACCCACTCGACGGTCTTGCCGCGCTCGACGATGTCGCGCGCCATGACGCGCATCAGGCGGTCGTCATCGTCGGCGTCCACGAAGATCTTGATGTCGAGCTGTTCGCGGAGCTTCGGGTCGCAGAAGGCGAGGATGCCCTCGACGATGATGACGTCCGTCGGCTCGACGTGGACGGTCTCGGTCTTGGAGCGGGAGCAGGTAATATAGGAGTAGACCGGCTGCTCGATCGCCTCCCCCGCCTTCAACTGCTTGAGCTGGACGGTCAGGAGATCGAAGTCGATGGCATCCGGATGGTCGAAATTCTGCTTGCGCTTCTCTTCCTCCGTGAGGTGGCTGGAATCCTTGTAGTAGGAATCCTCGGGGATGACGGTGACTTTCTCCTGCAGGCGGTCGACGATGGCGCGCACAACCGTCGTTTTTCCGGAACCGGATCCCCCGGCAATACCAATGACCAGCATATTACTATCAGTTTACAAATCCACTTCCGACGAGTTCGCTAGAACTCGGCGTTTTTCGGGGTTCTCGGGAACGGGATGACGTCACGGATGTTGGTCATGCCGGTCACGAAGAGGAGCAGGCGCTCGAAACCGAGGCCGAAGCCGCTGTGGGGGCAGGAGCCGAAGCGGCGGGTGTCGATGTACCACTCGAGGTTCCTGCGGCTCATGCCGAGCTCGGCGATACGGGCCTCGAGCTTCTCCAGGGAGGCTTCGCGCTCGGAGCCGCCGATGATCTCGCCGATCTTCGGGAAGAGCACGTCCATCGCGCGGACGGTCTTGCCGTTATCATCTTGCTTCATGTAGAAGGCCTTGATGTCCTTCGGGTAGCCGGTCAGGATCACCGGTTTGCCGAAGTGCTTCTCGACCAGGAAGCGCTCGTGTTCGCTCTGCAGGTCCACGCCCCAGGAGACGGGGTACTCGAACTGCACGCCGTCCGCGACCGCCTGCTCGAGGATCTTGATGCCCTCGGTATACTCGAGGCGGACGAAATCCGTCTTCACGACGCTCTCGAGGCGGGCGATCAGGCCGTCGTCGTAGCGGTCATTGAGGAACTTGACGTCGTCGTAGCAGTGGTCGAGGGCGTACTGGACCAGGTGCTTGATGAAGTCCTCAGCGAGGTCCATGTTGTCGTTGATGTCGTAGAAGGCCATTTCCGGCTCGATCATCCAGAACTCCGCGAGGTGGCGCGGGGTGTTGGAGTTCTCGGCGCGGAAGGTCGGGCCGAAGGTGTAGATCTCGCCGAGCGCGGTCGCGCCGAGCTCGCCTTCGAGCTGGCCGCTGACCGTCAGGCTCGTCTGCTTGCCGAAGAAGTCCTTCGTGAAGTCCGGCTCGCCCTTTTTGTTCTTCGGGACGTTGTTCAGGTCCAGGGTCGTGACCTGGAACATCTGGCCGGCGCCTTCCGCGTCGGAGGCAGTGATCAGCGGGGTATGGAGGTAGACGAACCCTTTCGAATGGAAGTATTCGTGGATGGCGAAGGCCATCTGGTTGCGGATGCGGAGGACGGCGCCGAAGGTATTGGTGCGCATGCGCATATGGCCGACGGTGCGCAGGTACTCGAAGGAGGTGTCCTTCTTCTGGAGCGGGTAGCGCATCGGATCGCACTCGCCGTAGACCTCGATCGCGCGGGCTTTGATTTCGACGGCCTGGCCGCTGCCGACGGACTCCACGAGGGCGCCGGTCACGGCGATGCAGGCGCCGGTCGAGATCTTCGCGAGGACCTCGGCGCCGATCTCAGCCTTGTCGACCACGATCTGGATATTGTTGATGGTAGAACCGTCATTGAGGGCGATGAACGCGATTTCCTTGTTTCCTCTCTTCGTCCGGACCCATCCTTTGGCCAGGACATTCTGCCCCGGCTTCATCCGGAGCAATTCTTTCACCTTGGTTCTGACAATCTTTTCCATTCTCTATTCTTAAATTTTACAAATATACGATTAATTCACCGAATGGGGCTTCAGGGCCTCCTTGATCGTGTCGTCCAGGTCGAAATAAAGGTGATAGAAGGCCTTGTCCCCGAGCCTGGAGTAGCGGCCGACCAGGGCGCGTACCTGCGGCATCAGGTAGCCGGCGGTTATGGCCCATTCGCTTCGGTCCTTCGGGCGGATGCCGTCGCGGGAGGCCGCGAACTGCAGGAATCCCTGCTCCAGGCCCGCCCCGTCGAGGTAGGAGACCAGCGCGTCGAAATCCTCGATGGCGGAGAGCTGCGCCTTGTGGCTGTCGAAGAAGGCGGAGGCGAAGCGCATCGCCGTGGCCTTGCGGTTGCACTGGACATAGAAATCCGTCGCGCGGGTCGTGTCCATCGGGACGAAGACGTCCGGGATGATGCCGCCCCCGCCGTAGACGGTCCTGCCGCCGACGGTCAGGTAGGCCTCGTCCCTGTTGACCTTGATGCTGTCCGCATCGACCAGCTCGCCGTCGTTGTAGCGGTTGTAGATGTCGTAGGCGTAGTCGTCGGCATAGGGCTTCTGGATGCAGCGGCCGGACGGCGTGTAGAAACGGGCGACCGTGACACGCACGCCCGAGCCGTCGGAGAAATACATCGGTTCCTGGACCAGGCCCTTGCCGAAAGTCCGGCGGCCGATGATGACGCCGCGGTCGTTGTCCTGGATCGCTCCGGCGAAGATTTCGCTCGAAGAGGCGGAGCCTTCGTTGACGAGGACCGTGAGTTCGACGTCCTTGAGGAAGCCGTGTCCGTCGGCGTTATACTCCTCGCGCGGCCGGTGGAGGCCCTCCATATAGACGATGCCCGCTCCCTTCGGGAGGAAGAGATTCGAGAGATTCAGCGCCTGGTCGAAATAGCCGCCGGTGTTGTCCCGGAGGTCGAAGATGAGGTGTTTCATCCCCTTCGCGAGCAGTTCGGCGCCGGCGGCGAAGAACTCCGTCGTCGTCGTGCGCGTAAACTTGGAAAGGCGGATGTAACCGGTCTCGGCGTCCACCATGAAGTAGGCGTCGATGCTGTTGACGGGGATCTTGCCGCGGGTGATCTCGAAGGGAATCACTTCCCCGTCGCGCAGGACCGTGACCGTCACCTTCGTGCCGGCGGGGCCCTTCATCCGGCGGACCATGCTGTCCTGCGGGAAGCGCACGCCGGCGATGACCTTGTCGTCGACCTTCAGGAGGCGGTCTCCCTGCAGCAGGCCGATCTTCTCCGAAGGGCCGCCGGGGATGACCTCAAGCACGATCGCCGTGTCGTTCGGGACGTTGAACTGAATGCCGATGCCGTCGAAGTTGCCTGCCAGCTCGGTCTCGCTCTCCTCGAGTTCGACCGGGGGCATATAGACCGTGTGGGGATCCAGCTTCGAGAGGGCGGCGACGATCGCCGCCTCCGTAGCCTCCTTGTAGTCCACGGTATCCACATAGTTCGCCGCCACGTTTTCGAGGACGAGGTTCAGCTTCTGCCACTCGTTCCCGCGGATCCGGATCGCCTTCGTTTCCCTGTACTTGTCCAGGGTTACGACGAGCAGCGCGCCCACGACGATGCCGAGCAGCGCGATCCAGACGGAGGAATACTTTCCGTACTTCATGGCCTAGTCCACTTTTTCGACCTCCACGCCGGCGCGGCGCAGCAGGTCAATGCCGTCCGTCAGCCGGTACTCGTCGCGGTACACGACGCGCTTGATGCCGGCCTGGATAATCAGTTTCGAACATTCGATGCAGGGAGACGCCGTTACGTAGAGCGTCGCGCCGCTGCTGCTGTTGCCGGATTTCGCCACCTTGGTGATGGCGTTCGCCTCGGCGTGGAGGACATACGGCTTCGTGACGCCGTTCTCGTCCTCGCAGACGTTCTCGAAGCCCGACGGCGTCCCGTTGTAGCCGTCGGAGATGATCATCTGGTCCTTCACGAGCAGGGCGCCGACCTGGCGGCGCTTGCAGTACGAGTTCTTGGCCCAGACGGCCGCCATCTCGATGTATCTTTCGTCGAATTTTTCCATATTAATTCCGCTGGTACAGGTAACGCTTGATGCTCCGCTTCGGGGTCCGCTCGAAATCCTCGGGCATGAACTCGATGCGCTTGATCGAGGCGTAGTTCGGGAGTTCCTTGTTGATGTCCGGGAGGTGGGCCTCGATGCGCTCCATCAGCTGGTCGCGGCTCATCCCGTCCAGTTCGGCCTGGTGGTAGTCCGGATAGACCAGGGCGGTCAGCACGCCGCCGTCGTCGATCACGAGCGAGTCGACCACGTAGTTGACGTTGTTGATCACGGCTTCCAGCTCCTCGGGATAGATGTTCTGGCCCGACGGGCCGAGGATCATGCACTTCGAGCGGCCGCGCAGGTAGAGGTTGCCGTCGGCGTCGACGACGCCCATATCGCCGGTGCGGAACCAGCCGTCCTCGGTAAAGGCGGCACGGGTCGCCTCTTCGTTCTTGTAGTAGCCCAGGAAGACGTTCTGACCCTTGACCTGGATCTCGCCGGCGACCTGGAACGGATCCGGCGAATCGATGCGGATCTCGCAGCCCGGAATCGCCTTTCCGCAGGAGCCCAGTTTCGTCTTGTTCCATTTTTCATAGGTGATGATCGGGGCGCACTCGGTCATCCCGTAGCCGACCGTGAAGGGGAAATGGCAGCGCTTGAGGAACTTTTCGACTTCCGGATTCAGCGCCGCGCCGCCCATGATGACCTCCTCGAAGCGGCCGCCGAAGGCGGCGACCAGCCGCGCGCGGATCATGTTCAGCAGGACCTGGTTCACGCCGGGAATCATCATGAAGAACTGGTTCCGGTCCAGGAAGCCCTTCACGTTGGTCTTGTAGACTTTCTCGATGATCAGCGGGACGGCGATGATCACGTCCGGCTTCACCTCGGCGAACGCCTGCAGGATCACCTTCGGGCTCGGCACGCGGGTCAGGTAATGGACGTGCGCGCCGATCGTCATCTCGAACAGGAACTCGAACATCATCCCGTACATGTGGGCGGACGGGAGCATCGCGACCATCTCGGACCGGTTGTTCATCTGCGGCTCGGCGGTCACGCCGGCGAAGACGATGTTCGTATAGAGCGCCCGGTAGGGAATCATCACGCCCTTCGAGAAACCGGAAGTCCCGGAAGTATAATTGATCAGCGCCAGCTCCTCCGGGGAATCCTCGTAATAGGAGATGTCGTCCTTGGAGAAGCCTTCGGGGAAGGCGATCTCGAAGGTGTCCGGGAGCGTGTCCCGGACCGCTTTCAGGCCCTCATACCGCGAGTACAGGTACTTCAGGGTATTCATCTGGACGATGACGTACAGGCCGGGCATCTCGACTTCCGAGAGGTTCTCCCAGATTACCTCGTCCACGAAGAGCACCTTCGCTTCGCTGTGGTTGACCAGGTAATGGATGTTGCCGGGCTTGAATTCGTGGAGGATCGGCACGGGGACGGCGCCGTAGGTCAGCGCGGCGAGGAAGCACACGCCCCAGTTCGCCTGGTTGCGGGAGCAGATGGCGACCTTGTCGCCCTTCTGGAGGCCGCACTGTTCGAAGCAGATGTGGAGGTGCTTGATGCGCTTGGCGACGTCCTTGTAGTACAGGGTCACGCCGCGGTAGTTCGAGAGCGCCGGGCGCTCCCAATTCTCCTTGAAGCTCTTTTCGAGCAGCTTATTGACGGATTGAAAAACCATAATATTCGTTTCAGTACACCAGATTCTTCGTTTCTTTTTCCTTCAGCGGTTCCCCTCCCCAGTAGTCGAAGACCACCGTCTCGCGGGCGGTCGGGACGGCCCAGTAGCGCTTTCCCTTGTCCTCGACCAGCTTCGGCAGGTCGAGGATCGTGTCCGCGCAGGAAATGCCTTTCCACTGGGCGGGCGCCTCGCCGTGGAGGTTGTACATGCCGATGGTGTTGTCCGTATGGAGGACCAGCGCGGTGTATCCGCCGGCCCCGGTGAAGTCATAGGCGGCAGGGCCCAGGAGTACGTCCTTGCCGAGCTCGGCCGGGAAACCCTTGACAAAACGGCCCAGGCGGTCGATCAGGTAGAGTTTCGAGCCGGCGGCAAAGAGGAACTGGAGTTTGCCGTTGTTGTAATAATCGATCGTTTCGACCCGTCCGCAGATCGGTTCGGAGAAGGTCACGCCCCAGAGGCCCTTCCCTTCCACCTCCTTGAGGCAGAGGTACAGGTTCTCGTTCTGGTAGAAGAGGTTGGTCTTGCCCGTGCCGGAGTTCTTCACCTCGAACGGTCCCGTCGGGACTTCCACCTTGGCGACCATCGCGCCGCCGGCGGAACGGCGGGCGTCCGCCCCGGAGATCTTGACCCGCTCGATGTTGAAACGGGATTTCGCGTAAGTGATGATGAGGGACGGGGTCGCATAGGCATAGCGGTCGCCCTCGGTATAGGCCAGCACGGCGTCTTCCAGCGCCGCGCGGCTGCCCGCGACGAACCACTCGCCCAGGCTGACCTGGCAGGACTCGTCCGGGAGCCGGAACAGGTCGCCGAAGACCAGCGCAGGGCTGTGCGCATACGCGTTCTCCGCGATGACGGGTTCGCGTTTCTGGCCGGACTTCGTCCGGAGGAAGAGGGCCGTTTCCTCATTCCCGTCCAGGTTCTTCCAGCGGGCCAGCACCACTTCGCGGATGCCGAGCTGCTGGGCCCAGTCCATCGGCGAGACGCCGTTCCGCTCCTGGAAAGCGCTGCTGCTGCGGTTGAAGGACGCCAGTTTCTGCGAGGCGTCGAGGTATTTCAGATAGGCTTCCCGGTAGGCTGCGAAGTCGGAAATCTGCAGGGAGAAGGCGAAGGTCGTGGTCGAGGGGAGCACGTCCGTAATCCGGGATTCGTCGGCGCCCTGGTCCTTCAGCACGTTCATGAAATAGGAGGCGCTGTTGCCGTAGGCGGCCGCGCCGGTCAGGCTCAGCATCCGCTCGGAGCACTCCTTCACGCTGAAGGCCATCCAGTCGGCGAGGCCCTTGGCGAAGGTCGCATAGGCGCCGTAGCCGCTGCCGAAGTAGGAGGAAACCAGGTTCGACGCGTATTCGTTGGAGACCAGGATCATGTTCCGCCCGCTCGCCAGGTCCAGCGCCTGGAGGAAGTCCTCCTTGTCGAGGATGGACTCGCCGCCTTCGAGGTGGCGGTTGGCGGAGTTCACGAGCGTCTCCGAGGGGGAGCTGAACTTGTAGCTGCCCTTCTCCTCCCCTTCCGCGATCATCAGCGGGACGAGTTTGCCGCTGTAGTGGAGGGAGACGACCGTGGGCTTCAGCTCCGGGTCCGGCACGATGCCGGCGGGAAGGAGCTCGGCGCCCGTTTTCTGGTCGGAGAAGCAGATGACGGCCGCGGCGTCGGAGGGGACGGCGGAGAGCAGGGCGGAGCGGACCGGCGCAGCCACCTTCTTCGGGGCGCCGGAGCCGGAATACAGGAACGCCAGCGCGACGCCGATGCCGGCAAGCAGCAGGACGGCGGCGACGATGCACAGAATCAGACTTTTCTTGCTCATAATCCTGCAAAGATAGCGATTAATCCGCAAAGCGCATCTCGGCGAGCAGGTGCGGGGCCTTGCCGATGTTCTCCACGATGAAGAGCATGTAGCGGATGTCGAGGGAGATGTTGCGGCAGATTTCCGGGTCGAAGACGATGTCGCTCATCGTGCCTTCCCAGACGCGGTCGAAGTTGATGCCGATCAGGTTGCCGTCGGCGTTGATCACCGGGCTGCCGGAGTTGCCGCCGGTCGTGTGGTTGGTCGCGAGGAAGCAGACGGGGACGTCCTCATAGCCGCCCTTCGCGTAGATGTCGCGGAGGACCTGGGGGATGTTGTAGTCGAAGATGTCCGGATTGTCCTTCTCCATCACGCCCTTCAGGGTCGAGTACGGATAATACCAGACACCGTCCGCGGGGGCGTAGCCCGAGACCTTGCCGTAGGCGACGCGCAGGGTCAGGTTGGCGTCCGGGTAGAAGCTGCGCTCCGGCTCGAAGGCCATCTGGCCGCGCATGTAGTCCTTGTAGAGGGCAGTGATCGCGGCGTTCAGGCGGGAGACCTGCGGGTAGATTTCCTCGCGGTACCAGCCGGTGAAGCGGTTGGAGAACTCCGCGGCGGCGCCGAGGTCGCCCGAGAAAATCTCATCCGCCCAGGCTGCAATGCTGCCGTGCTGCGCGAGCTTGTCCTTATAATACGCCGGAACCAGGCCGGCGGGCATCCGGCGGCCGAATTCGGTCATCATCGCGATGAAGCTCTCGCGGTCGATGGGCTGGTAATAGTCCTTGTAGAAGGAGGCGCGGACACGCTCGCGTGCTTCCTCGTCGGCGGCGCGCCCGAGCGCGGCCGCCAGCGAGGCGATCTCGACCGTGCCGGCCGTCTCCTGATACATTTCCCGGGCGAAATTGTAGGGCTCGAGCTCCGCATAGAGCGCGGCAAGCTTCTGCGTAAGGCCCGCATATTCGGTTCCCTTCGCCCACTGCTCGAAAGCGGCCTCGTAGCGGCGCTTCCGCTCGACGACGTTGTTCTTCGCGATGCCCTTCATCTCGCCCTGCCATTTCTTCCAGGCGTTCGAGACCGACGCGTACTTCGAGGAATACTGGATCCGGACGGCCTGGCTCTGGGACATATACTTGCTCTGGATGTCGAGGCGCTGCGTGCGGAGGTCGACCTTCGCCGGGTCGGAGATCTCGGCGACATAGCGGACGCCTTCGGAGTGGATGTACTCCTGGGTCGAGCCCGGGCAGCCGTAGATGAAGGTGAAGTCCCCTTCCTTCACGCCGGCGCGGGAGATCGTGAAGAAGCGCTTCGGGGTATAGGGCACGTTGTCCGGGGAGTAGGCGGCGGGGTTGTTGTCCCGGTCGGCGTAGACGCGGAAGATCGAGAAGTCGCCGGTGTGGCGCGGCCACATCCAGTTGTCCGTGTCGCCGCCGAACTTGCCGATCGACGACGGGGGCGCACCCACGAGGCGGACGTCGCTGTACTCGCGGAAGACGAAAAGATAGTACTGGTTGCCGTAGAAGAGGGATTCCACCTGGGCCTTCAGGCCCTTGCCGCCGGCGGTCGCCTGCTGGATCAGTTCCTCCGCGGAGACGCCCTTGTCCACGATGAGGGCGGTCACGTCCTCCATCCGCTCCAGGAATTTCACCGTCAGGCCCGGGTTCGGCAGCTCCTCGCCGCGGTTCATCGCCCAGAAGCCGTCGCGCAGGTAGTCGTGCTCGACGCTGCTGTGGCGCTGGATCTGGCTGTAGCCGCAGTGGTGGTTCGTGATGAGGAGGCCTTCGCCGGAGATCAGCTCGCCGGTGCAGCCGGAGCCGAACAGGACGACGGCGTCCTTCAGGGAGGCCTGGTTCACGCTGTAGATGTCTTCAGCGGAGAGCTTCAGGCCTTTCGCCTGCATGTCGGCGATGCGTTGGGAAATCAGGGCGGGCAGCCACATGCCTTCGTCCGCCCGGAGTTGCGCAGAAAGGCAAAGCAGCGCAAGGAGGAAAATCAGTGTTCTTTTCACGTCTGTTGAATCAAGCAATTTTACAAATATAATCAAAATTTGTATCTTGCGAGGCTTTGAAACGCTACTAACCAACCCTCCATAGAATGAAAAGAATCCTGGCTATCGTATGTGCGCTCTGCGCCTTTTCCGCCGCCGCCCAGCCGCAGCTGCGCAGCGACAATGTCGATGAAGTCCTGAAGGCGATGACCCTCCAGGAGAAAGCGACCCTGCTGGTCGGCTCCGGCTGGGGCAGCATGGTCGGCGGCCTGACCGGCTCCGACGAGGTGCTCGTCTCGGGCGCCGCCGGCACGACCCGCGCAATCCCGCGCCTCGGCATCCCCCAGACCGTCCTCTCCGACGGCCCTGCCGGCCTGCGCATCAACCCGACCCGTCCCGGCACGGACAAGACCTTCTACTGCACCGGCTTCCCGGTCGGTACCGTCCTCGCCTCGACCTGGAACACCGCCCTCGTCGAAGAAGTGACGACCGCGATGGGCAACGAAGTGCTCGAGTATGGCGCCGACGTGCTCCTCGCCCCGGGCATGAACCTCCACCGCAACCCGCTCTGCGGCCGCAACTTCGAGTATTTCTCCGAGGATCCGCTCCTGACCGGCAAGATCGCCGCGGCCTACGTGAACGGTATCCAGCGCAACGGCGTCGGCGTCAGCATCAAGCACTTCGCCGCCAACTCCCAGGAGACCAACCGCATGAACGGCGACAGCCGCATCTCCCCCCGCGCGCTCCGCGAGCTCTACCTCAAGGGCTTCGAGATCGCCGTCCGCGAGTCCGACCCCTGGACGGTCATGTCCTCCTACAACCGCCTCAACGGCCCCTATACCCAGGAAGACCGCGAGCTGCTCTACGACATCCTCCGCGAAGAATGGGGCTTCAAGGGCATCGTGATGACCGACTGGACCGGCCGCCGCAACAGCGCCGCCCAGATCCACGCCGTCAACGACCTCCTCGAGCCCGGTGACGACCGCCAGATCGCCGACATCGTCGAGGCCGTGAACAACGGCACGCTCGCCATCGCCGACGTGGACCTCTGCGTGAAGAACATGCTCGAGTTCATCGTGAAGACCCCGCGCTTCAAGAAATACAAGTATTCCAACAATCCTGACCTCAAGGCCCACGCCGAAGTGGCCCTGAAGGCCGCCGAGGAAGGCATCGTCCTCCTCGAGAACAACGGCGTCCTCCCGCTCTCCGGCGGCCAGACCGTCGCCCTCTACGGGGTCGGCTCCTATGACTTCGTCGCCGGCGGCACCGGCTCCGGCAACGTCAACAAGGCCTACGTCCGCAGCGTCGCCGACGGCCTCGAATCCCGCGGCTTCAAGCTCAACGCGGCGATCAAGACCTGGTACCGGCAGTACATCCCGTACATCAAGACCACGATGGCGAACGCCGGCAACGGCGGCTCCGGCGTCCTGCTCGGCGACCCCGTGACCCCGGAAATGGAGGTCTCCCGCGCCTTTATCAACCGCCAGGTCGCTTCGACCGACCTCGCCGTCCTGACCATCACGCGCAACGCGGGTGAAGGCGGCGACCGCAAGGCCGAAGACGGCGACTGGACCCTGACCGGCGCCGAGCGCGAAATGCTCCAGAACCTCTGCGACGCCTATCATGTCGCCGGCAAGAAAGTCATCGTCGTCCTGAACATCGGCGGCGTGATCGAGACCGCGTCCTGGAAGAACCTGCCGGACGCCGTGCTCCTCGCCTGGACGCCGGGCCAGGAAGGCGGCTACGCCGTCGCCGACATCCTCGCCGGCAACGCGAACCCTTCGGGCAAGCTCCCGATGACCTTCCCCGTCCACTACTTCGACATCCCGTCCTCTTTCAACTTCCCGTACGCCTACACCGGCGGCAACTCGATGAACCCGTTCGCCGCGATTACCGGCGGGAACCAGCGCCGTCTCACCAAGGACGTCGACTATACCGAGTATGCCGAGGGAATCTGGGTCGGCTACCGCTACTTCGCAACCGCCGGCAAGGAGGTCTCCTATCCGTTCGGCTACGGCCTGAGCTACACGACCTTCGCCTATTCGAAACCGGCCGTCAAGGTCGCCAAGGACGGGACCGTAACCGCGAGCATCACCGTGACCAACACCGGCAAGGTCGCCGGCAAGGAAGCGGTCCAGCTCTACGTCGCCGCCCCGGCGGGCGGGCTGGAGAAGCCGGCCTGCGAGCTGAAGGCCTTCGCGAAGACGAAGCTCCTCGCGCCGGGCGCCTCCGAGACGCTGACGATGACGGTTGACAGCTACGCGCTCGCCTCCTTCAATGAGGCCGCCAGCGCCTGGCAGACCGCCGCCGGCGACTACAAGGTCTTCTTCGGCGCCTCCGTCGCGGATATCCGCGCGACCGGCTCCTTCAAGATCGCCAAGCCCGCCAGCTGGCCCGTCGCCCCCGTCTGCCTGCCCCAGCAGCCCGTCGGCGAAATCGCTGTCCGCTAGCGCATCTGGCCCTGTTCGCCGAGGTTGCTGTCTTTGAAACCGAGGAAATAGAGGATGCCGTCGAGGCCGACGGTGCTGAGGGCTTGCTTGGCGTTGGCGACCACGCGGGGTTTCGCGTGGAAGGCGATGCCGAGGCCGGCTTCCGAGAGCATCGGGAGGTCGTTCGCACCGTCGCCGACGGCAATCGTCTGCTCGAGCCGGACGTGCTCGCTCTGGGCGATGAGCTTCAGCAGGTCGGCCTTGCGGCGGCCGTCCACGACCTCGCCGACGTAGCGGCCGGTCAGTTTGCCGTCCTCGCCGACCTCGAGCTCGTTGGCATAGACATAATCGATGCCGAAGCGGCGGCGGAGGTATTCGCCGAAAAAGGTGAAGCCGCCGCTGAGGATGGCAATCCGGTAGCCGCAGGTTTTCAGGACGGACATCAGGCGCTCGGTCCCCTCCGTAATCGGCAGGTTTTCCGCAATCTCCTGCATCACGCTGACATCCAGCCCTTTCAGCAGGCCGACGCGGCGGGTGAAGCTCTCCTTGAAGTCGATCTCGCCGCGCATCGCGCTCTCCGTGATCGCGCGGACCTGCGCGCCGACGCCGGCCCGCTCGGCCATCTCGTCAATGCACTCGGTCTGGATCAGGGTCGAGTCCATATCGAAACAGATCAGCCGGCGCATCCGGCGGTACATGTCGTCCTTCTGGAGGGAGAAATCCATCCCCATCTCCGTGGCGAGGCGCATCAGGCGCGCCTGCATCGCAGGTTTGTCCTTCGGCGTTCCGCGCAGCGAGAATTCGATGCAGGAGCGCACGTTGCGTTCCGGATGCATCACGCTCGGGCGGCCGGTCAGGCGCTTGATCGAGTCGATGTTGAGCCCCTCGTCCGCAACGACGGCGGCCGCCGCCTGGATCTGGGCGGCGGAGAGGCTGCGGCCGAGGACCGTGAGGATGTAGCGGTGCTTGCCCTGCTGTCCGGCCCACTCCTCGTACTTGTCGTCGGCGACCGGCTCGAAGCCGATGTTCACGCCGAGTTCCGTGGCCTTGAAGAGGAGTTCCTTCATCACCTGGCCGGAATGTGTCTCGGCGATGCGGATCAGGATGCCGAGCGAGAGGGTCGCGTGGATGTCGGCCTGGCCCATGTCGAGGATCTCCGCGTCGTAGCGCGCAAGTATCTCCATCACCGAGGCGGTCAGGCCCGTCCGGTCCTGCCCGGAGATCTTGATCAGAATCTGTTCCTTCCTGCTTTTCATATCTGTCATTCGCTTTTTTATTCCCGGTTTTTCGTGTCGATGCAGATCGTGACCGGCCCGTCGTTGACGAGCGCGACCTGCATGTCCGCACCGAATTCCCCCGTCCCGACGGGGCGGCCGAGGGCGGACGAAAGGGCCGTACAGAAGGCCTCGTAGAGCGGAATCGCCTTCCCGTGGCCGGCCGCGCCGACATACGAGGGGCGGTTCCCCTTCCTTGTCGACGCCATCAGCGTGAACTGGCTCACGACCAGCGCCTCTCCCCCGACCTCGACGACGCTGCGGTTCATCACCCCCGCCTCGTCATTGAAGATGCGGAGCCCGGCGACCTTCTTCACCAGCCAGTCCAGGTCCTCCTGCCCGTCCTCGTGCCCCACGCCCAACAGCACCAGCAGGCCGGGCCCGATGGCCGACCGGACTGCGCCGTCGATGGTAACCGACGCGGAAGAAACCCGCTGAATCACTGCCCGCACAACGCGAAGATAATTCCTTTCTCCCTGAAAAAAAAATCCACCATCCCCCCGCGTTTTTCCCAAAGCGCTACCCCTCAACATTTTATAGAATCGACTTATGCATTTTACATAAGTCGATTCTGTAAAGGACTGATTATGATCGGTTAACGTTTTACGCGCAGATGGAGATATTTGCATATCTGCGCCGGCGGGCAGTCCGTCTCGCGCATCAGCATTTTGAGCAGATTGAACCGCTGATCCTCAGAGAGGCGGAAGATATCACGGATATCCTTGACAGCCAGTTTTTTCAACAGGGTTTTCGTCAATTTGTTATACCATACGTCCGTTTTTCCGACGAAGACCTCGTTAAGATCATACTCGCTCCCTGTATTGGAATGGAATGCCAGCACCATTTTCTCCTGCGTATCAAAGAAACGGATGGCATAATCATATTCAATGACCGAGTAAGTTGTCACGATGTAATCCACCAGCTGCCTCGTCTCCCGTTCGTCCAAGGTTCTGACAATACGTTGTAAAAAGTTGTATGACAATGGTTTTGATGCCTCTGCCATAGCCTTTATTTCAGCCAGGGCTTTTTTCATGGCAGTTGATGCCCGCCGGACGACCAGCTCCTCCGAGAACGGGTGGTCGCTGGAGGCATAAGCCAGGAAGTTCCATCGATAGTCCTCCGCCTGCTGCGTCAGCTGGCGTTCAACCGGATTGTTTGCGATGTATGCGAGCAGCGTCCGTGCTTTTTTGGCGCCAACTTTCGGGGCACTGCCAAAAGGGTGGTTAAATAGTTGTCCCTTTTCTTGAAAGCGGACATTATGCATATGCGCATACGTTTTCGAATAGTCTCTGATAAATGCGGACAACCTGCGCCGGGATGGCGCAATCACGCACAAATGGATATGGTCAGGCATAAAGCAGACACTGATGATACGGATGGAGTACCGCCGCGCATAAGTGCAGATGAATGTAAAACAAACCAGGTAATCACTGAGGGTATAGAAAATGAGAACTCCATCGAGCGTGTTCTGGTAACAATGGATCAATACCCCCGGAGGACATTTGCGTGTTCTTCGTTTCATAGTTTTAAGTTTTAAGGTTCATGGGCCCCAAAAGGCCCTTCTAAAGTTCGAAAGCATTTCAGAAAAAAACAATGCCCGCCTCCCCGAAATCTTGCACCTCAAAGCCCGTTTTTCGAAAGCACCTTATTCTCAACTTCTTATAAAAAGGACTTCAGCATTTTGCATAAGTCGATTTTGTAAGGAATTGAGAATAAGGACCATGTAATTTACGGCTGGGAGTCGGACAAAAACGCTATCTTTACAAAAAGATTTTCAGCCGATGAAAAGATACTTCCTCCTGCTTGCCGCCGCGCTCGCGCTGGGCGCGTGCGGCTCTTCCGAACCGGACTTCGTTTCGTATGTCAATCCCCGGATCGGGACCGGCGGCCACGGCCATGTGTTCGTGGGCGCGAACGTGCCGTTCGGGATGGTCCAGCTCGGGCCGACCAGCATCCCGCAGGAGTGGGACTGGTGCTCCGGATACCATGCCAGCGACTCGACCGTGATCGGTTTCTCGCATACCCACCTGAGCGGAACCGGCATCGGCGACCTGTTCGACGTGACCCTGATGCCGGTCGTCGGGGAGGTGCGCTGCGCCCGCGGGCGCGAGGCGGACCCGGCCTCCGGCCTGTGGTCCTACGCGGACCGCAGCGCGGAGATCGCCGAGCCCGGCTACTACAGCGTCCCGCTGCTGCGCTACGGGGTCCGCGCCGAGCTGACCGCGACGTCGCGTGTCGGCTTCCACCGCTATACCTTCCCCGCCGCGGAGGATGCGGCCATCGTCCTGGACCTCGAGAACGGCGGCTGCTGGGACAGCCTGACGGAGGCGTCGATTGCGGAGGTCCGCGATGCGAAGGGCCGCATTACCGGCCTGGAGGGCTACCGCTTCTCGAGCGGCTGGGCGCAGCGCCAGAAGGTTTTCTTCCGGGCGGAGTTCTCCCGTCCGGCGGAGCGCGTCACGCGGGAGCCGGGACGGCGCGGGGGCGATGCCTATGCGCGCTATCAGCTGGGCAAAACGGCGGAGGGCGAGGAAATCCTGGTGAAGGTGGCGATTTCGCCGGTCAGCGTCGAAGGGGCGCAGCGGAACCTGGCGGCGGAGCTACCGGGATGGGATTTCGGGAAAGTGCGCACCGCCGCCCGGAAGGCCTGGAACCGCGAACTGGGCAAGATCGCCGTGACCACGGACGACGCCGACGCGCGGACCTGCTACTACACGGCGCTCTACCACACGATGATCGCCCCGTCCGACTTCAGCGACGTGGACGGACAGTACCGCGGCGCGGACGGGGAAGTCCGTCGCGCGGCGTTCCCGCAGTATACGACCTTCTCGCTCTGGGACACCTACCGCGCCCAGATGCCGCTGATGACGCTGATCCACCCGGAGCGGATGGACGCCGTCGTGAACACGATGTACAACATCTACCGGGAGCAGGGCGACCTGCCGGTCTGGCACCTTTGGGGCTGGGAGACGAATACGATGTGCGGCAACCCGGGCTTGGTTTCCTTCGCGGATGCGCTGGTCAAGGGTTTCGGGAAGCAGCTGACGCCGGCGGAAGCGATGCAGGCGATGGTCGAGAGCGCCACGCAGCCGGACCGCGGAATGGACCTGCGCATGCGGTACGGCTTCATCCCCAGCGACCTGATGCGCGAGTCGGTGGCCCACGACATGGAATACGCCATCGCGGACGGCGCGCTGGCCGCAGCCGCGGAGTTCCTGGGCTACCCGGAAGAAGCCGCCCGGTTCCGCGAGCGCAGCCACTCCTACCGCCAGTATTTCGATCCGCAGACGGGATTCATGCGCGGCCGCAAGGCCGACGGCACCTTTACGGAGCCCTTCAACCCGCTCTTTTCGGCGCACGAGACCTCCGATTATATGGAGGGCACTGCCTGGCAGTACCTCTGGCTGGTCCCGCAGGACGTCGAGGGCCTGGTCGCTCTGCTCGGTTCCCGCGAGAAGACGCTTGAAAAGCTCGACGGCCTCTTTACGGCCCCGGAGATCATCGAAGGGGAGAACGCCTCCCCGGATATCTCCGGCCTGATCGGCCAGTACGCCCACGGCAACGAGCCGGGCCACCATACAATCTACCTCTACACGATGCTCGGCGAGCCGTACAAGGCCGCCGACCGCCTCCGCCAGGTCTATGACGAGATGTATTTCAATGACATCGAGGGACTTGCGGGCAACGAAGACGTCGGGGAAATGAGTGCGTGGTATGTCCTGTCCGGTCTGGGATTCTACGAGGTCGAGCCGGCCTCGACGCGCTTCTGGTTCGGGCTTCCGCTCTTCGAAGAGGCGCGCGTCAAGGTCGCCGGCGGGACCTTCACGGTCCGCGCCGAGGGCCTCAGCCCGGAATGCCGCTACATCCGCAGCATCCGCCTCAACGGTGCGTCCTATGACAAGCCGTACATCGACTACGCCGATATCGTCGCCGGCGGCGAGCTCGTCTTCACGATGGGCTCTTAGCTACTGCCCGAAAAGGGAGCGGCAGATTCCGCGCTCCAGGATGCGGTAGTGGGGCTTGTAGGCCTCGCCGAATTCCGGGCTGTGGTGCAGGATATAGTTGCCCTGCGCCATCAGGGAATCGATACGCGCCAGGTCCCGTTCGCAGTCGGGAATCCCGGAATAGTCGCGCCGCAGCAGCGCCGCGATTTCCTGCCATTTCCGGGTCCATTCCTCCGTCGTCATCTGCCTGCGGGCGTTCGCCCCGCGGACGAACGCGTCCAGGAAGGTCTCCGCATCGACCGTCCCGTCAAGCACCACGGACAGGTCGACCCGGACATAATTCCCCTCGTCCCCCAGCGGGTAGAACGTCACCCCGGCGGACGCCCCGCCGGACGCTTCCAGCTCCTCCCGGTACTGGTCCAGTTCCGAGCGCAGGTAGGCGCGGGCGGAGGCGGCGTCCGGAATCAGGTGCTCCGGACCCAGCTTGTCCTGGCAGAAGTTCTTGTAGATGTCCTGGACGCGGGATTCTGGGTAAGTCTGCAGCTGGCGGTCGATGGCGTCCCGCACCGCGGACGGGCGGCCACACGCGCCCAGCGCAAGCGCGGCAGCAAGCAGGAGGAAGTATCTTTTCATCGGCTAAAAAGCTATTTCGGGAGGCCGAAGGCGTCGCTGAGCTCGCGCATCTGCGCGTCGCTCATCCCTTCGGGCTCGAATCCCATGTTCCGGGCGGCAATGTAGATCTGGGCCGCCTTGTTCAGGACATCGACCTGGTCGAAGGCGGACATGATGTCCGTGTCCACGGCGAAGACGCCGTGCTTCTCCCACATGACGACATCGTAGCCTTCCGCGAGGGTCCGGATCGTCGCCTCCGCCAGCGCCACGCTCGACGGCAGCAGATACGGCACCATCCCCAGCCCGCGCGGGCAGAACGCCTTCGTCTCCGGAATCATCGACCAGAGCATCCGCGTCGCCGCATCCTTCTCCATCCACTTCCGCGCATGGGTCAGCGCGACCAGCTCGATCGGATGCGTATGCAGCGAGGCCCGGCAGGGCGACCCCTGGGCGAGCAGCCAGTCGTGGACGCTCAGGTGCGACGGCAGCTCGGAAGTCGGCGCGACCGGCGCATCGGCGACAATCTCATAATGCGCGCAGTCGTCCGTAATGCGGATGAGCGAGCCGTTGCCCATCGGGTCCCGCGCGAGGTCCCGCATCCGCTTCTGCGTCCCCTTGCAGTAGAACCAGCAGCCCTGCAGGCGCGGCAGGACGGCACCGATCGCCTTCGGCTCCGAGAGCGCAGGCAGCGCCCGCATCCCCGCGTCCATCAGTTCCGTCACATTTACGGTAATATTCCCCCCGTTGCGCTCCGCCCATCCCTTCTGCCACAAATACCCCGCAACCTCGGCAACCTGGTTTATTTTCATCCGCAACGCATCGCGTCCATCCAATACACTCATTTTCTTATCCAATCAATGATTCCCGACAGTATTGTTCTTTCTCAAACCGTCGCTGCGCGACCCCTCCCATCGCAAGCGATGGGCCCCTCCCTCTTATGTGGCCGAGGGTGGCCACAGGTTTGAGAAAAAACAATACTGTCGTTACATCAGTCATGTTATACAATATACAATGCAATATAATAATCAATGCTGAACTATAGCAACTGAGGAAGGAAGGTGCTAATAATCAGCACAATAATTCCTATAATCAGGACGGCGACGGTCTTGCGGGAAGCGCCTTTCCATTCTTTGAGGATGATGCCCCAGACATTGCTGAAGGTCACGTTCAGGGCCATCAGGATGCACCAGCTGAAGGTGATCAGGACCGGGAAGCCGGCGAGGAAACCCTTGCCGAGGCTGAGGCCGAAGAACTGGCTGTACCAGAGCAGGCCCGCGAGGGCGCAGAACAGCAGGTTGTGCCCCCAGAGGGCACCCTGGCGGTAATCCCCCCAGGTCCGGTTCTTCGCATTCTGCCAGAAGCAGTAGCACGCGTTCGTCAGGAAGCCGCCGAAAGTCACGAGCATCGTCGCCGGCAGCGTCCGGAAAATGGGCTTCGTCCCCGGCAGGAAGAGGTCGGCGCCGAAGCTGAGGCCGATGTTGAAGCAGGCGCTCATCAGGCCGGCGAGCACCGCCACGAACAGCCCTTTCCCGAAATTGAAGTTCTTCACGGCCTTCTTCTTCTCCGCCTCCGGCAGCGCAGAGGACTTCATCCAGCCCGCCACGCCGATGATGGCGATGCCGAGCAGGGTCACGACGACGCCGACGATCACGGCGCCCGTCAGGTCCGCCGCGTGGCCCGTCAGGACGGGCCCGAGGATGGCGCCGAGGCCGGAGCAAGTGCCGAGGGCGATGCTCTGGCCCAGGGCCACGCCGAGGTACCGCATGCTGAGGCCGAAGGTCAGGCCGCCGACGCCCCAGAGGACGCCGAAGAGGATCGTGAGCCAGGTGCCCTTCGGGTCCGCCTGCATCAGGCCCAGCAGCGCTCCGAAGCTGCCCCCCGTCCCCGACAGCGACAGCAGCGAACCCGCCAGCGGGAACAGCAGCCACGCGAAGACGCCCTGCACGATCCAGTAGCTCTCCCAGCTCCAGGACTTGATCCGGTTGATCGGCACATAACTGCTGCTCTGGCAGAACGCCCCGACCGCAATAATCAGTAAACCAATAAGTAACATAACTCTATCCTGTCATTTCGAGCGAAGTCTTTGCTGTCATTTCGAGCGAAGTCGAGAAATCTCTATCGCCTGGAAGTTACATCACGTTCGTAGCGTTCAATCTCCGGAATGAAGGCGGGACCGACGGGAACGTTGTTCTTGAGGTTGAAATAGTCGAAGACGGCGCCGAACGGGAGGGTCTTCGCCTCTTCGAGGAGGGCGAGACGCTGGAAGCCCCGGCCGGCGTCCTCGTAGGCGCGGAGCTGCGCCAGCGGCTCCAGGAGGGCGCTGAGGAGGCATTTCTGGGTCGCGCGGGTCCCGATGACATAGGCGCCGATGCGGTTGATGGCGGCGTCGAAATAGTCCAGGCCGATATGGGCGCGGCCGAGGGCGTCGGCGCGGACGATCTCCTTGAAGAGGTCGAGCGTCTGGTCGTTCATGATAGTGACGTGGTCGGAGTCCCAGCGGATCGGGCGGCTGACGTGGAGCATCAGCTCGGGCACGAAGAGCAGGAGCGAGGCGACCATGTCGGCGACGTTCTCGGTCATCTCGTAGTGGCCGGTGTCGAGCGTGTACATCAGCTTGCGGGTCGCGCAGTAGCCGGCGACGAAGTCGTGGGAGCCGACCGTGTAACTCTCGAGGCCGATGCCGAAGAGCTTCGCCTCGAGGCAGGTCTTCATCCCGGGGAGGTCCTCCTGCAGGATCTCGTCGAGGGCCTCGGCGAAGATCTCGCGGTAGCGCTTGCGCTCCACGGTCTGGTCCTTCGATCCGTCGTGGACCCAGATGTTCATGATGCAGGGATCGCCCTGGGCGCGGCCCATCGCGTCTGCGATGCGGCGGCAGCGCTTCGTATGCTCGATCCAGAAGGCGCGGATCGCCGGATCCGGGTTCGCGAGGCTGAGATCGCCGCTCTTCGGGTGGCCGAAGGAGGTCGAGTTGAAGTCCAGCTTCATATTGTTTTCCTTCGCCCACTGGATCCAGCTCTCGAAATAGCGGGCGTCGACCTGGTCGCGATCCACGAATTTCCCGCCGAAGTCGCCGTAGATCTCGTGGAGGTTCAGGCGGTGGTTGCCGGCGATCAGGCTCTTCGCGAAGAGGACGTCCTGCCGGACCTCGTCGATGTTGCGGGCGCGGCCGGGATAGTTGCCGGTCGTCTGGATACCGCCGGAGAGGCCGGCCGCGCTCTCGAAGCCAATCACGTCGTCGGTCTGCCAGCAGTGCAGCGAGATCGGGGTCCGCTCCAGGATTTCGATGGCCTTGTCGGTATCGACGCCGAGGGCGGCGTAGCGCTCGCGGGCGATTTCATACGATTGGAGAATTTGCGATTCTTTCATGGTATATGGTTGTTTTTTAGATTTCTCGACTTCGCTGCGCTTCGCTCGAAATGACAGTGGAAGTGAAGGTTCGGAGGGGGAAGGAGCGGGCGATGAGGCGGCGCATTTCCCAGCGGTCGGCGACGAGGCCGGCGGCGCGGGCCTGCATCATCAGGTTGCCGATGGCGGTCGCCTCGGTCGGGCCGGCGAGGACCGGGATGCCGAGCGCGTCGGCGGTCCACTGGTTCAGCAGGTCGTTGGCGCTGCCGCCGCCGATGATATGGAGCCGTTCGATCGGGAAAGGCGCGAAGCCCCGGAGCATTTCGAGGACCTCCCGGTACCGGTCGGCCAGGCTGTGGTAGATGCAGCTGACAACCTGCGCGTCGCTCACGTCATGCATCTCCATCGCAGCGATGATTTCGGCGACCATGTCGGCCGGGTTGGCGAAGCGGGGGTCGTCGGGGGCGATGCGGCCGGGGAAGGCGGCCTCGGCGCGGGCCATGTCGACCAGCTCCGCATAGCTGTAATCCCGGCCCTGCGCCTTCCAGACCTTGCGGCACTGCTCCAGGAGCCACATGCCGGTGATGTTCTTCAGGAAGCGGGTCGTGCCGTCGATGCCGCCTTCGTTGGTGAAGTTCAGGCGGGCGGATTCGGCGGTCATCACGGGCGCGGGGGTCTCGATGCCCATCAGGCTCCAGGTGCCGCTCGAGAGGTAGGCGAAGTTTCCGTCCTCCGCGGGGACGGCGGCGACGGCGGAGGCGGTGTCGTGGCCGGCGACGGCCACGACCGGGACGGGGCCGAGGCCCGTCGCGGCCGCGAGGGACGGCCGGAGCGTCCCGACGGGGACGCCCGGGTCGCGGACCGGCAGCAAGACATCCGTCCGGATGCCGAGGCGCGCGAGCAGCGCCTTGTCGAACTGCCGCGTCCGCTGGTCCATCATTCCGGAAGTCGATGCATCCGTGTACTCACAGATCCGCTCCCCGGTCAGCAGGTACGAGAGCAGGTCCGGCATAAAGAGGATGCAGTCCGCGGCGGCGAGGGCGGCGTCGCCCGCCTTCGTCTGGGCGTAGAGCTGGAAGACCGTGTTGAAGTCCATGATCTGGATGCCGGTCGCGGCATAGAGTTCCTCACGGGGCACGGTCCGGAAGACCACCTCCGGAACGCCGGCGGTATAGGGGTCGCGGTAGGCGCGCGGCAGGCCCGGCAGGGAGCCGTCCGCGGCGAGGCAGCCGAAATCGACGCCCCAGGTGTCGATGCCGATGGAATCGATCCGGACGCCCCGGCGGCCCAGCTGCGTCAGGCAGGTGACGAAATGGTCATAGATCGAATAGACGTTCCAGTAGTATTTCCCGCCGATTTCCAGGGGCTGGTTCGGAAAGCGGCAGACCTCCTCCATCGAGAACGTCCCGCCGGAGAAGGTCGCGAGCACGGCGCGGCCGGAGGTCGCCCCGCAGTCGAAAGCCAGGAAGGTGTACTTGTCTGCCATCACTGCGGATCGTAAATCAGTTTCTTCGTCTCGGGATCGCGGCGGAACTGCTTGAAGTAGTCCCACATGATCCGGGCGGTCGGCTGGAAATTCCAGTGGCCGTAATTCACGACGGCAACGATCTTGATCAGGGGAACGTTCCCCTTGTAGAGCTGGCCGGTCTCGATTTCGATGCCGGCGCCTTTGTCCGTGCGGATCGTCTCCCGGTCGCGGAGGGTCATACCGAAGAGCGGGTCCTTCGAGAAATCCAGCTCCCGGACGACCTCCATCCCGTTCATCTGCTGGTAAGCGTTCCAGGCGTTGAGGTAGCCGTTGTTCTTCCAGTTGTCGGGACGGATGAAGGGGACGACGTTGTCGGCCGTGCCGAGCACCGAGCAGTAGGGCATCTCGACGGCGCCGCGCTTCTGGGTCGCTTCGCTCATGATCGGGCCGTAGGACGGGAAAGGGCCCGGCACCGGCCGCTCCAGCAGGCCGCCGGAGTGGCCGCCGACCGCCGCGAAGACGTGGGACTTCTTGATGCCCAGCGCGGTGGCGGTCATGGACCCGGCGCTGAGGCCTTCCGCATAGACGCGGGAAGGATCGAGCTGCGGGTATTTGGCGAAGAGCTGGTACAGCACGTTCTCGATGCCGTCGTGGCCCATCGCCTGGTAGCTGACGCTCCCCTGCCACTCCATCTCGACGACGAAGAAGCGCTCCTGCGCGGCGAGCTGGATGAAGCCGGAAGTCTCAGCCTGCGTGCGGGGGTCGTTGGTGTTGCCGTGGAGGAGGACGACGACCGGGACGCTGTGGGCCGGGGCGCCTTCCAGCAGGCCTGCGGGCCAGTATTCATACCAGAGCTGCTTCGGGGCCTCCTGGCCCTGGCGGGCGGCGCCGACCGGCTGCTCGACGACGATGCGCGTGACGCCCAGCTGCCTTTCGCAGTCGTCCAGGTAGGGCTCCAGCTCGTACGGACCGTACTGGCCGAACTGCTGGCCCTCGTAGTGGGTATGGCCGAAATTGTTGTAGCGGTAGTTGGCGCCGAGGACCTTGTCCCAGGCCTCGGCAAAGACCGCGGCGAGGTCGGTCGCCGCGGAGGTTTCGACCTGCAGGAGCGGCTCCGCAGGGGCGCAGGCGGCGTTCAGCGCCTGATACTCCTTCGCGACGGCGGCCGCCGTCTTTCCGGCAACGAAGGCCGGGACGCCGTAGGAGCGGAACCCCTTCGGGAGCCGGGCCGCCTTGCCGTCGACGGAGAGGATGCCGGCGATGTGGTCCGCGGCCTTCAGGGCGAGGACCTGGTTGACGAAGGTCGCGCCGGCGCCGATGCCGATGACCTTGAGGTTGCCGCTGCGGGCCTGGTTGAACAGGGTCACGAAGGCCTCGAAGTCCGCGTCGGCGTCATACTTCGCCCCGACGGGGTTGATGACGCGCGCAACGCCGTAGTTGGCGTCCAGGACGCCCTGGATTCCCAGGGAAGCGAGGAGCGCCTGCGCGCCCGCCTCGTCGACCCGGCCGTCCGGGTAGATGAAGAAGGTCGGGGTGAAGTTGTAGGAGCGGCCCTGGGGGTTGGTCGGGCCGCCATAGACCTGCTGGGTCGCCGCCCGGCGGGTCAGGACGACGTTTTCGGGCTGTGGCTGCGGGCCGCGCGGCTGGGCGGCCGCGGCGAGGGCGGCGGCGGCCACAAGGAATCCAAGAAGCATCTTTTTCATATACGGCGTATTAGATCTCAATGATATAAATGCTGAAGCAAAGCGGCTCCAGGGTCACGTCAAAACGGCTCCCCTCGCCCGCGAAGGCGGCTTCCCGCGGGACGAACGTCTCCGGGGCGTCGAGGGTGTTGTCCTCGTAGAGACGGTCGCTTGTGAAGACGATACGGCCGGCGGCCCGGGCGGTCTGCTTCCGGCCGAGGCCCTTCAGCTGCAGCGAGAGGGCCTGCGGGGCCTCGGAGGTGTTCACCACCTTGACATAGACCCTGTCACCGTCCCGGACGGCGGAGGCGAAGAGGCCGTCCTGGCCCTCCGCGCCGGTCACGGGCTTCCCGGCCATCTTCAGGGGCAGCACCCGGCTGCCCTTGTAGGCGGAATAGAGCTGCTGGACATGCCAGCTGGCCGTGCGGACCGTGCGGAGGTTGTCGAACCAGATCAGGTCCGGACGCCACTGCCAGCCTTCGGCGTGGGCGAAGAGCGGCGCATAGGTCGCCATCCGGACGACGTCGGCGTTCCGCTCCAGGCCGGTCATGAAGGCCGCCTCGAGCAGGGAGGCGTAGAAGTGGTTGTATTTCCGGCCGCGGGCGTGGCAGGCGTATTCGCCGGCGAAGACCTTCGGCCCCTTGCGGCTGTAGCTGTCATACCGGGCGCCCTGGGACAGGAACCAGTCGTAGGGGCGGTAGAAATGCTCGTCGACCAGGTCCACGCCGATGCGGCGCATCTCCGGCCAGAGGTAGTCGAACTGCTCGCCCTCGGAATTGGGGCCGCTCGAACCGACAATTTCGATCTCGGGATGGGCGGCGCGGATCGCCTTGACGAAGGGCTCCAGGCGCTCCGGGTACTCCGGGCCCCACTGCTCGTTGCCGATGCCGATGTACTTGAGGTGGAAGGGGGCCGGGTGGCCCATTTCGGCGCGGACCTTCCCCCAGCGGGAATCCGCCGGCCCGTTGGCGAACTCGATCAGGTCCAGGGCGTCCTGGATATACGGTCCGAGTTCGTCCACGGGGACGTGGGCGTCCATGCTGTCGTTCTGGAACTGGCAGGCCAGCCCGCAGGAGAGGATCGGGAGCGGCTCGCTGCCGAGTTCCTCGCTGAGCTGGAAGAACTCGAAGAAGCCGAGTCCGTAGCTCTGGTAATAGTCCGGGAAGAAGCGGTAGTCGAAGGTATACTGCCAGCGGTTCTGGTTCAGGGGCCGGTTCTCGACCGGACCCACGGAGTCCTTCCAGTTGTAGCGCGTGTCGAGGTCCGTGCCTTCGACGATGCAGCCGCCCGGGAAGCGGAAGACGCCCGGATGGAGGTCGTACAGGGCCTGCGCCAGGTCCTTCCGGAGGCCGTTGCGGTGGCCCATCCAGGTATCGACCGGGAAGAGGGAGACGTGCTCCAGGTCCACCGTTGTCCGCCGGCCGGCGAGGAAGATGCGGAGCACGGCCTTCGGGAGCGTCGCGGCAGGTTTCAGCACCACCTCATACTGCTTCCACTCCGCGCCCGCGACCGTCAGGCGCTGCTCGCAGAGGCGCTGGGTCTCCCCCGCCGCGGAAGGATCCGCGAGGGTCACGCGCAGTACGGACTCCCCGCCGCCGGGCACGCGCGCCCAGACGGAGAAGCGATACTCCTCCCCCGCCTGCACGCCGATGCCGAAATAGCCCCCGTTGTCGAGGCCGGTCATCTTGTCCCTGTGGCCGGGATCGGAGAGGCGGACATAGTGGGGGCAGCGCTCGAAGGGGCCGTCGTCGCGGACTTCGACCTTCCCGAAAGCGGTCCACCCCGTCAGCGGGGATGCCGGGAACTCGAAGGAGCGGTTCTTGACCAGCTCGGCGTACAGGCCGCCGTCCGCGCCGTAATTGATGTCCTCGAAGAAGATGCCGTACATCGTGGCGGGGATGGCGGCGCCGGGTTTCGAGAGGTCGATGTCGAAGGGATGGGGCTGGGCGGCCGCCCCCAGGCAGAGGGCGGAAGCGAGCAGCGCGGCGAAGAAGGGTTTCATATCGCTAGAAGAAAAGCTTGTGGGACAGGAGGGAGGGCTGGACGGCGAGGCCGAAGCGGACCATGTGCTTGAGGAAGACGCCGGGGGTCGCGCTGTCGAGCTGGTTCTCGTCGTAGCCGTAATGGTAGCGGGCGACCAGGTAGAACCATTCGGACGTGCGGGAGAGGCGGAGGGCCAGCTCGGCGCCGAGGTTGGCGGGGATGTCCCCCCGGAAGAGCGGGTCGGCGGAGACGCTGGCGAGGAAGCGGCGGTCCCGGCTGTGGAGGCAGAGGGCGAAATGGAGGTAGCCCTGGTAGCGGTCGAACATCTCGAGGGAGATGTCGTTGCCGATCGAGCCGACGCCGAAACGCGCCGCGGCCTGCGCCGTGAAACAGCCGCCGAAGCGGTGGGTATAGGCGACGAAGCCGAAGTTCAGGCTGCGGGAATCGTGGGAGGCGAAGCCGTTCGAGCGGTGCTCCGCGCCGATCAGGAGGTCGGACTTGACCCCGTAGGCGTCCCGCCCGAACGCGCGGTACAGGTAGAGGCCGGGCGCATAGATGCTGCTCCGGAACGGGTTGGAAGGGCGGAAGGCGTCCCAGACGGTCAGCTGGGAATAACCCAGGAAGATGTCCCACTTCCCTCCCTCGAACTGCGGAAAGGCATTGAAGCGGACGCTGATCTGGAAGGACGCGTCGTTGGTGTCCCAGTCCGGCTTCGCATTCAGGGGAACGCCGGCCGCGACATAGTTCTCCTTGAAGATGCTGAGCATCGGCTCCTGCGCAGAAGCGCCGCCCGCGAGCGTGAGCAGGAGCGCCAGCGCCCAAAGCAATCTCTTTTCCACGGTGCGCACGGTTTATTGCATGTCAAAATCGACCAGGATCGGGAGGTGGTCCGACGGACGCCAGAAATTCGAGAGGCCCGCGGGATCGCGGATCGGCGTCGTATAGGGGTCCCAGAGGATATCGGCGGACGTGATCCGGTCGTAGAGCGGCCGCGTGCAGTAGACGAAGTCGATGCGGCTGTTCCGGCTGCCGGTCGAGGGCTTGAACTCGTCCGGATACATCTCCTTGATCACGTCGACCAGGGGCGTGTTTGCCCGGACGTAATCGTGGACGAGGAAGCGGGTGTCGTCCTCCGGATAGCCGTAGAAGTCATTGTCCACGCGCGAGCGGGCGTTGAAGTCGCCCATCATCATCCAGAGCTGGTCCCCCGCGTCCGGCACGGTCCCGACCGTATGCTCGCAGATATACTGCATCTCCATCGCCCGGTACCGGTCGCCGCCGTGCTCCGCGATGGAGACGGCCCTGTTCTCGGCGCGGTAGGCATACGCGTGCGGCCAGGTATGGAGCGTCACGAGGTTGAGCGTCCGGCCGTTGATTTCCACGGTCGCCCAGCCGGCGCCGTGCGCCACGAGCATGTCCGGCTCCTCGCCGGTAATCTTCGCGACGTATGTGATCGGATACTTGGAGGTGATGACCTGGGGGTAGTCGTCGCGGTAGCCGCCGATCCCCCAGTACGGATGGCCGTAGCGGGCGGCCAGCTCGCCCCAGTGCTCGACGAGATAGCGCTCCTCCTTCGCCATATACCGGTCCGAGTCCGTCTCCCAGATGGACTGGGCCTCGCACCAGACGCAGATGTCCGGATCCTGCGCCTGCACGAACTGGACGAAACGGTCATAGTTGTCATCCTGCCCGTCCCACATCCCGTTCTGGATATTCCAGTACAGGAGCCGCACGGGCACCGGCGCATTCTTCTTACAGGAAACCGGCGCAAGCACGACGGCAACCGCCGCCAGCAGCAGAAAAACATACTTTGTCTTCATACTGCTAATATAACAAAAAACTCGCATTGCTGCGAGCTTTTTCTTGTCCGTAGTCCCAACAGGAATCGAACCTGTATTTAAGGTTTAGGAAACCTCCGTTCTATCCGTTGAACTATGGGACCAAGGGGAAGGGAAGCTTAGGCTTCGGCCTTCTCGATGATCTGACGTCCTCTGCAGTAGCCGCACAGGCACCGGCGCGTTCATCGTCTAAAAGTGCGCGCTTATAAAGAAAATTGCAACATATTAAATATCAGTATCTTTTATTTGTATCTTCACGGAAACCAAATCTCTTTTATGCTATGAAACTAACTAATTTATCCCAGCTCGAGTCCGAGGCCCTCTTGAAAGAGCAGATGGGGGATATCAAAGGCGAGGGTGACGGTCCTACCAAGGTAATTAAGTGTTTATCTTGTTTTTGCCCGGGAGTGAATCAATTTGAGTTGTATTTTGATGTCAACGCCGCTGCTTTACTAGATGTTCCTGACCCAGAACCGGATAAATAGACTATCGTTATTCTTCTCCGTTGTGATAGTCCTAAGTTCCTGCTCATACAGCGATGAGCTGGATTTCTTCGTTTTCGATCCATCGCAGGATTACCCAGAGTTTCCCCTATCCCTCAGCGATGTGGCAGAGATCAGCTATATCAAACTCGGTGGGGAAGAAGATGGCGTGTTTATTCCTACTTTGAAAAGCTCGGGCATATTTGTGGACTCTCTCCATGACCGCATCTTCGCGAGCCATTTCAATATCGGGGTCCTGGAGTTTGATATTCACGGGATGTTTTTGCGGCGAATCGGGCGTCTTGGAAGAGGCCCAGGGGAGTATATGAATGTCTACTTCTACGTCCAACCGGAAGAAGAGAGAGTCGGCGTTTATGATCCCGTAAAAGAAAAGTTTCTGATATATACATATGACGGGACTTTTTTGGAGGATGAAGGTATAAGTGCCTCGCTGTTCCCCGGGTTCCTTACTTTTTTGCTGCAAGATGGTTACCTGATAGACTATAACCCAAGCTCTGTAATCTACTATGAGAGAGACGGGAGAACCATTGTCATGAGCGAGAGGACACTGAGTTTGTTCCCGCTGGACGGTATGCGCGATAAGGTAATCGAGGATATTCATTATGAAAAGCCACGCGTACTGCCGTTGGACTGGGGAGAAGACTATTACAAGCTAATGATGCCCGGGCACCTCATTCCTTCACGCTCGGGTATAATACTGTCCACGTATCGCTCAGACACAACCTATGTTATCGGGAATGATTTTAACCGGAGGCCTTTCCTCGTCAACAAACGACATAATGGAGTTCAGGAGGGTTGTCTGTATCCTTCAGGGGAGACAAACGATTATTTGTTCCTATGCTACCAAAACAACCTGCTGGAGGGGCAGAATCGGTTATATTTCTTTGCTATAGATAAGAAGAGCGGACAAGCATATAAAGTTACGGAGGATGTATCCAGCCCTCTGCCAGGTCCTCTCCAAGGGAGAATACAGCCAGACGACGACGGCCTGACGAAGAATCCGGAATACCGGTTTTTTGAGTTCTCACCACAAGAACTCAAAGAGAATTGTTATGATTACCTCCCGCCGGACTTGAAAGCCCTCGTCGACCAGTGCGACGAAAACAGCAATCCCATTCTTATGCTAATCAAATTCAAAGATGTAACCCATAATTAATCAGTTCCTATGATAATCACTAGTTTATCCCAACTCGAGTCCGAGGCCCTCATGAAGGACCTAATGAGTACAATCAAAGGAGGAGGAGATCCCTCCAGGTACGACAAATGCGCCAGCTGCGTTTGTCCAAGGACAGGGTATGACTTATACAAGGATACCTATGAAGTAGCAATGCATTTTGTTATCAACCCCGATGACTAGATATATTGTTGTTCTCGCTTTCTTAGCGTTTGTTATTACTTCCTGCTCCGGGGAATCGGAGCAGGAAGTATTTGTCTTCGATCCCTCCAAAGACTATCCCGAGTTTCCTTTATCCCTTAGCGACATCGCTGACGTGAGCTACATCAAAATGGGGGGAGCGGAAGAAGGTATTAATCTTATTTCTTTGTGGAGCTCCGGCATCTTTATCGATGATTCCCACGGGCGCATTTTCGCGAGCGATCCTGGTATCGGAGTAATGGAGTTCGATATGACCGGTAGATTCCTGCGAAAAATAGGACATCCGGGAAGAGGCCCCGGAGAGTATGGTACCGCAAACTTTTACGTTCAACCTGAAGAGGAGAAAGTAGGTGTTTATGATGATGGGAAAGAACGATTCCTTGTTTTCAAATATGATGGGACTTTCCTCCCGCTCGAAGGATTGAGTAAAAAAATGTACGTCGCTTCCTCCCAGTGTTTTCTAATTCAAAATGGTAATCTGGTCTTTTTTAACCCCCTTTCATCCTATGTCAGAGAAGATACCGGGAAATCTTACTCTATCGGCAAGAGGACATTGGAACTGATCCCGATGGATGGGAAGGGTAATGCGGCAATCAAAGATATTCATTTTGAAAACCCTGCGCTGGTATCTCTGGGTTGGGGGAATGGCGGCCGTAATATTATGTCCGTCGGGAACCTATTTCCGCTGTATTCCGGACTTGCGATGGCAACGTACCGCTCCGATACCACATATGTGATTGGGAATGACTTCAGTTGGAGGCCCTTTCTTGTCAATGTCAGGCACAACGGGGTCGCAGAAGGCTGCCTGTATCCCGCCGCAGAAACAAAGGACTACCTGTTCCTCTGCCAGCAAGACAACCAGCAGGGAGCGCAGATGTTTTATTTTGCGATAGACAAGAAAACGAAGCAAGCCTACAAGATTACAGCGGATGATTCCTGCCCTCTTCCCGGGCCTCTCCAAGGAAAAGTGCAGATAAGATATAGGGGGTTTACCAAGAATAAGGAATACCGGTTTTGGGAGTTCAGGGCAGAAGATCTCAAGGAGGAATGTTATGGCTACCTCCCCGACGAACTAAAAGTCCTCGTCGACCAGTGCGACGAAGACAGCAACCCCATTCTTATGATAATAAAACTCAAAGATTAATATCAGTGGACGAATTTGGTGAGATAACAGGAGCGCTGGTGGATTATAATATCCGCTTCCTGCGCCAGGTCGTGTTCGAAGTGACCGAAGGGTGTAATCTTCGTTGTGCGTACTGTGGCTTTTCCGATCTGTATACCCCTCAGGAGGGTCGAAGTTCAAGGAATCTTCCTTATTCATTTGCAGAAAGCTTGTTGAGCTATCTGTTCTCGATGTGGGAAGATGACCGTGTCAGGGAACTGCCAATCTCCACGGCAATCAGTTTCTATGGCGGGGAGCCCTTATTGAATTTCCCCTTGATAAAAAGCATTATTGCATTTGTGGAGCGAGAGAAGAAAAGGACAAACAGGGCTTTCACTTATTCCTTGACGACGAATGCAACTTTGCTTCCCGATTATATTGATTTCTTGGTTGAGCACAGAGTCAGGATACTGGTCAGCCTTGACGGTGATGCGTATGGGGACAGCTACAGGGTAGACGCTAAAGGAAAGCCTTCTTACTATCGCGTATATGAGAATATAAAGCGGGTGATGGAACTCTTTCCGGATTATTACGCCGACTGCGTGTCTTTCAATGCCGTTCTGACAGACCGTAACAGATATGAAGATATCGTTTCCTATTTTGAAAGGGAATTCGGAAAGACACCCCAGATATCTCCGCTGAGTACGTCGGGCATCAACCCCGCCGCAAAAGAAAAGTTCGAAAAGATTAAAAACAAGGCACAACCGGACAATCGCATTTTACCTCTTGAGGTCGCGCCCAGTTTTAAAGCCTTTATGAAGAGCTTCGAACTGCGGAGCGGGAACTATTATTATGATTTCAGCGAACTACTCTTTAACCGACTGAAAAAGAAGAAAATCGTTACCGGGACGTGCTATCCTTTCTCAAGGAAAATGTTCCTTGCCGCAGACGGAAAGATTCTGCAATGCGAGAAAATCGACCATACGCATTCCCTGGGCTGTGTAAGCGAATCCGGGGTTCAATTGGATGTGGATGAAGTGGCATCTCTGCACAATGCAGCCATCAAGAAGTATAGCACCTCCTGCCCGGAATGCCCTTTCAAGCACGAATGTCCTCAATGCATCCGTCTGGCTGATACTCCGGAATGTATATATCGTTCGCGTGGGCAGAAGAAACCCTTTGGTTTTGAGAGTGTCAGTTATAACCCTTCCGGCGCATTGGAAGCCGTTTACAACAGCAAAACGAAAAGGTAATGGCAAGATTAGTATTTCACCCGGAGACGTTCGTCTTTTACGACGATTCCGCTTATTTGCTTTATAACTCAGCCACGCATCGGAGCCTGGAGTGCAGGCACACTGTTTTTACAGATCGTATTTTCGCCCATTTAAGCAAACTCACAAACCTTTATCAGGTAGATGTGGGTCCTGAAGAACTCGCAGAAAACACAGTGCTCATCGGCCAAATGAACGAACTTGGCCTGGCGGAGTTGTTCGTGAACAAAGACGATGCCCATCCTTCCTATGCACCAATCCTCAACCTTAACTATGACTTCGACGCACTGGAAAAGCTCCACGAGTCGAATGAGGATTACTACCTTCTGGGTTTTCTCCATGAAATCACTTTCTTCATCACACCCGGACAGCGGCTGGACGCTGCGCGGATGCTGTCTTTTATGGACAAGGCTTATTACTGCAATATCAGGAAGGTTAATCTGGTGGCTTCGTCAACCGGGGATCTGGATGCGGCAGAGTCATTTATTCGTTCGTTAACGGAGAGCTATCCTATTGTTTTGTTCATTAAAACCGAAGGAATTCCTCCCCAAAAGATCCTGGAATATGCACACCGGATTCCGGACGCAGAAATCCGTCTTGTCGGTTCTGTCGACAAGGCCTCCCCTATTTTAAAGGATTTCCCTTATGATGTCTTGGTCGGGGACGAAGCATCGCTAAGAAAACTGGACGGCAACCCGGATATGAAAATCAACCGTATCCTGCCCTTCATCAATGCAGACCAGGCTTTCCTCCGTAAGCATTTGCGCATTGAAAAGGAAGGAGTATTCAGCGCAGAGAAAAATGATATCTTTATCCGCCAGACACTTAACCCTCATTTCTTCGGAAAGTTGTTTGTATTTCCTGACGGGACTGTTTCCGACAGTCCTGCAGGAGTTCCTTTAGGAAAACTCGATGAACTGATCCATACACTTATCCGGAGGGAAATAGACACAAGGGGCTCCTGGTTCTTCACCCGGGACAAAACGCCTTGCCGCTCCTGCAGGTTCAAGTATTTATGCCCGAGTCCTTCTATTTATGAGATCCAGATGAACGAGTATGACACTTGCTTCCTTTCTACTAAATGTGGATGAGTCTTCTCAGACTCGCCCATCGCCGGTATGAAACCGGGAAGACCTTCCCATTAGGCAATTCACAGATTCTTTTCCGTACCCCTTCCGAATGTATTTTCAGAATCTGGTTTATATTGATTATTACATTCCTGTTTATCCGTACGAAAACAGAGTCCGGGAGCACTGTCTCAAAATATCGTAATGGCTTGAGTACTGTATAAGTAGCCCCATCAATCAGCGAAACGTCACAGACAGACAGGTCACAATTGACATATGCGATCTTTTCCACGGATACACGATGTATGGATCGTTGGGATTTTAGGGTGATAAATGAATACTCTGGCATAACTATGACATCTACTCTGTTTCAAATGAATTCCCGGAGGAAAGGATATAATCAATCAGGCGGACTCGCCCAGTTATAATAACAGCGGTTCCTTTCATCTCTGCATTGTGGGGGATTTCGAGCCCGCTTGTAGTAAGCAGGCCATCAGGGAAGGCGACACCGACAGAATATGTGCCACCCCCCGCCGGCGGTTCCAAATCCAGGCCCGAATCCGCAACTACTCCCCGGACAGTCCCATACTCTGAGTAAGGATAGGGATGGAGTCTTACGCTGACACTCAGGCCAGGACTCACTTTTTTGATGCTGCCGGGCATAATCTCCATTATCCCATAAACCGATTCTTCGCCGGATACCCTGGTGTTTGTGCAATGGATGATAATAGGGGCCTTCTGTATTTCCGGAACGTGTATCACATTCCCCAGGAACAACAGGAGGAGAAAGAGTCCCAGCAGGAAGGAAACGCCATAACGTGTAATCCAAGAAGGGGCCGCACCGATTATTTCTTGAACCGGCTCACTATAGTACTTTGTCCGATCGTCCCTTCCCATAAATCAGCTATTATATTCCAGTTGACTCTGTACCAAGGAATAATAATGCCCGTGTGTTTGAAGCAGCTGCTCGTGCGTCCCCTGCTCCACGATTTTTCCGTTGTCAAGAACGACTATATTATCAGCATTTTTGACCGTACTCAGCCGGTGGGCGACAATAATGACAGTTTTCCCCCTGAAGAGGGTATGAACCTTGGACATAATGTCTTTCTCATTATGCGCATCCAGAGAGTTCGTAGCTTCATCGAGGAAGCAATATTCCGCATCCTTGTATACGGCCCGGGCGATCAACAGCCGTTGCTTCTGTCCTGTACTCAACCCGTGGCCGTCAGGACCGACCCGGGTTTCATACCCCAGTGGAAGATGGTCCACCCATGCTCCCAGGTTGGCCGTATTCGCAGCAAGACGTACCTTCTCCATATCCGGTTGATCATCCGATAATGCGATGTTTGCCGCTATGGAATCTGAAAAGATATAGCTTTCTTGCATGACACTCGCGCATTTGTCACGCCAGTTCTTGACACTGAATCGATCCAGAGGCACTCCGCCAACCCGGATCTCTCCCTGCGTCGGCTGATAAAAGCCTTGTACCAGTTTCAGCAACGTTGTCTTACCGCTTCCGGAAGCGCCTACGACAGCCGTCGTCTTCCCGGGAGGAATAAAGAGCGTAAGGCCATTGATTACTTTTGAAGAGCCCGGCCCTTCATATTGGAATACTATGTGGTCAAAGTCGATCCCCGCACTCGAAGGGATGGAAGTTATCTTCTCTTCATTGCCGGGTTCCTCGTCCTCAACCTCGTGAATCTCGCCTAAACGTTCCAACGAGATCGAAGCATCCTGAGCTGACTGGATAAAGCCTATAAACTGTGAGATGGGCGCATTAATCTGGCCGATGATGTATTGAAGCGCCATCATCATTCCCAGAGTCATTTCACCATCAATGACAGCTTTTGCAGCAATGAACGAAATCAAAACGTTCTTTGCCTGATCAATAAAGACGCTTCCTGCTTCCTGAATCTGACCTAAAGAAAGGGTTTTGACATTGATTCGGAACAGTTTTGCCTGAATACCTTCCCACTCCCAACGCCTTTTTTTCTCACAATTGTTTAACTTGATATCATTAATGCCCGCCACTATTTGCACAATGCTGCTCTGGCTTGCGGCAGACTGCCGAAAGCGCTGCCTGTCGAGTGTTTTCCGCTTCTTCAAGAAGAGAAGCACCCACAAGATATAGAAAGATGAACCGGCCAGGAATACTGACAATACAGCCAGACTATATCCCGTTATAACAATACTGTAAACGATGACAGAAACAAGTGCGACAAGCATGCTCAACAAAGTTCCGGTCAGAAAGGACTGTATCCGGGGATAGTCCCCGATGCGCTGCATAATATCTCCGACTGCCCTGTTCTCAAAAAAGGAAACCGGCAGTCTCATAAGTTTGCACAGAAAGTCAGAAATCAGAGCTACGCTCACCCGTGTTGTTGTATGGAGCATCAGCCAACCCCTTATCAAGTTGTTGGCCAGCCCTCCGATAACCAAAAGCATCTGGGCAATCAGCAAGATAACGATCAGCGGTAAATCGGATGTTGCAATGCCTTTATCAACAATTGACTGGGTAATATATGGAAGAACCAGGCTTATCAAGCCCGCCAGAATCATTGAAAGCAGGATCTGGATGATGAATGATTTATAAGGACGGAGGTATTCCAAAACCCGGACAAACCCGAAGCGGCGCATATCCCTCTCTGCGTCCTTTCTAAAAAACGCTGTTGTCGGCTGGAGAAGAAGCGCAATTCCCCGTGCGCTGTCCCTGAAATAAGACCAGCAGCGAAGGAAGTCTTCCCCGGAATAATCTATCAGTCCGATCGCCGGATCCGCAACGCGGACCACAACTTGGTTTCGTCTGCTTCTAATCTCATATACAACGACGAAATGGTTTTGATTCCAATGGACAATGGCCGGTAAAGGAGCCTGATCCATTAATTGATTCCAGGATATATCCACCCCGAGGGCCCGGAAACCCATAGATTCAGCTGCATCGCTGATACTGAGCAGCGAAACCCCTTCCCGCGAGGAAAAGCATTTCTGTCTGATTTCTTCAGCGCTGTATTTTTTACCATAGTAGTTGGAGACCATCCTCAGGCAGGCCGGCCCGCAGTCCATGGCATCTTGCTGGTAATAATGAGTGAACGGCTTCAAAACACAGGATTGACACTGATGCAAAACTAATCATTATCAGTGGGACTCTACGGATTGTCCGATAACTATCATTTTAATGAGATGCATACATATGCCACTCTATATCAATATTCTAGAGAGCCATTGGCAGTTTTGTTTCAATTTGCTCTCTTTTTTACTATTTTTATCTCATGAATCTTGACAGATACTGCCTTTTACTCCTCTATCCTGCATTGTTGCTGGCACTCGGATCGTGTCAGCAGAAGAAGGCATATTCACTCTTGAGTGAAGGGAAACAGTATTATTCCATGGGGGACGATGCAAACCAACGGTTTCAGTATGGTGATGCCCTGTGGTATTACCGTAAAGCCCAGGAGAGTTTCACTGCTGCCGGAGATTCCTTGGAGCTATGGCGGGCGATTGTTTCCCGGGCGGATACATATACGACGGTGGAGGAATGGGCAGGGGCGGACAGTCTGTTTACTATTGTACTGGGCAACGCTTCAGTAGAGGACGAGACCCGCGCACAGGCATTGTTGGGTTTTGCACGCCTGAAGGCCAACCAACCCAAGCCGGATCCGGAAGGCGCCCGCGAGTGTTTTATCCAGGCGGTCGAAGAATATCATATCCAGCCGGATCCGGCAGACTACTATGTATACGGATACGTCTCTGCCCTTCTGGGGGACCCGAAAAATGGTTTAAGCCTGATTGACCAATACCAGAATAACGATTTATCCACGAACTATCTGGGGCACTATTATAAGTATAAGGTTTACTCAAGCCTGGATAATGATGAATATGCCCGACTCCATTATTCAGCATTCCTGGTAGGATTTTATTCGTCGCATGAGAGGAGAATGAGCAGCTATTTTTACGATCTGCAAGTCCAGCAACTAAGAAACCAAAGAATAAAGATTCTTCTCACTGGATTGACGATACTGTTGCTGATGTCGGGAATCATCGGTTTGCTTTTCTGGATGAACAGGAAGAAAAAGGCTGAACTGAACCGTCAAACCGCAAACCTGCTTTCCCTGTCCGAAGAATTGGAGTCGGCACTGCAGAAACACTCCGACACAGAAGCTTCGGCAAAACGGATCAGGGATAGATTCAAGGAATTGTTCCAGACCCAATTCAAGACGCTTGAACGCCTTTATATCGCATTCAACACCCCCGATCCGGTCAAGCAGGATGCCGTTTTCGGCGAAGCTTCGCAACTCCTGAAGATGTTTAATTCGGACAGCGAGACGCAGCATCAGTTCGAACAATACCTCAATGATGAACTGGACGGTATTATGTTTAAATTCCGTTCCGATTTTCCGAAACTGAAGGAATCGGATTACAGGTTGTTCTCATACGGCATTACCGGATTTTCCGCCAGGACGATCGCCAGCCTTACAGGGTTCACGACCGGTTCCGTGTACACAAAGAAGAACGCCCTGAAAAGTATGATCGCCGCATCCTGCAGCGTCCATAAGGAGCTTTTCTTCCGCTATCTGTAGCCCGTCTTTAGATCAATTTGTTATGCCATTATTCAACCATTTGATAATCAGGCATCTATTATAGTATCTCATTGAACTGTTCTGCCATCGGCTGGCTGGAATCCGCAACGATTAATCCCTATCTTTACATTGGATAAGAACCCAATGGAAGATGAAACGGATCGTTCTTGCAATTGTAGCTGCCGGGCTGGTCCTGGCGGGATTCCGGACGGCACAGGCACAGACAATGACCCTGAGCGACGCTATCGGGGTGGCGCGCAGCAGTTCAGTACAGGCCCTGCAGGCGCGGGCCGCTTTCGTCTCCGATTACTGGGCCTGGCGCTCCTATCTGGCCAGCCGGCTCCCGGCCGTCTATCTGTACGGCACCGCCGGTTCTTTTGACCGCTCGCTGCGCCTGCTGCAGAATTATGAGACGGGCGAGATGGTCTATACCAGCAACTACAACATGGAGAACAGCATCGGCATCCGGGCCCGCCAGAACATCACCTTTACCGGAGGAACCCTCACTGTTTCCAACGACCTTACCCGCATCGACCAATTCGGTGTAGGCGGCCGCACCTGGTATGCCCAGCCGATAACCCTCTCCTACGCACAGCCGATCTTCTCTTTCAACCGTTTCAAATGGGACAAGCGTATTTCCCCGAAAGAATACGAGAAGGCCAGGCGCAACTATCTTGAATCCCTGGAAGACATTACGCTGGCGGCCGTGACGGACTATTTCGAGGTAATGGCGGCGCAAAAAGTGCTGGAGACATCAGTTACAAACTATGAAAACACCTCACGGATGCTCGGCATCGCACGCGAGCGTCTGGGCCTGGGGAGCGTGACGCGCGACGAATTCCTGCAGCTCGAACTGCGCATGCTGAACGACAGCATCGCCATCGACGAGAACCGCGTCGCGCTCCAGAAGGCCCGTATGCAGCTCAACTCCCTGTTGGGCTTCAGTGAAACGCAGGAAGTCCTTACCGTGCTGGAAGAGGTTCTGCCCGCCGTGGAGATGGATTATAACCTTGTGCTGCAAAAAAGCGCCGAAAACTCCTCTTTCAATCTCGACAACGAAATCAGTGTCCTGAACGCCGAGTCCGCCATCGCCCAGGCCCGGGCGAACCGCGGCATCACGATGCAGCTCAACGCCCGCTTCGGGCTGTCCAATTCAGCCAGGGACATCCGGGAGACATACCGCAACCTCCTCGACCAACAGGTCGTGGGGCTGTCCTTTGCCATTCCCATCTTTGACTGGGGCGAAGGCAAAGGACGCGTAAAAAAGGCTGAAGCGGCGGCGGATGTCGTCCGGGCACAGGTGGAACAGGCTGAAAATGACAAACGAATCGCGCTGTTCACCGCCGTCGGCCAGTTCAACAACCAGCGGCGCCTGTGCGATGTCTCCCGGCGCGCCAGCGCCATCGCCCGCGAACGGTATGAACTCGTCATGGACAGGTTCAGTGCAGGAACGGCTTCGGTGACGGAGCTCAACACCGCACGCAGCGAAAGCGACGAGGCCGTCCGCAAATACATCCTGGACATCAGCAGATTCTGGAACTATTACTATACCCTGAGGAAGCTGACCCTCTATGACTTCCTGTCGGGAGACGATATCACGGTGGATTATAATGAAATGGTACAATGAGAAGGCATCCGATTCTAATGACGATTGCGGCTGTCGCCATGCTGACGGCCTGCAGGAATGGCGGAAATCCGGCGGAGCCGGCCGATGAGTCCAAGCTCCCGTACACTCCGGAAGTAAACGAGGTGGAGGTCGTGCCGTTACGGCGGCAGACTTTCCAGATGCAGCTTCTGGCCAACGGAAAGCTTTCCGCCGCCCGGAAAAGTGCCCTGTATTTCGCAGAGAGCGGTCAGCTTGTGGAAGTAGCCGTATCCAACGGCGGTTCCGTCGGGCAGGGCGCCGTCATCGCGCGCCTGGACTCCCGCGAACAGGAATCCAGGCTTGAATCTGCCCGGATCGAGGTGGAACGAACGCGCCTGGATTACCTGAGTTTCCTTGCAGGCCAGGGTTATGCCGTCGCAGATTCGGCTTCCGTCCCGCAGGACGTGCAGAATCTGGCCGCCATCCGCTCCGGCTACGCTGCCGCGCGGAACAGCTTCGCCCAGGCACAACGCGCCCTGGACGGGACAGTCCTGCGCGCCCCGTTCGGCGGAAAAGTCGCCGACGTCAGGCTCAAACAATGGGACCGGACGACAGCCGAACCTTTCTGTACCCTCATCGCAGACAATGTTTTCGAAGTGGAGTTCTCCGCCCTGGAGTCAGAGTATCCCTTCCTGCAGACGGGGCAACCCGTGCAGGTCTCCCTGTTCGGGGACGAAGACCGCCCGGTCCGGGGAACGATCAGGAGCATCAACCCCTCCGTAGACAAAAACGGGCAGATCCTTGTCACCGCCACTGTCCCGGGAAGCCCCCGGATGCTTGACGGGATGAATGTCAAGGTCATCGTCGAGCGGGCCTTGCCGGACCAGCTCGTCGTCCCCAAAAGTGCAGTTGTCATCCGCGACAACCTTGAAGTCCTTTTCCGTTACAACAACGGCAGGTCCGACTGGGTCTACGTCCATACCCTGAACGCCAACAGCGAGAGTTTCACGGTCCGGGCGAATACCGACCGGGCGGCGGAACTCCACGAAGGCGACCTCATCATCGTCTCGGGCAACCTCAATCTCGCCGAAGGCTCCAAAGTCACCATCAAAGGGGAATAAAGGCTATGCTGGACAAACTCCTTGACAGACGCATATCCGTGTCGATGGTACTGCTGGCACTCATTGTGCTCGGAATCATCGCCGCCCGAAGGCTTCCCGTTTCCCTCATTCCCGACGTGGACATTCCCTTTGTGACAATCCAGGTGAATGCACCGGAGATGTCTGCGCGCGAACTGGACAATTCCGTCGTGAAGCCCCTGCGGCAGAGTCTCGTCCAGATCGGTCATCTGAAGGATATCCGCAGCGAGGCGATGGACGGCAGCGCGACAATGACCCTGGCCTTCGAGGAAGGCGGGGACATCGACTATTACTTTATCGAGGTCAATGAAAAGATTGACCGCGCGATGGGGTCCCTCCCCCGCATCGAACGCCCGAAGGTATTCAAGGCCAGCGCTACCGACATCCCGGCTTTCTATATCAATATGACGGCCCGGGAAGGCGCCGGAGACTTCCTCCAGATGAGCGAATTTGCGGAAGATGTCATCTCGAAGCGCATCGAGCAACTCCCCGAGGTGGCGATGGTGGACATCAGCGGAACGGCCGTCCGCGAGATTCTCGTCATCCCCGACCAGGAAGCCCTCGTGCGCCTTGGAATCAGCATGGAGCAGTTCGAGTCCGCCATCAACTCCGCCAACATCGTGCTGTCGAATCTTACCGTCCGCGACGGTGAGTACCAATACAACGTCAAGTTTCGCTCTTTCGCCGCCTCACGTGAAGACATCGCCGGTGTCTGGTTTACCGTCGGCGGCAGGCAGCTGCAGATAAAAGACGTTGCCGCGGTGACGGAACACGAGGCGCCCCGTTCAGGGCTTGTCCGGTCGGACGGCGCGCAGGCCGTTATCCTGGCCGTCATCAAGCAGGGCGAAGCCCGGATGTCTGCGCTCAGGAAAGGCATCGGTGAACAGTTGGTCCAGTTTACCAAAGAATACCCGCAAGTGGCCTTTACGATGACCCGCGACCAAACCGCGCTGCTGGACTATTCCATCCACAATCTCCTGCTGAATATCATCCTGGCAATAGCGCTGGTATGCGTCATCGTCTTCCTGTTCATGAAGGATTTCCGCTCGCCGCTGCTGGTTTCCCTGACAATCCCCCTGTCGCTGGTCATCTCCGTCTTCGTGTTCTATCTCATCGGGCTTTCCATCAACATCATCTCCCTCTCGGGCCTTCTGCTGGGCGTTGGAATGATGGTAGACAACACGATAGTCCTGACAGACAACATCACAGCCCGTTGGCAGAAGGGCGAGGCCTTAAGGAGTGCCATTGTAGAAGGCACCCGCGAGGTGCGAGGCGCCATGCTCAGTTCCGTGCTGACCACCTGTGCCGTGTTTATTCCGCTGGTATTCCTCAACGGCCTTGCCGGAGAGCTTTTTTACGACCAGGCCGTGGCTGTAACCACCGTCCTGCTCGTCTCCTATTTCGCGACCATCGCGGTGCTGCCGGTCTATTACTGGGCCCTGTATCGCAAACTGCCGGCCTTCAGGCCACATCCCATGCTGGAAAGGATCGCGTCCCCGGCGAGCCTGCGCTGGTACGACCGTACGGTTACCCGCGTCCTCACCCACAAATGGATCGCCTGGGCACTGCCGCTGGCCTCTCTGGTGATAGCCTCCATCTGCGGACTGGGCATGTCCCGGGAAAAACTCCCGCCGATCACTTATACCGATGCCATCCTCCAGGTGGACTGGAACGAGCCGGTCACCCTGGAGCGCAACAGCGAACGCGTCCGGGAGCTCGAAGACTTGCTGGAAGGACGTACAGAGCAGTCTACGGCGATGATTGGCGTGCAACAGTTCGTGCTGCGCCACGCCGGTGACCAGTCGGCAGGGCAGGCTTCGCTCTACTTCCGATGCGGGAACGTGCGGGAACTGGAGCAGGCCAAGAAGGACCTGCTCACCCACATCGGGCAGCACTATCCCCTGGCTGTCGCTTCCTTTTCCCCGGCCGGAAACATCTTCGATATGGTGTTTTCAGAACGCGAGCCACAATTGCTGGCACGCCTGCGGCCGACCGGCAGCGAGGGCCTGACGGTACCCTCCCTCCGGGAATTCCTGGGCAGCCTGCGCAGGGCGATGCCGGAGGCGCACTTCGATGAACCCCGGCTCAAGCAGGATGTCCTGTACATTTCCGACCCGGAACGCATGAGCCTGTATGGGGTGACCATGGCCGACCTGGCAGACGTACTGCGCGACGCGCTGAACGGGAACAGGCTGTTTGAGATTGTCAGGGGCCCGCACTCCATTCCGGTAGTGCTGGGCACCGATGTACGGGAGATGGAAGAAATCCTGGGCGCGGCAAGCGTGACCGTGCGTTCCAGCGCAGAGAGCATCCGTCTGCCGGTCAGCGCGCTGATGCGCCAGACTTTTGAGCAGGATTTCAAGACACTCGTTTCCGGGGGGGACGGAGATTACTACCCGCTGGAGCTGGATATCCCCTCCGGACAAGTACGACCGGCGATGGCGACAATCCGCGAAGCCGCCCGCGACGACGGGCACTTCGACGTCTCATATTCGGGTGCATGGTTCTCCAACCGCGACATGATCCGTCAGATGATTCTCGTACTGCTCGTTGCGCTCGCCCTCCTCTTCCTTATCCTGGCCTCGCAGTTCGAATCCCTGATCCAGCCATTCATCATCCTGTCCGAAATCATCATCGACATCGCATTCTCGCTCCTGGGCCTCTGGATCCTGGGCGTAAGCATCAACATTATGTCCCTGATCGGCCTGATTGTCATTACGGGCATCGTCATCAACGACTCCATCCTCAAGATTGACACGATCAACCGGCTCGTGAGGCAGGGATGCAAGGTTGAAGAGGCCATCCACGAAGCAGGTCACCGCCGCCTCAAAGCCATCCTCATGACTTCGATCACCACCATCCTAGCCGTAGTCCCATTCCTGGGCCGCGGCAATATGGGGGCCGACCTGCAGTATCCGATGGCGCTGGTTATCATCTTCGGGATGGCCATCGGCACCTTCGTCAGCCTCTTTTACGTCCCTGCCGTGTATGCGGCCATTTACAAGCACAGGGTCTGATGGCTGGGCAGAAGGGCATATCGTCGTTTTCCGTCGTCCTGCTGATGGCAGTGGCGGCCGTGATCGGCAGCGCCTGCATCTCCCTGCTGAAGGTCCAATATACCCCGTCTCCGACGGAAAAGCAATTGACCGTGACCTTCAGGTATCCCGATGCATCGGCCCGCATCGTCGAGGCGGAGGTCACCTCCAAACTGGAAGGTGTCCTTTCGGGAATCAGGGCCTGCACCGGAATCAGCTCCCTGTCGGAGGACGGCGGCGGATCCGTGACGCTGACCGTCGGCAAGCGCAGCGATATGGATGCCCTCCGCTTCGAAGTGGCATCGCAGATACGCAACATCTATTCACGGCTTCCCGAAGGCTGCTCCTATCCATCCATCTCCCTCAACGCGCAGGGGCGGGAGGCCCAAACAGCCATCGCCTTCACGATACGCAGCCCGCTGCCATCGCTGGAAATCGCAAAATACGTCGAAGCCCACCTGCTGCACCCCCTGTCCATCCTCGAAGGAGTCTCGTCCGTGGATTTCTACGGGCAGACGCCGTTCGAGTGGGTTGTAACCTTTGATGCTGACAAGGCCGCTTCCGCGGGCATTACGGCCAACGACATCCGGCAGGCTTTTACCGCATATTATTCCGAACAGCTTGTCGGGCTGACCCACAGCGGCGGTGACACTTTCGCCGTCAGGCTCCGCGGCAATACTGAAAAAGGGATGGACGGTGTACCCGTAGCCAATGTCGGAGGGCGCATCATTCATCTGGGCGAGCTGGCAACCTTCCGTTTCCAGGAGGCCCTGCCACGTTCCTACTACCGGATCAACGGTCTCAATGTACTGAATCTAACCATAGAAGCATCCTCGGATGCCAACCTCATCCGGGTAGTCCAATCCGTCAAGGACTGCATCGCCTCCATGAAGGACAGTATTCCGGACGAGATCGGAATCGCCGTCAGCTATGACTATTCGGAATACATCTCGGAAGAGCTGGGAAAGATCTATTTCCGGACGGGATTGTGCCTGCTCATCCTGCTGTTGTTCGCTTTTGCCGTGGGACGCTCCTGGAGATATATGGCCGTCATCGGCATTACGCTGGTGGTCAACCTGCTGATCTCCATCGCCTGTTATTATTTCCTGGGGCTTCATATCCATATCTATACGCTTGCCGGGATAACAGTATCGCTGGGCATCATTATCGACAACAGCATCGTAATGATAGACCACTATTCGCGTACCGGGACGCGAAGCGTCTTCCCGGCCTTGCTCAGCGCCGTCCTTACGACCGCCGCCGCCCTGCTGGTCATCCTCCTGCTTCCGGAAAGCGAGAAAGCGAACCTCACGGACTTCGCCTTCGTAATCATCATCAACCTGGCTGTATCGCTGCTGGTATCCTACCTGTTCGTCCCTGCCCTGCTGGATCTTTTCCCGGTCAGATTCCCCGAAGGGAGAAACCGCGCACGCCGGCTCCGCCGCATTGTGCGCTGGAACCGGCATTACGGTAATTACATTGCCTGGGGCACAAGGCACCGGTGGATATTCATCGTCGTCTTCGTCATGATGTTCGGGATTCCGACCTGTCTATTTCCTTATAAGTATGGAGACGAGTCCGGGGCGCCGATTGAGCGGTGGCAGCAAGCGGCGAACAAAATCCTGATGTGGCGCCCGTATCACAACAACAAACGTGCGGTAGACAAGGTCCTCAGTTCTTCCTTCGGACTCTTCCACAAAGCGATGGAACATTCTGACTTCTACAGGGAACCTTCCAGGGAGCGGCTGGTTATCCGGGCCGGGATGCTTGAAGGCAGTACGGTCCACCAGCTCAATGAGGTGATGCGCAGTATGGAAAACTATCTGGCAGGCATTGCGGAAATCGAGGTCTTTGAGACGCGCATTACCGCCTACAACAACGGCAGGATTACGGTTCTTTTCAAGCCGGAATATGAGTATACGATACTTCCGTCACAGGTCAAGCGCGACATCATCAGCATGGCTGCAAGCTTCGGCGGGGCGAACTGGACCATCACGGGAATCGATCTGGATACCTTCAGCAACGAGATCGTATCGGAAGCCAAGAACCAGATCATCAAAGTTACCGGGTACAACTATGATAACCTGATCAGGTACTGCGAGCAGCTGATCGGCTTCCTGGGCAGAAGCCCAAGGGTATCCGCGCCGGAAATCGCCGGGGAAGACTGGGGCACGCGTCCTATGACGGAGTTCAACCTCCGGTACGATTTCGAGGCACTGAACCGTTATGGGATCAGTCCCTATATGTATTACTCCGTGTTGCAGTCCCTGCTGTACGGGACAGTCGTAACACGCCTGCCGCAGGAGGGCGACTATGTCAATGTCCGGCTGGAATCCTCCGCCAAGGAAGAGTTCGATGCGTGGCATATCAACAACAGGACCCTCCCTGTCGGAGAAAAGCGGGTGAAACTGTCCGAAGTGGGCGGCATATCCAAGGACCGGTCAGGGCTGCCCATCGAGAAGAACAACCAGTCCTACGCGGTCACCGTCCGCTTCAATTTCGCCGGATCCTCCCTGCAGGTATCCAGGCTGATCGAGAATGCCGTCAATTATATGAATGACGAAGTCCTGCCCGTCGGCTATAAAGCGGAGGACGGAAGGGTGATGGGATGGTTTTATCAGAACAAGGAGAAATATGCTGGCCTCCTGCTGCTCGTCATCGTCCTGATCTTTTTCATCTGCTCCGTCCATTTCAATTCCCTGCGTCTTCCGCTCGCCATCATCTTTATGATTCCCATCTCATTCGTCGGCCTTTTCCTTGCCTTCGGCATCGGGGACTTCACCTTCGACAAAGGCGGTTTTGCCGCCTTCATCATGCTCTGCGGCATTACCGTCAACGCCGGTATATACCTCGTCTCCGAATACCTCCATCAGCCCGGTTCCTCCCCCGTGCGAAGCTATGTCCGCGCCTTCAATCACAAGATTGTTCCCATTTCCCTGACCGTCCTTTCGACCATCCTCGGGCTCATCCCTTTCCTGTTCGACGGCCCCAGGGGCGTCTTCTGGTTTGCCTTTGCCGTCGGGACCATCGCCGGCATGGTCTTCTCTATCCTTGCCCTGGTATTCTTCCTGCCTGTCTTCGCCCTGAAGTAGGAAACAGGTGTTCCGTCTATAGTGCAGCCTGACTCGGCTGTCATTCCTTACGCATTTGCACCCTCACCCCCATTCTAACGCACTCCAGGGCATCCATCCCTGCAAATGCGTAGGGAGAAGCCCGGAAGGAGGATGGATGGGGGCGGTGGGTGGGGTATATAACAATTCCGCGGTTGGGGCAGCGGAGGCACCCGGGTTCTGCGGAGCGACAGGGGGTTAAGAGGGACTACATTATCAGTGATTGTCTATGTCTAACCCTTTGTTTTATTTCTGAAATTGTGTATATTTGCACAGTTTCGGAAATAAAATGAACTATTACGAATTCAAAAAGCTATACTCGGGGCAAGGTGTTTTTTCCTTAAACAGTATAGAGAGAAGCAGCGACAACAGCCTTTCCTCCAACCTCAGGCGCTGGAAGGGCGAGGAAAAAATCCTGCGCATCCGCCAGGGCTGGTACCTTTTCCCCGATGAGGCAGGAAGGGCGGACGTGCGTATGGCTGCGGCCGGTAAAATCTATTGTCCGTCCTACCTCAGCCTAGAGTATGTCCTTTCGTGGTACGAAATAATCCCTGAAACTGTCCTTGCGCTTACATCCGTGAGTACGCTGAAGACCGCCGTATTTGACACCCCGATCGGTTATTATTCCTATCGGCACGTTTCCCCGAACCTGTTTTTCGGGTATAAGCCCCTCCAGCCGAGGGACGGTTTGCCCTCTCTTATGGCAACCCCGGAGAAAGCCCTGCTGGACCTGCTTTACTTCCACCCTGAATACAAATCGGATCGCGATATGGAGAATCTTCGCCTTGACAGGGATGCCATGCGCGAAGAGTTTGACTGGAAGCGTTTCCGTGCCTATTTAGAGCGATTTGACAATAGGGCTCTATCACAAAGAGCCGCAGTAATGGAGAATACCTATGCTTGACCTGCAAAACATCAGAGCATTTTATCCCGGTTTTCCGGAAAGTCCGGACACGGACATCCAACTCTATAAGGAATACCTGGAGCTGATGGTCCTGGACTATTTATCCTCCCACTCTCTAATTGGGAAACTGACATTTATCGGCGGCACCGCCCTACGACTCCTCAGGCAGATAGACCGGTTTTCCGAGGATTTGGACTTTGATTGCAAGAATCTCTCGCAGGAGGAGTTCGCAAGCCTAACCGATGATGTCGTCCGCTTTCTAAGGCGGAACGGTCTTCCTGCTGTCGCCAAGGAAAAGGAGAGTGATGCCCCGACGGCTTTCCGCAGGACCATTCAGTTCCCGCAGCTGCTTTACGACCTGGGATTGTCCCCTTACCGGGAAAAGAAGTTCGTGTTGAAGATTGAGGCTCAGGACCAGGGAGTGGATTATCAGCGAGAGATGTTCACTGTGAACAGAGACGGATTCTATTTCAGGATACCCTCACCTTCAGACGCCACGCTGTATGCAATGAAACTTTCCACCATTCTCCACCGCGGAAAAGGACGGGATTTCTATGATGCCATGTTTCTACGCTCCAGAAGCGAAGCGGATATGAACTATCTTTCGCAGCGGGAGGGCATTGCAACCAGCGAGGAACTGAGATGCCGGATGAAGCAGGTGTGCGACAGGACGGATTTCCGTCTCAAAGCACAGGACTTCAAGTACTTGCTGTTTCACCCGGAAAACTCCTCCCGCATTTTGGATTTCCCTGCTCTGTGGGAATGAATGGTTGCATTTAACTTGCTGCATAACAATAATGCCTAATCAACATTTTGAAATTCAGCCAGAACCAACAGCAAAAGCTCATTTTGGCTGAGTTATATACAAAGGAGTACATTGAATCTATGTTACATTCTTAGTGGTCGTGTGTTATATAGATAGACGACATAGAGAGAATGTGAAATAACCACAGCAATGGCTGATTACCTGACAGATGCGTTCATTCGGCTTCGGCGGCGGCTTAAAGGGGTGTCCGGCAGGATCTTGTCGGATGCCGATGGCGCGGAGGATATCCTGCAGGACAGCTTCGTGAGGCTCTGGCGCCGGCAGTATCCGCTGCAGTCGGAAAAGGAAGCTGAGGCGCTGCTTACCCGGACGGTCCGGAATGCCAGCCTGAATGAACGCCGACGAGCCCGGTCAGTTCCCTTGGAAAGGGACTATGCCGATGACAGTCCCGATACGCAGGAAAAAGAACGGGCCTTCGCCCAGATGAAGGAGAAGATTCAAGCGGAGTTAACAGACACACAACGATACATACTGGAGGAGAAAGAATACGGAGGACGAACCCTGGAAGAGATAGCGGCCGAGTTGGGGATGAAGCCCGCAGCAGTGAGGATGCAGCTCTCCCGCGCCCGCAAAACACTTAGAGACGCTTTGAAAGATGACAGATAAAGAAAAATACTTGGACCTTATGCAGCGGTACTGGGATGCCGAAACCACTTCCCAAGAGGAGTGGGAACTGGCCCGGTATGTTGCACGGGTGGACGATCCTGAGTTCGATGAAGTCAGGGGCGTTTTGGGTTATCTCTCCATCGGCAAAGAGAAAAAGGAGCGGAAAGCAAATACCATCCGCCTCATCCCTGTGTTTGCCGTTGCCGCCAGTATCGCCGCCGTCGTTGCCATCGGCTTCAGCCTCAGGAACAGCGGGGCCCAAGCTGGTAAAGAGTTTTATGTATGTTACTCGTATGGAGAGAAGACCACCGATAACCAAAAGGTTATGGCATCCGTTGAGTCTTCCCTTGCCGATTTCTTTGGCGGCGGTTCTCCTGCCGAAGCTAACTTATTCGAAATGTTCGAGCGATGAAAAGGTTATTGATGTGCATAATGGCCTTGCTCCTGTTTTCTGGGGCGGCTTTTGCCCAGCGGGGGCTGAACTGCTATCCCGTCTTCAAAGGGAAGATTGTTCCTACAAAACGGATGGTAATCACGGAAGCTCGCGGCGAAAGCATGGCCACTTATAAATTGGATTACTACCATAGTGTTCAATTCCAGGTCGACGAGAAGACTGCCTTAGAAGTGGCGGAGATGATTCAGGCCGATGCAGCCGAAGCACAATCGGCCGAAACGGAAATGACGGGCGAACTCTTGACATACGCCTTGATACAGCCTACTCCCTTCGCACGGGTGCGTCGCTATCTTTGCTACCAGGCAAGACCCGTCGGAGCCGCCTGGATCATTACCATCCTTTATCTGGAGGGTAGCGCCACCCTTGATGACTTACGTTCCATGTTTGAAAAACAATAGTCCTATGAAGCACCTGACAATCACCATATTATCCATCCTGTTCTCCATTTCCGCCACTGCGCAGGAGGCCGATACCACCGCCGCCAAGGGAGACAAGCTCAATTTTGAACAGCCCCGTTTTCTGGTTTCCGATTATTTCAGCAGCGTGAAGGCTCATCTCTCCAAGGAAGGGCGAAAGGGATGGAAGCCGGAATTCACCTTGCGCGCCAATGCGGAGTTTCTGGACGGATCCGTCATCCTTACAGGCGGAATCCGAACCAGCCAGAACAAAGTGTTCGGACTGGGCATAGGATGGGGACAAAGGTTCTTCATCTTCGGCCCCGAGGCCCATTTCACAGGGCAGCGCTTCAATATAGTTGCCTACCATCGGCACTATATTCCTTTAGGGCACAGAAAGAATTTCTCCCTGTACAGCGATATCCTGCTCGGAGCGCGCTGCGTCTACAAGATGAGCGACTACTATATGGAAAACGGCGTTGTGCGTTCCCCAGGAGCGGAACCTGAATTTCCTATCCTGCCCGGAGACTGGAAGTTCTGGGGGTCCTGGCAACCGGGCATTGCGTTCCACTTGTGGGGCAAGTCCAACTTCTTCATCGGCCTCAGCATCGGCCCCACCATTGGAGCGCACGCGGGAATTGCCCTGTAGAGCCTCAATGCCGTCGGGACCATCGCCGGCATGGTCTTCTCCATCCTCGCCCTGGTATTCTTCCTGCCTGTCTTCGCCCTGAAGTAGGAAGCAGGTGTTCCGTCTATAGTGCAGCCTGACTCGGCTGTCATTCCTTACGCATTTGCACCCTCACCCCCATTCTAACGCACTCCAGGGCATCCACCCCTGCAAATGCGTAGGGACTACGGACAAGAAAAAAACTCGCATTGCTGCGAGCTTTTTCTTGTCCGTAGTCCCAACAGGAATCGAACCTGTATTTAAGGTTTAGGAAACCTCCGTTCTATCCGTTGAACTATGGGACCAAGGGGAAGGGAAGCTTAGGCTTCGGCCTTCTCGATGATCTGACGTCCTCTGTAGTAGCCGCACTCAGGGCATACGCGGTGGTAAATCACGGTAGCGCCGCAGTTCGGGCAGGTAGCGAGGGTGGGGACGGGGGCGAAGTCATGGGTACGTCTCTTGTCCCTTCTCTGCTTGGAAAGTTTGTGTTTCGGATGTGCCATTGTTATTCTGTTTTAAATTATTATTTGCTCAAATATTTCAGGGTTTCCGCGTTGCACGCACCGTCGGGATGGACCTTCCGGAGCGGAAGCGAAACACATACTTCGTCGTAAATATCCTGGCTCAGGTCCAGGATCCTGACATCCCCGTAATCGTCCCGCTCGAAGGCGGTACGGACCGGGAGGATCAGGTCCTCGAGGCACCGGTCGCAGGCGACGACGACACTGCCGTCGATCCTGCAGGCGACCGAGAGGGAATAATCCTCGAAATCGACTTCGGCCTCGATCGCAAGGTCGGCGTCCAGGATCTCGGAGTTCCCGAACCCGGCGAAGAACGAACCGTCAGAATGCCAATGGAATACGTTCTTTCCGTTCTTCAAGCCTTTTACAGGTATCTCAAAGGGTTGCAAAGGTAACAAAATTTTTTCTATTATCAATCCTCGCTGTCACTATTTCTTTTGCGCGCCAGCGGATCGAGGAGGATCTTGCGGATCCGCATCGCGTGGGGGGTGATTTCGACCAGCTCGTCTTCCTGGATGTACTCCAGGGCCTCTTCGAGGGAGAACTTGATCGCGGGCGGCAGCATCACCTTCTCGTCCGAACCGGAGGCGCGGACGTTCGTGAGCTTCTTGGTCTTGCAGATGTTGATGTTGAGGTCGCGCTCGCGGGTGTGCTCGCCGACGACCATGCCCATATAGACCGGATCGCCGGGCTCGACAAAGAAGCGGCCGCGGTCGAGGAGCTTGTTCATCGCGTAGGCGACCGCCTCGCCCTGCTCCAGCGAGACGAGGGAACCGTTGTTGCGGCGCTCGATCTCGCCCTTGAAGGGCTGGTACTCCTTGAAGCGGTGGGCGACGATGGCCTCGCCTTGGGACGCGGTCAGCAGGTTGCTGCGCAGGCCCATCAGGCCGCGGGTCGGGATCTCGAACTCGAGGAGGGTCCGGTCGCCGCGCGGCTCCATCCGGACCAGCGCGCCCTTGCGGCGGGTCGAAATCTCGATCGCGGCGCCGACGAACTCCTCGGGGACTTCGATGGAGAGGTCCTCGACCGGCTCGCAGCGCTGGCCGTTGATCGTCTTGTCCAGGACCTTCGGCTGGCCGACCTGCAGCTCGAAGCCCTCGCGGCGCATCGTCTCGATCAGGACCGAGAGGTGCAGCACGCCGCGGCCGTAGACGACGAAGGAATCGGCGGTCAGGCCGGGCTTGACGCGCAGGGCGAGGTTCTTCTCGAGCTCGCGGTCGAGGCGCTCCTTGAGGTGGCGGGAGGTCACGTACTTGCCGTCCTTGCCGAAGAAGGGGGAATTGTTGATCGTGAAGAGCATGCTCATCGTGGGCTCGTCGACGGCGATCGGCGGGAGCGCCTCCGGGTTCTCGAAGTCCGCGATCGTGTCGCCGATCTCGAAACCGTCGATGCCGACCACGGCGCAGATGTCGCCGCAGCGGGCGGACTCGACGTTCGTCTTGCCGAGGCCTTCGAAGACCATGAGCTGCTTGATTTTCTGCTTCTGGATGATGTCGTAGCGCTTGCAGAGGCTGATGTTCATGCCGGTGCGGAGCTCGCCGCGGGTAATGCGGCCGACGGCGATGCGCCCGACGTAGGGGGAATACTCGAGCGAGGAGATCAGCATCTGGGGCGTGCCTTCGCGCTGCTCCGGGGCGGGGATTTCCGAGAGGATGGTGTCGAGGAGCGGGGTGATGTCACCGCCGCCGGTGCGCCAGTCCTCGGACATCCAGCCCTGCTTCGCGCTGCCGTAGATGGTCTTGAAATCGAGCTGGTCCTCGGTCGCGTTCAGGTTGAACATCAGGTCGAAGACTTCCTCCTGGACCTCTTCCGGGCGGCAGTTCGGCTTGTCGACCTTGTTCACGACGACGATCGGCTTCTTGCCCATCTCGAGGGCCTTCTGGAGGACGAAACGGGTCTGGGGCATGCAGCCCTCGAATGCGTCGACCAGCAGGAGGACGCCGTCCGCCATGTTCAGGACGCGTTCGACCTCGCCGCCGAAATCGCTGTGGCCGGGGGTATCGATGATGTTGATCTTGACGCCCTTGTAGGTGACGGAGACGTTCTTGGCGAGGATGGTGATGCCTCTTTCGCGCTCCAGGTCATTGTTGTCCAGGATCAGCTGGCCGAGGTTTTCGGGCTGACGGACCAGGTTGGCCTGGTAGATCATCCGGTCGACCAGGGTCGTCTTGCCGTGGTCGACGTGCGCGATGATTGCTATATTCCTGATTTCCTGCATAAATCCTTCTTTTGGTAAATCTTGCAAATGTACGGAAATCTCCGGGAATATCAGCAATTATTCCAGGAAGTTCTGCTACCAGCCCTTGCGGATATTCTCCGCCATCGCGTCGACCAGGCGCGCGCGGGCTTCGCAACTGGCCCAGGCGACATGCGGGGAGAAGCGCAGGCGCTCGGGATGGCGGGTATGGAGCAGGGGGCTGTCCGCGGGGACCGGCTCGCGCGAGAAGACGTCGAGCGCGGCGCCGCCGATCCGGCCTTCGTCGATGGCGCGGGCGAGCGCGGCCTCGTCGACGATGCCGCCGCGGCCCATGTTGACCAGGATGCCCTGCGGCTTCATCAGGCGGATTTCCTTCTCCCCGATGAGGCCGGCGGTGCGCTCGTTGTAGGGCGCGTGGATCGAGACGACGTCGCTGCAGGCCATCAGTTCTTCCAGCGGGAGGGACGGGTAGCGGGCGTCGCGGTGACTGCCGGTCGTGCTGTAGAAGACGACCTTCATCCCGACGGCTTCGCCGATCGCGGCCACCTTGCTGCCGATGGCGCCCAGGCCGATGATGCCGAGGGTCTTGCCGGCCAGCTCCCAGTAGGAGCGGTCCGGGTCGGTGAAGACCGGCATCTTCGAATAGGCGCCGCTCTTGACGCAGTCGTCGAAGGCCTGGCCGTTGCCGGCGATCGAGAGGATCTGCATCCAGGCCAGCTGGGCGACGGAATCCGTCGAGTAGCCGGCGACGTTGCGGACGACGATGCCGCGGCGGTCGGTCGCGGCGAAGTCGATGTTGTTCACGCCGGTCGCGGCGACGCAGACCAGCCGGAGCTTCGGCGCCCGCGCCAGCAGGGCTTCATTCACGACAATCTTGTTGACCAGCAGGACGTCGCAGTCGGAGACGCGCGTCAGCGCCTCCTCCGGGGTCGAGGTCGGCCAGCAGACAAGGTCGCCCAGCGCGGCGATCGGTTCCAGGGAAGCGTCGCCGAGGGTGGCGGCATCGAGAAAAACAATTTTCATATTTTTTGCGAGTTTTCTTTAAGATACCCGATTTTTTGTATATTTGCAGTCCCAACCTGAAGCGCGGGTGGCGAAATGGTAGACGCGCTAGTTTCAGGAGCTAGTGGGGTAAAACCTGTGTGAGTTCGACTCTCATCCCGCGCACGACAGACCGTTCCGGATTCCGGAGCGGTCTGTTTTTTATCACTGGAACGGATCGCCCTTCGGGGAGGTACTGACGACCCAGCGGAGGGCGTTGACAAAGAGCAGGTTCTGGGTCGCGTCGGAGAAGCACGCGTCGCCGTGTCCCATATTGATGTACACCATCCGGTAGCGGCCGTTGCTCCAGACGAGGGGCCAGTCGCCGCCGTAGACGATGTCCTTGAGCCCCATCGGGAAATTCTCCGGCGCGAGGCTCGCGAGGACGGTCACGTCCGGATTGCTCCGCAGGTCCGGCTGCCACTGGTAGAACTCCGTCGCGGGCGCGACGAAGCGGTCCGGGAGGTTGCGGTTGATGGCGTGGGAGTGGCCTTCGACCTGGACGAGCGCCGGCTGCGGCGGCCAGTTGTTGCAGCGGAAGCTGACCCCGCCGAGGAACGTGCGGAACCAGTCCCAGCCCGTCGAGCGGTCGTTGTAGCCGGCGGCGTGGAAGCCGAGCCAGCCGCCGCCGTCCTCCATGTACTTTTCGAAGAGGCTGCGCTCACGGGCGGAGCCCGGCGCGGCGTTGGGCATGATGATGAGGTCGTAGCGGGAGAGGTCGCCGCTCTCCGCGAGGTCCTGCGTCACGTCCAGCTCCCAGCCGTTGCCGTCCGTCAGCTTCCGGAAGAAGTCGATCGCCTGCAGGGCAAACTGCCGGTGGGCTTCCTCCACGTTCGTCGCATAGTAGAGCAGGGCCTTGAAGCGGACCGTCTTTCCGGCGTAGTTCGCCGGGCGGACGGCGAAGGCCGCGTCCGGATCGCCGGCGAGGACCACTTCCTCCGCGACGGCACGCAGCCGGGCGCATTTCGCCGGATCCAGCCCGCAGGACGCGGCGCGCGCGTCGAAACGCTCGCCGTAGAGCAGCAGATAGTTCACGCAGGCCTTCAGGTAGGAGCCGTAGTCGTTCTGGTGCTTGGCGTCATCAGCGAGCAGTTCGATGTCCGGGGCGGCGGCGCGGGCGCGGGCGAAGGCCTTCCCGATATAGGAGACGCGGGCGCCGCAGGCTTTCGCGAGGAGCTCGGTCCCGCGGTCGGAATTGGCGTCGAAGGCCTCCAGGCTCCCGAATCCGCCGCAGTCGCTTGCCGGGTAGGACCAGGTGCTTTCCAGGTAGATCCGGGCCTGCGGCGAATACTGCCGCACCCGGCCGGAGAGCTCCTTCGCATCCGCAAGCACATAGGCATAGCGGTCCGGATCCGTCGCATAGCGGGCGTGGAGCTGGCTCTGGTTCTGGAGGAACACGGCGTCGAAGGCGTCCTGCGGGCCCGGGCGCTCGATCGCGTTCAGCGTCTCGTCGCGCTGGAGGTGGCGGCCGAAGGTGAATCCGCCGACGTACTGGGCGTTCATCACGATGTGGTGGCCTTCGCTCGCGGCGAGGTCGACCAGTTTCTGGTGGGCCTCACAGACATAGGTAAAGGAATTGCCGATGCAGAGGACCCGGAGGGTGTCCCGCATCTGGGCGGACGCTGTCAGCGGCAGGAGCGCCAGCAGCAGGAAAACGACATATCTTCTCATAAAGACGAAGATACGTATTTTTTTCGTCAGAGGACCAGGGTCCGGGAATATTCCGGGACTTCCGGGGAGGCGAGCAGCCGGACGGCGGTCGAGGCCAGGTCGATCTCCAGCCGGATGTCTTCCAGGTCCGGGGCGGTCCAGTCGTAGCCGGCGGCGGCCAGGTATTCGCCGACCGCGAAAGAGCGCAGGACGCTCCGGTCGGCGGAATAGACCTCGAGCCGCAGGCCGTCGTCCCGCTGGCGCGGGAGGACGGCGGCGGCGAGGGTGCCGCCCGCCGCCGTGCGGCGGACCGCCAGCGGGCAGCGGAACGGCCCGGCGAGGGGCTCCCCGCCCGGACCGTACCCGCAGGTCCCGCCGCGCACCTCGTACCACCCGCCTCCGCCCAGCACGGACGCGTTCTTCAGCACGCAGACGAGGCGCGCAAAGGCTTTGTGGAACAAGATCTCGACTCCCGCTTCCTCTCCCCGGCAATCCACCCCGGCGGAGAACAGATACACCGGCGGACACGCGTTTCCTTCCCGTATCATCATCCCTTCTGCAGTGACGGAATCCGCATCCTCAACCAACCACACGGTCACCTGCGCTTCCCCACGCGGGACTTCCAGCGTGACGCGCCGGGGCATCTGCCGCAGGACGGTCTCTCCTTCCACCACGCCGTCCCTGCCGGAAACCTGCCACAGGCAAGCCTGCGGAGCGGTTTCCCCAGTACTACCATCAACCACACAAAACCCAGTGAAAAACAAACCAAGCGTGCAGGGACAGCAGGTCCGGTCCTCTTTGACCGAGCAGGCGGACAGCACGAGGAGCAGGAAGAGGGAGCAAGACCTAAAAGACATAACTCAGCGACAGCAGCAGTTCGTTCGGCCGCAGGAAGGTACGGCTCCCCTTCCCTTCGATCTTGCCGCAGACGGGGCAGGCATACTCCGTATAGCGTTCATAACCGCCCCACAGGCCGAGGCCGAATTCCATGTTGAGATGGGAGTTCAGCATATAGGTATACCCTCCGGAGAAGCCGCTCCCGTAGCGGTCCCCTTCCGTCGTCAGGGCCGAGCGAAGGCCGCCGGTGTTGAATTCCTGGTACTGCAGCTTGGCGGCCAGCCACCAGCCGGAATAGATGTGCCAGGGCCAGTAGCGGGCGCCGAGCGCATACGACTGCTGCCGGTTGCGGAGGATGTCCCCGGTCTGGGGCGAGGCGAATTCGAAGGGGTTGTAGCGCATCCCGGCATTGAGGCTCCAATGCCTGGCGAAGCCGTAGGAGGCTTCCATATTCAGGGTCGCGAGGTTCGCGTAGTCCAGCAGGTTCGTCGAAAGGGACAGTTCCTGGGCCTCCAGGCGCGGCAGGAGGAAGAGCAGCAGGACCGCTGCCGCGGCGGTTTTCCACAGCTTATTCATCGTTGTATTCGGAAAAGAGTTGTTCGATCAGGTTCTTGCTGTCCGGGTACAGGGCGGCGAGCTTCTCCGCCAGCAGGACGCGGCTGCAGACTTCGGGGGTCAGCGCCCGGAAGATCATGCTCCGGTTCAGCCCGCGGTCGTCGAGGCGCATCAGGACCTGCGGTTTGAACCACCACCAGCTGCCGGCGTTGTACTCCTCGCCGTAGCGGTCCCGCCAGACCAGGTTCTCCAGGTAGTAGGCCCACATCTCTCCTACCTCGCAATAGCCGGCGTCCTCCAGGCTCCCGTCGCCGTACGCGTCCTGGCCGGCGAGGAAGCAGCGGAGCACGTAGCCAATGTACTTGTTCCAGTAGCCGGTCCCGGCCTGGCGGAAATGGCTGGCGTGGGCGAGCTCGTGGCACGCGGTCGCATAGACGGAGGCATAGTCGTGGCAGTTCTTCAGGCCGAGGGTGATGTCCGGGAGCAGCAGCTTCACGAGGTCCCGGTAGGTCCCCAGGAACTGCGCGACGGCATCCTCGTCCACGAGGGCGCCGTGCTGGAGCATCGGCGCGCTGCTCGACCCGAGTTTCTGGAACAGCCAGAAGCGGACGTTCAGCGGCGGCGCCGTCAGCGGCTGCGTCTGCGAATCGCACATCGCGAAATAGTCGTACGCCGCGTTGTTCACGACCGAGCGGGTAAACAGTTTCCGGTCCGAATCGCTGTCGATCAGCAGGTTCACCCCTTCCGCCGGATTCCGGCCGAGGGTGCTGGCCGAGGCCGGGGCGAGCAGGTAGTCCACCCCGATGCCGAAGCCCCGGACGTTCTTGAAGACGATCCGGTAGCGGATGTTCGAGGCGTAGCTGCGCGGAATCGTGTAGTTGCCTTCCGCATCCGTATAGGTATAGGCGTATTTGACGAAGGTGTTCACGGCGATCTTCACGCCCTTCAGCCCGACTTCCTCCCCGAGGCGGTCGTCCATCACCGTGATGCGGCCGGAGGGCTGGACGGCCTCGGCGGAGCCGCGCGTGGCGGGCTCGAGCATCCGCCCGTTGCCCGTCCGCCGGAAGGATTCCCGCTCGACGGCCTCCCAGTCGATCCCGTCCGCGCGCGTCGACGCGTCCTTTTCGGGGATGTAGCAGTGGTCGATGACCTCGTAGCGGATGCCGTACGGGAACTGGAATTTCGCGTCCACGACGGCGTACTGCCAGGTGATCGTGTCCTCCGCCAGCTCCGGGTCATGGTAATAATCCCCTTCCCGGACGATCTGGAAGTCCAGGGGGTGGTCGACCATCTCCACGCCGAGGTCGGCGAGGCGGTCGTACTCGTCGTTGTTCCGCGGGAGAAAACGTACGTAGAGGTCCGTCGCGTGGAGGACTTCACGGGCCTTGGTCGGATAGAGCGCCGCGACGGCGTCCTGCATATTCTCCACGGTATAGGGGTCGCGGAGCCGGTCGCCCAGCACGATCATCCCGTGGGAGACCTCGCCGAGGGACTGCAGCCCGTATTCCGTTTCGGGGTCCGCCCCCCTGTCGCAGGACGCGAACAGGCACAGCAGGGCAAGACAGAAGAGATACCTTTTCATAGCTTCAAAGTTTAGAGTTCGAAGCAAAGGTATCCCTCAGGATCGGTTTACCGAAAAAATAAACGTTTACTTTTTCAGAAGAAGACGACGGTCTCGCCTTCGATGGCGGACATCAGGCTGTTGCCGAGCCGGCTCACCCCGAAGCGGAACCGGTCCTTGCCAAGCCAGTCCTTGCCAAGGACCGACGAGACGATGGCGTAATAGACGACGGCGTCACGGTCGTTGGAGATGCCTCCTGCGGCCTTGAAACCCACTTTTTTGCCCGTAACCTCGTAGAAGCGGCGGATCGCCTCGCACATCACGAAGGCCGCGATCGGCGTCGCGTTGACCTCGACTTTGCCGGTCGAAGTCTTGATGAAATCGGCGCCGTTCTCCATCGCGAGGAAGGAGGCCGCGGCGATTTTTTCCATGCTGACGAGCAGACCCGTTTCAAGGATTACCTTCAAAACCGCCCCACCGACGGCCTTCCGCATCAGCGCGATTTCCGCCCCGGCGCGGTCGTAATCCTCTGCGAGGAACGCATTCAGGGCAAGGACGATGTCGACCTCGTCCGCCCCGCCCGCGACGGCGAGCTCGCACTCACGTGCCTTGACCTCCGGGAAGGACTGCGACGTGGGGAAGCAGCCCGCGACGGCGGTCACGTGGAGCTCCGGCGAGCAGCGGCGCGCGGCGATCAGCGGCGCGAAATTCGGGTAGGCGCAGATCGACGCCGGCAGCGGATAGGACGGATACTGCTCCCGCAGGGCCGTGACCTTGTCCACGAGCTTCGCGACGGAAGCTTCCGTGTCGTCGGCGCGGAGCGTCGTCAGGTCCATCAGCGAGAAGCAGTCCCGCAGGACGTCTTTCGTTACAATCTGGTCGAGGTTCCCGGCGATCAGCTCGAGCGAACGCTCGATCTGCTGCCGGTCCGGAACGTATCCGTATTTTTCAAGAATCCTGTCCATCAGTCTTCTGTCCTCCTGTGCTGCTCGGCGGCGTTCCCCTGCGCGGCATCGTACTCCCGCTGGAGGACCGCCTGCCGCTCCACGATGAGGGCCTGGGCCTTCCGCAGGATCCGCCCGTACCGGAGCGAATCGTCGATGTAATGCTCCACGCTGGCGATGTAGTCTTTCGCCGTGTAGCCGTATTTGTTGAAAATGGGTTCGTAAAAATTTGTCGTATCGACGAGCTCGCGGTAGATGGTGCTGTTCGATGCAAGCCATTCGTCGGCGAGGGCCATCTCCGCATAGATCCGGGCGAACTTCCCGCGCGGGATGACCTTCCCCTTGTCACGGTCACAGGAGACCGCGGCCGCAAGCAGCAGCGCCGCCAGAAGCAGATATGAAGCCCGCTTTCCCATTACCGCAGCACCGCGCCGAATTCGTTCTGGAACGTCGCGAGGAGCTTGTCCATCACGCGCTCGACATCCGCGTCCGTCAGGGTCTTCTCCAGATCCTGCAGCACGAAGCTCATCGCATACTGCTTCTTCCCCGCAGGAATCTTGTCGCCCCGGTACACGTCGAAGAGCGAGACCTGGCGGATCAGGTTCTTGCCCACGCGGCGTGCGCTGGCGTTGAGGCGCTCGTAGCTGACATTCTCATCGAGGAGCAGCGCCAGGTCGCGGCGCACCTCCGGGAACTTCGGCAGCTCCTTGAAGGCCACCTTGTCGCGCTTGACCAGCTCGAAGAGCGCATCCCATTCGATTTCGGCGGCATAGACCGGCTGCTTGATGCCGAAGCGGCGCGCCAGGGCCGGATTGATGCGGCCCAGGGACAGCAGCTTCTTCCCCTTGCCGCCGGGGAAGCTGTAGGTCATGCCCTCGGAGAAAACGTCCGCGGGCGCGGGGGCGCTGGCCATCTGGTACAGGTCGGCGCCGAAGCGGCGCAGCAGCAGCTCGACATAGCCCTTCAGGCGGAAGAAATCCGTCCGGGGCAGGTCGGAGTGCCACGATTTCGCGGGCGCGCCGCTCAGGAAGAGCGCATAGCACGTGTGCTCCTCGTAGCCTTCCAGCGTCGTCGCATCCTTCTCCGGCACGCGGGCGTAGACGGAGCCGTACTCGAAGGTACGGATCGCGGAGGCCTGGCGGTTCAGGTTGTAGGCGATGACTTCCAGGCCGCCCGGGATCAGGGACTGGCGCATCACGTTCAGGTCGGAGCTGAGCGGGTTCACGATATGGACGCACTTCTCCGGCGGGAAGGCCTGCAGGCCCTCGTAGTAGTCCGCCTTCGTCAGGGAGTTGTTCATCGTCTCGACGAAGCCGTTGGCGGCGAGGAAGTTGCCGATGCCGTTGCGGATCGCCTCGGGTTCCGGGGACGGGGTCGCGTTGACGGACATCTTCATGTGTTTCGGAAGGTCGATGTTGTTGTAGCCGTAGACGCGGAGGATTTCCTCGACGACGTCGCACTCGCGGCTGACGTCGACCATGTAGGTCGGGGCGGCGACCTGTGCGCCGTGCTCCGCGCGGGCGCGGAACTCATAGCCCAGGGCCTCCAGGATGGTTTCCATCGTTGCGTCCGGGATGTCCTTGCCGATGAAGCGGCGGATCCGGCCGTAGTCGAGGTCGATCACCTGCTTCTCAATGGGCTTCGGGCAGGATTCGAGGACCGGGCCGACGATCCTGCCGCCGGCGAGCTCCTGGATCAGGAGGGCGGCACGCTTCAGCGCGAGGAGGCAGACCGACGGGTCCGCGCCGCGCTCGAAGCGGAACGAGGCGTCCGTCTGGAGGCCGTGGCGCTTCGAAGTCCGGCGGATCGAGACCGGGTCGAAGTAGGCGCTCTCGATGAAGACGCGCCTGGTCGCATCGGTCACGCCGGAATCGATGCCGCCGAAGACGCCGGCGATGCACATCGGGCGGGCCGTGTCGGCAATCACCATGTCGGTTGCGGCGAGCTTGCGGTCGACCTCGTCGAGGGTCCGGATCGGCTCCCCTTCCGCCGCGCGGCGCACGACGACCTTGCCGCCGCCGATCTGATCGGCGTCGAAGGTATGGAGCGGCTGCCCGAGCTCGAAGAGGACGAAATTGGAGATGTCGACGACGTTGTTGATCGGACGGAGGCCGATCGCGAGGAGACGCTTCTGGAGCCACTCCGGGGAGGGCTTGACGGTGACGCCATCGACCGTGATGCCGGTATAGCGCGGCGCGCCGTCCGCGTCGCGGACCTCGAGGGCGACGCCCTCGCCCGGGCCTTCCGCGAAGGCGGAGACGTCCGGCAGCGAGAAGCGGCACGGGATGCCGTTCAGGCGCAGGTAGGCGTACATGTCGCGGGCGACGCCGACGTGGGAGGCGGCGTCCACGCGGTTGGCGGTGATCTCATATTCGATCACGGCTTCGGTCTTGAGGCCGAGGTACTCTTTCGCGCTGGTCCCGACGACCGCGTCGTCCGGAAGGACCTTGATACCGGAATGGTCTTCGCCGATGCCGAGCTCGTCGTCCGCGCAGATCATGCCCATCGACTCGACGCCGCGGATCTTGGATTTCTTGATCTTGAAGTCGCCGGGGAGGACCGTACCGATGCGGGCGAAGAGGACTTTCTGGCCGGCGGCGACGTTCGGGGCGCCGCAGACGACGGTCAGCAGTTCGCCGCTGCCGTCATCGACCTTCGTGACGTGGAGGTGGTCCGAATCCGGGTGCGGGACGCACTCGGCCACGCGGGCCACGACGACCCCGGCGAGCCCGCCGGGAATCTCCTCCTGCTCCTCGACGGCGTCCACTTCGATGCCGATCGAGGTCATCACATCCGCTACCTGCGACGGGGTCAGGTCGCATTCGAGGTAGTCCTTCAACCAACTGTAAGAGAGTTTCATATCTGTCTGCTTTATTTTTTCAAATCATCCGGCGTAAAGAGCGCGTTCACGAATTCCTCCTTGTCGAAGACCTTAAGGTCGTCGATGCCTTCGCCGATGCCGAGGAACTTGATCGGGAAGCGGAACTGGTCCACGATGCCGAGGACGACGCCGCCCTTCGCGCTGCCGTCGAGCTTCGTCACGGCGAGCGAGCTGACATCGGTCGCGCGGGCGAACTCCTTCGCCTGCTGGAACGCGTTCTGGCCCGTCGATCCGTCGAGCACGAGCATCACCTCGTGGGGCGCGTCCGGGACGACCTTGCGCATCACGTTGCGGATCTTGGTCAGCTCGTTCATCAGGTCGATGCGGTTGTGGAGGCGGCCGGCGGTATCGATCAGGACGACGTCGGCGCCGCGGGCGACCGCGGACTTGACGGTGTCGAACGCGACCGACGCCGGGTCCGCACCCATCCCCTGCTTCACGATATCCGCTCCGGCGCGCTCGGCCCAGACCTGGAGCTGCTCCACGGCGGCGGCACGGAAGGTGTCGGCTGCACCGATCACGACCTTCTTCCCCTCCGCGCGAAGGCGGCTGGCGAGCTTGCCGATCGTCGTCGTCTTGCCGACGCCGTTCACGCCGACGACCAGGATCACGTACGGCTTCTTCGAGAAGTCGAAGGGCAGGACGTTCTGGTCCGTGACGGAACCGTCGCAGTTCAGGAGCTTGCCGATTTCGTCGCGCAGGATCCCGACCAGCTCCTCGAAGGACATGTACTTGTCGCGGCTGACGCGTTCCTCGAGGTTGTCGATGATCTTCAGCGTCGTGTCGACGCCCGCATCAGATGCAACAAGAGCTTCCTCGATCGCATCCAGCACATCGTCATCCACCCGCGAACGGCCGGCGACAGCCCTGGAAAGCTTCTCGAAGAAACTCTGTTTGGTCTTTTTGACTCCCTTGTCGAAGATGCCCATACGTACTCAGTCTTTACGAACCAAGATACAAATATAGGCAAAATCGAGGAGAATCCCGCTGTTTTTACAGGGTCGTAAGTTGGAAGTTACGCCACTTCACGATGATGTTGTTGCCATCGTGGATCTGGAGCATCAGACGGCCGGTCGCAGCACCGATCTTGGCGTCGGTGATGTCCGCCATCGGCTGGCCGTTGAGCCAGGTCTGGACGTGGTCGCCCTCGACGCGGAGGCGGAGGGTATTCCACTCGTGCTCCTTCAGGAAGCTCTCCTTCTCTTCCGGGATCTGGATCAGCCAGCCGCGGCCGTAGGACTCATAGATGCCGCCCGTGTCGTTGCCGCGCGGAGCGACTTCGCACTGCCAGCCGTGCACCCGGTTGTAGCCCTCGATGAAGGAATGGAAGAACAGGCCCGAGTTGCCGTCGGAAACCTGGTTGAACTCGACGGTCAGGTCGAAGTCCTTGTAGTAGGCGCGGGTGCAGAGGTAGCCGTACTGGCGGTCGTCACCGTTCTCGGTCACGAGGTTGCCCTCGGCGTCCACCGACCACTTGCCGCTGCCGAAGCCTTCCCAGCCGGTCAGGTCCTTGCCGTTGAACAGGGAGACGGTCTCGCCGCCCTTGTGGGGGAGCTCGCGGATCTTGAGGTTCTTGAAGGAGGCCGGGTCGCCGTGGTCCTGCAGGCAGATCAGGCCCTCGTGGGCGAGACCGTATTCAGGGGCGTTGGCCCACTTGCCGCTGTTCTTGCGGGCGAACCAGTCGTCGGTCCAGGCCTGGAACTCGAGGATCTTCTTGCCGTTGAGCCAGTGCTCGACATGGCCGTTGTCGAAGACGATCTTGGAGGTGTTCCACTGTCCCGGAGGGTTGATGCGGACGCCGGTGTAGTCCGGCAGGTGCATCGCATAGTCCACGCCGAGCTTCTGCCACTCCTCGAGCTTCGAGGGGGCGTTCACCTCTTCCCAGCCCTCGTTGTCGATCAGCTGGTACTCGGGGCCGGTGATGTACGGGGTCCCGAAGACGGGGCTTTCGACGACGTGGTAGATCATGCCGCTGTTGCCGCCGTGGGTCAGTTTCCAGTCCCAGACAAGCTCGAAGTCGGCATACTTCTTCTTGGTCACGATGTAGCCGGAACCGTCGCTGCCGTCACCGGGGGCCTGGATGCAACCATCCACCACGCGCCAGCCGTTGGTCAGTTCCGTTCCGTTGTAGTCCTTCCAGGCGGAGAGGTCCTCGCCGTTGAAGAGGAGCTCCCAGCCTTCGGCGATTTCCGCCTTGGTCAAGGTGTTGTCCCTGCTACAGGAACAAACCATCCCCGTGGCCGCGACGGCCACGAGGAAGAATTTGCAAAAGCGCTTCATAAGAATAGTATTTGGAGGGCGTTACTTCTTGTTTGCGAAGTAGTCCTTGACTTTAGACTCTTCAACGAGCTGCTCGGTAAAGACGTATGCACCGGTCTTGGGAGATTTCTCCATCTTGATGCACTTGACCATGCTCTTGGCACCGGCCTTGGCCGCGAAGGTCGCAACTGCTTTCTTTGCCATATCTTTATACTATTTTACTTGATCTCACGATGAACGGTCACCTTGTGGAGGAACGGGTTGTACTTCTTACGCTCCAGACGCTCGGGGTTGTTCTTCTTGTTTTTCGTGGTGATGTAGCGGGACATGCCCGGAACACCGCTTTCTTTCTGCTCGGTGCATTCGAGGATGACCTGCACCCTGTTACCTTTTGCTTTCTTTGCCATAGTCGTAAGAGTTAAACAAGGTTAATCAATCCTTTCTTCCTGGCATCGCGAAGCGTGGCCTCGAGGCCGTTCTTCTCGATGATACGCATGCCCTTGCAGGACACTTTCAGCGTTACGAAACGCTGCTCTTCCTCCGACCAGAACTTCTTGTTCTTGAGGTTCAGGGAGAAATCGCGCTTGGTGCGCAGCTTGGAATGGGCAACGTTGTTGCCTTTCATTCTCTTCCTTCCGGTTATCTGACAAACCTTTGCCATTTCTTTATTTTTTTAAATTTTTGATTCAAAACAAATTACAGGGGTGCAAATATCGCTTTAAATTTTCGGAATTGCAAATTCGCCTTAAACAAATTTAAAGAATCGCTTCCACCTGATATTTTTCGGGAATTTCGCCCCCGAACGCGTTGAGAGCCATACCAGCGACGGCCTTCCGACGATGTGGTCCTCGGGGACGAAGCCCCAGTACCGGGAATCGAGGGAGTTGTGGCGGTTGTCCCCCATCATAAAGTAGTAGTCCTGCGCGAACGTGTAGCGGCCTTCGGCCAGCGCCTTGGAGACATCCCCTTTCTCGTAGATCTCGATGATCCGGCGATACAGCGGAAGGTTCTCTTCGGTCAGCGCGATCGTCTCGCCCTTTTTCGGTATCCACAGCGGTCCGTAGAAATCCCGCGTCCAGGGGAAATTCCCTTCGAACGGGAAGAGGGTCGTACCGTCGTCCGGATAGTCCGGCGGGTAGGAATCGATCAGCGCCTCCACGCTTTCGACATTTCCGACCGCCTTGATCTCCTCTGCCATCTGCGCGGTCAGCGCGAGGCCGGGATACCCCGGGAGGGCAGGGTCAAACCAGGCTTCCTCGGGTTCGATGCCGATTTTGGACAGGACCTTGGCATTGATGCGCTGTCCGGTGGTGCGGACCTGGTAGGTCAGCTGGATTCCCGGGTAGATCTGCTGGGGGACGCCGTCGATGTAGACCTGGCCTTCCCTGACTTCCAGATTGTCTCCGGGGATTGCGACGCAACGCTTCACGTAGTGGTCTTTCTTGTCGGCCGGCCGGACCTTGACGGGACCGAACCGCCGCAGGGTCTCCTCCCTTCCCAGCATCCGGCAGAGCGCGTAGTAGTCGTCCGCAGGGGCCTTGACGAGGACCGTGTCCCCGTGGGGGAATCCGAAAACCACATTGTCACCTCTCCGGACATTCCGGAATCCTTTCAGCCGGCGGTAATCTTTCTGGATCAGGGTCGAGTAGGACTCTTTCCCGAAGATCACGTTGTGGGTAAAAGGGACCGTCAGCGGGGTCTGGGGCATCCTGGGCCCGTAGGCCAGCTTGCTGACGAAGAGGTGGTCTCCCGTGTAGAGCGTCCGCTCCATCGAAGAGGAAGGAATCTTGAACGCCTGGAAAAAGAAGATATTGATGAAGGTGACGAAGACGACCGCAAAGATGATATCATCCACGAGGTCGAGCGCCAGGTTGTGTTTCTCTCCTTCCTTGTAGTCCTTCTTCCAGAAAAGCCACTTGACTTTCTTGGAGATGAACAGGTCGTAGATGACGACAAGGCCGAGGAGCCACCAGTAACTTCCAAGCCAGATGACCCATAATACGTAGAGCAGGGCGACGAGGCCGAACTGCACCCACCTGTTATGGAAAAACTCCTTCCAGCGCACGGTTTTCCCTATTCGCTAACCGACTTGATGATCGCTTCGAACGCCTTCGGGTTGTTCATCGCGAGGTCGGCGAGGACTTTGCGGTTCAGGCCGATTTCCTTCTTGGCGAGCTGACCCATGAACTGGGAATAGGTGAGGCCGTACTGGCGGGCGGCGGCGTTGATACGCTGGATCCACAGGGAGCGGAAGTTGCGTTTCTTGGCCTTGCGGTCGCGGTAGGCATAGGTGAGACCTTTCTCGTAGGTGTTCTTGGCTACGGTCCAGACGTTCTTCCTGGACAGGAAGTTACCGCGGGTCCTCTTGAGGATCTTCTTGCGGCGTGCTCTTGAAGCAACGGAATTAACTGATCTAGGCATAATTGAAACTTTTTTTGGAGGCAGTGACCCGCAGGGCGGATTCTTCAGACTGCAGCATCCAAGTTAAACATTGATTTTACAGGACCAGGAGCTCTTTGACGCGCTTCTCATCCGCCTTGGCGAGGATGGCGAAGTGGTCGAGGTTTCTCTTCTGCTTCTTGGTCTTCTTGGTGAGAATGTGGCTGTGGTAAGCGTGCTTTCTCTTGATCTTTCCCGATCCGGTAAGCGTGAAGCGCTTTTTGGCACCGGAGTTGGTTTTAAGCTTTGCCATTTCTTTTGTTGTTAATGTTAATAATAGTATATCACTTCTTTTTCAAAGGAGCAATCATCATCGTCATGCGCTTGCCCTCCAGCGCCGGCATGCTCTCCGCACGGCCGAACTCCTCGAGCTCGACGGCGAAGCGCAGGAGCTGCTTTTCGCCCTGGGCGGCGAACTGGATCGAGCGGCCGCGGAAGAAGATCGAAGCCTTGACCTTGGAGCCCTCCTGGAGGAACTCCTGGGCGTGCTTGAGCTTGAACTGGAAGTCGTGCTCATCGGTGTTGGGACCGAAGCGGATCTCCTTGATAACCACCTTGGAGGCATTCTGCTTCATCTCCTTGGCCTTCTTGCGCTGCTGGTAGAGGTATTTCTGGTAATCCAGAATCTTGCACACGGGAGGATCGGCCTTGGCGCTGATCTCAACAAGATCGAGCCCGAGTTCTTCCGCCATGGCGAGGGCCTTGGAAAGGCTGAAGACACCTTGCTCGGGAATATTCTCCCCGACAAGGCGCACCTGGGGCGCGGTAATCGCCTCATTGATGTTCAGTTCGTTCTCGTCCTTCCTGGGACCCTGGAACTGGCGGTTCTTGTTTCTGGCTCCGCCCGGCCTCGGGCCCGACGGTTTCGGTCTGTAAGGTGCTGCGATAGCTTTAGTCCTCCTTAAGTTAAGTTAATATTCATTTTATGCCAGCTCCGCGGCAACCTGCGCCCGGAGCCAGTCGATAAATTCGTTCACGCCCATCGACCCCTGGTCCACGCCTTCCTTGCGGACGGAAACGGTCCCTTCGGCCACTTCCTTCTCACCCACAATAAGCAGTACAGGGACTCTGAGAAGGGAAATCTCACGGATTCTCTTCCCCAGGGTCTCGTTCCTGGAGTCAACGGAACTGCGAATATCGGAATTAATCAGCAAATCGCAAACTTTTTTTGCGTATTCCTCATATTTTTCACTGACAGGCAGCACTTTAACCTGATCCGGGGCGAGCCAGACCGGCAGGTGGCCGGCGGTGTGCTCCAGGACGACGGCGGTAAAGCGCTCCATCGAGCCGAACGGGGCGCGGTGGATCATGACGGGACGCTGCTTGGAGCCGTCCGCGTCGGTGAATTCCAGTTCGAAGCGTTCCGGGAGGTTGTAGTCGACCTGGATCGTGCCGAGCTGCCACTTGCGGCCGATGGCGTCCTTGACCATGAAGTCGAGCTTCGGGCCGTAGAAGGCGGCCTCGCCCTTCTCGACGACGGTCTTCAGGCCCTTCTTTTCGGCGGCGTCGATAATCGCCTTCTCGGCCTTCTCCCAGTTCTCGTCGGAACCGATGTATTTCTCCGTGTTGGCGGGATCGCGCAGGGAGACCTGGGCCATGTAGTCCGTCATCTTCAGTGTCTTGAAGACGTACAGGATCAGGTCGATGACCTTCTCGAACTCCTCCTGGAGCTGGTCCGGGCGGCAGAAGAGGTGGGCGTCGTCCTGGGTGAAGCCGCGGACGCGGGTCAGGCCGTGGAGCTCGCCGCTCTGCTCGTAGCGGTAGACCGTGCCGAATTCCGCGAAGCGGAGGGGCAGGTCACGGTAGGAGCGGGGGGCGCTGCGGAAGATCTCGCAGTGGTGGGGGCAGTTCATCGGCTTGAGCATGTACTCCTCGCCTTCCTGCGGGGTATGGATCGGCTGGAACGAGTCCTTGCCGTATTTGGCGTAGTGGCCGGAGGTCACGTAGAGCTCCTTGCTTCCGATGTGGGGCGTCACGACGGGGAGGTAGCCCAGCTCGGACTGCTTCTTGCGGAGGAAGCCTTCGAGGATGTTGCGCATCACGGCGCCGCGGGGCAGCCAGAGCGGCAGGCCGAGGCCGACGCGCTGGGAGAAGGTGAAGAGCTCCATTTCCTTGCCGAGCTTGCGGTGGTCGCGCTTCTTCGCCTCTTCCATCATCGTGAGGTACTCGTCGAGCATCGACTTCTTCGGGAAGGTCACGCCGTAGATGCGGGTCAGCTGGTTGCGGCTCTGGTCGCCTTTCCAGTAGGCGCCGGCGATCGCGGTCAGCTTGACGGCCTTGATGTCGTCTACGTGCTTGACGTGCGGGCCGCGGCAGAGGTCCGTAAAGTTGCCGTTCTTATAGAAGGTAATCTTGCCGTCCTCGAGGTCCTGGATCAGTTCACACTTGTACTGGTCGCCCTTCTCGGTAAAATACTTGAGTGCATCCGCCTTGGACACCTCCGTGCGCTCGAAAGTCTCCTTGCCGCGCGCGAGCGCGATCATTTTCTCCTCCACGGCCTTCAGGTCGGCGTCGGAAATCTGCCGGTCCCCAAGGTCCACATCATAATAGAATCCCGTCTCCACGGCCGGGCCTACGCCGAACTTGATGCCCGGGTACAGCGCCTCGAGGGCTTCCGCCATGAGGTGGGCCGAAGAATGCCAGAAAATCCGTTTCGCCTCGTCGTCTTCCCACGGGCGGATGGTTCCATCGGTAAATGCAATCGTTAACATACTGATATCTTAATATTTTCCAATCTGACAAAGATACAGTTTTTTTTATATCTTTGTATCATTATGGCAAGCAGTATTTCCAACAAAACCATCTGGAGCGACGCCGCCCTCTATGGCCTCGTCCTCGGCATCGTAACCATTGGATTCTCCTTACTCCACACGCTGGCCGCAAAGGTCAGCGGAATCGCCAGCGGTTTCCTCGGCACCGGCCTGTGGATCCTGAAGTTCGCCGGCTGCATCCTCCTCTTCCGCTACTTCCTCCAGCGCTTCGCAAAGAACCGCCCGGAGGCGGAATACGAAGACACGAAGACCCTCGGCCTCGCCGTGGCGCTGACGTCCGCGCTGATCGTCGCGGCCTACGGCCTCGCCGACGCCCTCTATATCCACCCCGAAGCGATGCAGGAAGCGATGGACGCCGCCATGGCCTCCTACAGTTCGATGCTGACCTCCGACCAGATGGACATGATGGGCAACATGACGGGCAGCATGCCGGTCATCTCCTTCTTCACGATGCTCCTCTACTGCTTCCTCTTCGGCCTGATCCTGACCTTCATCTTCGCCCCGAAGATCACCCCGAAAAAGAGCATCTTCGACGAACCGGACGCGCAGCAGTAGCATGGACCTCTCCGTCATCATTCCCGCCTACAACGAAAAGGAATCCCTCCCGGAGCTCCTCTCCCGCATCCGCCAGGTTGCGGAGGAGCAGCGCTATACCTACGAAGCCATCCTCATCGACGACGGCAGCACCGACGGCAGCTGGGAAGCCATCGCGGCCCTCGCCGCGGCGGACCCCGCGGTCCGCGCCGTCCGCTTCCGCCGCAACTACGGCAAGTCTGCGGCCCTCTACTGCGGCTTCGAGCGCGCGCAGGGCGACGTCGTCTTCACGATGGACGCCGACCTCCAGGACTCCCCCGAGGAAATCCCCGAGATGTACCGGATGGTCAAGGAGGACGGCTGGGACCTCGTCTCCGGCTGGAAGCAGCACCGCCAGGACAACAAGCTGACCAAGAACCTTCCCTCGAAGCTCTACAACGCGACCGCCCGCTGCATCACCGGCATCAAGCTCCACGACATGAACTGCGGCCTCAAGGCCTACCGGCGCGACGTCGTCAAGAGCATCGAGGTTTACGGCGACATGCACCGCTACATCCCCTACCTCGCGAAGAACGCCGGCTTCGACCGCATCACGGAAAAGAAGGTGGTCCACGCCAAGCGCAAGTACGGCAAGAGCAAATTCGGCATGGAGCGCTTCCTGAACGGCTTCCTCGACCTGCTCTCCCTGTGGTTCCTCAGCACCTTCGGCAAGAACCCGATGCACTTCTTCGGCTACAGCGGCATCGCCATGTTCTTCGCCGGCTTCGTGATGACCGTCTGGATCATCGCCGCCAAGCTCATCCACCAGGCTCAGGGCGTCCGCTACCGCGCCGTCACGGACCAGCCCCTCTTCTACCTGGCCCTCGTCGCCATCATCCTCGGCGTCATGCTCTTCCTCGCCGGCTTCCTCGGCGAAATGATCTCCCGCTCCAACGCCGACCGCAACCGCTACAACATCAGCGAGGAACTCTAACCCGTCATTCCGGGCGAGCCCTCCCTGTCATTCCGGGCGAACCGGAGGACGCGATGGCGCCGGCAGGCGCCGCGGCGGAGCGTCAGCGAAAAAGACGATTGCCTGACGAGCGGAGCGGGAGGTATTGTTTTTCGGAAACCTGTGGCCGCCCACGGCCGCATGAGTGGGAGGGGCCCGCAAGCACAGCGCAGCGGGAGGGACGAGCTGTCGAAGACAGCGAAGGGTTTCCGCAAAACAATACCTCCCGGAAGCGACGAACAAAAAAATAGCCAGACTGATTATTTATCAATCTGGCTATTAAAGTAAAAACGGCAGCTTCCTACTCTTCCACCTGGTGGGGCAGTACCATCGGCGTTGGTGAGCTTAACTTCTCTGTTCGGAATGGGAAGAGGTGGTTCCTCACCGCTTTAGCCACCGCAGTATATTTCTGAGAGAGATATCCTTCGGCAATACATAGCCGAAAATTACGCTATCCGGAAAGATCTCGGGCCATTAGTACAGGTCGACTGAATACATTGCTGCACTTACATCTCCTGCCTATCAACGTGGTAGTCTCCCACGACCCTCAAGGGAAGTCTCATCTCGGAGCCGGCTTCGCGCTTAGATGCTTTCAGCGCTTATCCTAACCGAACGTGGATACCCGGCGGTGCAGCTGGCGCCACAACCGGTCTACCAGAGGTTCGTCCAACCCGGTCCTCTCGTACTAAGGTCAGTCCTCCTCAAACTTCCTACGCCCACAACAGATAGAGACCGAACTGTCTCACGACGTTCTGAACCCAGCTCGCGTGCCACTTTAATCGGCGAACAGCCGAACCCTTGGAACCTGCTCCAGCCCCAGGATGTGACGAGCCGACAT
>Ga0208297_1000210_pt1 | contig 151835 bp, 141 predicted proteins | sample LMS_cellobiose_e_FD_187367 | JGI IMG/M metagenome (GOLD analysis project Ga0208297, IMG submission 187367) | Rumen-fistulated moose microbial communities from Alaska, USA - LMS_cellobiose_enrichment (SPAdes) (version 2) | ecosystem: Host-associated > Mammals > Digestive system > Stomach >... | reverse complement strand
TGTTGTTGGCCCCATCCAGTCGGGGCTCTGCCCCTCCTTCCTGGGGCCAACAACCTGTCAACGACAACAAAGATACAAACTCTCAATCTTTTTCTACCCCTCCGTGTCTACTTTTACGAGAGCAGTAACAACTCTGCGCAAGATTAATTAAGGTTATGCGAGTATGGAGCAGGTTCTACCTTTTTCTTACTCCTGTCTTTAATCGAATTAATCTGTATGTTTTCTTAACTTTATTTTCTAAATTTGTGGCGGAAATTTGTAGTGGAATATCTCAAATCACACATCATGAAAGTCATCAGCCTCGGTGAGCAGAATGTCAGACCGTTCAACTATCCAGCGCAATAGAAAAAGAATATACGAGAGCAGCATGAAAAACAAAGAGTACGAATCTCCGGACGTGGAGATGATCGAAATCAAAATGGAGGCCGGGATCATGAGCCCCGAGTACACCCCCCAGTTCATCGAACCTTTTAACGACGAGGAGGTGTGGTAGTATGAAGAAGTTTTATCTGATTCTCTGCGCAGTCCTCGCCATGGCGTCCTGCGCCCAAGTCGAAATTGAGGACAACGCCCCGAAATCCTCGGAGGTCCGGGAACTCTCTGAGACAACGCTCCCTGGCATCGTCTTCGACTTCAAGGTGAACATGACCAAAGCCGTGAAGAATGGCTGGGAGGAAGGCGACAAAGTGTTTGTGTTCTTCGAAGGTTTGAACCTCGGCTATCTTACCATGACTTATGGTGCAAGCGGCTGGGGAGAACCTGTCTTCTATGGACAGGCCGATGTTAATAGCCTGACGGAAAGCGGCGAAAAGCTCACAGCTGTCTACCTGCCATTCGGCAATGAGGCCACGCCCAGCTATACCTCGGCATGGAAGTTCAATAAAACTTCCTACAGCTACTACATGTGTGCCGAGCAAGTTCCTTACACTGTCACCAAGGCTGAAGGCATTACGACATTGTCGGCCACGCTTGATATGAAGAACCCCGAAGGCTATGTACAGTTCTTTGTCGAAGATGAAGGTGCCGTGAATGAGGGCTACTCATTGGGAATCGACGCCGTGATTCCCACCGGTATTGCATCCATTGCTTCCGACGGGACCATCACTGAAACGAGCGACAAGAGTTATACCGATGATCTTCCTGGCTATGCCTATAGCAACGGCTCCGAAAAAGGTTATGTTTTCAGCGGCAAACTCAATCCTGATTACAATTACAAAACCGGCGGGAAGACCCCTTATTATTTCGCAAAAATCAACAATTCTGACCACAGCCGCTGCGATTTGTATGTAACCCGTTCAACAGCCCTTGCAAGCCATGATGCCGTGAAACTGCCTGCGCACGACAGTGACCGCTGGCTTCCGGTGGGCCCGGACAAAACCGTTTTCATAGCTGGCCCGGATGAGAATTATTATACTTGCAATTACGGGCAGGACGTCCCGGAAGAATTAGGGGATGTCTATACGTTTGAGGAGGCTAATGCTCTGAATCTTGGAGAAGGAAAACTGCTGAATCAGTTTACTTGCGGTAATGTGGGTAACGTCGCTAATGCTGCCTGGGTGTCCATTCATGGCATAAAGGGCTATGTAGTCAGTTCCTCCTATGGATTCGTCTTCTTCCCTACAGGTGCTTCCTACTGGTCCTCGGATAAAATAGATAGCGAAAACGGGTATACCATGGAGTTTTATGAATATGGCGTTCACCAAGGGTCTGCCCCGCTCACTCAGAAATGCGCCGTGCGTGCCATCACTAAAGTGACGAAGCGAGTTATCAACCTCGCTACTGTCACATATTATGACCTTACAGCGTTAGATGGTGATACCCTTAGAGGCACCCTCGCTGGTGAAGAATATAGTGTTAGCATTCTGGACGGTGCAACGATAACAATCAAGGATATCGACATCAATGGAAGCGGTGCATACAAAAGCGCAGAGAATGCAGGTATCACCTGCCTTGGCGACGCCACCATCATCCTGGAAGGAAGCAATACAGTGAAAGGTTTCCTTGATACTTATCCCGGTATTTATGTGCCGGAAGGCCATACGCTGACGATCACAGGCAACGGTTCACTTGATGTAAGTTGCAACCTTGGAATTAAGGGCCGCGGCGCAGGTATCGGCGCAGGTATGGATATACCCTGTGGCAATATTATCATCACCGGAGGGACCATCAACGCCATTGGGAGTAAAATGGGCGCTGCAATTGGAGGTGCTGATGAAGCAAAGTGCGGCAATATTACCATCACCGGGGGGACCATTGTAGCCGAAGGTGGATGCGGTATCGGCACCGGCGAAGATTCGAGTTGTGGTGATATCCAGATCAGTGGTGGAAACATTACGGCAAGAAGTATTGACTATGGCGCGGGAATTGGCTGCGCATACTCATACAGTCTTTGGGTCCACTGCGGGAATATTACCATCAGTGGTGGCACTGTGGATGCAACAGGCCACGAATATGGTGCTGGCATCGGCACGGCAAACAATGGAAGGTGCGAAAGCATCACGATCGCATCGACCGTGACCAGCGTTAAAGCAACCAAGGGCGAAGATTCTCCTAATAGTATTGGCATAGGCGCCGTTGGTGACAGAGGCGGCGCTCCCAGCTGCGGCACAATCACCATCGGCGGCACCGAGTATTGGAAAAACTCCGCATACGTGAACGGAGGCGACACCAACCTCACGCAGAGCCCGCTGATATATCCTCAACAATAACGGTCGTCACCGCAGGTCGGTGACGCCCCAATCGCTGCCGAGGGATGAGCGGTTGAGCGTAAAATCGGCCAGGGGCCACTCGGACAGGAAACTGTTTTTTTGAGACGGAAGCGGGAAACCCTTCCGTCTTCTTGTATCAGTGAGGTCCGATCCGGAGGCGTTCACTTTCAGCGCCTTCCCAAATTCTTTGTAGGACACCACGATGGCGGCCGGATTGGAAACGAGGTCTTCGCCGTCCGTGTAATTATTAAACGAGAGACTATTCGCTAAAAATCAGAAAGATGGGAGCCTATAAATAGACTAAACCCGCGTGTTAGATTGCTCAGGGACACACGAGGATTACATTGCAAAGATACGATCTTATTATGAAATGTCAAATCAGACGGCGACTCTGAATGCACGAACGGACTGGCAGTTCAGAAAACTACAAGTAATGATTAGAGATGGAAGTCGTGGGATGACGCAAAGACGTATGCCGCTAATCTTACAGTTGTTCCCGGTGGCACATGGCGTCTGCCGTCAAACGAAGATTGGCAGAACATGTTCGTGGGCTGTGCGGTGTCAGGCGACGCAACTTCATTTGAGCTGACAAACACAACTTATCCTATTGCTGGTTTCAAGGCCAAGATTCCGGATGGCGTTGCTGACTGGATGAACAGCAAGTACTTTTGGTCGAGTACGGAGAGTGGTGAGAAAGCCTATGTGTGGTTCCCTTACATGGCTGCCAGCCCTGCCAACGTAAAATTCATCGCTGTAGAAAAGTCCGTAATTGACACTATTATGTGCTGCCTCGCTTTTTAAAATGCTCAGGCACTTTCTCTATAACCATAGCGGCCATCCTGAATGGGTGGCCGCTTTGCGTTTCTTGGCGGGGTAGAATTTACCTCATCGGATTCTTTTTCGCTTTCGGCTCAGGATGGACCGGGATGGTGGCTTTGATGAGTACGGAGAAGGGAGTTTGAACTGACTCGCCAGTCTATCGGAAGTCCTTGAACAGTGCTGTCAACTGCTTGGTCAGGGAAGCAGGGTCAATAGGATTATTCTTGTATCTGCGCGGCTGTGCGCCATACCATACCACGTTGCCCGTCTGACTGTCAAAGACCAGCGCAAAAACACCGTTGAGGTAAGCTTCGGTGTCCGATCCGAGACTGATTTCGTTGGTCAGAATGGCGCCCAACACCCGCGCACCGTTTTCTATCGACTTCTCGAGACTATACTCGTCGGGATTTTTCAGGTAGCCCAAATCGGAGATGACCAAGCCATAGCGGCAGCCGCTTTCACGGACGGCGTCACGGATGATAGCGGGCACTTCCAATTCCCCGGCGGCAGAAGCGCCGATGTCTCCCAGGTGACGCAGCCACGCGTCGGTCTGCGCAGACTGCTGATTATGATAGGCCATCGGAACAGTCGTCTCAATCGGCAGGCCCATCGACGCAGTGATCTCGGCAACAAGTTGCTGGTTGATTGAGGACGCGCCGTCAAGATATTGGGTGGACCAGTCACCGACAGCGTCTGTAATGTAAGCGAAGGGTTCAACGAGGGCTATCGGACGAATGTCCGCAGCTTTCTGCGAGAAAAAGCGGGAACTTGCGCAGGATGAACATACCAGCGCGACAGAAGCGAGGAGTAAAACGATCTTCTTCCTCATAACACAAACAATTATTTTTCCAAACCAGGGGTTAATCTCATTGAGGCGATGTAGGCCGTATCTATCAGGCAGTGCTCGAAGCGGATGTTCTCCAGAAGGGCGTTCAGGGCCGATAAGGCCCCTTCGCGGTCCGGATTCAGCACGCGCTGGGCAGCATAGGAACTTCTGTCAGCCTGGGTGAAAGCGACCACCTTGTCCCAGCCTTCCGGAGCGGAGAAGCCTACCATCGACGAGCGGCCTGTCTTTTTGTAGGGCCAGAAGGTGTAACCGATATTGTTGTCTTCCAGCGTTTTGACAAATTCGGACTGCCACTCCATCGTGTTGTGGCCGAATTCTCCCATATACATCGGAAGGCCGGTCTTGTCGCGGAAATCGATGAAAGAATGGATGGCATCGGCCGTAGGAGCACCGCCATAGCGGTGGCAGGTGTACATGATTTTATCGTCGAAGGTCCAGTCGCTGAAAGGGGTGAAGTTGCCGTTCCACTGCGCTCCGCCCAAGAGGATGATGTGGTTTTTGTCAACGGTGCGGATGGCCGCGACGGCCCGTTTGTACAGCGGCTCCAGCGCAGCATTCAGGCTGGGGTCGTCCTCGAAATAGGGTGCGATGGGTTCGTTGCAGAGCTCGTAGCCCAGGATGACTGGCTCGTTCCGATAATGGGCAGCGATATCGGCCCAGATGGCACAGAACTGCTGCTGGGAAGCCTCGCTCTTGAGGAGCCAGGGATAACCGTAGCTGTCATCGATGTTGTCGCCGGTCTGGCCGCCCGGAGCGTCGTGCATGTCCAGGATGAGGTAAAGCCCGCTGGCGCGGCACCATTCCACCACCCGGTCGATGCGCTCGAAACCGTCCTGCCGGGCTGTAAGGCCCATATAATCTTCGTCGGTAAAGAGTTTGTAGTGAAACGGCAGGCGGATGGTATTCACCCCGACAGAGGCGAGGAAGGCGATATCGGCCTCAGTTATGTAATTGTCCTTGAAGCCTTTCCAGAACTCGGCAGCAGCGTCCGGGCCCACCAGCTGGCAGAAGGCCTCGTTAATCATCCGCGGGGAATTGACGTTGGTGAAACCGAACATATACCCTTCCGGATTCAGCCAGTTACCGAGGTTGGTGCCCCTGATAAAGAGCCGCGTCCCGTCCGGCTGGACGAGATTCGTGCCTTCAATGTGCACAAAGGCCGCAGATTCGACAGTTTGACAGGCAGCCAGCGGCAGCAGGGCAAGGAGGAGAGACAGGAAATGCTTCATTATTCTCATAAGCAACGAATTTTCACAAAGATAAAGAGGAATTTTCAATTTTTCCGAAGAATTTCCCATAATTAAATCTTAGAGATTTATCCATTATTAGGAAGATATCTCAAATTTTGGTAAGGAAAGCCGGGCACTCGTGGGCAAATCCTTAAGAAGTATAATCCTTGGAGCAAGAAGATGACAAATCTGGACAAGCTGCTGGGCCAGATTATGCATGTCGACCTTACAAATACTCCGATGGATATCTACGAAGAAAAAGGGTAGCAAATCGTATTGTCAAGGAGCTGCATCCTCCAGTTCATCCTGAAGGATGCTAAACACGTATACCGGACTCTGATAATACAGCCCGGTATCTTCATCCTCGACCAAGGCATAGGTCTTGGAGCGAAGGAAAGTGTCCATTGCCTTGCGGACATCCCATCCGTACTCCTCCATGAGCAATTTGGTTACCTCCTTGCCGAGGAATTCTATAAGCAGCTGACCGTTTTTACTCATGGCAGACAGATAGTTTGGAGACAGCGTCCTCCGTTGCGAAAAAGTACTGATAAGTTTCGTGTCGATACTTGAGCCTACTGAGCAGTTCCTCCTTGCTGATAAACTCATCCGTATACAAGGCTATAGAGACCGCAACAGCATCATTGGCGATGGGGCCGTAGACCAGATCGAAGTCATGCAACTGCTGAAGGCTGCGGTTCGCTCGGTTCTAGAGAATGAAATCCAGCCATGCTTCACTATAGCCATCGAATCGAAGCACTTTAAGGTCTTCGCTTGCAAGGATATCGTCAGGGCATTCGAAGATGGAAACAATAGGACTTCCCCCTTTCCTGCGGACAACATTGTCTGCCATTTTACTTGCCTGTTCGCTGTCACCACTGAGATAAAAGCCCCTACCGAAATCTTTGGCGGGTCTACTTTTAGAGAGGTCTATCTTCTCAATAGCGATATTGGATCCATGATACAGTTTCATGCGAGCGCTCCTCCATTCTTTTGGCATACAGTCATCATGTCTTCCACTGAATCCTCAATGGACTGTGTATGCTCTACCTCATAGTGCTGGTCGATGAAGTCCAACCCCTTGAATTCCTCAAGGAATCTATACGCCTGTGCATTGCTCAAGGAATACCTACGGGCAAATTCCCCGATGCAGCAGAAAAAGTACAGCAGTCTGTTATTTAATTCTTCAGCACTCATAAGCGCAAAGTTAATTTATTATCAGTTTACTGCAAAATTCAGGCGAGAGAATATTATATCATCAGCCGGATTCGGCCTTCTGATTTGCAGAAGGTCTCCGGGTGCGACATTATTACTGCGTATACCATCTTCCCATCCACCGGGGCCTTGTCCCAGCGGTGGAACAGACCTCGCTCGTTAATCTCGCGGGCAATCTGCTCGGTTTTCATTCCATGCCCGGAGCTGGCGAGGACGTAGACGATGGCTTCTTCGATTTTCATAAACTCTGGATGGCTAAATTATATCGCTCATCAATTCGTAAAGGTACGGATTTTATCGGGCATTCACAATTTAAACAATTAGCGGTACAGTCCCAATTCGTTAAAAAAATGATAAATCTTCAAAAATAACTACAGCTTGTACCATAGTATGGCGCAATCCCAGACTATTTTTGTATCAGAAAAGAAAAAAGGCAATAACCAACCAAATCATAACGTTATGAAAGAGTTTCCTTCTTGCCGTTTTCTTACAACGGCATTCTCACAGTCCGAAGAGGACTCCGCTCCGGCAGACCTACGCGAGCAATACAACGAGTTTCTAACCGAGGCGCAGCAGTTCCTCACAACGGAAGACTTCTTCACCGTTTACTCTTCGCTGGGCCTTCACCAAAATGGATCTGGCCGAGCTCCTTCTCGCCCTTTGCCATTCCAGAGCGCTGCTTACCCCCAACGGCCTCATCCCCACATACACCGACATCGTTGCCATCTTTGGCCGCTTCTTCAACACGAACATCGGAGAAGCGGCCAACTTGTCCCGGAGAGTGAGGGAGCGCGATGAGAAATCCAAATTCCTCTCGGAACTGGTGAAAACCCTGAACGGAAAAAGTATGCTTCCGGAATGTATGTGAAGTATTTGAAGTCGGCGAAATATCTGCGGCAAAGCATCCCGGGCCTAAAGGCCCTCTGTGCTTTTCCGCTGGCCCACCGGTTGTGAGCAAGTTCCCACCGGCGAGCCATCAAAAAAGCACCGCAGCTAACGCTGCGATGCCGTTCTCATTTGCGGAGGCGGAGGGATTCGAACCCCCGGTGCATTGCTGCACAACAGTTTTCAAGACTGCCGCCATCGACCACTCGGCCACACCTCCTGAGCAATTGTGGATTGCAAAGGTAGGAAAAATGTGGGAAAGTGCAAAAAATTATTACCACTTATTGTAGTGGATGTTCTCGGGTTTCCACTTGTCTTTGGGCTGGTTGTCGCCGTCGGGGTGTCCGATGGGGACGATGCAGTAGGGGGTGACACCGTCAGGGATGCCAAGGGCAGAGATGGTCTGGGACATCCTTTCGGGGTAGGGGTAGCAGGCGGTCCAGACGGCACCGAGGCCCAAGGCTTCGGCGGCAAGGAGGAGATTCTCGGTGGCGGCGGCGCAGTCGGCAGTCCAGTTTGGATTGTCCATGCTGACTTCCTCTCCTGTTTCACGGTCCTTCCTTGAGAAGGTGGTTTCACCGCAAACTACTACAACGAGCGGTGCATTCTGAATCATTTTGCCGCGGGGACCGGCGAGGGCTTCCTTGACCTCGGGGTCCGTGACGACGACAAAGCGCCAGGGCTGGACATTCATGCCTGTGGGGGCCGACATCGCGGCCTTGAGGAGGAGTTCGGTTTGCTCGGCAGAAACGGGCTCCTGGGTGTATGAGCGCACGCTTTTGCGACTGAAAATGGTGTCCAGGGCACCTTTCTGGCTTTCCTGGGCAGGGGCGCAGGCGGCGAGAATTGAAACGGCCGCTGCAAGAATTGCAAGTTTTTTCATCCTATCAGTTTTATTAAGGTTTTTCTGTCTGTACATCCGGAAATGGTGCCGATGTGCCCGAGGAGCCTTTCCAGGGATTCTTCCGGTGTGCATTCGGTAGCGAGGGGATCGGCCCCGGACCTGAACGGCCAGGGGAAGTCCGGTTCGGCGCTGAAGAGGGCTTCAGGGGTGGTGAAGGAACTAACCTGCCAGCCGTTGTAGTGGAGGTCTTCCCCGCGGTAGACGCGCCGGATGTCTCCCGTGACTACGCGGCACTGCATCTGAAGGCGGGTGATTGCGGTATCGGCAGCGGCCTTCTTTACGCCCAGGAGGCCACGGACCTCTTTTATGGAGATGGACCCGTTTGTGCCGATGAAATCCAGGATTTTCTGTCCGGCGGCATCGGGGGAGAGGCGGGAGAGCCTCCATGCGCGGAGTTCCTTGTACCATTCAACCGTTGCAAAAGCGGCTTTTCCGCCCAGGAATTTGCCGTAGACGATGTCCCCGCTCTGGAGGCAGTCGATTTTCCAGTCCCAGGGACCCAGGACGCCGGCTTCACCGTCGAACCAGTATTCCGGGGCAGTCAGCTCTTCAATAGAGTAGCCCCGTACGGCGTTTTCGAAAAAGGGTATGATCCCTGCCTCCAGAATAGCCCGGTGCATGGTTTCGGCGCTTGTTATCCTTGGGGCCGATATGTTTCCTGCGTGCGTAGAAATTGACATGCTTACTTTACACTTACTGTTGGTATATCTTCCCACCTTGTGGTATAGTGCGGAGACTGATGCTCCCTTGAAGACCAGATGACTCCGTCTCCCTGCACTCCGAAACGGAGCGTTCCGTCCCCGAACACAGAATTCACGGCATCCATTGCCGATGAAAGCTTGCGTGAGCGTTCTTCTTCAACAGTATCGGCAAACACGGAACTGCTCATGTGGGATTTGGAAATCAGTTTTGTTATCACCACGCCAGCCTTCTTGTAGCCATATCCCTCCTGAAACATCTTGCGCGTGGCGCTTACTGCGGCGAGGACAAAAGCCATGTGGTCATCGGTGCCGTCGGGGAAGGTGGAGAGCACCGAAGCGTGTGCCTGTGGGGCATTCTCCTTGAATCGGTTGGTGAAGGCGAAAACAGCCATCTCAAGGCATAGGGAATGCTGCTGCCGGAGCTTGTGTACTGCCGTTTCCGCGAAGTTTGCAATCTGCTCGCACAGGGCATCGGCAGAGGTGATTTCCTTGATGAAACTCCTTGAGACGCAGATGCTCTGGCGGTCTTCAAGGATGTCGTCAAAACTGATGCAGGGCTCTCCGCGGAGTTCCTTCCATGTCCGGAATCCAGGAAGGGCGAACAGCTTTCTCACGGCTGTTTCCGGTAGCCGGGTATAGTCCCAGGCGGTCCTGACGCCCATTGTCGCAAGTTTTGGTACAGACCTCCTGCCGATGCCCCACACATCGGCCACGGGGAAGCGCCGGAGCACTTTCTCGATGTCCTGCGGCCTCCACATGTAGCAGCCGCCTTTCAGCTTTGGGTACTGCTTGCATAACTTGGACGCAATCTTTGCCAGAGTCTTTGTGGGTGCAATCCCGACGGAGACCGGAATGCCCGTGGATTTATAGCAGTCGGCCGATATCTTCTTGGCATAGGCGTCGAAATCAGTGTCTATGCCGCTGAGGTCCAGAAACGCCTCGTCTATTGAATACTGTTCAACGGAAGGGGAGTAGCGTCTGAGCACTTCCTGCACGCGCCGGGACATATCTCCGTAAAGGGCAAAATTCCCCGAAAACACAGCTACGCCGTTCTTTTCGACAATATCCTTAATTTGGAAAAACGGAGCGCCCATCTTTATGCCAAGGGCCTTGGCTTCATTGGACCTTGCGACTGCGCAGCCGTCATTGTTGGAGAGTACAATGACAGGCTTTCCGTTGAGTTCGGGACGGAAAACTCTCTCGCACGAGGCGAAGAAGTTATTGCAGTCTGCAAGGGCGTACATCTCAGGCTCTCTTGATTACCCAGGTTACTATTCCCCAGATGAGGAAACTGTTTTCCGGCCCCACCGGAATGGGTTTGTACTTGGTGTTATGCTCATTGCAGGGGACCAGAAGGGCCCCGCTGCCGGTGAACTCCACTTTCTTGACGGTGTATTCCCCGTCTATGAAGCATACGGCCTTGCATCCGTTCCAAGGCTCCACGGAACGGTCCACGATGAGGATGTCCCCCTCGTCCATGTCCGCATCAACCATGGAAACGCCGTCCACCCTGAAGAAAAAGGTGGATGCCGAATGCCGCACAAGCAGTTTCACAAGATCCAGTTTTTCGTGGACATTCTCTGCAGGTGAGGGGAATCCGGCTTTAATCTGGCCCAGCATCTCCCCTTCGAAATCTCTGTCTATCGGGTGAGGTTCAAATTTATCCATTGAATCAAAGATAAGCTTTTTTGACGGAAAATTTTTGTTTTTCACGGAAAAGATGCTACATTTGCAGTCCCGTTAAGCATAGGGGCGTAGCTCAGCTGGTTTAGAGCGCTTCAGTCACATTGAAGAGGTCATCGGTTCGAATCCGATCGTCCCTACAAAAAGAGCAGACATCGCAAGGTGCCTGCTCTTTTTGTAGGCCGATAGCCGCTTCCATCCTTAAAATCAGCCATTTTTAAGGACGACACCCCTTCCAGAGGCACTCCCGTCCTTGATTTCGGCCGTTTTTAAGGACGAGCCATGCAATACTTCTTATAGCTGGCTGTCGCTGAGGGAGAAGGTGTCGCCCTGGCGGATGTCTCCGGTTGTCATGCCCTTCTTGAGCCAGCGCATGCGCTGAGCTGCCGTACCGTGCGTGAAGGACTCTTCCACGGCATATCCCTGGGCCTTTTTCTGGAGGTAATCGTCGCCGATTACGGATGCGCAGCGGATGGCTTCTTCGAGGTCTCCTTCTTCGATTGAAGAGAACATGCTGTTCTCATAATGGGCCCATACGCCGGCGTAGAAATCGGCCTGGAGTTCTATGCGGACGCTCATGCGGTTTGAGTCCTTGGAGGACATCCTGGCCATCTGCGAATGGGCCTGGGAGAGCGTTCCCAGGAGGTTCTGGACGTGGTGGCCAACTTCATGGGCAATGACGTATGCGTAGGCGAAGTCGCCGTCGGCCCCAAGCTGGGATTTCATGGAGGAGAAGAAGGAGAGGTCTATGTAGAGCTTTTTGTCGGCAGAGCAGTAGAAAGGGCCCATCGCGGCCTGGCCGGTTCCGCAGCTTGTAGAGGTGGTGCCGGTGTAAAGGACCAGGGTAGGACTTTCATACGTGCCGATGCCCGTCTGCTTGAAATAAGCGCTCCAGACATCCTCCGTCGAGGCCAGAATCTGGCGGGAGAACTTTGCAAGGGCCTCGTTCTCTTCCGTGGGCTCGTATGAGGCCGTCTGTGTGGACATTCCGCCGGCGCTCTGGACGTTGCGGAAAACATCGGTAATGTTGCCACCCATAAGGAGGGTGATGATGGCTACAACAGCAACTCCGCCTATTCCAAGGCCTGCTGCACTTCCGCCCTTGCCGCGGCGGTCTTCTACATTTCGGCTTTCACGCCGTCCGTCCATTCTCATTGTTTTACTGCGTTATCAATTTGGTTTCTGTAAACTATATGCTTCTGGTACAGGAATTCCGTCAGGAGATTGAGCCCCATGTTCAGGCCTGTCACCAAGTATTCGTTCCAGTGCAGGGTTTCTGCCAGGTAATTGCCGCCGATAGTGGTTACGGGCGTAAATACCAGATAGTAGAGGAACACCAGGAACATTGCCTTCGGCACATTTGCTACGCTCTTGAAAGTGAATTTCCGGTTCAGCGTGAAATTCCAGAGGACGCTGAGCGTCAGCGCTATGAGGTATGACGGCCAGTAGGGCCAGTCCAGCAATTCGTTGAGAAGGGCAAAACTGCATATTTCTATAAGGCCGGCGCTTGCCGAAAAGAATGTGAATTTGAGGAATCTCCAGTATTCGTTCATTGGTTGCTACTGGTTAGGGAGCCGCTCATGACATCGGCCATTAGGAGCATGTTTGAGGCTATATTTAGTACACGCGAATCACGGCTATGGTCTGCAAGGGAGTACCAGGTATCCGTGGTGTTTTCTATGTCGTCGCAGAATTCGATGAGGGGGAAGCGCTCGGAAAGTTTGTTCCTGAATACGGAAGTGTAGTGTTCGCAGAGGTTCTTGACTTCATCGGCAAGGGCGGCGGTGGCTTCATCGGCACGGACCTTTGCATATTCTGCGGTGAATTCCTTGTACAGGCCGGACTGGTTTATGGAGACGGTGTCTTCGCCTTCATTGAGGAGCCAGCAGTGGTTTACGTCGTCAGGTGATTTTTGGAAGGCAAGGTCGTTGAGCTTGGTGAAGGTGACGCCGGCAAAGGCGAGATAATTGCCTCTGATAGAGTATTTTATCTTGGTGAAGTCCAGGCCGATGGATGCCTTTGCGTAATATTTGCCGATGTACAGGACCTTCCTGTCTCCGGGGTGGGTGAGGCTGTCCATCCATTTGGAGAGGCGGCTCTTGTCGGCAAGCTTGTATGCGGGGTCTTCCAGGAACTTCTCCAAGGGCTCTTCCTTGACGATATATCCGCTCTTGTCGTAGGTCATGGTTTCCAGCTTGAAGGTGAAGTTCACGGAAGAGGGGACACCGGCGCTCTGGGAGTATGTATCAAGGCGGCTTGCAAGCTCGCGGTTCTCACTTTCAAGGGTGGCTATCTTCCCGCGGAGTTCTTCCTCTTCGCGGGCTTTTGCGATGGCCTTCTCATCTATTTCCTTGTCCTGCAGTGCCGTGAGAGGCTTGACGGCAAGGAGCATGATGAGCACCGTGATGACATTGGAAATTACAATCCACAGAGGAGCGGCACTTTTGGGAAGGAAGACGAAAAGCCCCACATTGAGAATGATGAGGATGAGGCAGCCTGCTGTGGCAAGGTATGCTTTTGTGGATGGTTTGATAAGTCCCATACTGCAAATTTAGCAAAAAATAGCTTATATTTGTACTTATATGAAAAAACTGCTCAAGTGGTGGACCTCTTCCAGCCTGGTGTTGAGAATACTGGGAGGAGTGGCTATAGGTGCCGTTCTGGGACTTGTTGTTCCTGGCTGGTCAGGAATAGGAATACTTGGAACTGTCTTTGTGAGTGCGCTCAAGGCGCTGGCTCCGGTGCTGGTTGCAGTCTTGGTGATGTCTTCCATCTCCAAGGCCGGGAAGGGGCTTGGTGCCAGGTTCAGGACAGTGATCCTGCTATATCTTGGGGCAACCTTTTCAGCAGCGCTGGTTGCAGTATCGGCAAGTTTTTTATTCCCGGTTATGCTGGATTTGAAGGATGCCGCACAGGCGGCGGCTCCGGGGTCGCTGTCGGAGGTTTTCACCAGCCTTCTCACCAATATGGTCTACAATCCGCTGATGGCGGTGTCCACGGCCAATTACATCGGCATCCTGTTCTGGGCTATAATCATCGGCCTTGCGCTCAAGGCAAAGGCAGGCGAGACCACCATCCGCGTTGTGAGCGACCTTGCCGATGTTGTTTCCCTTGCCATTACCTGGGTAATACAGTTCGCTCCTTTCGGTATCCTCGGCCTGGTGTTCACCTCCGTGTCCGAGAGCGGTCTTGACATATTTACAACCTACGGGAAGTTGCTTCTGCTGCTTGTGGGCTGCATGCTGTTCACCTGGTCGGTGGTGAATCCGCTGATTCATTTCATCCTTCTTGGAACCAACCCTTATCCGCTTCTGTGGCAGTGTCTCAAGGAGAGCGGCATCAATGCCTTCTTTACCCGTTCATCGGCAGCGAACATCCCTGTGAACATGGCGCTTTGCAAAAAGCTCAGCCTTGACGAGGAATTCTATTCCGTGAGCATACCGCTGGGGGCAACAATAAATATGAGCGGTGCGGCAGTCACCATAACTGTGCTTTCACTGGCCGTTGCACATACCATGGGCATCGAAGTATCTTTTGGTGCAGCAGTTATTCTAAGCCTTGTGGCAACGCTTGGCGCCTGCGGGGCATCCGGAGTGGCCGGCGGCTCTCTCCTTCTTGTGCCCATGGCATGTTCGTTCTTCGGCATCTCTTCAGATATTGCCATGCAGGCCGTTGCAGTAGGTTTTATTATCGGTGTTGTGCAGGATTCGGTAGAGACGGCGCTCAATTCTTCGAGCGATGTGTTCTTTACCGCTACAGCAGAAATGAAAGACAGGAAATAGAAATGAACTGGATTATTCTCATCATAGCCGGACTCTGTGAGTGCGGCTTTACCTTCTGCCTTGGAAAGGCCAAGATGGCCGCCGGCTGGGAGGCGTTCTGGTGGTATGCCGGCTTCGTGGTAGTGTCGGCACTGAGCATGATACTTCTGGCCAAGGCCTCGAAGACCATTCCCATCGGCACGGCATATCCGGTGTGGACCGGCATCGGTGCGGTGGGAACGGTGCTCGTGGGCATTTTCGTCTTCAAGGAACCCGCCAGTTTCTGGAGGCTCTTCTTCATCTTCACCCTCATCGCCTCAGTCGTAGGGCTCAGGGTGGTAAGTTAGGTTATTCATTTTTCAACGATTCCACCGGGTTGGCGCGGGCGATGCGGAGGCAGTTCAGGACCACAACACCCAGCACGATGGCAAGCACGAGGATGGCGCCGCCGATGAAGTAGAGCGGACTCAGCGTCACCTTTTCGGCAAACTGCTCCAGCCATTTGCGGGCCACGAAAAAGGCGGCTATACAAGCAATGGCAGCCATCGCCAGTGAGAGTTTCAGAATGTCCCAGGCGAAGATGGAGAGGATGTTGCGGGTGGTGGCGCCGTTGATTTTGCGCACGGCCATCTCCTTACTTCGCCGCAGGCTTTCGTCCCGGATAAAGCCGATTAGGCCCAGTAGGGCAATCAAGAGGCTGAAGACGGCTCCGATGGCCATTGTGTTGCGCATCTTCCGGCTGTCGTCGTACGCCGCCCGCATCTGCTCTTCGTAGGAAATGATGTTGATTTCACGGCCTTCCAACGACTGTTCGAGGGCTTTTTTGACCTTGGTCAGAGATGACCGGTCGGGGCCGGTGAGACTCCCGGTCAAGCCGGGAGTGACGGACGCGTCATGGACGGGAGTGACGGACGCGTCATGGCCGACCTGATCGGCCATCTTAAACAGCACATGCGGCATAAAGGAGCTTATGCTTCCAATATCCCCATAGAAAAGGGCGCTGGGGCGCGGGTCTACGCCGGTCAGGTTGCCGATGATGTAGCTCTTGTACACGCCGGAAATGGTGAAGTAACTCCGCTCTGCCTCGCGTGAACGTTCGTGGCCGGTGATGAACACCTGCTTGCCGACGGCGCCGTCGCTCCAGTCCGTAAACTCGGCCATCTTTGAGACAAACTTCTCATCCACAACGATTTCGGAGGAATCACGCGGCGCACGGCCTTCCAGGAACTGAATACCCATCAGGTCGTAGAAACCGTCGGAACACTCATACTGGTCGGCAATGTTGAACAGTTCGCGGTTGTCATCCGGCAGATAGACGTTGTTGCCGTTGGAGCCCTGGAAAGGCAGGTTGTAGGCAGCGGCCACGCCGCTAACTTCCGGAAGGCTTTGGAGCGTCTGATGCGCCCGGGTAAGCGCCTGGCGGTCCCCATCGTACATATCGAAATAGTACAGGTTCTCGTAGCCGTAGCCCGTATCGGCATTTGAGACCTTTTGATACTGCCGGCCGATGATGAGCATCATCACCACCAGGAACACGTTGATAAGCACCTGCACGCCCAGCAGGCCGAGTTTCCAGTTGCGGGAGTTCTCCGTGTAGTTCTTCAGGGCGGCATAGACCGGGATGCGCTGATAGAGTTCGGCTGGGACCACAATCGAGATCACCAGCACGAAGAGAATCACTGCGACGATGGCCACGATACTCTGCAGCACCAGGAGCGTCCGGAAGGGCACTCCCAACAGGTTCTCCACGATGCTTCGGCCTGCGAAAATGATGACGGCGGCAAGGGCCAGGGAGAGGATGATGTGCAGCATCGCTTCCTTTGTCAACATCCCGTAAATATGCTTGCCTTCCGCGCCGTAGCACTTGCGTACGCCCACTTCCTTGGAGCGCTTCACCATGGAGGAAATCACGATCAGGATGTAGTTCAGCAGGGAAATCAGGATCAGCAGCGCCGCTACGATGGACAGCAGAATCACCATCTGACGCACTTCCGGGGCCGATGTATGCATCTTGCTGAAAGGCTTCAGGAAATAGCGGAAAGTGCTGCCCTGCGCTTCAATCTGCTCCAACGGCTGGTGCGCTTCCTGCATCTTCCGGATGCCATCGGCAAGGGTGTTCGGGTCCACGCCGGACATCAGTTTCACATAGCCCTTATAGCGGTCGTTGCCGTTCCAATTGTCGGTGCTCTGCCTGCCGTAGGTTTCCATCGAAAGGAGGATGTCATAGTCCAGCGTTCCGTTTTTCGGAAAGTCCTCGAACACGCCCTCGATGGTAAGTTTCAGCCCGGCCATATCCTCGTTGGCAATCTGCTTGCCGATGACGGAGGAGAGACCCCCGATCAGGTCGGGGGTGACGCCCCCGTCATGCCCGTCATTCCCGTCATTCCCGTCATGCCCGTCATTCCCGTCATTCCCGTCATGCCCGGCTTGACCGGGCATCTGATCGGCAATCTTTTCGGCAAAGCTCCTTGAGACCATCACGCTGCCCCATTTGCCCAGCGCCTTCACCGGGTCACCGGCGAGAATCGGCCTGTCGAAAACTTTGAAGAAACAGGTATCGGCACAAACGAGCTTGGCCTTCAGTTTGTTGCCCTCCTCATCCAGATAGGTGTCGCCGTTGAATACAAAGGTGGTACGGGTACCCGTCTCAACGCCCGGGACTTCTTCCATAAAACCTACCGCCACGGCGCCGCTTACCTGGCCGTAATCCTTCTCCTCGCCTTGCATGGAGATCCAGGTGCTAATCGTGTACACCCGGCCGATGTCCTTGTAGAAACTGTCGTAGCTCAGTTCAAAGAACACCTTGGCAATGAGCACGATCCCCACCGCCAGCCCCACGCCCAGCGACAGCACTTTGATCCAAATATCGTTTTTTATTTTCATACTGTTTTTTCTGTCATTCCCGGCTTGACAGGGAATCTCTAATTACTTATATTTGTAACAGACAAAAGATTGATTGATATGAGTGAAGATTTGATTTATGTGCAAAACCTCATACACGAATTTCGAGGGAGAAAGGTGATTCTGGATTTTGACCTGGCCAAATTATACCAAGTTGAAACACGTGTACTCAACCAGTCAGTTAAGAGAAATCTCAGGAGGTTTCCTTCGGATTTCATGTTCCAACTAACATAGGAAGAGTGGCTTTCGAACTCATCACAAATTGTGATGACTTCAAACAGGCCCCAAAAAAGCCTTGCCACTCGCATTTACTGAGCAGGGGGTGGCTATGCTTTCCGGCCTTCTGCATAGCGATGTCGCCATTGATGCAAATATTGCCATTATGCGCGCATTCGTGCAGGTTCGGCAGTACTTGCTGACAACAGCCTCCATGTCTTCCGAACTGAAAGAACTCCGTGCCAAAGTAGACCTGCTGGCCATGCAGCAGGAGGAAAACCTGGGTGCGGTCAACGACCTCTCGGAGGACGTCGGGAAGGACATCGACAACCTGTATCTGGCCATCGGCGAACTCTCTTCCCGTATGGAGGAGAAGAAGCGCGAGCCTCGGTCGAAAATCGGCTTTAAACGTAGTGATGAGGATTGATTTTTCATTCTGAGCGTAGCGAAGAATCTATTCTTTTTTCAATTCTACTGCCGGATTCGTCTTTGCCGCCTTCAGCGTCTGCCAGAGGACGGTGCCAAAGGCGATGGTCAGCGAAATCACAACGGCCAGTGCAAACACCCAGCCGTAGCCTTCAATCCGGTAGGCAAAGCGTTCCAGATAGAGTCGGGAGGCCCAGACGGCCAGCGGAATGCCCACCAGGCAGGCCACGCCTACAAGAATCATATAGCTGCGGACATTCCGCCAGGTTTCGTGCGAAACATCGCTTCCAAAAACCTTCCTCACGGCAATCTGTTTGGTGTTTTCATCGGCAAACCAGGTGCTCATCGCCAGCAGGCCCAGCAGCGAAATGAGCACCGCCAGTACCGCAAAGAGTTCCACAAGGTGCAGCGTTCTCTTGACAGGAGCCAGCATCTTCTTGTTGATGTCGCGCACAAAACCATACCGCCAGGCGGGTTCTTCTACGCCGGATGTCTCCAGCCGATACTCTCTGTAAGCCTGCCGGATGGCTTTGTCGTAAGCTTCGTCCTCTCCCGTGGTGCCGATAAGCATGCAGTTGGCATACCTGAGTTCTTCCACCCTGGTGACGATGACGCCGCCATTGGGGTTCTGACTGCTCTCGGAGGCAGGCCGGGCAGGGAAATCCGTAACAACGCCGCCGATGAACTCCGGCTGGGCACCGTTCATATTGATTCTTCGGGGGAATACGGTGGAAGTATCTGACACCGCCGCCGCGTTGAAGGCGCTCCGGCTCATCCAGAGCGAATGCGTGAGTGGATGGCCGAAGTCTTCCTCCACCTCCAGTCCCAGCAGTTTGAAGTAGGTGGAATCGCAGAGGATGACGGGCATATCCACACGATGCTCCTCGTCCACCTTGATGCCCATCGTCATATTGATGAGCCCCGGAATACCGCGCCCTACGCCTGCCTTTGTCACAAAAGGCAATGCCTCCACCTTGTCCTTGAAAAGCTTCATGGCATCATAATTCTGGGCGGAGTACTCGATGTAATAAAGATTGTCCGTGGCGGCGTGCATCGGCCGGGTGAGCATGTGGCGCATCTGCACTTCCATCGCCAGTGCCAGGGCAATCAGGAAGACGGAAAGGACGTTCTGCAGCACGATGAATACCTTACTCATTACCATTTTGTTCCGGCGCCTCAATGTTCCTTTGATGACGTCGATCGGCTGGTAGCGGGAGGCCGCGAAAGCCGGAAGCAGGCCGTTGACCGCGCCCAGGACCAGAATGCCGAGGAGGTATGCGAGGATATATCCCGGCGTGAGCATCAGGGAAAGCCGCACGCTGGTGTCACCGATGCCCAGCATCATCTCGTCCGGATCGCCGGTGGAAACGAGGCGGTTCATCATCGGCACCAAAAGGTCGGCCAGCAGCAGCGCCGCGGCAAAACAGATGGCGGTGAAGGCCACGGATTCGCCGATATACTTCCATAGGATGCTTGTTTTATCGGCACCCAACAGCCGCCGGGTGGCCATTTCCTTGGACCGCTTGCCCGTGAGCGCAAGGCTCAGGTTCACATAGTTGAAGATGGCGGACAGGAGCAGCAGCAGGACGACGATGGTCAGGAGCCGGAGCATCTGAATATTGCCCGTGCGGGTGAGTCCGTTGCTGCTTCCGGTGAAGAAAAAGGCCTCGTCCATGCGGTAGGCGCGCCATTTGTCCACCTTCTCCGCAGACCAGGGGGAATCATAATTCTTATGCAGCAGCGCTTTCACCTTGGCCTGTGCGTCGGCAAGGTCGGCTTCGTCCCGCACGCGGAACCAGGTGGTGTAATTGCCGATGCTGTTGAACGCCTTGCCCTGCTCCGCCGCCCAGCTTGCCGTGATATTCGTGATGATGTCCGCCGGCATGAAGAAGCTCCTGTCAAAATCGGCATAGATGCCTTTGACGGTCCGGTCTTCTTTGTCTACTTTGATGAGCTGGCCGATTTGCAGGTCCATTTTACGGGCCAGGGACTGGCTGATGAGGATGTCATCCTTGTCCACGAAGTCATCGGCGTTTCCTTCGACGAGGCGGTACTCCGGGAATACCTTGAAGAAGTCGGCATCGACCTCCATGCCGGCGGTCTGGAACACTTCCTCGCCGTTTTGTACGACGGGCTGCCAGAGGAGCGCCGCACGCGTCGCCGCCTCCACTTCGGGGATGTTCATCTCCAGTTCCTCCTTGTCCCAATAGGTTAGGCCCAGGAACTCGTCACTGCCCAGCACGAAGGTCTGCTTCCACTGCGGTGACTCATGCGCTACCTCGTACTGCTGTACCACGTAGGAGCCAATCAGAATCACGAAAGCTAGGCTCACGGCCAGTCCCACCGCCTCGATGGCGGTGTATAACTTGTTGCGGGACAGGAATTTCAGATAACTCTTCATCATACAGATTCTTCGGTCGCTTCGCTCCCTCAGAATGACAAAATACCAAACATTCAGAACGTTCTTGTCATTCTGAGCGTAGCGAAGAATCTACAACTCATTTTTTACATCGCTCACAATCTGACCATCGAACAGGTCGATGGTGCGCTGGGCGCAGGCGGCGTCTTTCTGGGAGTGGGTCACCATTACGATGGTAGTGCCGTCGGCGTTGAGCTCCTTCAGCAAGTCCATCACTTCTTTGCCGTTCTTGGAATCCAGGTTGCCGGTGGGCTCATCCGCGAGGATGAGTTTAGGTCCTGCGACGACGGCGCGGGCGATGGCGACGCGCTGCTGCTGACCGCCGGAGAGCTGCTGGGGGAAGTGGCCCGCACGGTGGCTGATGGCCATCCGCTTCATAATGTCCGTCACTTTCTGCTTGCGCTCGGAAGCGCTGATGTTCAGGTAACGCAGCGGCAGCTCAATGTTCTCATACACATTCAGTTCGTCAATGAGGTTGAAGCTCTGGAACACAAAGCCGATATTGCCCTTGCGGAACTTCGTGCGCTCCTTCTCCTTGAGCTTCGCCACCTCCGTGCCGAGCAGTTCGTAGCTGCCGTCGGTGGGATTGTCCAACAGGCCCAGAATGTTCAGCAGCGTGGATTTGCCGCAGCCCGAAGGCCCCATGATGGCGACGAACTCGCCGTCCTTGATTTCAAAGGAAACGCCGTTGAGGGCCGTAGTCTCGATTTCTTCCGTCCGGAAGATTTTGGAAAGGTTGGTAACTTTAATCATAATCGTTTGTATTTTAATTTGTTAATTAATTTTATATTGAAAAATTTGATTTGTAACTAAATTTTAGTTACATTTGCACATGAGTACAAAAGAGAAATTATTAGAGCGGTTTATGAAGCTTCCATCGGATTTTACATTCGATGAATTGGTTACACTATTATGTCGGCTTGGATACAAATTGGAGAATAAAGGGTCAACCTCCGGTTCAAGAGCAATCTTCACCCTTGAAGGTGCTACTCCGATATTGGTGCACAAGCCGCACCCGGGGAATATTGTACAGAAATATGTAATGAAACGCATTTTAAGACAACTGAAAGAAGATGGAAAAATCAAGGAAGAAAATGAAAATGCTTAAGTACAAAGGGTACGTCGGGTCGATTGAATTCAGTCCCGAAGACAACCTCCTCTTTGGTGAGATACTTGGAATAGACGGCTTGGTAAATTACGAAGGAACTACCATGCAGGAATTGACAGATTCCTTCCATGAAGCTGTCGAAGACTATCTTGCTTTTTGCAAAGACCATAACAGGACACCTCAAAAAAGCTACTCTGGAGCATTTAATGTCAGAGTCTCTCCGGCTACCCATCGGGATATTTCCAACCGTGCCAGCGAAGCCGGTATTTCCATCAATGCCTTTGTCAAAAAGGCGCTGGACGAGGCTGTGAAGGAACCGGCTTCCGTCATGACGCCGATGGTGGACGGGTATGATTCCCATGCTCCGGAGCTGGCTATGCTGATGGAGCCGGAAGAGCCGGTTTATGGCTCCTGGAGTGTAGTGAAACTCCGGATTCCTGAGAAGGATATGGAATTTGCGAAGGAGCTGTTCAGCCGTCTGGGATGGATAGTGATATAGCATCGCTTATTCGTTTTTGAGGGAGTCTACAGGATTGGCACTCGCGGCTCTCCAGCTCTGGAGGGTGACGACGCCCAGGGTAATGACGGCAACGGCCAGCAGCGCCACGAGGAAGATCCACGCAGGGATAGGAGCCTGGTAGGCAAAGCCCTTGCGCCAGGCGGTCATTAGCCAGTAAGCTATCGGCGCTGCAATCACGAAGCTGGCACCGGCCATGATGAGATACTTTTTGTTAATCATCTGTAGGATGCTGCCCACGGTTGCGCCATTCACACGTCGTACGGCTATCTCCTTCTTCAGGAACTGTGTCTCAAAGAACACCAGGCCGATGATTCCGATGATGGCAATCAGCAGGGCCACAAGGGAGGCGATGGTGATGAGCTTTCCAAGCGACTGTTCGCTCTGGTACATATTCTCAATCCATTCGTCCAGATGCCGAACGGCCACCTGGTCGGGTTCGCGCGAAGGATCAAAAGAGCAGACCGTCTCCTTGATATAATCCGAAACCTCCTTGAAATCAGCCCCGGGAGCCGTTTTGACGTACATCACACTGAAATTACGCCACTGCGTTTTTCCCCAGTTGAGCAGCACCAGCGGCCCCATGGGATGCTTGAGGGACTTGAAATTGAAGTCCTTCACGATGCCTACAATCTCGGTATTGTCCACGTGGCCGCCCATAAAGCTGCCCACGTGATACTGCGGGAAACTCTGAATAAAAGTCTCGTTGGCAATGAAGCAACCCGTCTCGCTCTGATTGTCGGACTCCTGGAAATCACGTCCCTCCACAATCTTGAGGCCAAAGAATCGCACAAAATCATACGTAACCGGAAGCACTTCCATGAACACCTGCTTTCCATCATCTCCCGTTCGGCCCCATCCCATCTTCTGGTCGGAGACAATCAGGTTGTCGGCAAAGGTCACATCCACAATGGACGGGTTCTGAAGCAGTTTGTCATGCACCGCGTTGTGCGCTCCACCGGCATAGTATCCACACCACACCTGGAGGATGTTCTCCTGCGGGAAGCCCATATCCTTACCTGCCATGAACTTCGTCTGCACATTCACATACAGAGCCATCAGGATGAATACAAAAGAAAGGATGAACTGCAGGGCCACCAGTGCATTGCGAAGGCTGCGGCCCTTCACGCTGGTCCCGTAAGAACCTTTCAGCACCAATGCCGCCGGCTGCGAGGTGGAATAGAGCGCGGGGGCAATCCCCGCAGCCACAGCCGAAATAAGGGCTATCCCCAGCGTGATGGCCAGAATGCCGATATTGTCTTTCAGCGCAATGGAATCCGACACATACGATGCCCAGGAAGTTCCTGATATCACATGGACAATCAGGCAGGCCAGGCCAAAAGCCACCAGCGCGATAATTCCCGCATTCAGCAGTTGCCTGCCGATGAGCGAACCGCGTCCTTCACCCAGGACTTTCCGGGTATTGATGCTCTTTATCCTGAACGGAATCTCCGCAAAGGCAAAGTTGATGAAATTGATGATGGCAATGAGAATCAGCAGGATGGCAATAGCGGCCAGTGTAACGGTAATCGCTTTGCTGGCACTGGGGATATTGGCCCTCACATCCCTTTCAAAGTGGGCTTCGTGGATTTGGGAAATCCTGAACCCGTTGCGGTATTCGGCCCGGCGCTCTTCGTCGGACGATATGTATTCCCCAAGGGCTGTATATATCGCATCCTCTGTCTCCTTGGCCAAGGAAGGGGCCCTCAGTTTGAGATAGGCCGCGTAGGACCACTCATTGAAGTTCTCAAGGTCGGTATCTCCCATAGAGAGGAGCATTCCGATATGTGCACTGAAATTCCGGGGCGTGTTCCTGAATACACCGATGATGCGTCGGGACTCACCGCTTCCGTTTTCCAGGATATTCCCGACAGCACTCTCATCGCCAAATATCATTTTTGCAAAGGCTTCGTTGAGCACGCACGTCCGGGCTGCGTCAAACTCCCTGGCCGATCCTTCCACCCATTCCACCGGGAAGACGGAAAAGAAAGAGGAATCCACACGGGCCATTGGGATGGTGATGGGGCTTTCCCGGTCTCCTTCCTTGTACAGAATGTCCTCTCCCAATGGCTGCCAGGTACAGACGGCTTCTATATTCGGGCTGGCATCACGGGCCCTTTCGATGAACGGCCGACCGATATGTGTGCTGAAAAGCCCTTGATCCATCCAGTTGTTCTCCACCCGGAACACCTGCTCGTGCCCTTCGAAATTGGCGTCATAGGTCGTATCCCAGCGCACCTGCACCATCAGAATCATCGCCGCGGCAAAGGCCACGCTCATTCCCAGGATATTAATCAGCGTCGAAACGCCAGTCTTTCTGAATACTTTCATAGCTTAGAATACCAATACATCACTATCACCATACGTGTCATACCCGGAGGTAATGACCTTCTCGCCGGGGGTCAGACCTTCCAGCACTTCGTAGTACTGGGGATTCTGGCGGCCGATACGGATCTCTCTTTTGACGGCTTTGGTGCCTTCTTTGTTAACGACGTAAATCCATTTTCCGCCGGTTTTCTGATAGAAGGTGCCGCGGGGGATGATGACGGCTTCTTCGGGCTGGCCCAGCTGGAGGTTCAGGTAGTAGGTCTGGCCGCTGCGGATGTTGTCTGGCTGCTGCCCGTCGAACTTGAAATCGGCCTTGAACTTGCCGTCGCGCACCTCCGGATAGACCTTGCGGATGCTGGTGGAGAAGGTTTCGCCCTGGCGCTCGAAGGTGGCCTCCAGGCCCGCCACCACGCGGTCGATATAATGCTCATCTATCTGAGCTTCAACCTTATAGGTGCCGACGGAGTTAATCTGGCCGATTTTGGTTCCGCTGGCGATGCTCTGACCCAGGACCACGTCCAGCAGCCCCAGTTCTCCGTCGATGGGCGCCTTGACAATGAGGTTGCTCTTGCGCCGGCGAATCATCTGCATGTTGAGCTGCATGTTGTCCAAGCTCTCTTCCATGCGGTCAATCTGGGTGCTGCGGTAAAGGCTGTCCTGCTTGGAGCGCTCGGCCATGAGGTCGTATTTCTGGCGGGCCAGTTTGTAGTCTTCTTCGGCCTTCAGGTATTCCTCACGGGCGATGAGTTTGTCCTCGTAAAGGGCCTTCTGCTGCTCATAGGCACGCCTCAGCCGGTCTACCTGCATGCCATATTCCAGCACATTCTGGCGGACATCCAGTTTCTGCTGCGCCATCTGAATCTGCGTATTTCGCAGGATGTTTTCCTTCTCGGCCAGTTCGGCCTCGGAGTTCAGAATCTGGAGGTCCAGGTTGTCGTTGTTCAGGACGAGGATGGGGTCGCCGGCATTCACGCGGGAGCCTTCCTCGATGAGGATGCTCTGGACGATGCCGCCCTCCTGGGGCGAAAGCTGGATGGTCGTCATCGGCTGCACCCGTCCGCTGATGCGGATATAATCGTTGAACTCGCCCTGCTGGGCCGTCGCTACCGTGAAACTGTCCTTGTCCACGCGCAGCGTCTTGTTGTTGGGCCGTGCAATCAGATACACGATAAACACTACCAGCAGCGCTCCCAGCCAATAGGGGAGTGCCTTCTTCGTAAACGCTCGCCTCCATCCGGTTTTCTTCTCGATAATCTTATCCATATTTGTTTTACACTTCTATTCTGCCACGAAACAAGCACTCACCGTGCCAAACCACGTAATGTGCTGACTATCAATACGGCTGATAGAAGTAGGGGAGTGTAAAGCCTGTAAAACTTTACACTCCCTTTACACTTGGCTTTACACATTCATCCCGGATTTCTTCGTAAATTAGCCAAAACAGGGACTCGAGGAAGAAAATATTGCATATATTTTATGAAAACTTATTATATTTGCAAATATATTTAATGTTATGAGTAAATCCACTTTTGCGAACAAACTTCCCAGGGAACTGGGAAAAGACCTGGCCCTTGTCGGGGAGCAGATTCGTCTGGCGCGCCTCCGCAGGGACCTGTCCCTGGAGCAGGTGGCGGAACGGGCGCAATGCTCCGTCCCTACGCTTACAAAGGTGGAAAAAGGCGTATCGACCGTCGCAATCGGCACTTACCTCCGGGTGCTCTATGTGCTCGGACTTCACAAAGATATACTTAAATTGGCCCAGGAAGACCCGCTGGGCCGCACGCTTCAGGATGCCAAACTCCCGCACCGGGAGCGTGCCAGCAGGAAATAGCCTATGCACGCTCTGATCGTATATGCCGATTTCGACTTTCTGCCCGCCCCGCAGCAGGTGGGCGTACTGAACTATGACCGTGTTCGCGGCAATGAAGTTTATTCCTTCGCTTTCGCACAGTCCTGGCTGAATCAATTCGGCGGAATTTCCCTGGGCAAAGATATGTATATGGCGCCAGGGCTTCAATATGCCCGGGACGGCATCTTCGGCTGCTTTTCCGACGCCCTTCCGGACCGCTGGGGGCGGACCCTGGCCGAGAAGCGGGAAGCCATTGAGGCGCAGCGTGAACATCGTCCTGCCAGGGACCTTACTTCTTTCGACTATTTGCGATCGTTGGACGATTATATGCGGATGGGGGGCCTCCGGTTCAAAGAAACGGAAGAGGGCCCATACCTGAACGATGAGGCTTCGCTGCGGGTTCCGCCCATCGCTACCATCAGGGAGCTGGCTGCAGCTGCCGACGCAGTGGAACAAAGCGATGAGAAAGGGACATTGCCCGAAGAGCGCTGGCTTTATCAACTGCTGAATCCAGGGACGTCGCTGGGTGGTGCCCGGCCCAAGTCCAACGTGCTGGATGAGAACGGGCGTTTATGTGTGGCCAAATACCCGTCCCGCGGCGACCGCCATGATGTGGGCCTGTGGGAGCATTTCAGTCATCTGCTGGCCAGGAATTGCGGCATTACCACTGCACAGACCTCTGTTTTGGAAAGTGGCGGTAAATACCACGTGCTGCTTTCACGACGCTTCGACCGCAACGATGATGGCCGACGCATCCATTTTGCATCGGCCATCACGCAATTGGGGTTCAAGGACGGGGCTGGCGCCAGCGACGGAAAAGGGTATCTGGACATGGTGGACTTCATTATTCAGGCCTGTCCGGATACGGAAAAGAATCTGGAAGAATTGTACCGGCGCGTGGCGTTCAATATCTGTATCGGGAATGGTGACGACCATTTCCGCAACCACGGTTTTCTTCTCGGAGCCAAGGGATGGACACTGGCTCCGGCCTATGACCTGAATCCGAGCTTAAGCCAATCGCAGAGCCTGATGATCAGTGAGACCACCAACGAAGCCAGCCTGGAAGCCCTTCTGGAAGCCCATGATGCCTATTTCATCTCCAGGCAGAAGGCGAAGGCTGTCATCGCCCAGGTGAGAGAGAATCTGTCGAAGTGGCCGACGCTGGCGCGTCAACTTCAAATTCCCCAAGCCGAAATAGCCCTGTTCTCCGGCCGCCTGAATCAGTTCCTGCCTGAGTGACAGAATCCGTCCGCTATTGGTTAACGTATTCTATTCCATTGTAATACCGCACTACCGCCTGTTTGATGAGATACTTGAACAGGGAGTTCATCTCGTCGGCCTGCGCCTTTAGGTAATTGTTGCTGGCGGTCTGGAATTCCAAGGGAGAGATGAGGCCCTGCTCCAACTTCTTGAGGTTCAGCGTGTAGGCCTCGGCCTGGACTTCGGCCTTGCGCTGGGCCTGCAAGTAGGCCGTGGCTGCTCCGTCGCGGTCCAGGACGGCCCTTCTCACCTCTGATTCCACATCCCGGCGTTTCTGGTCCAGTTCGGCCGATGCCTTCTCCAGCGCGTGTTTTTTGCGTGAGATTGTGGACTGCTTACCCAGCCTGTTCCATAGGGGAATGGAGAGAGATAGTTCTACGTATTCGCCGCCGTTGTTCCGGAACTGGTCCATGAACGTTGCCGTTTCAGAACCCTGATATGTGTAATAGCTTGTGCTCCAGCCGGCATAAAGGCCGATTGAGGGCAGCACCTGCCACTTGGCTGTGTTCAGCTCTCTCCGGGCATTCTGCAACTGCCAGGATGCTATCTTGATTGCCGGATTATGCTCAAGGGCGAAGTCCACAACGGATTCGGGAGAGAGACCCCCGATTAGGTCGGGGGTGACAACGTCTCCGTCATGCCCGACCATTCCGTCATGCCCGGCTTGACCGGGCATCCCCGTATCTATCGTCAGTTCCTGATCCACCGGCCAGAACATCAGGTCGGCCAGGGTCATCTTATGGTTCTGGTAGGTATTGAAGGTATTGATGAGATCATACTGGCGGTCGGCAAGGTCGGCCTCCATCTGGATAACGTCGGCATGGCCCTTCTGTCCCAGTTCTTCCTGGCGCTGCGCCTTTTTCAAGGCCGATTCCGCCGTAGCCACCTGCTCTTCGTACACATCGCAGAGGCGTTTGTAGTACACCACGTTGTAGTACGCCTCCATCACCGCCAGGCAGATATCGGCCTCTACCTGCTTCTCCTGCGAATCGGCAATAAGCATCCCCGTCTTTGAAATCCGGTAGTTGTTCACGGCCTTGAAACCGTCGAAAAGGTCGTACCCCGCACTCACGCCATAGTTGTTGTGGAACGATGTCGTATTGAAATATGTGTTCGTCTGCGGGTCGATGCTTCGGCCAAAATTGTAGTACGCATACGTCTGGGCCGATATCTGCGGCGTGAAAAGCACCAGCGCAGCATCCCGCCGGTCAATCTGCGCGTCGCCGATGGCCGCCTGCTGGATGCGAATCTTGGTGGAATTGGAGATGGCGTACTCCATGCAGTCGTGGAGGGTCATAGTAGTCTGGCCGCTGGCGCACACACTCGCTGCGGACGCCAGGGCTGTAACTACACACTTAATGAAAAGGTTTTTCATGTCAATACTTATGTTTAACCATGCCAACCCCAAGCATTCCTTGTGCCAAAGTTGACAACTTGCTTATATGCAACAATTTAGAGCATCGACCAAACGTTAGAAAAGTGTAAAGGCCTTTACAACTCTTTACACTTTTCGTTTTACACTTTACACTTGGACCTTGCAAAAAGGTGGATTATTTGTAAATTCGAGAGCCACAAAATGCTTATACGGGCATACAGAAAGCTATTTTTGACAATATAAATAACATGAAAAACAGTCACAAGGAATCCTATGATTCACCCTCTTGCGAGGTGCTTGAAGTAAAGACAGGAGGCGTTATATGCGGAAGCCCCGAACCCGTTGGCGTAAACTCCACGCGTTCCGGTTATGGAGAAGTTATCGAAGACAGCTGGGGGCTATAATGGAGGGAATAAGCATGAAGACATTATCGACATATTTCCGCGCTTGGGCCATTTTTGTCATCGCCTCGGCCACCGTGGTGTCCTGCGACAAGGAACTCGACATTGATCAAGAGAGCGTCATCCAGCCTGCCGAGCCTCAGGTTTATCACGTCGCCATCAGCGCGACCAGAGGGGAGGATACCAAGGCCCTCGCTGTCGATGGAAAGACGCTCAACGCCACCTGGGCCGAAGGGGAAGAGGTGACTGTGTATAACGAGACCAAAAGTGCCCTTCTTGTCGGCACGCTGAAGGCTGACAACAACGGAAGCGCCGCCCAGTTGAAGGGTTCGCTAACTGGTACAGTCGAGGAGGGCGATGAACTTAAACTGCGTTTCCTCAGCGGTAATTACTTCTCACAGAAAGGCACGATCGATTATGTCGCATCCCACTGCGACGCGGCCGAGGCTACAGTGACGGTCAACAACGTTGATGGGGCCAGCTTTTCCACCACCAACGCGGTCTTTACCAATCAGCAGGCAATCGTGAAGTTTACGCTCAAAGACGGCGCGAATAGCGTCAACGCGTCCAGACTCTCTATCTCGGCCGAGAGCGGCAAGTTGGTGAAGACCCGCGGCATGCGTGGGACCGACGAAAAAACACTTCATTCCGGCTATATTGTTGACGGAGGTTCCGGATCCAGTGGGGATCAACCTCACAATCTTCTGCTCGACGGGAATACATCGACTAAATGGTGCACCAATGCCAGCACAAAAACCAGCGGGGCCTGGTTCGTGGAATTCCACACATCCGAGGCTGTTCAGGTTGATGGCTTCAGGTTCACCACTGGAGACGATACACAGACATATCCCGGACGGAACCCCTTGACCTGGATCTTGAAGGCGAAAGCCAGTGGTGGTGACGAATGGGCGGTTATCGATATCAGGACAAACAACACGGAACTTCCCGCGAATAACCTCGAGTCCCATGATTTTGATGTGGAAGTTCAGGGCAAATATCAGTATTTCCATTTGGAGTTGCGTTCAAATCAGTATGGGGATACCATGCAGCTCTCAGAGATGCGGCTTTACAGTTATTCCGGGAGCACCTTCAGCACCAGATATGGTGCCATCGAAGTCGTTCCCTCTGCCGCCGGCAGTGAATTCTCTGTTGCGTTGAGCAACGAATCAGGCGCTGACACTTATAAGCTAAGCACCACAGTGGATGGAAAAGCATACTACTTCATCAAAAGCGGAGTCACCTTCGAAAATGGGAAATACTACGCCATAACAGTGAACATGAAGCACTTCGCAATGGCTTCAACCGCCACCGAAGCCGACAAAGGCAAACTAATCTGTGCCGATGGCCATATTCATGCCTATGGTGAAGACGCGGACTGCACGGCAGCTCGTATAGCCAAAATTTTCTATGTAGGCAGCGGGACCGATAATTCCGACTACAAGCACGGCCTGGCTATGGCGCTTACTAACGAAGCCGACGGAACTGTGTCGGAGGCTATCAAGGCGTGCGATGTCAAGAATGCCAACTCTCCTGTCGTGGATGCCTGCTGGGTGCTGCCTACCAAGCCGCAATGGGAAGCCATTAGAGGGGCCGCGGGCGGCTACGAAGCCCTGAAAGATGGCTTCAGCAGCGTCGGAGGCGAGAATCTGGGCAGCTATTCTTACTGGACAAATTCGTGGTATGATAATAATTATTACTATAACTATGAATCTGGAACCGGAAATATCCCTTTTGCCAATACAGACTCTATACTACAGGTCCGCGCCTGCCTCGTTTTCTGATATCCGCATATGAATCTCACAACCTGATGGAGTGCCGGGGTCCCGGTAGCCGAACGCTACGGCATGCCTGAGCGTACATTTACGGCATCTATAGAGCAGGAACACAAACAAATAAAGGAGAAACGAATTATGGCAAAGCCGATTAAAGAAACACCTGTACTCTACGATGAGGATGCCTACCGCTTCGAAATGGCGGCTCGCAAAGTTGTTCCCCTCAGCGAGGAAGAACGTGCTGAACGACTGGAAGCCTATGAAAGACTCAAAAACCTCAGTTGAGGATTTAATACATCAACTGCCGCCCTCTCTTCCGAGAAAGCGGCAGTTCTCATGGCATGCCCGACCGACTGAGCGGTTTGTATGGATTATCCTTCGGATCGTCTCCGCCAATCTTTTCACAAGACAGGCTCATGGTAAGCAATGCGGCTGCAGCAGCCATCAGTCCAAATTTTTCATGGTATAGTGTTTATTTTCCAATTGTTAATCTAAGTCCGGCAGCAACCGAGAACATGAGGGGATGCTCTGTCCGATAAGTCTCCAAAGCCGGTTTATTCGGCGTGAAACGCCAGTTTAATTGCGGCTCCAGATAAAGTCCCACATGCTTGGTGGGCTTAAACTGAATTCCCCCAGCACCTTGCAAAGATGCGCTGAACCCATCTCTTGAAATCCGGTTCCCTTCTAGCGATGCTCCCAGGCAGTAGTCAACTTCAAGCCCCACGCCAAGGTAGACGTCCCACCATTTGTCAGATGCCATCATCCAATCCAAACGCACCGGAATGCCAAGATAGTGTGCGTTTTGAATCTTCTCTACTGAATGAGCGTAAGTGAACGAGGACTTGTACCAGGAATAATCGACACCTGTCGTAAAGGAAAACCTTTCGCTGATGGGGAATCTCGCCGATAAACCAAGTTTGAGAGGGATATAGTGAATGGCATCCCTGGTGCGTACATTATCAGGATCCATCAATATACCACCGTTAGTTGGGTCTCCTTGGTATATTGGAGCAGCATCCTCCCTGACACTGGCGCCAAGCAGAGGCGCGGCAACTGCTGCAAGGAGTCCTCCGCCTGCAATTATACCGGCAGCTGGCGCCACTTTCATGCTGATCGCCTTGACCTCTGTATCTTCGGAAAGGAAGTGGGACGATATAATGGGTGTTGCTTCCGTGGTAGCATTGACCGGTGGCGAGATCGACTCGTCCTCTGGACTGGTGGTAACGCCTTCTTTTGCTGAGTCATTGTTATCAACTGGTATCACCTCCTGCGGCCTAACAACTGACGGCCTTGCGGTTTTTGAAGGAACCGCCTGGGCAATCAGCGGCGAGGTCTGCTCTTGTTCGTTCACAGAGGTTGTATCTGTCATTACGGCAACAGGGGCCGATGGCTGCCGGATAATCTGGATGTTTCCCTCCAGCACGACCGGCCCCCGAAGGAGCAACACGGCGGCAAGCCCGGCAGCCATGGCAGGAACAACAACCCACACAAGCGGGAACCGCTTCGGGGCGGGGACAACCGTAGCAGCGTCCCGGCGGGCACGAAATTCCGCAAAGACGCTCTCGGGAAGTGTGCCTTCCGGCTCTTCCATCTTGTCCATGACTATGTCTTCCCACTTTTTCATCGGCCTTGTCCTTTGAGGTATTGTTGAATCTTTTCTTTCAGTTCTTTTTTTGCTTTCGCCAGTGTGCTGGTCGATCCTCTTTCGCTGATTCCAAGCATTCTGCCTATCTCCTGATGCGAGTATCCGTCGATGCAGTACAGGTTGAAAACCGCCCTTCTCATATCCGGCAGCTCCGCAATCCATTCCCGCAGCTTCTCTTTCGGAATCTCCGACACTTCTTCTTTGGTAGGCTCCGGAATGTTGTCCTGCGTTCGGAAGTCAATGGGGACCATTCGCCACCGGTGCCGCTTGAGAAGGTTGAGCGCCTTGTTGATGGCAATCCGGCTCATCCAGGCGTACAGGGAGCCTTCTCCCTTATACTTGAAAGTATCAATCTTGTCGAGTGCCTGGATGAGCGTTTCCAGCATCAGGTCCTTTGCATCATCTTCGTCTCCAAGGTATCGTTTACAGAGTGTGTACAGCTTGACTGCATATCTTCTATACAGTTCATCCTCCGCCTTTCTGTCTCCCTGTGAGCAGTACCTGGCCAGCGTCTGCTCATCCCACTCTTTATACACTCACGCCTTGATCTTAACGCACAAGGTTACAAACATTTGCGCAAACTATAGGTCGCGGCGATGCCGTCGCAATTGAGTGCTTGCAGAGCCATTGTTTCGCTTTTTATCGTTCCGGAATATTTATGCAACGACTGGTGGCCGGAGTAACTGTATAAGGCGAACTGGTCTTTTCCGGACCATCGGACCTCAAATTTTCTGCGATTTACCGCAAACAATCCTGCTATGCCGGTATCAAGGATGCATTCATTCCCGCCATGGAGGAATTGAAGCATGATCGTGCCGGTATGGACCTCCGTCTCTCCGGTCGTTCCGTTCACCGTCTGAACGGGGAACTCTCCGCACCAAACGTAATCGGAGTAAGCATCCCGGCTCTCTTTTGAGCAAGACACAAGCGTCAGGCAAATCATGCCGACGAGGGCAACTGTCAATCTGTCTATGGTTTTCATATCCTTCAAATTTACATTTCTACCCTATAAACACACGACTTCCCGAAATGCGTCATCGGGAACGACGAAAATAAGCATTCAGATTCGAACCACCCGGGCAAATAATCTGCTGTTTCTGCGCCCAAAACCTTCTATCTATTGAGTTCTGGCACAAATTCGGCCGTTTCGGTCCCGAAAGGGATGGCTGGTATCGACCAAGGGGATCCGCCTGCGAACCAGGCGACACATTGAGCCGGACAGTTGCCAGATTCACGCCCGCAGCCGCGTCCATGGTTATGACAATGGATATAACCCCGAAGTAGTCTGAAACACCTTGCGAGACCCCGTTGGAATGGAGCATCCCGTCTTGCATCCATTTTTGAATGCGTGCAATCCACGGAACCCGTTTCTCCTGCCAATAAGCCTGATTGGCAGTGAAGTCCTCCTTCGCTTTGTCGCAGACCGTTGTTGTCCACGCGGCATATTCCTCCTCATTGAGGAAGGCTTTTGCGTGGGTAAGGACATACGGGAACAGACTGAGGAAGCCACTGTAACGGACGGCTTTATCATCGCTTTGCCTGCAGAAATCAAATGCCCAGTAGGAGGCTTCCGCCTCGCTGGTAACCCCTGCAAGGTGGGCGAGTTCATGGGCCATTACATAAGGATAATATGCTTCGGAAACATCGCCGTTGACCTGCGCTTCACAGAAGAACGGCCCCATATAGCCGGAGATGGACACAGCTGAAAACAGGCGGTTGAAAACGGGCTTTTTGATATGCTGCCAGGGGTGCAGCGTTGCATAGCCATACTGACTTGCCACATCCGAATAGAATAATTTTGCATCGGTCTCAAGAGGCTCTTTCCCGTATGTGCCGGCTTCCTTTGCCGCGTCGTTGAGCTTTACCGTGTAGTCGTTCAGGAAGCGTCTGAAGGTTTCCCTGTCGTAAGATACCTGCTGTATGCCGCAGCGCAGATAAAGATTCGTCCTGTAATAGTTGTTCCCCCAGCCCATGTAAAACCATACAAGGCACCACATCAGCACCACAAGGGTTTTCTCCAGCCATACGATAAATCTTTTCCGGCGCCGGATGGCTTGTATCGCAATCAATACAATAGCGGCAACAAAGCCTGACACGACAAGCTCTTCCAGTGAAAAAGGGAAAAGGGCGCCAACAAGGGAGAGAGTACACGAAACAGCAGGATATATGTGAAGGGCGTAGATGTCTGCTATGTGTGTAAAGAATCTGCAGGCGATGCAAAAAGCCAGCAGGATGAGCCCCAGGATCGTTACTTTTCGTATGGAATTCGATTTATCGAACATTTACTTTTGCAAAGATAGAAATATAATTTACATTCCAGCTGGGCGGGCATTGAAGGCTGCACCTCGGAAATACCAAATTATTTTCTAAATTACTGTTTTCTATCGGAAAACCATCTGGAAAACCGTCTCGGTCACGTCACTCCTAACCAGGTCTATGCTGCCGTTATGCTGGCGCATAATCTGGCGGGCAAGCGAAAGTCCGATTCCAGAGCCTTCCTTCTTGGTGGTGTAGAACGGGATGAAAATCTGCTCCTGGGCAGCTATGGGGATCGGTTCCCCATCGTTGGCTATCCTTATGACTGTTTCGTCTTCCTTGTTCAGGGATGCTGTTATGCTAATATGCTTTGCACCTGCCTGCAGGGCATTTTTTATGAGGTTGATGAGTATTTGTGATATCTGGCCTTCATCGGCATAAATCATCAGGTCCGGCTCATTGGCATCATATAGGCAGGAGGCTCCATGGGCTGCCAGAAATTCCTGGTCAAGGCCGATGACTTTATCCATCAGCTCACGAAGGCCGATAGCCTTTTTGAGCGGTCTGGCTACACCGGAGAGTTCGCGGTATGTCTCTACGAACTTGATGAGGTTCTTCGATGAGTCGGAAATGGTTTCAAGGCCTGCTTTCACGTCAAGTTCACTGTGGCCGTCCTTGTCCATTGAAGCGGCAAGTGCATCGCTGAGGGAGGAGATAGGGGAGACCGTGTTCATGATTTCGTGAGTGAGCACCCGTATGAGTTTGGTCCAGGAATCCTGCTCGTGGGCCTGCCGCTGCTTTTCGAAGATGGTTCGGATGCGGTTGAGGGTGCGGTTGAACCGGTTGCTGTCCCGGAAACGGGAGTTGAATTCTCCGTCTTCAAGGGCATCCATCATATATGCAACCTTATTGATATCCTTGCGCCTAGTTCTGAGCGAAGCAATCACCGCTGCAATGATTGCAACGATGATGCAGAGCAGTATGATTTGCCACGTGGGCATTACAGTCCGTATTTTTTCAGTTTGGCATATAGCGTGGGCCGGCTCACGCCCAGCATCTTGGCCGCAGCGGAAATGTTGCCGTCCGTGCGGTCCATCGCCTCACGGACCATCCGTTCTTCCTCCTTAGCGTTGTGAAGGAGATTCCCGGTCAAGCCGGGAATGACGCTACCCGTCATGCCCGACACCGATCGGGCATCTAAATCCTTTGCTGTAAGCACAGTCCCTTCAGAGAGGATGACCGCCTTCTCAATACAGTTCTGAAGCTCACGGATGTTCCCGCTCCAGCGGCCGGCTGTAAGCATCGCCGCAGCATCCGTATCAATCCCCGTCAGTGGCCGATGATACTTCTCTGCAAATCGCTCTAGGAACATTTGCGCCAGCGGAGCAATATCTTCTTTTCGCTCCCTGAGCGCTGGCAGGGCGATGTGGACGGTGTTGATACGGTAATACAAATCCTCACGGAATCGGCCTTCCCGCACCAGCTGTTCCAGGTCCATATTGGTTGCGCAGATGAGACGGATGTTCACGGGTATGGCCTGGGAGCCGCCCACCCGGACGACGCTTCTGTTCTGAATCACCCGAAGCAGCTTTGCCTGCAGATGCAAGGGAATGTTGCCGATTTCGTCGAGAAACAGAGTGCCGCCATCGGCCTGTTCAAATTTGCCGACATGGTCTGTGTGGGCATCGGTGAAAGCGCCCTTTACATGGCCGAAAAGTTCGCTTTCGAAAAGGGTTTCGGTTATTGCGCCGGCGTCTACGGCTACCATCGGCTTCCCGCTACGGAGACTGTGGGCATGGATTTCACGGGCAAGAACGTCCTTGCCGGTACCGTTTTCTCCGGTGATGAGCACCGTGGCATCGGTGGGGGCAATCTTGTCCAGTGTTTTGCGGATGGTGGCCATCGGCTTTGAGGTGCCCCAGAACATGGGACCCCCGATCAGGTCGGGGGTGACGCCGCCCGTCATGCCCGCCCCGTTTCCCGTCATGCCCGACATTGATCGGGCATCTCTTCCCATTGCCTTGCGGGCCTTATCCCGGGCTGCAGTGAGCGTCGTCACCAGCTTGTCGTTGTCCCAAGGCTTGACGATGAAGTCAAAGGCGCCGCGTTTCATGCCTTCTACCGCAAGATGGATGTCTGCATAGGCGGTGAACAGGACTACTTCTACGTCCGGGGCCATCTTTTTGAGTTCCCCGGTCCAGTATAGACCCTCATTTCCGGTATTGATTTCTGTATGGAAGTTCATGTCCAGAAGAATCACATCCGGACGGAACTGCTCCAGAGAAGACACCAGAGTAGCAGGTGAAGGAATGGCCTTCACCTCCGCAAAGTGTACAGGCAGCAATATCTCAAGCGTCCGGCGGATTCCGGCGTTGTCGTCAACGACCAGTATTTTTCCTTTCTTTGAAGCCATAAAACGTTTCGAAGTTACGCAATTTATATCGTACGCGCAAATGCAAGTCGTGTGCCGAAGGCGTATATGTTTGAAGGATAGGTGGTTGAGGGAAGGAGCTGGTGTAAATGTGTAAAGGGAGTGTAAAGTGAGTTTACAGGGGGGGGGCATTCCCCACCAGGATTTCGTCGGGCTGGCGCCCTCCGACATCCAAATCCATCGCACATTCCCCACCAGGATTTCGTCGGGCTGGCGCCCTCCGACATCCAAATCCATCGCACATTCCCCACCAGGATTTCGTCGGGCTGGCGCCCTCCGACATCCAAATCCATCGCACATTCCCCACCAGGATTTCGTCGGGCTGGCGCCCTCCGACATCCCGCCCCGCTGCGCGGGGCTTTTGCTAATTTCGGCATCAAAAAAGTGCATTCAAGCGAGCTTGATGCACTTTTTTGCTACCTCATTAGCGGTGGGGAAGGGATTCGAACCCCCGATACGGTCACCCGTACACCTGTTTTCGAGGCAGGCTCCTTCAACCACTCGGACACCCCACCGGGTTAAGGGACTGCAAATATAAGGATTTTTTGTTAATTTTGCATTATTATGGAATTCAATCACAAGGCGGCTTTGTTTGATCTTGACGGGGTCATTTTTGACACCGAGCCGCAGTACACGATATTCTGGTGCCGGGTTCTTTCAAGGTATTATCCGGATCCGGAAGCAAGGACGGAGAGTATAAAGGGAACGACGCTTTTCCAGACTTATGACATGCTTTTCAGCGGGGAACTTGAGAAGGAGAGACCGGTGGTGTTGGAGGAACTCAACGAGTTTGAGAGCAATATGCCATATATTTATGTGCCCGGTTTTCAGGAATTTGTGACGGGGCTGCGCAGGAGGGGCGTTAAAACGGCCGTGGTTACATCCAGCAATCTTGAGAAGATGCAAAGCGTATACAGGGCGCACCCGGAGTTCAATGAATATTTCGATGCCATACTCATGGCAGAGGATTTCACGGAGAGTAAACCCTCTCCCCAGTGTTATCTGCTTGCGGCCAAAAGGCTTGGAATGGACGTCGTTGACTGCGCTGTGTTCGAGGACAGTATCAATGGACTCAAGGCGGCGCAGGCGGCAAGGATGTTCACTGTCGGCGTAACCACCGCACATCCCGCAGAAGAGATCAAAGACCTATCAGACATTCAAATACAGGATTTCAGATGAAAAGAATTATCGTTGCCGTGGCTATTCTTATAGGCACAATCGCATCGGCACAGGAGTACGGTGTGGTAAACGTTTCCGTGTGTAATCTAAGGGATGTACCGCAGTACAGCGCAGAAATGGTGTCCCAGGCTATTTTGGGAACGCCGCTGAAAATTCTGCAGCGGGGAGGGGAGTACAACTGGCCCGAGGTCCAGACCCCGGACACATATACCGGCTGGGTGCACAAGGACGCAATTGCCTATATGTCGGCAGATGAACTGCATGAGTGGAACGCAGCTCCCAAGGTGGTTGTTACGGCGCTCTGGAGCGTGGTAAAAAACGGGAAAGAGACTGTCTGCGACGTGGTAGCAGGCTCCAGGCTGAGGTATATCGGCAAGAAAGGCTGTTCTTACAAGGTGGCCCTTCCGGACGGACGCGAAGGCCTCATTTCCAAGGCCGATGCCGCCATTGAAGAAGCCTGGCGCAAGGGCATCGACAAGAGTGCCGATGCCATCATTTCCACCGCCCTTTCCATGAACGGCTTCCCTTACCTTTGGGCGGGAATGTCCCCTAAAGGCATGGACTGCAGCGGCTTCGTGCGCACAGTCCTCTTCATGCACGATGTCATCATCCCACGCGATGCCGGCCCCCAGTCGCGCACAGGGGAGCGGGTGCAGGGAATGTCGGCCCTTCAGAAGGGAGACCTCGTGTTTTTCGGCCGATGGGACGGTGACACGCCCCGCGTCTCCCACGTCGGCATTTACATCGGCGGTGGCCGCTTCATCCACAGCCTAGGCCTCGTCAAAATCGGCAGTTTCAATGCCGATGACCCTCTCTTCGACGCCTACAACACCGGCCGATATCTTTTTGCCTCCCGAATCATACCATTCACCGATCCTCAGTACAGCACTACTGAGGACAATCCGCTTTACACTCTGTAGCGTTTTTCGTAAACTTTTAATCATTAGATAGTTACAGAAATCCCCTGCGTGATTTTACGCAGGGGATTTCTGTAAATCTTTGCAAGTTAATCACTTGCAAAAAACGGTGCTTCCTTAGAACACGTCAGGCTCTGAGGTTTTGGGCTCGTCGTCCTCGAAGCGGGGGCGGCGGGGCTTGTCGGAGTGCTGCTCCTTGCGGTCGCCACGGTTGCCTTCACGGCGGGGCTTGCGGTCACCGTCGCGGCGAGGGCTACGGTCAGAATCCTTGCGGTCTCCGCGGGGAGCGCGCTTAGGCTCGACATAGCCTTCGGGCTTTTCGGTGAGTGCGCGCATGGAAAGACGCATTTTGCCGGTCTTGGAGTCGATTTCGAGGAGCTTGACGTCAACTTCGTCACCAACCTTGAGGACATCGGCAACATTCTCTGTCTTTGTCCAGGCGATTTCGCTCACATGGAGAAGGCCTTCCTTGCCGGGGAGGATTTCGATAAATGCACCGAAGTCCAGGATGGAGACAACCTTTCCGTGGTAGGTCTGGCCGACCTCGGGAACTGCGCAGATACCCTTGATGCGCTCCAGGGTTGCGTCCATTGCAGCCTTGTCTGAGCCGAAGATATCGACAACACCCTTGGTTGTGCCGTCACCGTTGTCAACTTCCTCGATGGTGATGACGGTGCCGAATTCCTTCTGCATGCCCTGGATGGTCTCACCACCCTTGCCGATGATTGCGCCGATGAACTCGGAAGCAACCTCGATCTGGACCATGCGGGGAACGAAGGGCTTGAAGTCCTCACGGGGTGCAGGGATGGTCTTGAGCATTTCTCCCATGATGTGGAGACGACCCTGGCGGGCCTGCTCGAGAGCCTTCTCGAGAACCTCGTAGCTGAGGCCGTCAACCTTGATGTCCATCTGGGTAGCGGTGATACCGTCCTTGGTACCGGTTACCTTGAAGTCCATGTCGCCGAGGTGATCCTCGTCACCGAGGATGTCGGTAAGGATGGCGTAACGGTCGTTGGGACGCTCTGCATCTGTGATAAGACCCATTGCAACACCGGCGACGGGTTTCTTTATCTGGACACCCGCATCCATGAGTGCGAGACAGCCACCGCAGACAGAAGCCATGGAGGATGAGCCGTTGGACTCGAGGATATCGGAAACTACGCGCACTGCGTAGGGGAATTCAGGTGCTGTAGGGATGACGGGCTTGAGAGCGCGCATTGCAAGGTTGCCATGGCCGATTTCGCGGCGTCCGGTGCTGCGCTGGGGCTTTGCCTCACCTGTTGCGAAAGGAGGGAAGTTGTAGTGGAGAACGAACTGCTGGTCGTCCTGGATGAGGACCTCGTCCATCTCCTTCATGTCCATCTTGGTGCCGAGGGTAACGGTAGCAAGGGACTGGGTTTCACCACGGGTGAAGATGGCGCTGCCGTGTGCGCAGGGGAGGTAGTCCACCTCGCACCAGATGGGGCGCACTTCGTTGGTGGCACGGCCGTCAAGGCGCTTGCCTTCGTCAAGGACGAGGTTGCGCATGGCCTCTTTCTCTACATCGTGATAGTAGCGGTCGATCATGGCACCCTTGAGCTCAAGGTCTTCCTCTGAGAACTGGGCCTTGAACTCGTCGCGGATCGCGTTGAAGCTGTCTTCGCGCTCGTGCTTGGGCTTTGCGCTCTTTGCAAGCTCATAGCACTTGTTGTAGCAAGCCTCGTGAACGGCAGTCTTGAGAGCTTCGTCTTCCTCGTCGTGAGGATAGTCCCTCTTGTTCACGTCTGTTCCAAGTTCCTGCATGAGTTCCTTCTGAACGCGGCAGTGCTTCTTGATTTCTTCGTGGGCGAACTTGATGGCCTCGAGCATGTCGTGCTCGGAGACTTCGTTCATTTCGCCTTCAACCATCATGATATTTTCTTCGGTAGCGGCAACCATGAGGTCAAGGTCTGCCCTCTTGTTGTCCTCGAAACCGGGGTTAATCACGAACTGGCCGTCGATGCGGGCGACGCGGACCTCGGAGACGGGGCCTCCGAAGGGAAGGTCGCTGGTGGCAAGTGCTGCCGATGCTGCAAGGCCTGCCAGGGCGTCCGGCTGGACATCCTTCTCTGCCGATATCAGCGTCACGTTCACAAATACCTCCAGGTGGAAATCGTCCGGCCATAGGGGACGGATGGGCCTGTCCACCAAACGGGCGATGAGAACCTCATAGTCGCTGGGACGGCTCTCCCTCTTGAGGAAACCTCCGGGAAAACGGCCGGCGGCATAATACTTTTCACGGTAATCCACTGTGAGGGGCATGAAGTCTGTGCCTTCCTTAACCTCTTTTGCGCAAGTAACGGTGGCGAGGAGCATGGTGCCTCCCATCTTCACAACTGCACTACCGGCGGCCTGCTTGGCCAGTTTGCCGGTCTCAATCTCGATCACGCGGCCATCGGGCAGGGTGATAGTCTTTTTGATAATGTTCATTAGTTCTTTTATTACGTCTTTATCGTCTGTCCCCCTATGGGACTGTTATTGTTCTTGTCATTTCGACCGAGCGAAGCGAGCGGAGAAATCTCTTTTTTAAGAAAAAAGGGGCAGGATGCCTTGCATCCGTACCCCCGTTCTGTTTTTCCTGTGCGCTTATCGGCGGAGACCAAGCTCCTTCACGATAGCCCTGTATCTCTCGATGTCAACTTTCTGAAGGTAGTTCAGAAGCTGGCGGCGCTTGCTGACCAGGCGAAGAAGGCTGCGGCGTGTTACAACGTCTTTCTTGTTCTTCTTCACGTGCTCTGTAAGGTGAGCGATACGGTAGGAAAATAAAGCAACCTGACTCTCAGGAGAGCCGGTGTCCTTATTGGACTTCCCGTACTTCGCGAAAATCTCTTGCTTTTTCTCAGGCTGTAAATATTCTGCCATGATGCAAAGATTTTTTTAAATTGGTTAAATGCCTGCGGGACCCTCCCGCAAAAAAGCCTGCAAATTTAGTGAATATTTTTGGATTAACAAATATTTTTCAGAATAGATATACTTGCGCCTTTGTGTTATCCATGCTGGGCATTGAAAGGCCGATACCTGCATTTATGTATGTGGGGTCGCAGATTCCAATAGGAGTAGTAGCTAAAAAAGCGCACTTTTGCCATTATACGAGACAAAGCGTGCTTTGGCGCCGGCACGGTACGGAATTTCGGGCTTTTTTCAGGACGACTCTCCGGTAACCAGCCACTTGATGCAGAATCCAAGTGTTTTTTGTGTAGCCGGTGGCTGCATATAGCCAGCAACTGCACAATATCAGCCAAAAACGTGTAACAGGTGGCCGGTTTTGCCGCTTATGGCTGCTGGGGCATGGGAATGTTTTTACAACAGTAAGTCGTGTTCTTATAAAATGTCAAAAAACAAGGTAGTGTAATGGTAAAAAATTGGTATATTTGAAGGTTAATTGCCAAGTCATGGAAGTAATACAGAGTTTTACAATAGACCATACACACCTGAAGCCGGGGATTTACGTTTCCCGTAAGGATAAGGGCTTCACTACCTTCGACCTGAGAATAACAGAGCCCAACAAGGAACCTGCAGTGGCGCCTGCGGCCATTCACAGCATAGAGCACCTGATGGCTACATGGTTCCGCAACAGCGAAGTCAAGGACGATGTGGTCTACGTAGGTCCCATGGGCTGTCTCACGGGAATGTACATTGTGATGACAGGCGAGTACACCGTAGAGGACATGCGTCGCCATACAATGGAGTGCCTCAGGTGGTTACTTACGCAGACAGAGGTGCCTGCCACCACTCCCGAGACATGCGGCAATTACCTGCTGCATGACCTTCCGATGTGCAAATGGGAATGCCGACGCTATCTGGACCGCCTGGAACACGATTTCCACAGCGAGTATACACAGCTCCGCGTGACGCTTGAGGACGGCCGTATTTTTGCCGATGCGTAGAAAGTTAGTATCTTTGTGAGGTATGGAAAGCAGATTATTCAGCATAGCAGGACACATCGTGCGGGTGAATCTGGAGAGCCCGTGGACATTCAAGGATTTGACTCAGGAACAGATATCACTTGTAGAAAAGCTCAAGGCAGGGGATGATATCGGCGTTGAGTCCGTTCCGGCCGACCGCCAGGAACAGCTCGAAATCAATGACAGCCTCATGGGCAAGGAGCACATGACGCGCGAGAAATGGGATTCCATGGAGCAGGAGCAGAAGGATGCCTTCCGCCACAGCCTGGACTTCCTTCAGTATGCCCCGTTCGAGGTGGGTGAAGGCGAGCCTCTTTTTACCTTCACGTTGAAATCCGGGCCGATGGATACATCGGCAAGGGACACCTGGAAGAAGGTGGTTTCCGTGGATCAGGTTCTGCCATATTATTACGGGTATGCCTCAGGGAATGATACGATTTATGAGTTTTTCCCCTCTCCGGATATACGCGCAGGCTTTTTTGTCCAGAATGCCGATGCTTCTGAGGGCGCCTTTTATCCCGAGGCGGGAATCGGCCCGCGTCTTCTGATGATGCAGGTGAATACATCCCTGATGATTCAGTTCACCTTTGCTACGGCAGGCCTTTCCACCGTTCTTCTTCATGCGTCCGTGACCCGTTACAAGGGAGTTGCCAACCTCTTCTTTGGAGTGAGCGGTACCGGAAAAAGCACGCACAGCCGCCTCTGGCATGAGAATGTCCCTGAAAGTGACCTTATGAATGACGACAACCCCGTCATCAGGATAACTGCCGATGGAATAAAAGTTTACGGAGGCCCGTGGAGTGGAAAGACTCTGTGCTACCGTAATGTCGATGCCCCGGTGAATGCGCTTGTGCGCCTTGAACAGGCACCTGAGAACAGGATAGAAAAGCTTTCCGGTCTCCAGGCCTATGCCAGCCTTATAGCCGCAGTCTCGTCCATCCGCTGGAACTCAGATATAATGGACAGCATTATCCCCACCGTCGAGGCAATCTCCATGAACGTTCCCTGCTACAAACTGGAATGCCGTCCCGATGCCCAGGCCGTAGAAACATGTAAAAACGCTATATATGAAAATAGGAATCTGTAACGACCACGCAGGCGTAGAATATAAGTTCAAGCTGGTCAAGATGCTTGAAAAGCGCGGAATCGAAGTTGTCAACTTCGGAACTGACACTACAGACAGTGTGGACTATCCTGATTTTGCCCACAAACTTGCTGCCGCCGTCGAAAATAAAGAGGTCGATCTTGGCATTGCCCTTTGCGGCACCGGAAACGGCATGGCAATCACCTTGAACAAGCATCAGGGCATCCGTGCGGGCCTCGCATGGGGAACCGCCATCGGACAGCTCGTCGCAGCTCACAACAATGCCAATGTGCTTGTCCTGCCGGCCCGTTTCATAAGCTACCGCATGGCAAGTGCAATAGTGCGCACATGGCTTGACACGCCCTTCGAGGGAGGCCGTCACCAGAAGCGCATTGACAAAATGCCCTGCAAATGAGTTTTCTCATCCCTGTTCCCGGGGCTCGTCTCTCCCGAGACATAGCAGACTACCCTGAAGGCATAGTCATCCCGGTAAACAAGCCCCTCCGCTGGACTTCTGCCGATGTCATCCGCAAACTCAAGTTTGCGGCAATCAAGCATTTCGGCAAGAAGAACCTCAAGGTTGGACATGCCGGAACGCTGGACCCTCTTGCAACCGGTATACTGTTGGTATGCATCGGCCCTGCCTGCCGTATGGCGCAGTCCCTCCAGGACACTGACAAGGAGTACATCGCACTCGTGCGCTTTGGTGCCACCACTCCGTCCTATGACCTGGAGAAGCCCGTGGACAGGATGTTTCCTTATGAGCATATAACAGAAGAAGCCGTGCGCGTTGCTCTGCCTGCTTTTTTAGGCGAACAGGAGCAGGTAGCACCGCTTTTCAGCGCTAAAAGCGTCGACGGCGTCCGCGCCTACGAACTTGCCCGCAAGCTCTACCGTTCCGGCGCCGGAAACCTTGACACCACCGCCCTCGAAACCCTCCATCGTTCCAGGATAACCATCTCAGAACTGGAATTGCTGGATTATCACGAGGCTTTTTTTTCTGAAGAGGTTTCAGGAGAGTCAACCTCTTCAGATAAGAGAACACCCTCGTCCAGAATTCATCTGGAAGACACATCGGCATTGGGGCTGCCGGAGGCTACGATTCGTATTGCCTGCTCCAAGGGCACATACATAAGGGCATTTGCACGTGACCTTGGCGAGGCGCTTGGCTCGGGAGCACATCTCGCCGGTCTCATCCGCTCCCGAAGCGGCTCGTTCCGCCTGTCTGATACCCTGTCCATGGACCAGGCACTGTCTCTCTTCGAACTCCGTAAATTGTAACCCTCTGGGTAATAATCGTTTACTGAAATCCCCTGCGTATTTTTACGCAGAGGATTTCAGCAAAGTATTGAAAGATAAATAGTTACGATTTACACCTATTTCCGGCCAAGTCTGTCGGCGACGGTGGTCATGCGGCGGGCAAACTCCTTACGGCCGATGAAGTGGATGATGTCGGCAATGCCAAGGCCGCTGGCGGCACCTGTGAGTGCAAGGCGAAGGCTGTTCATGACCTTGCCCATAGGGTATTCACGCATCTTGATGTAATCGACCATTGCCGTTTCGATGGCCTCACGGGTCATGGCGCCGTCATAGACGTCAAGGTCGTCAAAGCCGAATTCGGCACCGGTGATGTACTGGCAAACCTCGAAGCAGTTCTCATAGTGGTCTTCTTTCCAGAACTTGTCCACGTCTTTCTGGACGTATTCAGCCGGAGCCACAAAGAGGAACTTTGCGATGTCCCAGAAATCGGCAACGAAGGTTGCGCGTTCCTTGATGAGTTCCACTACAGCTTCTACATATTCGCGAGTGAAGATGTGGTTTTCGAAATCGGCCCCGAAGCCTTCGAAGGAAGCTCCGGCCGTCAGTGCGCACTTGGGGCAGTCAACCACCTTGATATCATGTTCTTCGAGGATGGGGATGAAGAGGTCTGTGAGTTCCTGATCTGACTTCTGGCGGAGGTATTCCTTGTTATACCATTTGGCCTTTTCAGGGTTGAACTTTGCACCGGCTTTCTGGACCTTGTCAAGCGAGAAAGCCTGAACCAGTTCCTCCAATGTGAACAATTCCCTGTCGTCACCGGGGTTCCAGCCCAGCATGGCGAGCATGTTCACGAATGCTTCCGGGAAATAGCCGTCTTCGCGATAGCCGCGTGAGAGTTCTCCGGTTTCGGGGTTCTGCCAGCGGAGGGGGAATACAGGGAATCCCATCTTGTCGCCGTCGCGTTTGGAAAGCTTACCGTTTCCAACGGGCTTGAGAAGAAGCGAAAGATGTGCAAAACGGGGCATGGTATCTGTCCAGCCAAACGCCTCATACAGAAGGTAATGGAGCGGGAGTGAAGGCAACCACTCTTCGCCGCGGATTACCTCCGTGATTTCCATCAGGTGGTCGTCGACGATGTTGGCAAGGTGGTATGTGGGGAGCTCATCGGCACGTTTCCAGAGGACTTTGTCGTCAAGGGTGTCGGTGTTCACTTCCACGTGGCCGCGGATGAGGTCGTCCATCTTCACGATGCGGTTTACAGGCATCTTGAAACGGATGGTCCAGTCTGTGGTTTCTTCGAGAAGACGCTTGACCTCATCGGCAGGAAGGGTGAGGGAATTGCGGAGATGCACGCGCGTAGCTGCGTTGTACATGAAGGTCTCCTTGGCAGCTTCTGCAGCGGCTCTCTTTTCTGCAAGTTCCGCAGCGCTGTCAAATGCATAATATGCCCAGCCGGCTTCTACAAGCTGCTCTGCATACTTGCGGTAAATGGGCCTTCTCTGGCTCTGGCGATAAGGGCCGTGAGGATGCTTGGGGGAAGCCTCCTCAATCACTTTTCCGTTCTCTACGCCCTCGTCAGGGATGATGCCGCACCACTGGAGCGCTTCTATGATATAAGCTTCTGCTCCCGGGACAAAGCGGTTGGAGTCTGTATCTTCAATCCTCAGGATGAAGTCTCCTCCATTCTGCTTTGCATAAAGGTAGTTATAGAGTGCCGTACGTACGCCGCCCATGTGGAGCGGCCCGGTTGGTGAGGGTGCGAATCTTACGCGTGTTCTTCTTTCCATATTTACAGTTTTGCTGTGCAAAGATAAGAAATTAATGCGGACGACGGATAGCAGGGATAATCTCAAGGTCTGAGCGGTGCTCGCCGGGCTTGACGCAGAGGACCGGACGGACGTCGCTGGCAAAGTTGAAATTCTTGGCGTTGTCTGAGTTGTTGTAACCTATCTTGATAGTCTCAGTGCCACCGGGGATGGACATCTCTGTTCCGTGGTCTGAGAGGTCCCACTTGAAACCTTCGTCGATGATGACCAAGTTGCCAAGGTCTTTGTTGAGGCCAAGGCCGCCCAGGTCCATGTCGAAACCTGTTACGATGGCCGTGATGCGCACCTTGTCTCCAAAGTCCGGATCGTTGTCCCAGATGATGCCTTTCTTGAAGTGATTGGCATCTCCGGTATATTCGGAAATCATGCCGTCTATCTTCTCCAGGTCGCTCATCTTGGCGCCATGCTCGTTGTTGCCGGTGGTGATGTTCACCAGGACGTTCTTTGCTGTTTTGAGGTCGAAATCATTCAGAAGAGGGCTCTCGAAAGCGCCCTTGACAGCCATTTCAAGGCGGTCCGGACCGGTTCCTTCGCCGCTGCCCATCAGAGCCATGCCGGAGTTTCTCATCATCTTGCACACGTCCTGGAAGTCTACGTTGATGTAGCCGGGGCGGTTGATGACCTCGATGATGCCCCGGACAGCAGTTGCCAGGACCTCATCGGCCTTGGGGAACGCTTCCTGGATGAGGGTGTCGCCGAAGAACTGGTACAACTTCTCGTTGTTGATGATAAGAAGGGAGTCTACGTTCTTTTCGAGCTCGTGGATGCCGTCAACGGCCTTGGACTGGGACTCGTTGCCTTCGTTCTTGAAGGGAATCGTAACTACTGCAACGGTGAGTATGCCCCTTTCCTTTGCCATCTTGGCGATGACGGGGGAGGCGCCGGTTCCCGTACCTCCACCCATTCCTGCGGTGATGAAAAGCATCTGGGTACCGCAGTCAAGGACTTTCCTCGCTATCTCGTCCTGGGATTCCAGGGCGGCGTTGCGGCCGGCAGTGGGGTCTGTTCCTGCTCCGAGACCGTTCTGTCCCATCTGGATCTTGACGGGTACTTCGCTGGTCTGAAGAGCCTGGGCGTCAGTGTTGCAGACGACGAAACTGCAGCCCTTGATATTCTGCTTGTACATGTAGTTCACGGCATTGCAGCCACCGCCGCCCACGCCGATAACCTTGATTATGGAGTTCTCCTGATTCCAGTCAGAAGGAGTGATTCCGGTGTTTATATCGATATTCATGGCTATTCCTTGTTTGCTTCGTCGTAAATTTTGAGTGCGGTATCTTCAAGAGTATTCCAGATGACAGACAGGAAACCGCTCTTTTCGCCCTTCGGACGCTGTACCTTGACTTTTTTGGTCTTTTTCTTCTTCTCGGGCTTGGGCTCCTGGGCCTCGCCGAATTCTTCCGGAGCGAAGAGGGTTTCGGCAGGGGTCTCGTCGGTCACTTCCACCTCTACAAGGTCTTCCTCGTGGACTTCTTCCTTAACTGGCATGGTGACGCAGTCGGGAAGGTTGTCCTCCTTTGCGGCCAGTATCATTCCGATTGCCGATGTGGCCGATGTAGAGTAAACCCCGCTGCCGACGGATGCGCTGAACATGAAGCGCGGATAACCCTTCCTTACCTCGTATCCGGACATTTCCTTCACCAGGGGTACGAAGTTGGCAAGTTCTGCACCGCCGCCTGTGAGTACGATGCCGCTTCTGATGGAGTTTTGAAGACCGCTCTCCTGAATGTAGAAGAGCACGGCTTCCACGATTTCACGTACGCGGCAGTCGATAATTTCGGAGATGTACCTTACGGGAACCTCCTTGAATGGCTCCGTGAGCCTTATCTGCAGAACCTTCTCACTCAGGGAAGCGAGTTTGCCGGGAAGGCATGCTCCGAAACGTTTCTTGATCTTTTCGGCAAGGTCGTCGGATATGGAGCATTCCGTGCGGATGTCGCCTGTGACGGACTTCCCGCCGAAGGGAATGGATGCATAGTAGCGCATGATGCCGCCGTAGTAGATAGAGACGGAGGTAACGCCTGCGCCAACATCCACAAGGGCAATGCCGCTTGTCATTTCATCGGCGGTAAGGACAGTGCGGGCGACCACGTCTGGAAGGAAGTACTTCTTGGCAATGGCGATGTTCATCCCGTTGAAAATCTTGTCCAGGGCTGCGGTTGCACCTCTGCTGCCGATGAAGACCTTGAAATTGCCTTCAAGCGAGGAACTTAGAGTGCCCACTACCTCGCTTTCCACCAGCTGAATCTCGTCGTCGATGGAGAAGGACTGCGCAACGGCGCCAAGCATTATCTGCTTCTCGGGGTTGGGCAGGGGATAGGTCTCAAGGGCGATGGATTTAAGGTTTTGGACTTCTTCGGAGGTGATGTACTCGTCGGGGTTGCTGCGCTCTATGCGTGCCTGGGCCGTTACCTGGTCTACCTCGCTCCTGGGCATGCCCACAACTACCTGCATGATGTGGATCATGAGCTCGTTTTCTGCCTCCTGAATGGCCTCCTTCAGCTTTTCGGAAGCACGCATGGGATTGGTGATAATGCTGGCCCGTATGCCTGCCGACGGCGTTTCCTTGTAGTACACAATCTGGACATCGTCGCCGTTCACCCTGGCGACGCAAAGTCCGAATTTGGAACTGCCGAGATCGATTGATGCTATGTATTTTTCCATATATAGTTTGTTTATTTTCTGCAAATCATCTGTCCCCTGTAACGCAGATCTACAACTGAATAATGACCGGGGTCAACTGCTGGCGCAACCGTAGTGTAATACTTCTCCATGAGGCCGAATTTTTCCGGAATCCTCACGGGAGGGCCGAATACGAACTTCTCCTTGCCTTCCAGCGGATGGAGGACCAGGTCTCCGGACTGTTCAACCGATATGTGGCGGATGTTGGTCTTCCATATTCCCCGGTTCATGTATCTGGTCAGAGCGAGCATCTGTTCCAGCCATTTCTGCTCGGCGGCGGTTCCGGGACGGCCTTTGTAGCCTCTGGAAATGCTCATCGGAATATTCCCGTCCACAACGGGAACGTCAACGCTGAAACGGGACTGGAGCGGGAATATGAAGCCGTCGGCATCGGAATAATATCCGTTGGATGCCTCGTTGAATCTGAGTACAGGCTCCCTCTGGGTAAGTTCCACGTGAAGGCTGCCGTCATCCGTGAGCCATGCCTGGCAGGTTTTCACGGCACTGTGGCCAAGGACGATGCGCTCTATCCTTGCGAGGTCCACGCTGTCAAGGCGGAGACCGGCATAGGCCCTGTACTCGGCTTCCAGCCAGTTCTCTATGTCTTCTTTTTCAACGAAACGCCTTTCGGTACTGTCCTTTACGATGACTTCAAGGGTTTCCTTTCCAGTACAAGTGCGCACGCGGAGGTCCCGTCTGGCCATGCTCGCAGAGAGCATCCAGACAGTAGCGAATACAATTATGACAAGCAGTCCCAGACCGCGGCGTACTATAGGTTTCACAGGCGTTCCTTGAGCATTTTCGTTATGGGTTCGACGAAGCGGTCTACATTTCCGGCTCCGAATGTGGCAAGAACGTCAAGTGGCTCTTCAGATAGGTAGTCCATCAGTTCTTCCTTCTTTATGAGGACCTTTTCAGGTGCTGTGACGTTCTTGAAGATAATCTCGGAAGTGACTCCGGGAATAGGCTCTTCCCTTGCGGGATAAATATCCAGGAGGATGAGTTTGTCCACTCCGGACAGCGCCTCTGCGAATTCATCGGCAAAGTCCCTGGTGCGGGTGTACAGGTGGGGCTGGAATATGCCCGTGAGCTTTCTTTCGGGGAAGATGTCCCTTATGGAGGAGATGGCGCTTTTGAGTTCCTTGGGATGGTGGGCGTAATCATCGATATATGAAAGGAAAGGGGAGTTCACGTGGAGCTCCAGGCGGCGCTTCACTCCTTCAAATGTGCCGATTGCGGCCTTTACTGCCTCAGGGTCAATTCCGTAAACAAGACAGGCGGCAGCGGCGGTGACGCTGTTCTCTGCGTTAACCCAGCCGGGAGCGCCCACCTTTATGTCCTTGATGATGCCACCTGGCCATTTGAGGTCATAATGGAAGAGGCCCAGGCCGTCGGCCTTGGGGTTCAGGGCGCAGAAATCGGCCCCGGTGTCTGTATAGTGATAGGTTAGAAGATTGGCTTTTGTGTCTTCAGCCACAATGGGCGTGCCCTTCTTGGCGATGACGGTGCCGCTTACCTGGGATACGAAGGCCTTGAAGGCTTCGACCACATGGGCGTAGTCTCCGTAAATGTCAAGATGGTCTGCATCCACTGCAGTTACTATGGCTATCTCGGGGAAGAGCTGCAGGAAGGAACGGTCGAATTCATCGGCCTCTGCAACGACGGTCTCGGTCTTTGACATGAGAAGGTTGGTGCCGTAGTTGCGGGAGATGCCGCCGAGGAAAGCGGAACAGCCCTCGCCGCTTTCTGTAAGGATATGGGCGATGAGGGTAGAGGTGGTGGTCTTCCCGTGAGTGCCGGAAACGGCGATGCAGCGCTGTCCACGGGTGATTTCACCAAGAGTGCGGGAGCGCTTGAGGACGGCATATCCCTCCTCCGTGACCTTTCTCATTTCGCCGAGGTCGGAAGGTACGGCGGGAGTGTATACGACAAGGGTGTTTTCCTTGTCTGCGGGAACAAGGTCCGGACGGTCTTCGTAATGTACGCTTATGCCTTCGCTCTCCAGCTGCTTTGTAAGTTCAGACGGAGTCCTGTCATATCCTGCCACTTCAAATCCCTTGAATCTGTAGTAGCGCGCAAGTGCAGACATGCCAATTCCGCCAATGCCTATGAAATAAACGTTTTTCATTTTGATCAAGATTTCTCGACTTCGCTCGAAATGACAGGTCAGACAAGTTTGTATATTTCGTCACAGATGGTCTGGGCGGCGTCGCGGAGGGCCATCGACAGGGAATTCTTTTCAAGGGTGGCTATCCTTTCGGGGGAATGCACCAGTTCCAGTGCGGTGGGCATGAGGAGCTCGGGGGCATCGGCATCCTTGACGATGAGGGCGGCGTCCTTGCGGACAAGGGCCATGGCGTTGTGGGTCTGGTGATCTTCGGCAACGTTGGGCGACGGGACGAAGACGCAGGCTTTACCCATGGCGCAGATTTCGGAAACCGTGCTGGCTCCGCTGCGGGAAATGACAACATCGGCAGCAGCATAAGCAAGGTCCATCCTGCCGATGAAATCGTAATGACGGACGCCCTTCACTTCGGGGTGTGAGGCCATGAATTCATCGGTGCCGGCCTTGTAATATTTGCCGCACTGCCAGATGATTTCAACGTCATCGCCACCGGGGCAGCCTGCCTCAATCCATTTTTTCATGGAACGGTTGAGTGTACCGCTGCCAAGGCTTCCGCCAACTATGAATATATGCTTCTTGGAGGCATCCAGACCGTAGAATTTGATGGCCTCTTCTTTCATCCGGGCGGTAGCGGGTGTGCTTACTGCCGGCCTTATGGGGTTGCCTGAGAGGACTATCCTGTCGGCAGGGAAGAACTTCTCCATGCCTTCGTATGCTACGCAGATGCTCTGGACTCTTTTTGCAAGAATCTTGTTCGTGACGCCGGCAAAGCCGTTCTGCTCCTGGATGAGGCAGGGAATCTTCATTCCGCTTGCCGCCCAGAGGAGGGGAGCGCTGGCATAACCGCCCACGCCGATGGCTATATCCGGCTTGAACTGCCTCACGATGCTGCGGGCTCTTCTGACGCTGTCAAGTACTCTGAAAGGCACCTGGACATCGTTCCAGAGGTTCTTGAGAGTGAGTCTTCTCTGCATTCCCACTATGGGAAGGCCAACGATTTCGAAGCCCTCGGCAGGGACTTTTTCCATTTCCATCTTGCCGCTTGCACCGACGAAGAGAATCTCAGTGTCGGGATTGAGCTCCTTGAGTTTATGTGCAATGGATACGGCCGGGAAGATGTGTCCCCCGGTACCGCCGCCGCTGATTATGGCTCTTATGGCTTTGTACTTTGTCATATCGTCGAATCTTGTGTCCAGTCGTGTTCAAGTATGGGTTCAGCCTCCTCTTCCATGCGGGTTATGCTTTCGTGCGCATCCTTTGATATGGAAAGCAGGATTCCGAATACCAGGGCGAATACCAAGAATGAGTTTGTTCCGTGGCTCACGAGCGGGAGGGTCTGCCCAGTCTGGGGAACCAGAGGCAGATGCACGTTCACGGCCATGTGCATGAAGGCCTGTCCGGTGACAAGAATGATGAGTCCGGTAACTATCATCTTGTCATAGTAATTGTTGCACAGCTTTGCCACGAATGTGCCTCTTGCAAGAAGGCTGTAGTATAGCAATATCAGGATCAGGGCGCCCCACAGGCCTGTTTCTTCAATGATGAAGCTGAACATGTAGTCTCCGAAGATGACCGGCACCTGATACTTCTGCGTACTGCTTCCGATACCCTTGCCGAAGAAACCTCCTTCCTTTATTGCGAGCAGTGCTCCAACCGGCTGGTCCAGCTTCGCGCGCGCCTGTTCCCATTCCTTGGTTCCGCGCTTTGCTTCCAGAAGCTGTTTCATGGTCTCGTCATCGTCGGCGGTTATTCTGGAAATAGCGGTGCCGATGCGGCTGTTCTTGAGAACTCCGGCCTTGTATGCCCCGAACATCAGCGCCACTGCAATTATCATCGCGCCTCCAACGACGGCGATATCCTTGAAATCCAGGCCGCCCACCATAATCATCAGTATCATGATGCCGCCAATGAACAGTGCCGATGAGTTGGAACCCATCATTACCATCAGCGTAATAACACCTACCGGAAGGTAAATGTACAGAATCTTCTGCCAGATGTCCTTTTCCAGGAATGCCAGCTTTTCAAACTTCTGAGCCAGCGAAGGGCCGATTTTGAATTCGTGGTTCTTGTAGGCGTCCAGGGCCCATCCGAGGTACATCACCATGAACAGTTTCACGAATTCGTATATGTGGATCTGTTTTCCTGCAACCACCAGGATACGCCTTGCTCCGTTGATTTCTCCGGCCTTGAGTATACCAAGGTTGAGATTCAGAACCAGTATCGCCAGGAAGAAGAAACTCACTGCAAATCCATATTTTGACAGGCTCTTGTACCAGTCCACCCTGCCGAATCCGTACAGGACGAAAATGAGGATGAATCCCACTGCAACCAGTTTCAGCTGGTCCAGCATGATGGTGGTACGGTCGCTCCCAAGGTCGTTTGCAAGACGCGGGGTTGAAGAAAAGACGGAAATCACGGATATGAGCATGAGGAACAGGGCGATAAGGAATATCACCTTGTCACCCGTGAAACGGTCCAGGAAGTCCGTAATTTTGACCGGTATGTTCTTTTCTTCTTCTGCCATTTGTATTACAGTTTGCGGACTGCGGCCTTGAACTGCTCGCCACGGTCCTCATAATTCTTGAAAAGGTCGAAACTTGCGCAGCAGGGGCTCAGGAGCACGACGTCTCCGGCTTCTGCCATTGCTGCAGCTTTCTTCACGGCTTCATCGGCAGAGAGGGCGTCAACCATGTTGGGGACAATCTTGCCGAATGCGGCGTGTATCTTTGCATTGTCTACGCCAAGGCATACGATGCCTTTGACTTTCTCGCGTACGAGGCCTTCGAGAATGGAGTAGTCATTGCCCTTGTCAGTGCCGCCCAGTATCCATACTACAGGACGTTTCTGGCACTCGAGAGCATACCATGCAGAGTCGATGTTTGTGGCCTTCGAGTCATTGATGTAAAGGACGTCCTTGATGCTCAGGACGGGTTCCAGGCGGTGTTCGATGGGCTTGAAAGTGGCCAGGGACTTGCGTATGACCTCGTTTTCAATGCCTGCCGCCTTGGCGGCAAGGGCTGCTGCCATGGAGTTGTAGATATTGTGCTTTCCGCCAAGGGCAAGTTCCTGGAGGAAGAGGTCTGTCTCTTCCTTCTCGTAGCGGATGTGGATCTTTTCACCCTGAAGGAATGCACCCTGCTCAAGTTCCTTCTCCTGGGAGAAAGGAAGCATCTTGCAGCGGAGGACAATCTTGTCAAGATGGCCGATGGTGATGGCGTCGTCTGAGTCGAAGATGAAGCAGTCGTCGGGACCAAGGTTCCTGGTGATGTTGAACTTTGCGGCCACATAGTTTTCGATGTTGTGGCCGTAGCGGTCGAGATGGTCCGGTGTGATGTTTGTGATGATTGCGATGTCCGGGCGGAAATCGTAAATGTCGTCCAGCTGGAAACTGGATATTTCCAGGACATAGTAGTCAAAGTGCTCGGTAGCCACCTGGTATGCATAGGATTTGCCGATGTTTCCGCCAAGGCCCACGTTGAGCCCGGCGTTCTGCATGAGGTGATATATGAGCGAGGTTGTCGTCGTCTTGCCGTTGGAGCCGGTGACGCAAATCTTCTTTGCAGAGTCGAAACGGCTTGCAAATTCGATTTCAGAGACAACCCTGATGCCTTTTTCACGGATCTTCTGTACCATGGGAACGGTTCCCGGAATACCTGGAGATTTCACGACCTCATCGGCATTGAGGATAAGGTCCTCGCTGTGCTGTCCCTGTTCGAAGGGAATGTCCCACTTGCGGAGCATATCGGCATAATTCTCCTTGATCTGTCCCTTGTCTGAAAGGAACACATCGTAACCTTTTACCTTTGCAAGTACTGCGGCGCCCACACCACTTTCTGCGCCACCCAAAACTACTACTCTTGACATATTCTACCTAAGTTTCAACAATGCTAACGTACTTACTGCGAGGATAATTCCCACGATCCAGAACCTTACCGTAATCTTCGCCTCATGAAGGGCGGGAACGGGCTTGGGGAAGATTACGCTTCCTTCCGGAGCAGGTTTGTCCTGATAATGATGATGGAGCGGGGTCATGCTCCAGATTCTTCTGCCTTTGCCGTAACGCTTCTTCGTGGCCTTGAAATAGAGCCTCTGAAGCAGCACAGACAGACTTTCGATGAAGAATACACCGCACAGGAGGGGAATGAGGAGTTCCTTTCTCATCAGGACTGCACTCACGCCGATGATGCCGCCTATCGTAAGGCTGCCGGTGTCTCCCATGAACACCTGTGCAGGGAATGAATTGTACCAGAGGAAGCCGATGAGTGCACCTACAAAGGCACTCATGAATATGGCTATCTCTCCCGATCCGGGGATGTACATTATATTCAAGTAGTTGGAGTCGATCAGGTTGCCCCCCAGCCAAGCCAGGATGCCTAGCACAACTCCAACTACTGCTGAAGTTCCGGCCGCAAGACCGTCAAGCCCGTCGGTAAGGTTGGTACCGTTGGAGCAGGCGGTGATTACGATGATAATCATGAGCACGTAAATGGCCCATTTTGCATACCAGCCCCACGCTCCCTTGACGGGTGAGAGCCAGCGATAGTCGAATTCGTGATTCTTCACGAAGGGAATGGTGGTCTTGGTACTCTTGACCACATCCTCGTCTACATATTTGCCGTTTGTGACGGTGGTCTCTGTCTCCAGCGTGCGTTCGATGCTTTCTTCCACATGCACCTTTTCGCGGACAACGATGTCCGGGCTCATCCAGACTGCAAGTCCCACGATGAAGCCAAGGACCACCTGCCCGAGCAGTTTGCCCTTTTCTGACATTCCTTCCTTGTTGTGGCGGAATACCTTGATGTAGTCATCGGCAAAGCCGAGAGCTCCGCACCAAAGGGTGCTGACGATGAGGAGGATGATATATACATTGGTAAGGTCGCAGAAGAGGACCACCCCGGTGATTATGGAGAGGATGATGATGATGCCTCCCATGGTGGGGGTGCCTTTCTTCTGAACCTGTCCTTCGAGGCCAAGGTCGCGTACAGTTTCTCCGATCTGCTTTTTCTGGAGCCAGCGGATTATGCGCTTCCCTGCGACGAGGGAAGTGAGTACAGCGGCAACTGCTGCCAGCATTGCCCTGAAGGACAGGTAATGCATGAGGCCGATGCCCGGGAAATCCACTCCGAGTTTCTCAAGATATTGAAACAGATGGTAAATCATTTCAAAATGAGTTTAAAGGTTTCAGCTACTATTTCTTTTTCGTCAAAATGTCTTTTCTCCCTGCCGATAATCTGGTAGGTTTCATGGCCTTTTCCGGCCAGCAGTACGGTTGCGTTTTCGGGCGCGGTGAGTATTGCAGTGCGGATGGCTTCGCGGCGGTCGCTCACGACGAGGGTCTTTGCCATTGCGGCCGGGGTGAGTCCTGTGAGAATCTCATCGATGATGGCCTGCGGATCTTCTGTGCGGGGGTTGTCTGATGTTACGACAATGCGGTCGGCCATTTTCTCGGCGACGGCGGCCATTTCGGGGCGTTTGGTTCGGTCGCGGTCTCCGCCGCAGCCGAACAGGCAGATGAGCTGGCGCTCCGGAGCGATTGCCCTGAGAGTCTTCAGAACGTTCTCCATTGCATCAGGAGTATGTGCATAGTCCACGACTACGGTAATGCCCTTTGGCCCGGGTATGTTCTCGAGTCTTCCAGGAGCGGAGCCAAGGGCAGAAAGCGCAATGAGTACATCTTCCTTGGGAAGTCCCAGGCATACTGCAGTGCTGTAAATTGCCAGGAGGTTATATGCATTGTGCTCTCCTATGAGGCGGCACCATGTGTCGGTCCCGTCAATCTTCAGGAGCATTCCCTCGAAGCTTTGTTCGAGTATCCTTGCGCTGTGGTCTGCGAGTCCTTTTACTGAGTAGCTTACCACTTTGGCCTGGGTGTTCTGGACCATTACGAGGCCGTTTTTGTCATCCGTGTTGGTAAGTGCAATTGCATTTGCGGGAAGACGGTCGAAGAAAAGTTTCTTGCAGCGGAGATACTCGGCAAATGTCTTGTGATAGTCAAGATGGTCATGAGTGAGGTTGGAGAAGATGCCCATCTTGAACTGAAGGCCGCTCACCCTGTCCTGTTCCACTCCGATGGAACTCACTTCCATGAAGCAGTATTCGCATCCTTCATCTACCATGCGGGCGAGGAGGGAATTGATGGTCACAGGGTCTGCAGTGGTGTTTTCCGTCTCCAGCCTTGTTTCTCCCACATAGTTTGCAATGGTGGAAAGGAGTCCGCACTTCAGACCCATGCCCATGAACATGTTGTAAAGAAGCGTGACGGTGGTTGTCTTGCCGTTTGTGCCGGTTATGCCCACAAGATTCAGTTTCCTTGAAGGATGACCGTAGAACTCGTCTGCCGCAAGAGCCAGCGCCAGCCTTGAATCCTCCACCACCTCGAATTCCACCTTGTCATTCTGCCCGTTATCAGGAATCTCCTCGCAGATAACCCCCGTAGCCCCTTTTGCGACAGCGTCGGCAATGTAGTCGTGCCCGTCAGAAGCAAAGCCTCTTACGGCCACGAAGAGTGCTCCGGGAATGACCTTCCTGGAATCTGCAGTTATTATGGTGTGTTCTCTTATGTTCATTTCTTTGTTTCTTTCATTTCCGGAACCGCTGCAACGGGGCTCATTTGCGGCCTCCATTCCGGGTCTATCGCATATATCTTGTCCACTATCTCCCTTACTGCCATGGCGGGCTTTGTTCCGCCGTAGAAATTCTTGTGTGAAGGGTATGAATATACTGTTACAAGTATAGTGTATTTGGGTTTGTCGGCAGGGAAGAACCCAACGAATGTTCCCTGATACTTTTTCCTGCCGTAAGCATCGCTGTAAGCATCCTTGCTGCCGCCCCTTTCCTCCGGCGAGAGAACTACACGGGCAGTTCCCGTCTTACCTGCAACCGGAAGCTTTGCGTTTTTCAGCCTGGTTGCCGTACCTTCATTGACAACGGCCCTGAGCGCCCTGGTTACGGTATCTGCCGTGGCGGGTGAGCAGATGCTGCTGTTCAGCACGCTGGGCTTGAAACTCTTGAGTACTTTGCCGTCTTTTTCCACGCTTTCCACAAGGTACGGTTTCATCATCCTGCCTTTGTTGGCTATGCCGTTGTAGAATGTGGCAATGTGAAGGGGAGTGACGCTAAGACCATATCCGTATGCGGTGGTTCCGAGCGTTGTTCTGGACCAGCCGGGTGTCCCGGGACGGTTTACCACCGGAGTACCCATGCCTTGTATGTCAAAGTCAAAGGCCTCTCCAAGGCGATAGGAGTATATATGGTCGAACATTTCCTGCGGCTTTTTGCCGTAGTAGTTTTCTGCCAGCCATGTGAATACGTAGTTGGACGAAATCTCGAATCCGTGCATGACGGTAATATCCCTTCGTCCTGTCTCTCTCTGGTAATCGAGGATGTGTACGTCCTGGTTGTATCCTCCGGGAACAAAACCGTTATTTGTGGGAAGGGTTTGTTCCAGAGTCTTGACGTAGCCGTCCTCTACAAGAGATACAAGGGTGACGGTCTTCATCACTGAGCCCTGCTCTCCGACTTCCCTGAGTACGAGGTTGTCCCTTTCCCAGAGAACGGTCTGGGGCGTGTCTCCACGGGAGAGGTTCACCATGGCCCTGATTGCTCCTGATTCTGCTTCCATTATGATGCAGATTCCGGCGCGGACTTCTTCATCGGCCTGAATCTGGGCGCGGAGGGCCTTGTCGGCAATTTCCTGGAAATCCACGTTGAGGGTGGTGCGGATGTCGTTTCCGTCCTTTACAGAGACGCTTGCAGAATCGAGATCCCTTATCCAGGTCTTCTTGTCGGTTACGCGTCTCCATTCGAAGCCTTCGCGTCCGTGGAGTTCGTGATCGAAGCTGTGCTCGAGGCCGATGCGGTTATTCTCTTTCACGTAGCCGATAACGCGGCGGGCGAGGGAGTCGTAAGGGTAGATGCGTTCATCGTGCCTTTCAACTATCATTCCGCCCTTGTTGGTATTCTCGTTGAAGAGGGGATAGGTCTTGAGACGGTTCAGCACAGACAGTTCGACGTTGTTCCTTATCTTGAGGTAGCGGTTACCCTTTTCGCGTCCGTTCAGGATGGCCTTCAGATAATCATCGGCAGAACGGTCCCTGAATTCCCTTGAGAGGCAGCGGGAGAGTTCAGCGGCCTTTTCGCGCCACTTTGCCTCACCTTCGCTGTTGTCCTTGTCGATGAATTCCTGCTTCCTTACGGTGCAGTCCATGTGAATGTCGTAAAGCGGGGCCGATATGGCCATGGGGCGGCCGTCGGTTGCAAGTATGCGGCCTCTGACGGGATTGTCCGTATGCTTTGAGACCGTGGTGCGGAAGAGGTCTACGACGCGGTCATCCACCTGGTATCCCGTCTGTATCCTGACAATCTGAATCATGATCAGAACACCTACCAGAAAGAAGACTATTGACAGGAAGAACATGACCACGTGGATTCTGTCGCGGTTTTCAATCTTGTCCGTTATTTCGTTCCTCTTGGGCATTTACTTTCTTTTTATGATCTTTGCGGGTTCCTTGGGCATGGCCACGTTCGAACCCATTCTGTCAAGTCTTCTCTCTATTTCCGATGCACTCTGGAGCTTTACCAGTTCTGCTTCTTTCTGCGAATGGCGTATCCTGAGGTCTTCGATTGCCGCCTTGTTCCGTCCTGCGGTGGCGAGTGTCTTGTCTACCCTCAGGCTCAGGAGGATACTAAGCCACATCAGGAGGAAAAGGTACATGATGTGGAGGTAGTACTTGTCGGCCCTGATTCTCAGGAGGAATTCTCCGTTTCTGAGAGCCTTGAATATGTTCTTTATGGCAGTCCGGACCTTTTTCATACATTGGCCCTCCTTTCTGCCACTCGCAATTTCGCACTTCTTGCGCGGGTGTTGCCGGCAATTTCGCTTTCGGAAGGGATGACCGGTTTTTTTGTTACTGCCTCCCAAGGCGTTGAAATGCGTCCGTATATATCTTTGGTCTCGACTCCGTCTATGCGTCCGGTGCGGATGAAATTCTTTACCATCCTGTCTTCCAGGCTGTGATAGCTGATTACCGCAAGGCGTCCGCCGGGCTTGATTGTTGCGGCTGCGCCCTCAAGGAATTTTTCGAGCGAGCGCATTTCGCCGTTGACTTCTATGCGAAGGGCCTGGTAAATCTTTGCCAGAACTTTGTGGGCGATGTTCTGGGGGATGGCCTTCGCTATTGCCCTGTCAAGGTCTCCGGTTGTGCGGATTTCGCCTGCGGCCTTGATGAGCCTTGCAATCTGCCTTGCGTTCTCCACTTCCCCATAGAGGCCCAGAAGGCTCGTGAGCCTCTCTTCGGGGTAAGTGTTCACAACATCAGCGGCGGTGAGCTGCGCTTCCTGTCCCATCCTCATGTCCAGCGGGGCATCCTCGAAACGGAAGCTGAAGCCGCGCTCCGGGGTGTCAAACTGGTGAGAGCTCACGCCAAGGTCTGCAAGAACGCCGTCCAGTATCTGACTCTTGCCAAACAGGTGTACCGCATAGTTCTCGATAAAGCGGAAGTTGTTGTGGACAAGGGTCAGGCGAGGGTCCTTGAGACCGTTTTCTATAGCGTCGATGTCACGATCGAAGGCGATGACCCGGCCGCCATCGAGTAAGCGTGAAAGTAGGAGAGCGGTGTGACCACCGCCTCCGAAAGTGGCATCAGCGTATATTCCTTCAGGATTTGTGACAAGGAAGGAGATACTCTCTTCCAAAAGCACAGGTGTATGATACTCAGACATTCTGCCCCTCCTTATTTCCTTGCGGACAATTTTGAGGCTGCGTCTTTGAATTCCTGATCAGACAGGAGATTGGCTTTGTAAGTGTCTGCATCCCAGATCTGGAGCTTGTAGCCTACACCGCCGAATACAACCTCTTTGGTTATACCTGCACTTTCAAGCAGTTCTGACGGTATGTTCAGGCGGCCCAGCTTGGTGTCCGGGACGATATTGAAGACGCCGTCATTGTACTTGGTCCAAAACAAAGCGTCTTCAGTACTGAGTTCAGTATCTATCTTATCCAGGATGAGTCCGCTGCGGCGGTCCCACTCCTCTGCGGGGAAAAGGTCCAGGCAGGGCTGCTGGATATTCTTTTTGAGCACAAGGGTCATTCCTTCGGAACCGCCGCGGACCATGGCGTCACGGAAGATGGCAGGGAGCACCAGGCGCCCCTTGTCATCTACTTTTCCGCTGGCTTTTCCAAAGAATCTGACCATTTGGCTTGACTGTTAAACTTTACACTTTCACGCTTTGTGTGCAAAGTTAGCAAAAATTTTCCATTTTATTACAATTTCTTCCAAAATTTTCCACAAACTTTTCAACAACATGTATAGAGAGTGCCAAGTCGGAAAAAATGTGTAAATTTGAGAGATGAAAAAAGCATACATAGAGACTTATGGCTGTCAGATGAACGTGAACGACACCGAAGTCATTTTTGCAATACTTGAAACAACGGGATACACCCGCACCGAAGACATTGAAGACGCAGACCTTGTCATGGCCAACACCTGCTCTGTACGTGACAATGCAGAGCAGCGCATCTGGGGCCGCATAGACCATTTCAACAGTCACCGCAAGAAGGGCGCCTTCATCGGCATCGTGGGCTGCATGGCAGAACGCCTCAAGGACAAGCTGCTGGATACCGGCAAGGTGGACCTCGTCGTCGGCCCCGACGCCTACCGCTCTCTTCCAAAACTCCTTGAAGCCATCACCCCGGACAATCCCCAGATAGACGTCCTCCTCTCCATGGATGAAACATATGCCGATATAAACCCTGTCAGGACAGACAAGAACGGCCTTTCAGCCTTCATCTCCATAATGAGGGGATGCAACAATGTCTGCTCATACTGCGTAGTGCCATATACCCGTGGTGCAGAACGTTCCAGGGATGCACACAGCATAGTCCGCGAAGCCTGCGACGTTTTCCGGCGTGGCTATCGCGAGGTTACCCTCCTGGGACAGAACGTAGACAGCTATCTCTGGAAAGGGGCCGATGAGACCGTCAACTTCGCTGCCCTCCTCAGGATGGTCGCAGAGATAAGTCCGCTTCTTCGAGTCCGTTTTGCAACCTCGCATCCCAAGGACATCTCCGACGAAGTCATTGAGACCATGGCAGAATATCCTAATATCTGCAAGCATATCCATCTCCCGGTCCAGAGCGGCAGCTCCAGGATGCTGGATAAGATGCGAAGGAAATATGACCGAGAATGGTATCTGGAAAGAGTTGCAAAAATACGTTCGCTCATTCCGGACTGCGGCCTCACGACAGATGTAATCGCGGGATTCTCAAGCGAGACAGAAGAAGACCATAAGGACACGATGAGCCTCATGGCAGAGGTGCGCTTTGACTGGGCCTTCATGTTCGCCTACTCCGAACGCCCCGGTACCCTCGCCCACAGAACCATGCCTGACGACGTTCCCGAGGAAGTCAAGAAACGCCGTCTCCAGGAAATCATTCAGCAGCAGAACGCCATTTCCCTCGAGCGCTACCGCGCCCAGATAGGGAAGACCTTCGAAGTCCTTGTCGAAGGCCCATCCAAGAGGAATCCCGGCCAGCTTTGCGGCCGCGCTTCCAACAACATGATGTGCGTTTTCCCCGCCCGTGACTTCAAACCCGGCGATTATGCCACAGTCACCGTCACGGATTGTACAAGTGCAACACTAATATGCAAATAACCGATATGGAAAAGAAGTACATTCTGGCGCTCGACCAGGGGACCAGCAGTTCCCGCGCCATTGTTTTCGACCACGAGGGCAGCATCCTTTCCACCGCCCAGATGGAATTTACCCAGCACTTCCCCAAGCCTGGCTGGGTAGAGCACGACCCCATGGAAATCTGGTCCTCCGAGGCCGCAGTCATTGCGGAGGCTATCTCCAAGATAGGTATCGGCGGCAAGGAAATCGCCGCTATCGGCATAACCAACCAGAGGGAAACCACCATTGTTTGGGATGCCGAAACCGGAAAGCCCGTTTATAACGCCATCGTCTGGCAGGACCGCCGCACCGCTGAATTCTGCGAAACCCTGAAGCCATATGCCGACAAGATCCGCCAGAAAACCGGCCTTATCATCGACGCGTATTTCTCCGGAACCAAGATTCGCTGGATTCTTGACAATGTTCCAGGTGCCCGTGAAAAGGCAGAAGCCGGACAACTCCGCTTCGGTACCGTTGATACGTGGCTTGTATGGCAGCTCACTCGCGGAACTGTCCATGTGACAGATGTTTCCAATGCCTCCCGTACCATGCTGTTCAACATCAACACGCTGGAGTGGGACAAGGAACTCCTCGAACTCCTCGACATCCCGGCATCCATGATGCCTGCCGTTAAGTCCTCGTCCGAGGTCTACGGCAACACCAAGACCACAATCTTCGCACACGAGGTGCCCATCGCCGGTATTGCCGGTGACCAGCAGGCTGCCCTCTTCGGCCAGATGTGCACCGAGCCCGGAAGCGTAAAGAACACTTACGGCACAGGCTGCTTCCTTCTCATGAACACAGGCGAAAAGCCCATCATGTCCAAGAACAACCTGCTTACCACCGTTGCATGGAAGATTGGAAGCAAGGTTCAGTATGCACTTGAAGGTTCCATCTTCGTGGGAGGTTCCGTAGTCCAGTGGCTCAGGGACGGCCTTGGAATCATCCGTTCCAGCTCTGAAATCGAAGCCCTTGCCGCATCTGTCCCTGACAATGCCGGAGTCTATTTCGTCCCTGCGCTTACAGGTATGGGCGCTCCTTACTGGGATTCATCGGCCCGCGGACTCATTTCCGGTGTCACCCGCGGAACAACGGCGGCACATATCGCCCGTGCAGCCCTGGAGGGCATTGCTTTCCAGACCATGGACATTGTGAACGCCATGCAGAACGATGCCGGCGTGAAGCTTTCGGAACTCAAGGTCGACGGCGGCGCCTCCCGCAACAACCTCATGATGCAGTTCCAGGCCGATATCCTCGATACCTCCGTCATCCGTCCCAAGGTTACGGAAACCACCGCAATGGGTGCAGCTTACCTCGCAGGTCTTGCAGTAGGATACTGGGGTTCCATCGACGAAATCAAGCGCCAGTGGCAGGTAGATGCCTTATTCAAGCCCTCCGGCTCAGACACCAAAGCCCTCAAGGCGGGCTGGGCCGATGCCATCAAGAGAACAATAAACAAATAACGCTATGACTCAGTACATTTTTGAACTTATCGGCACGCTCGCCCTCGTACTTCTTGGCGACGGCGTCTGTGCAGCAGTTACTCTCAATAAATCCAAGGCCCAGGGTGCAGGCTGGGTGGTCGTAACCCTCGCATGGGGCTTCGCCGTCATGGTGGGCGTCCTCATCGCCGGCCCGGTTTCAGGAGCTCACCTGAATCCTGCAGTTACCCTCGGGCTGGCTCTTGCGGGCACCTTCGCATGGAACCTCGTTCCCGGTTACATTATCGCCCAGATGATCGGCGGTTTCCTTGGAGCCGTACTCGTATGGATATTCTACAAGGATCATTACAAGGCCACCAAAGACCAGCCGGATGCAATGCTGGGCACTTTCTGCACCATGCCTGCAATCTGGAACCCCTGGCGTAATTTCCTCTCCGAGGTTATCGCAACCGGACTCCTGGTATTCGTTATCCTGGCTCTTGCAACGGATGGCAACCAGAACGCAGGAATGGGCAGTCTTGGCGCCTTCCCTGTGACCTGCGTCATCATGTCCCTTGGTATGTCCCTCGGAGCAACCACCGGTTACGCAATGAACCCCGCCCGTGACCTTTCTCCCCGTCTTGCACATGCCATCCTTCCCATCGAAGGAAAGCGTGACAGCGGCTGGTCTTATAGCTGGGTGCCGGTGTGCGGTCCTCTCGTGGGCGGTGCAATTGCAGCCGGCCTGTATCTGCTTGTATTCTAAAAAAGCAGTATCTTTGTACCCGTGAAAAGATTTGGACATATTGCACTTCTTGTACTTGCCATCGTAATGGCGGCAGGATGCAGTATGTCCAAAGTCAAAGATATCACGGTGACGTCGGTGGATTTCAAGTATATCACGCCCACGTCATCCAGGTCTCTTGATGCGGTTCTTCTCCTTGGAATAAACAATCCCTCCGGAACCTTCAGCGTATCGGACCTCAGCGGAACCGTAAAATATGCAGACCGCCCCCTTGTCAATATAGAAGGAGGGGAAATCCTCTTGGAAAAGAAATCGGAAAAGGTCTACGAGTACCCCTGCTCTGCCTCCCTGGTAGACGGCGTCTCCTTTCTGAGCCTCCTTCCCCTTCTGTACCAAGGTAATCCTGACAAACTCACTGCCGATATCAAACTCCATGTCGCAAACAAGCACGGCTTGGGCACGGACCTTGCATTCAACGACCTTTCGATAACAAAGCCCACTTCACGATGAAAAGACTTATTATCATACTTTCCGCCCTGATTATCGGCTTCACCGCCGGAGCACAGGAACTCGATTCACTTACCAGGGCCACAATGGACACCACCCTTGTGGGGCGTGACATCATGACCCTGATGGGAAGCGGAATCAAGGTGAGCCAGTCCAGTGCGGTTCGCAGCGCCCTTGCAAGTTATATAAGCGCAAACAAGACCAAGTCTGTGTCAGGATATAGAATCCGTGTTTTCTACGACAACAGCCCCCAGGCGCGTACCCGCAGTGAGAGCATTGCGGCATATATCCGTTCCCAGTACCCTGATGCAGGCGTTTATCGCAGTTTCGAAAGCCCCAATTACAAGGTAACAGTAGGGGACTTCCGTTCAAAGGAGGAAGCCCTTAAGCTCTATATGGCTCTAAAGAGCATATATCCTACTGCCTATATCATCAAAGAGAAAAGCATTAATTATCCCATGTAGTATGGCGGCCATTGAACAGGGATTACAGCAAAAACTCCAGCAGAAGCTTTCTCCGCTCCAGATTCAGACCATAAAGCTGATCGAGATGCCGGTACAGGCATTGGAGCAGCATGTCCGTGAGGTCTTGAACGACAACCCTGTTCTGGATGACACTGCCCCTCAGGGAGGAAGCGACGAACCTCGCGACGTATCGATATCCGAGGTCGAGGAAAGGGAACAGAGCGGCGGCTCCCTCGAAGAGAACTACGGTTCCCATGACGACGACATCCCCTCCTACAATCTCCACGTAAATAACTGGGGAAAGGACGAAAGGCCCGAATACAATACCTTCTCTGTGAAGCAGAGCTTTTCCCAGAGCCTTCTTGAGCAGCTTGGATACCGCAACCTCACGGACCATCAGCGCACTGTGGCTACATTCATCATCGGCTCCCTGGACGATGACGGATATCTGCGCCGTGACATTGAATCCCTGGTGGATGACCTCGCATTCAGGGCCGGTGTAGAAGCTACGGCAGAGGAAGTAGAGGATATGCTCAAGGTGATTCAGCAGTTCGAACCTTCCGGCGTTGGCGCCAGAGACCTCAGGGAATGCCTTCTGATTCAGCTGGAAGACAAGAAACGTACCCCTTCAGTGGATAACGCCATAAGGGTGGTCGACACCCAGTTCGAGGCCTTCAAGAACCGCCATTTCCAGAAGATAATGGCTCGTCTGCGTCTCTCCGAAAATGAGATGAAGGCCGTGATGGAAGAAATACGCCACCTGAATCCCGCCCCCGGCGGAGACATCGACGACTCCTATAACGACCAGGCCCAGCAGGTGGTCCCGGACTTCCGCCTTGAATACGAACACGGAGAGCTCATACTTTCCATGCCTCGTTTCTCCATTCCGGAACTCAGGATCAACCACAAGTACTCAGAAATACTGGAAACCGGACGCATGTCAAACTCACGGGCCGACAAGGATGCCGCTACCTTCGTAAAGCAGAAGATAGATTCGGCAAAATGGTTCGTTGAGGCTCTGCGCCAGAGGCAGAATACCCTCGAGAGCACTATGAGGGCCATCCTCGATTATCAGAGGGAGTACTTCATGGACGGGGATGAAAGTTCCCTCAAGCCTATGGTCCTCAAGGATATTGCTGAACGCACCGGTTTTGACATCAGTACTATTTCAAGGGTGGTGAACAGCAAGTGGATTGAGACACACTTCGGCATATTTCCGCTCAAGTATTTCTTCTCTGAGGGACTCGAAAACAGCGACGGGGAGGAAGTCTCCACCCGCGAAATCAAGAAGGTTCTCAAGGATCTTGTCGATTCTGAAGACAAGCACACCCCCCTTACCGACGACGAACTGGTAGACGCCTTGTCTGCCAAGGGCTACAAGGTCGCACGTCGTACAATTGCAAAATACCGCGCCCAGCTGGATATACCCAAGGCGCGGATGAGAAGGGATTTATAATTTTCCGCCGAAAGCCAGATCTCCGGCATCACCCAGACCGGGAATGATGAAGCTGTGGCTTGTGAGTTCGGGGTCTATTGCAGCTACCCAAAGGGTTACGTCATCGTCCAGTTTCTGACAGAGCATGTCTACTGCATAGTTGCTTGCTATGGGGCAAACTATGTGGATTTGTGAAGGGTGGCCGCCGTCATGAATGAGTTTCTTCAGGACAACTTCCACGGATGAACCGGTGGCTATGAGGGTGTCTGACAGAATGAGCACCTTGCCTTCCAGGGAAGGTGTGGTGCAATAATCGGCCCGGATTTCAAAGTAATCTCCCTTACCGTATTTCCTGAAGGCTGCAAGGAAGGCAGACTCTGCATGGTCGAAGAATCTGATGACACCGTTGTGGACAGGAAGTCCTGCCCTCAGGATAGTGGAAGCAACAATCTGGTTGTCCGGGGTGGATACCCTTGCGATTCCAAGAGGCGTGGTCACGTCCTTTTCAGAATAGGTGAGGGTCTTGGATATCTCGTAAGCGAAGATCTCTCCAACCCTTTCAAGATTGGTCCTGAACCGGAGTCTGTCCTTCTGAATGCGGATGTCACGCAGTTCGGCGATGAAACTGCCGAGAACAGAATTGGTTTCGCCAAGATTGATAACTTTCATACGAATGCAGATTTATCCGAAGACAAATATATGAAAAAAACTTCCAAAAGTCAACGTATTTCGAAGACCTTTTCCTGAGCGAAGGAGAAGAAACTGTCTCCGGCCATAATAATGTGGTCCAGAAGTTTTATTTCCATTACGGAAAGAGCTTTCCTCACGATATCTGTCTGACGGATGTCACTGTCTGAGGGCATTGTGGAACCTGAAGGGTGATTATGCACCAGAATGACGCTCCCTGCCTGCTTTTCGATGGCGAACTTGATTATCCGCCTTGTGTCGATGAGAGTGTTGTCCAGGCTTCCTGAACAAATCATCTGTTTGCTCAGCACGTGGTTACGCCTGTTGAGGTAGACCACCCAGCACTCCTCGTGGTCAAGGTTCCTTATAACCGGAATCATAAGCTCGTAAATGAGGTCCGGCGAGGTCATTGCCTTTTTGTCAAGGTCTGCCGATTCTTCCTTTGCCCTCATTCCAAGCTCAAGTGCGGCGGCTATCGTAACGGCCCTTACTTTGCCGATGCCTTTCTGCCTGGTGAGCTTGTCAATCGGCATGGCGGCCAGGGTCATAAGCCTGCCGTCTGCTCCGGAAAGCAACTCCTGGGCTACCTGTGTAACGTTTTTATCTATGGTTCCACTGCCAATCAGTATGGCAAGAAGGTCACTGGAACTAAGATACCTTGCTCCAAGGCGGAGCATCCTTTCGCGCGGCCTGTCCTCAAGGCGCAAATCTTTTATCTTCATGGCTCAAAACTGATGGAAAAAGCCACGAAAATGTCAAACTCTGTTCTACGGCAAAGATAAGAAAAAGTCCCGCCATGACAAGCGGGACTTGATGGAAAATTACTGAATGAATGCTATCAGCTGCGCTTTTTGGACGGTGTCGCCCTGTTTTGCAGGGGCCGCTACTATGATTCCGTCCACAGCAGCAACGATCTCTTCCATTCCGTAGAAGGTCTGGACATAGCCGATAACGTCACCGGCTTTCACCTTCTTCCCGGTAATGGGAGCCATTGATGTGTCTATGGCGTCGATCTCCCACAGGAGTTTTCCCTTTGCAGGGCACTGTACGGGAGTCGCCTTGGGATAGCGTGCAACAATCTCGTCGACGTTGAATGCAGGCATCTCAACCACAGCCCTTTCCACCACAATAGGTGCACCGGCTTTGGCCTTGAGTTCTGCAAGCTCCTTGTTGAAGCGCTCCTTGGCGATGCCGCTGCGGTAATCCAGATACTGGCGTTCGTGCATGGCAAGTTCGAAGAGTTCTTCGTCATCCTCGCCGTAATTCCAGCCCTTTTCGTCCATCATGGCGCGGAACTTGGGAAGTTCGTCAGGATAGTTGTCCTGAGGATTGCCTGTAGAGAACTCCATGCCCTTTTCCTTGGCCAGGGCTACGATCTCGGGAGCGAGTTCTCCGGGAAGCTTACCCATATTGCCCAGAATCATGCCCCAGGTGTCTTTGTCGATTGTAGACCAGCGGGGCTTGTCCTGCAGCATGTTGAACAGGTTCATGAGCGCTGTGTTCTTGACGTACTGGCTGAACGGGGTTACGAGAGGCGGATAGCCCAGACGGGGCCATACATATTCCACTTCCTCGAACAGCTTGACCATGAGCGTGTCAAGTGACATTTCAGGCCTGCCGTGTGCTCTCTGGGTTGCGTTGATTGCTCCCTGGAAGCCTTTCAGGTCTGCCATCATGGAACCCATCATGCCGCCGGGAAGGCCGCAGCCCACAAGGAGTGAAGTCATCTTGGCGTTCGAAGGATTGATCCAGTATCCAAGGAAGTCGTCGATGAACTTCTGTGTGAGGCGCCTTACTTCCATGTATGCGTCCATGTTCAGGTCCTTGACGAGGAAACCGTCGCAGCGGAGCATTTCACGGATGGTGATTACGTCGGGATGAACCTTGCCCCATGACAGAGGTTCAACCGCCACGTCAAGATAATCGGCACCGGCACGGGCAACTTCAAGCATGGAAGCGGTAGAGAAACCGGGACCTGTGTGGCCGTGGTACTGTACCTTTATATGCGGGTATTTCTTCTTTATGCTGGCAACAAGTTGCCCAAGGAGGTTGGGGCGGCCGACGCCGGCCATGTCCTTGAGGCATATTTCATCGGCACCGTAGGAGACGACTTTGTCCACTATGTCCATGTAATACTCGACGGTATGGACAGGGGAGTATGTGATGGACAGCGCAACCTGCGAAATCATGCCGCCCTTTTTGGCTCCTTCCACGCTGCCTTTGAGGTTGCGGTGGTCATTGAGCCCGCAGAATGAACGGGCGATGTCTGTGCCCTGTTTCTTCTTCACCTTGAACATGAGTTCCCTCACGTCCAGGGGAACGGGGTTCATCCTGAGTGCGTTCAAGCCCCTTTCAAGCATGTGTGTCTGGATTCCGGCCTTGTGGAAAGGTGCCGTCCATGCACGTACAGCCTTGTTAGGATTCTCTCCGAACAGCAGATTCACCTGCTCGAATGCTCCTCCATTCGTTTCCACCCTGTCAAAGCAGCCCATGTCGATGATGGCGGGGGCCACTTCCACAAGCTGGTCAACCCTGGGAACATATTTCCCGGAACTCTGCCACATGTCCCTGTATACCAGGGAAAACTTTATCTCGCGTTTTGCCATAGCAAACAATCTTTTACCAAATCAAACAAATTTCGTCATAATTTGCGTGATTTGCAAAAATTCTTTATGCCTCACAGGTAGTGGCAGCTTCTGAATGTCCTTCAGAATATAAGGTGCCAGATCCACAGGACCGCCTTCCACAGCCATTTGGCAATGGCTATGATGGTAAAGATGATCATGACGGTTGCAATGAGAAGGAACCTCACTACCAGCCATGCCAGATATCCGGGTATAATTGACAAAAATGGTTGGTGATTGTGACATTTGTGGTTGGTGACGGCAGCCGCGAGGAGGGCCTTTTTCAGGACGACTCACCAGTGAGCAGCCACCTGATGCACGATTTTCACTGTTTTTGTGTAATTGATGGCCAGGCATGGCCACCTGTTACACGTTTTTGGGCATTATTCTGCATCTGGTGGCTATTCTCGTTGGATGTGATGAAAAGAGATTTCTCGACTTCGCTCGAAATGACAGAAGGGAAGGCTCGAAATTATATCGATATCCAGCCCAGGAGGTTATGACCGACAGACCGAAGTAATTACCCTTACTGTGAAGATGATAACAAAAAAGCAGGCCGTTTAAGCCTGCTCTCTTGGGGTCCTTGGTGCAAGGAGGACTTGAACCGCCTGATGCCTTGGATAGACAAGATTTGGGCCCTGCATCCGTACTTTCCCGAACTGATGGGCAAGGAGAGAACCTTGCAAGGAGCGGAGTTGGTGAAATGATAATCTATGTCGAGAGCCCCGAAGAATCGAAGGGAATTCCAAACGGAGGATTTGAGTGCAAATCCCCCCTCTATGCCCGTGATTTCAGTATTTTCGCAACTGTCATCCCTTCGATTTCGGTTAAAAATGAAAAGCGAGGTAGGTAGGCACTTTGTTGCTTCCGTTGATTTTCCTTGTCCTGCGAAGAAAATACTTTCTACTATGCTTGACTTTTCTACTACACCTGCCTATTTATTAGAAAACGATTGAAGATGAGCAGTTACAAGAGACAATATCGGGAATTGGACGATGAGACCAAGCGAAAGATAGCGGCAAGCCAACGCGGCAGGGCGAAATCTCAAGCACACAAGCAGCATATCAGCCAAGCGATGACGAAGTATTGGCTAACGGTTCCTCACCGACCGAGTTCAGGTGAAACAATGTGACTTGTATCCTCTTATCAAGGGGAAGATGTCATTGAAAATAATGAATGAGATGATGCGAGTAAGTGATTACATTCGACAAGTTGAAGATAGTGGCGGATATCCAAGCTATCAAGGTCTGCGACGAAACCCGATTTGAATTCATCGAGAAGGACGGCATTGTATGCTCGTTGAGGTACTACCAAGAGCATCCGTTCCTGCTGATGATAAAGGTCGATTACGAGTGCAGGGAAGTGGTCATCGAGTTCTGCGGAAAGATACTCGGCAAGGACTATCCGAAACTGATTTCCAAGGATACCATCCTTCAGTGTTTCCAAGCCATTGACGCACTCGGTTTCTGCGAGATAGATGTCGATGCAATGATGGATGCCGAAGTGGTCAAATGCGATGTAACCAAGGATATTCCCGTTGCCGATGTTCCGCAGGTTACGGACTATATCCGCAGCCATATCAGGAACTATCAGCAGTATTTATGCAGAAAGATGCGTAATGGGAATGTAGTCGTGGAGAAGAATGTGGTCAGCAAGAAAACCAAGAAGCGAATGACAATTTACGATAAAGGAAATGAGATGCGTAGGTCTGCCAATAGACCTTTCGTAGAGGAATACGGACTTGAGGATGCCTTCAGCGGAATGTGTCGTTTTGAGTTGAACCTTGATAGCAAGGAGCAGATACGAAGGTCGCTCCGCATCGCGGATACGAAACTGATGACGGTTCTTTCGTCCGACGCGGACCCGATAGCCGATTTCCTCGATGATGTGGTGGAGCCCCGAGAAGCAGTCCCGATGACCGACAAGAAGTCCTACTTGACGATGCTCGTACTGAAGGACTGTGACTTTGATTTGGAGAAGGTGGAGGCGAAGATGCGTGAATTGACCCCGAGCAGGGGAACGAGCATCCGAGGTATGATGAAACCGTACAAGGCGATGATGGAGAAGATGGGCCGTCAGCAGGACTCCGATGTGTGGGAAGATGTCCGACGGAAACTGAAGTGATGTGTCAAAACCCCATCCGTATCACTTTAAGGTATAAAACAAGGTGATACACCGTCGTTTGATGTATCACCTTAAGAGTTTGTATTAAGATACTACTCACTCGGTCCGAACATTTCTTATAGAGACACGACCATCAGAAAAGAAAACATCACCCGATGCTTGTTCGAGTACCATGGCACCAAAAGAATTGGTCGCACGATATTTCAAAGTGACTTCATAACAACCTTTTGAACTATTATACGAAGATGTGTAATTGACTTCTTCGTATGACTTGGCGTCCTTCAGGTTATCCTTCAGATAGTCCTTAAAGTAGTTTTTGGCAAGAATCTGATGAGTTGTTGAGTTGTCGTTATAGTTCTCGGTGGAAGAACTTGAAACTCCACCTATTGCCCAAATAGCCAAGAGAACACCGAACACTATTACGATGAACCAAAAGCATCCGTGTTTGTTCTTCTTCTTATTATCCTGCATCGTCATATTACCAAGATATAATTCTTTGGCACTAACTAAGAGACTTCCTATTTGATTTTGGTGACTTTATAGCCAGCACCTGTGGTAAAGTCTCCGTCCTTATCACACAAGTGGAGGTTGCCATCAATAATCCTATAGTACTCTTTAGTGTTGCTTCCCTCCACATAATACTTATCTCCGTCTTTCTTTAGCTGTTCGGTTTTTACCTTGTCGGAATCGGAGAACTCAAGTTTGGAGTGATATTTCCCCTTTTCTTTAATAATCTCAATTGTATAGTATTTGTTTGGTGTGGAGGTAAAAGCGGCTTTCCACTTACCTAATACTTCTATGCCGTCAGTCGCCAAAGGTTGTGCAGAGATAGTGCTGTTTTTAAGATTCTCCAACTCGCTTTTACATTGTTCTAATTCTTGTTTCAATGCGAGAACTTCTTCTCGAAGTCGAGAATTCTCGGCAGAGACTCGGTTGAACTCATCGGATGAAGGGCCACAAGATAATGCGGCGAAAGAACAAAAGAATAGACTGATAAGTAAACTCTTTCTCATATTACAACTCATTTTTCCAAATATACAACTATTTTCCATTTATTCGTGCAGATGTGATGATTTTACCACGGCGGATAATGCACTTGTCGTTCCGATATGGACAAATATCGGATATGTTGAGGTTCTTCAAGTAGGCGTATGAGACCCCGATGGTATCCTTGTCCCAATGGTCAGTCAGGGCCTTGAGATTGCCGTAGTAGTAATGTTGGCCGTCCTTCTCAAGATGGACGATGGCCCGTTCTTGTTTCTTTTTCGGTTCCATCCATATCACGAATTTTAGTCAAAAGTAGTAAAATCTTGCTAATTTTCAAAATTTGCAAGAAATAGTTGCATATATTAAAAATTAGCACTATATTAGCTCTCGCTAACGGATAGTATCAAGAAGTAGTAAAAATGTTAACACCCATTATGGAGAAGGTCGTGATTTTGGCTCGCGTGAGTACGGACAAGCAGGAGTATCAAAGGCAGGTCAGTGAACTGACCGATTATTGCCGGCGCGTAGGATGGAGCGTGGAGGCGGTGTTTTCGAATAAGGTCAGCGGGGCGAAGCGGATGGAGGAGCGGCCCGAGATTTTGGACCTCATCGACTTTGTGAAATCCAACGACATCGACAAGGTGGTCTGCCTTGAAATCAGCCGCCTCGGTCGTAACACCCTCGAAGCCTTGAAGGTCATCGAGTGCCTCAACGAGAACGGAGTATCTTTGTATGTAAAGAATTACAACCTTGAGACCCTCAACCCCGACGGCAAGGTCAATCCCGTCGCATCCCTCATCTGCACCATCCTGCTCGAAATCGCCTCGATGGAGCGACAGACCATCGCGGAACGGATGGCAAGTGGCCGCGACCAATACATAGCCAAATGCCGCAGAGAAGGTGTCAAGATGGGCCGTCCCGCATCCTATCGGAAGTCCGACGATGCATACAAGCAGCAGTATAGCCGTGAAATCGGTCTGCTCCGTAAGGGCATCAGCCTCCGCAATATCGTAGCCATTACGGGCACATCCGTCAACACCCTCCGCAAGTTAAAAGCCCTCATTTGAATCCCCGTTCTACTTTCGATTTGGTTTTCTCGATGCGTTTTTGTATATTCAATTTAGGTGGGGCGGTCCTGCCATCGAGAATAAGCCGTAAGGCGAGAATAATCCAAATCAATATGTAACATAGTGAATATGCGGCGATTATCCGTATAAAGGGAGCAGTGTCCCTTGCCGAGCAGAAGTCTCCGTCTCCCGAGTGAGCAAGAGAGGCAGAAGTGCTGCATAAGAAGGAAAAATGAATACATAAATGCTTAGTATTCAAGAATGTAGAACGATTATAGAACCATTTGACTACGATTTGAAAGATGAGGAAATAGTGCAGTTGAGGGATTTCCTGACGATGATTGCAATATACCAAATAACTGATAATAAATTAGATACGGATGAAAAAAGCGATATTATACTGTCGAGTGAGCAGTGACGAGCAAGCCAAGGGCGGCTCGCTGAAGTACCAAGCAGATGCCCTGAAAAGGTTTTGCGAGAGCAACGGCATCGAGGTCGTAGATATCTATCGAGAGGATTACTCCGCCAAGACCTTTGACCGACCCGAGATGAAGAAGATATGCAAGAAATTCCTGCGTAAGCGGAAAGAGGTTGAGGCGGATGGACTGTTGGTGTTGAGGTGGAACCGATTCACCCGCGATGCGTCGGAGGAACACCTTGATTTCGAAGTGGCGGAGTCCAAGATTATGCTATCCGTGTACTTGTCGATGGCGGAGGTTGACAACGACAAGCGTTCCAAGGCAACCAAGGACGGCATCCACCAAGCCCTTGCGGATGGGAAATGCGTGGGGATGGCTCCCTATGGATATGCGAACAAGAGGACGGGCAAGCACGAGTGTTGGATTGAGTTTGAATCCAAGGAAGCCCCGTTTGTAACCGAAGCATTCCATCGTGTTGCCTACGGGGTGGAGTCACCCACCGTCGTATGGAGGGACCTGCGTTCACGCGGGATGAAGGTCAGCGAATCCACATTCTTCCGTATCCTTCGTAACCGATTCTACATCGGTCAAGTGTTCGTCCCCGAGTGCGGTGATTCGCCCGAGCAGTATGTCAAAGGAAAGCATCAGGCACTGACGGATGCCAAGTCGTTCTACCTTGTCCAAGACCGTTTGGATGGCAACCGAGACAAGGCGGAACCCGAAGTGAAGAAGGTCCCCGACGAGACCTTCTTTATGCGTTCTTTCCTGCGTTGCCCGTACTGTGGCCAAACGGTGTACGGTTCGTTCAGCAAAGGTCGCAACAAGCGATATGCATACTATCACTGCAACTACTGCGGGAAGTATCGTATAGCGGCGGAAGATGCCAATGAGAATATGTGCCGATTCCTGCGGTCACTGAAGCCGAGCGAGGCGGTGATGGCTCTCTATGAGGCTATCCTTGTCGATATGGCCCGAGAGCAGCAGAAACTATCCAAGGAGGAACTGAAGAAGATGAAAATGGACCTTGCGTCGATGGATGCCAAGATGAAGAAACTGCAAGACAAGTGGTTTGAAGGTGTCATTGATGACGATTCGTTTACGGCGATGAATTCACGGCTCGTGGCGGAAAAGAAGAACCTTGAATTGCGGCTTGAGGAGGCAAAGGAGCAGCCGATGGATAAGGAAGTCGAGGAGAAGATGAAGTTTTCGCTCTCGTTCATCGAGAATATGGGCTCCTGCGTGGCTACAGCCCCGATTCATCTCAAGTTGAACATCCTTGGTTCGATTTTCAACGGAAAAATTGTTTTCGAAAATTCCGAGCCTCGAACCGCGACACTTTCGCCACTCGTCTCTCTAATCGTCGGTGAACCAAGTGTTTACAAAGCCCCTAAAACGAAGCAACCCTCGGATTCCTCCGAGAGTTGCAGCAGGGGTGGATGATGGGGCTCGAACCCACGACACTCGGAACCACAATCCGATGCTCTACCAGCTGAACTACATCCACCATCTGGGACTGCAAATGTAGTTATTTTTTCTGTGATTACAAAAAAATGTTTCAGAACACTACATTTCCGGAATACAAACGGGCAATTTTCTTCACAACAGAATAGTTCCCGTCATTGTCGGAGGCAAGAACGTCGCACTGGAGGAAGATATCCCTGAGGTCATCGGATTCGAAGATTCCCGAAATGGGGAAACTGTATATCCTGTAATACTCTTTGAGGAGGTCTGCGTTCATCTTTGCGGGATTCTCGCCGTTGCCGTCGTGCATGAGGTAAAAGTTGAGCGTTGCGCCGTCCTGGTTGTATCCGAGGGTTATGTTGTGGGGGCAATCTGTCTCAGGTTTGGCATAATAGCCGAGGATAATGTTCAGGTATCCTTTGGCAGTGATGCTGGCGTCCTGAATTGCAACAGGGTCCATGGGTGCTTCATCCTCTGCCGGAGTGTAAAGCTCAGGAGTCTGGATGATTACGTTGTTGTATGCCTTGAGCGTAATGTCAAGGTTCCTGTTTACGATGTCAAACTGTGCAAGAAGCCTCTTGTCGTCGGTCTTCCAGCCCTTGTCTGTCTTGTCTTCAGTCACCTGAAGCATATTGCCGTAATCGTCAATCAGCGTTTCGCCCTTTACCGTTACGAATTCAGAGAGGTTGGTAATAGTGTATACATCCTCTCCAAGGTTGCAGGATGTCATGAGAAAAAGGCCTGCCAGTGCAGCAAAAATCAGTCTTTTCATATGCTTTTGTTCCTTTTGGTAGGGCGCGCGATAAGCTGGATGTCTATATCCTCTACCGAGAAGCCCTTGAATTTCCTTCTTTTCAGATGTGTCGTGACGAGGGTTGCAAGATTCTCGTCCTCAATGTCCCTCCACGAATGGTTCTCCCTGTCGTACATGTGTATGTGGCGGCTGGAAATCACGTCGAAGAACATCTTGTTTGTTGCAGACATCCTCCTGCCGTAAATGTGGAAATCGGCAAGCTGGGAGAGGATGTTGTACACGGAAGAAGCAGTTACGTGCATGCCCTTTTTCTCCAGCTCTTCCTTTACCATGTCTGCCGATGCATGAACAAGCCCCATCATGGCATCATGGACGGCAAGCCTCTGCCTGGTAGCCTTGAGTTTGTGTTTCCTTAACTGCTGCCGGAATTCATCCATTGTGGGGATGGGGCGTGTATGTGCCGTGGCGCTCATCAGGCAAGGAGGGATTTGGCGTTTTCAATTGCCTCAGGAGTGATGGCTGCGCCGGACAGCATGCGTGCAATTTCCATTATGCGTTCCTCGTCCGAGAGCCTTCTCATAGTTGTCCGGTCGTCCTTTTTGGAAACCAGATAGTGTGCGCTGCCTTTTGCGGCCACCTGGGGCAGGTGGGTGATTGCAAAGATCTGCATGTCCGCTCCCATGGAGCAGATAAGTGCACCCATTTTGTGGGCGGTACCGCCTGAGACTCCGCTGTCGATTTCGTCGAATACCAGCGTCGGCATCTTGCGGTAGCGTGCCATACAGGCCTTGAGGCACAGCATGACACGGGAAAGTTCGCCACCGGATGCCGCCTTCCCCACTTCCTGCAGGTTCTTCCCGGTAGAGGAGAACAGGAAATTGACGGTATCACGGCCGGTCCCACTGTCTTCTCCCGGAGCAAGTTCAACACTGAAGACACAGTGGTCAAGATCCAGGGCATGAAGCTGCTTCTGGATGCTGTCGGCAAATGGAACAGCCGCCTTGGCCCTCTTGTCGTGCAGTTTCTGTGCAGCCTTGTCGTAGGCCGATATGGCCGCTTCAAGCTCTTTGGAAAGCCTCTCCACTTCATCCTCGAGGGATGATGCGTCGGCAACCAGGGAAGAGAGCGAATCCCTGACAGCGATGAGCTCTTCCTCCGAGGAGACACCGTGCTTACGCATCAGCGAATAGAGCAGCGAAATCCTTTCATCCACCGCCTCCAGCCTTTCCGGAGAGACATCCATCCTTCCGTTTGCCGATGCCACTTCTGCGGCGATGTCGTCCAGTTCGACCCTTGCGGCTTCGAGCCTGTCGGCAAGGGGCAGCATCGAGGGGATGTATCGGCCCGCCTTTTCGAGAAGCTTCTTCGCCTGGATGAGTTCAATGGCGGGGGAGTTCTCTTCCGAAGACAGGATGCCTTCCGCGCCGGAAAGCATTTCCTTGAGTTCTTCGGCATGGGAGAGCTGCTCCTGTTCGGCCTCAAGGTCTGTAAGTTCGCCGGCAACGAGTTTTGCCTGGTCCAGTTTTTCCCAAAGGGCGCGGTTGTAGTTCTCTTCTTTCTTTGCCGATTCAAGCCTTCCCTTTGTGGACTCCAGCTGTTTCCTGGTCCTGAGGACACGTTCCCTTGCTTCGCTGCAGGCTTTGCGCTCTGCCGCAGCGCCTGCGTACAGGTCAAGGACATCCTGGCGGAAAGCCTGGTCCCTGAGCATCAGCGTCTGATGTTGGGAATGGATGTCAACAAGGTGAGACGCCAGTTCCTGTAGTGAAGCGGTGGATACAGGCTCATCGTCTATGAAGCAGCGCGAGCGCCCGCTTTTTGACAGGACCCTGCGAAGAAGGATGCTGTCCTCATCTGCGGGAAGATCCAGTGCAAGGAGCGCATCCCTTACCGATGGCGTGATGCTGAATTCTGCCTCTACCACGCAGTTCTCTCCGGCAGGGCCGATCATGGAAGAATCGGCCTTGGAACCAAGCACAAGGGCAAGTGCGCCAAGCAGGATGGATTTTCCGGCGCCGGTCTCTCCACTAATAATGCTGAGGCCCTCCGGAAAACTGGTTTCCAGGGAGCCTATCAGAATGTAGTTGGAGATACTCAGGCTGCGGAGCATGGGTTATTCTCCCTTGATCTCTATGGGGTTTTCGCTCTGGGCTTTGCGATAAACAAGGTCTCCGTTCTCGAACTCCGAGATTGCAATCAGGTCCGGCTTGGGCTGACGCTCGTAGTACTGGGAGATTTCTATCTGTTCCTTGTTCTCGAAAACCTCGTCCATGGTGTCGCGGTCGTTGCGGAATTCCTCAAGTTTCTTGGTGAGTTCCTTCTTCTCTGCCATGGATATCTGGTTGGCCCTCTTGTAAAGGATTACTACTGATTCGTAGATGTTTCCGGTGGGAGCGGCCAGGTTCTTGATGTCACGTGTAATGGTGTTTGTGGGAATCTTTTTCTTGTTTTCCATCTCTCTAAAAATTCTTGTTCTATATTAAGTACAAGGCTTTGTGCGGGGAAGTTTCAATTATTTTCGACATCGGCATTGCCGTCGCGGCCCAGTATCTTCTGGGCCCTGCGATAATAGCCGTCAAGTTCGCTCTTGTACTTGGACTCCGGGAACTCTCCGGCAAAATTCAGGTAGTCGTCTATAAAGGTCAGGAAGCGCTCTTTCTGCTTTGCCGCCACCGAAAGCCTGGCATAATTGTATGAAGACATTGCCATGTAGTAGAGGATATCTTCACGGTAGACATTCTCGGAATTGGCCTTGAGGACGTTGTTCAGCTTTACCCTTGCAGCCTTGTAGTCTTCCATAATATAATACTGGCGGCCCCCTTCGAAGTCCTTGCGGTCAAGGCGCTCCTGAAGATTGGCTTTCATGGCCTCGCAAGCGGCCAGATGGTCGTCTCCCGGGTGTTCGCGCTCGTACTCTGCAATGGCGGCAAGGCAGCTGCGCGTGGGGGTCTGGTCCAGCTCGTAGCGGTAAGTTCCGCGGTATAGGCAGTCCAGGCGGTAAAACTCTGCATCGCGGGCGAACGGACTGCGGGGGAAGTTCTCCACGAACCGTGCGAAATTGCTTTCTGCCGTGTAGTAATCCTTGAAGCGGTAATTGGACAGGCCCCAGTAGTACTGAACCGTGTCGTCACGTGCGGTGCCGCTTGTAAGGACGGCCATTGACTCGAAGAGCTGGGCCGCCTTCTGGTATTTCTTCAGATTGAAATACTCCATTGCGGCATTGTACTTGGCGTCCACGTCATTGGAGGAAAGAAGGGCGTCAAACTGAGTCTGGCACGCCGTCAGTGCTGCTGAGGCGGCCAGTATAATTAAAAGTTTTCTCATAATCCGTTTTCGATGAGGAAGTTCTCTGCATCCCTCGCCGCCATGCAGCCTGATGCTGCGGCGGTGATGGCCTGCTTGTAAACTTTGTCTGCAACGTCACCTGCGGCAAATACGCCGGGAACACTGGTACGGGAGGAATAACCGTCCCTTACGATGAATCCCTGCGGGTCTACTTCAAGGTAGGGAGCAAACAGTGCTGAACCGGGCTCATGGCCGATTCCAAGGAAGAAACCGTCAATTGCCACGTCGAACTCCGTGCCGTCCTTACGGACGAGCCTGACACCGGTCACTCCAAGCATGTCACCCAGGACTTCCTTGGTGTTGCAGTTCCACAGGACTTCGATATTAGGGGTGGCAAGCACCCTTTCCTGCATAATCTTTGAGGCGCGGAATACATCACGCCTTACTATCATATATACCTTTGAAGCCAGTCCGGAGAGGTACAGAGCCTCTTCGCAGGCGGTGTCTCCGCCACCTACGACGGCAACGGTCTTCTTGCGGTAGAAGAACCCGTCGCAGGTTGCGCATGCACTTACGCCGGCTCCCATGTATTTTTTTTCTGATTCAAGTCCAAGATATCTGGCTGCCGCGCCGGTTGCGATGATGAGGGTTTCGGCCTCGATTTCAATGTTTCCGTCAACGGTTATCTTGAATGGCCTTTTTGAGAGGTCTGCCGCAGTGGCAGTGCCTGTGCGGATGTCAGCTCCGAAACTCTTTGCCTGTTCCCTCATGTTGTCCATAAGGGTAGTAGCATCTACACCGCCGGGGAAACCGGGGAAATTCTCAACAATCGTTGTGGTCGTAAGCTGCCCGCCGGGCTGGAGGCCTTCGTAGAGGACGGGTGCCATGTTTGACCTTGCGGCATATATTGCAGCGGTGAATCCTGCCGGACCTCCACCAAGTATGAGCGTACGGACTTTTTCCATATTACTTTGTCAGGCTTGTCGTATAATCTTTTTCGTAGACAATGCGGCGTACGGCCTTGTTCTGATGATTCTTGGCCAGGTCTGCATCGAACAGGAAATCTGTGTGAAGACCCCTTCCTCTCTCGATTTCAAGAAAAGCGGGCCAGTGGGGAGTGCCGTACCGGCGGCAGATGTCTACGAAATATCTTGCGGTATCATAGCCCTGGAATGCGAACTGGGAAGGCTCGGCATTGAACAGCGAGCGGTAGCTCCTTACGAAAGAGTCAACTTTGTGGTCGCTGTAGTCCACATAATATGACGTGCTTATGTGGAGGTTTACGTTATGGTATGCGGCGGGCTCTATGGTTTCGAATGTGCGTACCTTCGAGGGAGCGTACATTGCAATGGGATAGCCTTTCCCCTGCATGATGCCAAGGTTGCGGACTACATCGTCTATAAAAGCTTCACTCTCCGATGCGGCGATGACACGGTTCATCCCGTCCTTTGTCATGAGTTCGGCCAGTCTTGAGGGGATGCCGGTGCCTTCAACGATTGCGTAGTTGAGGATATCGTACGTGAGTTCTTCGCGTGCAAGGGCGCTACGGATTGCGATAGCGGCCGATGCGCTGCTGCCACCCTTTTCCGTAATGAGGATTATCCTGTCGGCATTGGTGCAGTCCTCCTTTACCCAGAGGGCAAGGTCGTTGTACTGGCTGTCTGCCGGGGTGGGGGCCTGGATGAAATTGGAGTAGTTTGCTGCCAGGGCCGATGCCTTCTGGTCCAGCGGGGAAATCACGGGAACCTTGCCCTCCACTCTCTGGAGGATGGCCTCGATATCCCTTGAGGCTACAGGACCAAGGACCATATCAGACCCGGTGAGGGCATCGATGGAAGGTATTCCGGCCATGAGGTCATATACGTTAAGGTTAACCTTGACTCCCTCTTTCTCGAAATCCTTCATGGCCATGAGAACTCCTGAATAGAAGTCCATGTTCAGCTCGCTTACCCTGCCGCTTGCATGGATGGGAAGTACCAAAGAGAGGTTGACGATTTCCTTTGGAGAAGCGTAGGGGGTGACAAACTCAAGTGCCGACGCGGTATCCTTCTGCTCTTTCACCGGGGCTTCCTGTTCTGCGGTCTCTTCTACCGGAGCCACTTCTACCCCGGGCTCCTCCTGAGGAACCTGTGGCGTGTCGGGGAGGGGAATCCTTATGACCTGGCGGGTGGTAAGCTTCTTGGAAGTGAGGCCGTTGAACTGCATGATATCGGCCACGGTCACTTTGTATTTGCGGGCGATGTCATCAATATCCTCATACCACTTTACAGTGTGCTCTGTGTATTTGCCCTGGGTTGAACTCTGCTTTACGGGAGCGACATCCTCGGCGATGGGAATGAGGATGATTGCGTTTTTCTGGAGACCGGTTTCTCTCAGGGACGGGTTGGCTTCGTAGATGTCGTCAACCTTTACGCCGTATGCGGCAGAGATGCCGTAAAGCGTCTGGCGTTCCAGTACCACGTGGGACAGGTATATCTTGCCGTTGAGTTTCACCTTTTCACTGGAAACCGTTACCGGAGTGGGGACATACTCCTGAGCGGCAGCAGTGAAGCCGGCCGCTGAAAGGAGGACGCTTGTGAGTATGATTGCAAATCTTCTCATGACTGTCTTTGTTATAGTGTGGAGGCGAAATCCAGGACGTCTGCCATGAAGGCATCCCATCCAAGGCGTTTCTTCTCCCTTCCGATGGCCTCCATGCAGTTTTCCCGCACGGAAGAATCGGCGAAATAGCGGAGGATATCCTTCCGGATGGCCTCCGGGCTTGGTACAGGTGCGACAATTCCCGTGCCACGGCTGCCGATTGTGGAGGCGAGACCGCCTACGTCCGTGACTACCATGGGAAGGTCGAAGTTGAGTGCAACCGAGCTGATTCCGCTCTGGGTAGCGCTGCGGTAGGGTAGGACTGCAAGGTCTGAGGCGCTGAAGAACTTCTTTACCTCCGAATCCCTTACATAGTCCGTGAAGAGGTGGACGCGGTCCTTTCCGGGCAGCGTGTCTATTATTTGCTGATACTTTTCGAAAGAACCGTAAGGCTCTCCGGCAACGAGTATCTGGTATTCTTCCGGGAGTTCCCGGAATGCTTCAAGAAGAATGTCAAGGCCCTTGTATTCCCTTATGAGGCCGAAAAAGAGCAGTGTCTTTTTGTCTGACGGGATGCCAAGCAGCCTGCAGGCCTCTTCTTTGGGCAGTTTTGCCCCGAAGTGAGAATAAAGCGGGTGGGCCTTCAGGATATGGGGAGCATCGGGCCGAAGGGACAGCAAATCCTTTTCCACGCTTTCCGACATGCTCACGAATCCTGTACATCCATTGAGGAAGTATTTGGTGAGCGGCTTGTCGAAGAAATGGGGTTCGTGCGGGATTACATTGTCCAGCACCACCACGCTCTTGCATCCGGCGTGGCGGGCTACATAGCCAAGGGAAGGGGCAAACCAGGACATCCAGTATTTCATTATCAGGAGGTCCGGCTTCCATTCCCTGATCCTGCGGGCGGTCTTGATCCAGCTCAAGGGGTTGACGGTGCTCAGGATTGCTTCTGCATCCACGGGCATCGCTTCGTCTTCCGGGGTCACATACTGTGTCTTGCCCGGGAAGAGGAAGTCAGGATACTGGACGGAGAATGAGAAGGCCTTTACATCATGACATTTTCCCAGTTCTGCCAGCATAGCGGCGTTGAACTGGGAAATGCCTCCCCTTAAGGGATAAAAACTTGACAGGATGGCTATTTTCATCCTGGATTATTTCTTTGTGCTTTCCTTTGTCTTGATATAGGCGGCGTTGAGGCCGGCAAGGAGGTCGTCGGTAATGTCAAGCTTGGGGTCTCCGGTTACAACGGGAGTGGAAAGGATTGCACCTGCGGTTGCGATGATCATTGCATAGCCTTTCTCTGCGTTGTATTCGTTCACGAATTCCTGGATGGCATTTGCGATCTGGTTCATGGTAACCTGCTGCTCTTCGTTCATTTCCTGCTGCTTGCGCATTACGTACTGCTGGTATTCCTGCTGTTGCTGCTGGAGTTTCTGATACTGGACTTGAGCGACTGACTGTGTGAGGAGTCCCTTGTCTACCTTGTTCTGGAAATCTGTAGCGTCTTTTTCAAGTTTCTTGCCCCGGCGGTCAATCTCTGCCTGGATACCGGAGGTCTTGGTCTCGAATACGGAGGTGAGGTCGTTGGCCATGTCATAGCCCTGCATTACCTTGTCCATATTGAAGAATACGATGCTGCCTGCTACGGCAGTGCTGTCCTGTGCGGGTGCGGGGGCTGCGTTTGAGCCCTGGTTCTGGTTGCAGGAAGAGAGGATTGCCATAGCGGCTGTGATACCTGCGATTACGAGAGTCTTTTTCATTCTATCTGTTTTTGTTTTGTATTCTTATAGCCTGCAAATTTAACTATTTTTTGCGGATTTCCCCAAGATAGGCCTGAATAGTTTTCTCAAGCCCCATATAAAGAGCGTCAGAGATTATTGCATGGCCGATGGAAACTTCGTCAGTCCACGGGATTGTCTGCACAAAATATGCCAGATTCTCAAGGGAAAGATCGTGCCCGGCATTGAGACCCAGGCCGCAGTCACGGGCGGCTTTTGCCGTTTCCAGGTATCGGGCGACAGCAGCCTCCCTGCCGGAGGCATACTGCGCGGCAAAATCGGCAGTATAGAGTTCTACCCTGTCGGCACCGCAGGCTTTTGCGCCTTCGGCCATGGCGGGAATAGGGTCGATGAAGATGCTCACGCGGATGCCCTTTTCCTTGAAACGGGCTACGATGTCCGTGAGAAACTCCTTATTATTAATTGTGTCCCAGCCGGCGTTGGAGGTGATGGCGTCGGGAGCGTCGGGCACAAGTGTCACCTGATCCGGGACAACTTCCAGGACGAGGTCCGTGAAGGAGGGAATGGGGTTGCCCTCTATATTGAATTCGGTCGTTATGAGAGGGCGGATTTCTCTCACATCGGCATAGCGGATGTGTCTTTCGTCCGGTCTGGGGTGGACGGTTATACCTTCAGCGCCAAACTTTTCACAGTCAATGGCTGCCTTTGTGACATCGGGTACATTGCCGCCCCTTGCGTTGCGGATTGTCGCAATTTTATTGATATTTACACTTAATCTGGTCATTGAAAAGTCTTTTAATTTGACAAAAGTAACGAAAATTATGGGAAAAGTGTTACTTTTGCAGGTTGATTTAATTCAAGCAATGAGAATTGGATATTTTATTCTGAATGACTGCCTGAGGGAAAACGCCAGGATGGTGTCATTCCTTAAGGACTTGGAGGATAATTCCTTCGAGCTTTATGAAATAAAGACCAAGTCCGACGTCCAGCCCGAGACCGACCTCGTCCTCTCAATGGGCGGCGACGGCACATTCCTCAGCACCGCACATGTGGTCGCCGACATCGGCCTCCCTATACTTGGCGTAAACTTCGGAAGGATTGGATTCCTGTGCGAAAACAAGCCGGAGGACGTCCGCGAGGCCCTCATGGAGGGAAACTTCCATATCGAATACAGGACAGTCCTCAATGCCACCCTCAAGGGCCCGGATGCAAGGCGTTCCATCGGCATGCTTCCTTATTCAGTGAATGAAGTTGCAGTACACCGCAGCGGCTCTTCCGTGCTTGGCGTCAATGTGAGCATCGACGGAGATCCCCTTCCTACATACTGGGCCGACGGCATCCTCCTTGCAACCTCCTCCGGATCAACGGCTTATTCCCTTTCCGTGGGCGGCCCCATCTGTATGCCTGACACAAAGGTCCTGGTGCTTGCCCCTATTGCGCCGCACAACCTGAACGTACGTCCTATAGTGCTTCCCGAGACCGTCAAGGTGGACATCTCTTTCGAGTCCAGGGACGGCCGGGCAACCATGTCCATGGACAACCGTGTGGTGGAAATCCACCCCGAATGGACGATTCATGTGGAGATGGCACAATTTTCGCTCAAACGGGTCCGTATCGCCGAATCGGGCTTTGTGAAGGCACTCACCTCACGCCTGTTCTGGGGCGAAGATATGAGAAACAATGGATAGCAAGAAAGTTCCCGTACACGTGTCCATAATCATGGACGGAAACGGTCGCTGGGCCAAGGCCCGCGGCAAGGAAAGGGTCTTCGGCCATTTTGAAGGCGTGGAAAGTGTCCGTGCCTGCACTGAGGCCGCAGTTGAGGAGGGTGTGAAGTATCTCTCCCTCTATGCTTTTTCCGAAGAAAACTGGAACCGCCCTGCCGATGAAGTCACCACCCTCATGCAACTGATGGTGACCTCCATGAAAAAGGAGTTCGCTACTTTCATGGACAACGGTGTACGCTTTGTGGTGCTTGGAAACAGGGAAAGGCTTGGGGAAGAGCTCTGCGAAACCATCGACAAGATGATGGAAGAGACTTCCCGCAATGACCGCCTCACCCTTATCCTCTTCCTTTCCTACAGCGGAAAATGGGATATCATGCAGGCTATGAAAAAGGCCGCGGCAGCGCTCCCTGCCGATGAATTCCAGGCCCTCTCCGCCGACGGTTTTTCCTCATATCTCGTAACCTCGGGAATACCGGATCCGGATCTTCTTATCCGCACCTCCGGAGAGGAACGCATTTCCAATTACCTGCTTTGGCAAACGGCATACACAGAGTTTTATTTTACTCCTGTACTGTGGCCGGACTTCCGCAAGGATGAGTTCCGCGCAGCCTTGGAGGAATACTCCATGAGGGACCGCCGTTATGGAAAAGTCAAATAAAATGGTTATCTTTGCAAGATAAGATTTAGGGAATGAGTATAAAACGGTTATTGTCTGCGACACTGTTGCTCCTTGGCGGCTTCTCTGCCTTGGCTCAGTCTTCACGCAGCTCCATAGAGGTGGATTACAGTCACCCCAAGAAGTACATCGTGGGTGGCGTAGGTGTAGAAGGAAACAGATATATCGGTGAGCATCAGATACTTCAGCTTACCGGTCTCAAGGAGGGAATGGAAGTTACCGTTCCGGGAGAGGACATTACAGGCATCGTACAACGTCTGGTTGCACAGCGCTATTTCGAAGATGTCGCCGTGGTGCTTGATTCCCTGAGCGCCCGGCAGGACACGGCCTGGTTCAAGGTCATGGTAAAGGAACGCCCCAGGGTGTCAAGATGGCTCTACACAGGCGTAAAGTCCGGAGAAAAGAAAGACCTTGAAGAGCGCCTCAACCTCCGTCCCGGCCGTGAATTCTCCGATTATGTAAAGGCTACCTCCACTGACATCATCAAGCGTTACTACCACGAAAAAGGCTATCTCAAGGCCGATGTAGACGTGGATGTCCAGAAAGATACCATCATCAAGAGCGCTATCCGCGTCACCTTCAACGTGAACAGGGGCAACAAGGTCAAGATCAAGCATATCAATTACGAAGGAAACGGAGAGATTAAGCCCCGCAAGCTTGCAAAGAACATGAAGGATACCCACGCAAATACGTGGTACAACTTCTTCAAGAGCAAGAAATTCAAGGAGAAGGAATACAAGACGGACAAGAAGACCGTACTTGAAGCCTTCAACGAGGCCGGCTACCGTGACGCCCGCCTTGTCAGGGACTCCGTCTACTACATCGACGACAAGCACCTTGACATTGACATGGTCTTCGACCAGGGCAACAAGTACTATTTCAGGGACATCACCTGGACCGGCAACGCCGTATACCCTTCCGAGGTACTGAACAATATCCTCCAGATCAAGAAAGGCGATGTGTATGATATCGTGACCCTTGAAAAGCGCCTGCACGGCGGCGGAAAGGAGTCCGAGTACGACATCTCCAAACTTTACAGGGATAATGGCTATCTCTTCTTCAGCGTCACTCCTGTCGAGGTGAACATCCAGAACGACTCCGTAGACGTGGAACTTCGCATTTCCGAAGGCAAGCCTGCAATCCTGAACGACATCATCATAAACGGCAATGACCTTACCAACGAAAGGGTAATCCGCCGCCAGGTCATGACAAGGCCGGGATATCTCTTCAGCCAGTCAGACTTCGAGCGCTCCATCCGCGAAATCGCTTCCATGGGCCAGTTCGATGCAGAACAGATCATGAGTCCCGGCGGATACTCCATCATCCCCAACCAACTCAACAATACAGTCGATATTATATATAATGTAACGGAGAAGCCTTCTTCACAGCTGGAGCTTTCCGGCGGCTGGGGCGGCCATACCTTCGTCATGACGGCCGGTGTGAGCTTTAACAACTTCTCGACGAGGAGGATGTTTGAGAAGGGAGCATGGAGGCCCGTACCGCTTGGAGACGCCCAGAGCCTCGCTCTCCGTTTCCAAACCAACGGCACATACTACACGTCCCTGAACTTCAGCTTCCAGGAACCCTGGCTCTTTGGAAAGAAGCCTACGTCACTGTCAATATCGGGATACTACTCCCGTATGACCGACGCATATTACAGTACGGAATACTGGACCACCGGCCGCCTTAATGCCACCAAGTTCTTTGAGGTGTACGGCTTCAATGCCGGCCTTGGTACGCGTCTGAAATGGCCTGACAACTATTTCGTCCTTTACAACAACCTGAGCTGGCAAACTTATAAGCTCACGAACTGGAACAGTTATATGTTTGCCTTCAATGACGGTATTTCCCACAATCTGAGCTATACCATCTCGCTCACACGTAACTCTTCAGACCAGCAGATCTATCCCCGTCAGGGTTCAGATTTCTCTGCTTCCCTGCAGCTCACTCCTCCTTACTCCCTCCTGAGGAAGTATGATTATGACGATGAGGGCAACAAGGTCAAGGTGGCAAGCTACAAGGATGTCAATTATGACAATTGGACCAGTGCCCAGCGTTACAAGTGGATAGAATACCACAAGTGGAAGTTCAGCGGCGCAATCTATACCAAGCTTGTCGGAGACCTGGTGCTCATGACAAGGGCACAGTTCGGTTTCCTTGGATACTATAACAGGAACTGGGGCTATTCACCTTTCGAGAGTTTCCAGGTGGGTGGTGACGGTATGTCCGGCTACATGACCTACGGTGCTGAAATCATATCTCTGCGTGGTTACACTGACTATTCGCTCACGCCTCAGAAGATTACCCCTTACAGCCAGCAGGGTGTAAGCTATGCCGGTAACCTTTATGACAAGTTCACCGTGGAATTCCGTTATCCCGTTATCCTGCAGCCTCAGTCCACCATTTATGCGCTTGCATTCCTTGAGGGCGGTAACTGCTGGAGCGATTTCAGGGAATTCAATCCCTTCCAGATCAAACGTTCTGCCGGTGTTGGCGTGAGGGTGTTCCTGCCCATGATCGGCCTCCTTGGAATTGACTGGGGCTATGGCTTCGATGATACCGCCAACGGTGGGAGCCAGTTCCACTTCGTCCTGGGCCAGCAGTTCTAGTATGGTATGAATATTGTGAATAACTGTTAGCCGGAATGCTGAATGTCATTCTGAACGAAGTGAAGAATCTTAAAAACTGAAACAAAAAAACTATTGAAGATATGAAAAAGATTGTTTTAATTGCTCTCGCATCCCTTATGGCTTTTTCTGCCGGTGCTCAGAAACTCGGCCGCGTGAATTTCAACGAGCTTGTAATGCTCATGCCGGAAATGGACGCCGCACGTGAGACAATGAACGCTTCGCAGAAAGAAGCTGAAGAGACCTATGCCGCAATGGTGGAAGAGTATCAGGGCAAGCTCAACCAGTATCAGCAGAAGAGCGCAAGCTGGACTTCCGCTATCAAGGAATCCAAGGAAAAGGAACTCTACGACATCCAGAACCGTCTTCAGGAATTCCAGCAGACCATCTCCCAGGAACTCCAGCAGCAGCAGTCCCAGCTCATGGCTCCCATCAATGAGAAGGCAAACAACGCCGTTAAGGAAATCGCCAAGGCAAAAGGCCTTGCTGTCCTTTTCGACGTTTCACAGGCAATCTACTTTGATGAAGCTCTCGTAGAAGACATCACTGCAGATGCACGCAAGGCTCTTGGTATCCCTGCAGACCGCACCCTCGAAGCTCTCCAGGCAGAACTCGCCGCCCAGGCACAGCAGAAGTAGCCGGCCAAATAAGTTGCAAGGTTGAATAAAAATATGGTCACCGCAATCGCGGTGACCATATTTTTTGTGTCCGGGTAGGGTTTAGATAATTCCCTGCTCGAGCATGGCGGTTGCGACCTTCATGAAGCCGGCGATGTTGGCGCCTTTCACGTAGTCTACGGTGCCGTCAGGCTGAGTTCCGTACTTGACGCACTGTTCGTGGATGGACTTCATGATGAAGTGGAGCTTGTCGTCAACTTCCTTGGCGTCCCAGGAGATGTGTTCTGCGTTCTGGGTCATTTCTAGACCGCTTGTTGCAACACCGCCTGCGTTCACGGCCTTGCCGGGAGCGAAGAGGATACCGTTGTTCTGGAAGAAGTGGATAGCACCGGGCTGGCAACCCATGTTGGAAACTTCACAGCAGCACCAGCAGCCGTTAGCCTTGAGCTGCTTTGCGTCGTCCTCGGAGAGTTCGTTCTGGAATGCGCAGGGGAGAGCGATGTCGCAAGGGATGCTCCAGGCCTTCTTGCCTGCGGTGAACTTCGCATGGCCGGGGAACTTGTCTGCCATATCCTGAACCTTGTTGCGGTTGGAAGCACGCATGACAAGCATGTAGTCAATCATTTCGGGAGTGATGCCGTCGGGAATTTCGCAGACGCCGTCAGGACCGGAGATGGCGACAACCTTTGCGCCAAGTTCACGTGCCTTCTGTGCTGCACCCCATGCCACGTTGCCGAAGCCGGAGAGAGCGACCTTCTTGCCCTTGATGTCCTTGCCTGCCTTCTCGAGAAGGTGTTGGGTGAAGTAGAGGGCGCCGAAGCCGGTAGCCTCGGGACGGAGGATGGAGCCACCCCAGGTGCTGCCCTTGCCGGTGAGAACGCCGGTGTTGTACTCACGTGCGAGTTTCTTGTACATACCGTAGAGGTAACCGATTTCGCGGCCGCCTACACCTACGTCACCTGCAGGGATATCCTGGTCGGGGCCGATGCAGTTCCAGAGCTCAAGCATGAAGGCCTGGCAGAAACGCATGATTTCGTCATTGGACTTGCCTACGGGATCAAAATCTGAACCACCCTTTGCACCGCCCATGGGGAGTGTTGTAAGTGCATTTTTGAAGGTCTGTTCAAAGCCCAGGAACTTGAGCATTGAAGGAGTTACGGCCTTGTGGAAACGGAGACCGCCCTTATAGGGGCCGATAGCACTGTTGAACTGGATACGATAACCAGTGTTGGTGCGGACTTCGCCGGCATCGTCAATCCATGTAACGCGGAAAGAGAAGATGCGGTCGGGTTCTACCATACGCTCAACTATCTTTGCCTTTTCGAATTCCGGATGCTGGTTGTAGACATCCTCGATAGACTCAAGAACTTCCTGTACGGCCTGCAGATACTCTTTCTCCAGAGGGTATTTGGCCTCAAGGCGTGCCATGATATCGGCTGTTTTCATAATAAAAGAAATAAAAATTGGTTATAGTTAATATTAAAAAGGAATATCTGTTATTCCGTTACAAATTTAAATAATTAAAAGAGATTTCCCAATAAAAATGCAAGGAAAAAATAAATGCTTAAAAAGTCGTTTATCTGAATGGAAATTGTTAACTTTGTAAGTTTTAATACTTAAACCGACAATGAAAAAGTACCTGATTGCGCTTTTGGTGCCCCTGATGGTCATCACTTCATGCGCACAGCATCGTTCCAAGGCCGACAGGCTCATGGCAAACTATGCAGAGGTGACGATTCCCGCTCCGGACCTTTCGGGCATCACCAACAATGGTAAAGAGGTTCTGAATCTGTACCGTTTTGCGGCAGATGAGGCAGATGCCATATATTGGGAGCAGAACTTTGGTGACAAATCTGTCATCGAAGCTCTCCAGAATCCTTCAGAGAAGGCTTATGCCATGATCAATTACGGTCCCTGGGACAGGATTGACGGCAAACCCTTCATTGATGGATACGGAGACAAACCCGCAGGCGCATGCTTTTACCCTAAGGATATGACTCCGGCAGAGTTCTCTGAGTATGCAAATCCTGCCAAGGACAGCCCCTATACCCTTATCAAAAGGGCTGAGGACGGCTCCCTCCAGACAGTGTGGTATCATGACGCTTACGCCGGCCACATCGGGAAAATTGCCGATTATCTTACCGCCGCAGCCGATATCACCATCAAGGAGAGTGTCCGCAACTACCTCCTCAAGATGACTGAAGGACTCAAGACTGACGACTACTATGAGGCAGAGAAGGCATGGCTGGAGATGACAGATTCCAAGATGGACCTTGTCATCGGCCCCAATGAGACCGTGGATGACAACCTTTACGGCCGCAAGGCATCATTCGGCGCCTATGTGCTCCTCAAGAACCTTGACCGTACCGAAAAGCTCTCCCGAATGGTCGAAAAACTACCTTTCTATCAGTCCATCCTTCCCGGAGAGGCAGCATATCATGCATTCGTTCCGCAGGCGGCATCCAACATCTTCTCCTGCGACGCCATTTATTACGGCGGCTACCCCAATGCAGGCTTCAAAGTGATAGCCATCAATTTCCCTTACGATGCACGCCTGCAGGAGGAAATCGGCACAAGAACCATACTCTTTGACAATGTCATCAGGGAAAAGTTCAACCGTACCATCTTCCCTTCGGGAATGCTTCTTTTCGAAGGGGAGGATGCAGCACACCTTGACGCAAACGCTTTCTACTGGAACATCGTCTTCCGTGAAATCGCCAAGGGACTTGGCGTGAAGGAGACCGTAAACGGCCGCGGAACAGTTGCCGATGCCCTCTCTACAGAGGCCCTCACCTTCGAAAAAGCCAAATCCAACGTTCTGGGAACATACATCTGCGCAAAGGAAGTTGCCGATCATCAGATTGACGCCCTCATCCAGAAGGAAGACGTCCTTGCTACATTTATCGCAAATGTTATCCGTTCCTGCCGTTTCGGAGATACCGACGCCACAGGCCGCGCCAACCTCATGGTTTACAATTATCTCCTGGAGCAGGGGGCAATCTCCCTCAAGGAGTCCGGAAAATATGCCATAGACTATGCAAAGACAGAGTCTGCAATCGAATCCCTGGGTGCACAGATCCTGAAGATTCAGGCGACCGGTGACTTCGAGGCCGCAAAGGCGTTCACCGCATATTATTCCGTTGTCAGCACATCCCTCAAGTCCGACATTGTCCTTCTCGAGAAGGAAAGGATTCCTGTTGACATCCGCTTCAAATACGAATAGTAGTAACAAAAGATATTATGTCCGACAATAATTTCAATTTCAAGTATTGTGTATGGCTGCCGCTGGTGCTTGCCATTACAATCTTCCTCTGGGCCGTTCCTGTCAGTTTCTTTGGAATCGAGGCCCTCACGGTGGTGCAGCAGAGGGTTATCGCCCTGTTCGTGTTTGCCGCTCTTATGTGGATTTTCGAAATCATCCCTAACTGGAGCACTTCGCTTCTGGTTATCGTAATAGCGCTTCTCACCGTGTCCAACAAGGGCATAGGCCTGTTTTGCGACCCGCAGTACGGCACTCTGGTACCTTATGGCCGTATCATGTCTTCCATGGCGGACCCTGTCGTGATGCTGTTCCTGGGCGGTTTCGTACTTGCTATCATGGCAGAACGATACGGCCTTGACGTTACCCTTGCAAGGGCCCTTCTGAAATTCTTTGGCACAAAGCCTGAGATTGTCCTTCTGGGATTCCTTATCATGATATCCGTGTTCTCGATGTTCATGTCCAATACCGCAACCGCCGCCATGATGCTTGCACTCCTTACTCCGGTGCTTTCCAAGCTCCCTGCCGATGACAAAGGCAAGGTGGGTCTTGCACTATCCATCCCGGTGGCGGCAAACCTCGGCGGTATCGGCACGCCTATCGGCACCCCTCCCAATGCTACGGCAAAGGGTGCACTGGAGCAGGCCGGCATCGACGTTTCCTTCGGCGAATGGTGCATTCACATGATTCCTTACGTAATCATCATGATTCTCATCGCATGGGTTATCCTTCGCTTCTTCTTCCCCTTCAAGACCAAGAAGCTTGTCCTTGAGATTCCTGAGAGCAACAGAAAGAAAGACTGGAAGCTCACTGTGGTATGGATCACCTTCATCGGCACAATCCTTCTCTGGGCTACCGAGCAGATTACCCATATCAACTCCAACATCGTTGCACTTATTCCCCTTGGCGTTTTCACCGCTACCGGACTCTTCGGCAAGGAAGAAATCAAGGAAATCAACTGGAATGTGCTCTGGCTCGTAGCGGGAGGTTTCTGCCTCGGTTACTGCCTGCAGGATACCGGTCTTGCAAAGGTTCTTATCCAGGCTATTCCTTTCGGAAGCATGTCTGTAGTCCTGGTGCTCGTCATCGCCGGCCTCGTGTGCTACTTCCTTTCCAACTTCATTTCCAACTCTGCTACCGCGGCGCTTCTTATCCCTATCCTCATCGTGGTAGCAAACGGTATGGCAGACCCGGAAGCCGCAAACAACGCACAGTTCATCGCATTGGGCGGCACAAACGCAATGATCATCTTCATTGCAGTCTGTGCATCCATCGCAATGCTTTTCCCTATCTCCACTCCTCCGAATGCCATTGCATCGGCAACCGGTATGGTGGAGACCAAAGACATGACCAAGGTCGGCCTCATCATCGGCCTCATCGGTTTTGTCCTGGGATTCTTCTGGCTTACGAAATTTTTCCCGTTTGCATAAAATATGAAAAAGACACTCGCCATATTCCTCCTTGCAGCCATGGGATTCAGCACCTATGCGCAGGAGACACCGGCCAAGTTCAAGCTCTACGGTTTCATCCGCAACTATGCGGTTGTTGATTCCCGTGAGGTGAACGGCGGCACTCATGACCTTTACTACTACATGCCCAAGGACCAGGCCTTGAATGCCGCCGGCGAAGACATGAATGACGGTTTCAACTGGAAATTCATCTCTCTCACCACCCGCCTGGGCCTTGATATCTCCGGCTATGAATTCAATGGAATCAAGCTTGCAGGCAAGGTAGAAGCCGATTTCTACAGCCTTAACGGAACCGGAACCGCCAATACAATCGCACAGCTCCGTCTACGTCAAGCATATATGGCACTTACCCACGAGTTTGAGGATGGAGAGAAACTCACGGTCAACATAGGCCAGACCTGGCACCCCATGGCCGTAGACCTTCCTTTCGGAATCAACCTTGAAACCTCCGCACCCTTCGGCCCATTCAACCGCAGCCCTCAGGTGATGGCCCATTCCACACTTGGCAAGTTCACCTTCACCTATGGTTTCCTGTATCTGAGCCAGTATCTTCCAATGGACGCCCAGGCTAACGCGAAGAGCGTGGCTCCCTGGAAGTATGGTTTCCCCGAGGCTTATGCAGGTATGGCATACAAGGACGGCCCTTTCACCTTCAAGCTGGGCTTTGACAATGTCCTTTCCAAGCCAATCCGAACTGTCAAGGATGCCGCAGGAGATACTCATAAGGCTAAAGGCATGCTTGATGCCATTACCGGATTTGCATATGCACAGTATGGCAAAGGCATGTTCCAGATAAAGGCCAAGGCCGCACTTGCAATGAGCGGCGAGCACATGAACATCCTCTCCGGTTATGGTATTGCAGACTACGATGCATCCACTTACACCTACACTTACACGCCCATGCGTGACCTTACAACATTCGTAAGTGCACAGTATGGAAAGAAGTTCCAGGTCCTTGGCATGATTGGATACATGAAGCAGCTTGGCACCACCAAGGATCTTATGGGCGGCACGGCAGTCGTGAATGCAGCCGCCGGAAACCTCTGGCTCAATACGGCAGCCGCTGCCAACATCCAGCAGGCTTTCCGCATGACTCCTACCGTTTTGTGGAACATCGGCAAGATCCAGATGGGTCTTGAATATGACTTCACTTATGCCGAATTCGGCAACAGTGACGCTACCCGCAATGCCCGCGGTATCTATGAAGCCGGTAATACTCACTGGCTTGGCAACCACAGGCTCATCTGGCTCTCCAAGTTCAATTTCTAATGGGTGCAGTTTACAGGGAAATATCGGCTCCGGAGTTTGAGGACATCCGGAGCCGTATCCTTTATGAGGACAATCACCTTCTCATCTTCAACAAGAGGGTAGGGGAAATAGTCCAGGGAGACAAGACCGGCGACGAGGCATTGTCAGATACCCTGAAAGCCTTTATCGCCAAAAGGGATACGAAGCCCGGCCAGGTTTTCATGGGAGTTCCGCACAGACTGGACCGTCCCGTGAGCGGAGTCTGCGTCTTTGCAAAGACTTCCAAGGCCCTTGAGCGCCTGAATGAGATGCTCAGAAAAGGAGATATCCACAAGACTTACTGGGCCCTTACGGCGAATCGTCCCGCAAAGGATGAGGACACTCTTACGGACAATCTTGTGAGAAACGAAAAGCAGAACAAGTCCTACATCGTCAAGGAAGGCGGGAAAGAAGCCAGGCTTGCGTACAAACTCATCGGCACGACAAAAACCTATTTCCTTCTGGAAGTGCAGCTTTTCACAGGACGCCATCATCAGATTCGCTGCCAGCTTGCCGGCATGGGATGCCCTATCAAGGGAGACCTGAAATACGGGGCCAGGCGCTCCAATCCTGACGGCGGCATTTCCCTTCACGCCCGTAATATACAGTTCATCCACCCCGTCAAAAAGACCGAGGTGGATGTAACAGCCCCTGTTCCGGATACCTGGAAAGGGATTCAGGGATAACGTTCGCCGCTTTTATCTTTTCAGTGAATTTTTTCTTACCCTCGAGCACCAGTGGCTCGGGGGTTCTTTCATCACGTCCCTGAACGCCTGGTAAAAAGCGGTATTGGAATGGAAGCCGCTGAGCTGTGCCATTTCAACTATTCTGAGACTGTGATTCTTCCGGAAAAGCTCTACCGCATACATCACCCTGTAGTAGTTGACGTAGCTTCTGAAATTTTTTCCAGAATAATGGTTTATTACCTTACTTAGGTATGCCCGATTGGTGAATAGCGCGTTTGCAAGGTCCTGGATGGTATATCTGTCAACCAGGAACGGACGTTTTTCAACCATGTACTTGCAACACTTGTCGTACAGGAACTGATCGATTGCCGCCGTTGTCATTTCTTCAGAGCTGACCGGCTGAGGGGCTGCGTCCCTCAAAAGTTCCATAATCCGGGCTTCTTTTTTGCGGAGGCGTATAAGCAGGCATATAAGCACGGCCGATGCTGCCGCAATGAAAGCAGCCAGAATCCATACAATTGTGTTCATCTGCTTTCTTCGGGTGCAGGCTTTGCGCTATCCCTGTATGTCAAAGAACGTTTATTTTTTTATTGAGTCAAAGCCCTTTCCGTAGACACCGTTGACGGAGCTGACGGAGAGGAAGGCTTCAGGGTCAATCTGCTTTATGTAGCGGAGCATCAGCTTGATGTCGTTTTTCCTGGTAAGGACCATCAGGACTTTGGTATCCTGCTTTGTGTACCAGCCCTTGCCGTCCAGGACTGTAACCCCGCGGTGGAGTTCACCGGTGATGGCATCGGCAATCTTGTCATAGTTCTTGGACAGGATGAAGAGCTGGACGCTCTGCTGTTGGCCGTTGATATACATGTCCATGACATAGCTGTTCACCGTGACAAGGATGAGACCGTATACGACGGTGGTTATCTTGTCGGCAAGAGGCATAAGGTGGCGTACCGGATTGCCGGCGGCATCAAGGATGGCTGCGCCTGTGACGGGGTCTACGTCATTGACGTATGAAGGGACAATCAGCGAAGAACTTATTATGAAGAAGTCCAGGAAGAGGATTACGCTGCCAGGGGAGACGTTGTGGTACTTTGTCCAGATGAGGGCTATGATATCGGTACCACCGGTTGACCCTCCGTTGGTGATGCTCATGCCTATGCCGATACCGGCCATGAGGCCGCCCATAATCACTGACATGAGTTTTCCGTTCTGAAGGGCAAGCGTGTTTGTGATGCTTACGGGGATAAGGTCAGGCAGGAAACGCAGTGCCACAGATGCCAGGATAATGGCATAGAGTGTCTTGGCGCCGAATCCCTTTCCCAGGATTATTACGGCAAGCAGCAGCAGAATAGCGTTTATTACAAAGTAGGAATAACCCATCTGGATGGTTCCCTGCGTTGCATACTGTATCATGGAACTGATACCGGACACACCGCCGCCGACGAGGTTGTTCGGGATGAGGAATATGGACCATCCGCCAACGTAGATGAGGATTCCGAAGGTGACAAAGAGCCATTCCTTGATTTGCGTCAGGATTGATTTCTTCAGTAGGGACATGTCTATTTCTTTTTCTTAAGTTCGATACCGGTTTTCATTTCTCCGAAACCCTCGCCATATACATTATTGGCAGGGACTACTGTCACGAAAGCCTTGGGGTCCAGGTCTTTGACGGCCTTGGTAACCTCTGAAAGCTCCGTGCGGCGAATCACGATGAGGAGCACCTTGCGTTCCTTCTGGGTGTACCAGCCGATGGATTCAAGTGCCGTGACACCGCGCTCCATCTTGTCGTTTACGTAGTCTGCAATCTCCTTATACTTGTCAGAGAACACCAGCAACTGTACGGAAGACTCCTTGCCCAGCATGATGAGGTCCAGAACGTATGCACAGACGCCCATGGTAATATAACCGTAGATGACATCTGTAAAGCAGTGCCCGGGGATTAGGAGCAGGAGTGTGATGACGATGAGGTCGGCAAAGAGGTAGAACCTTCCAAGGGTCACGGGCCAGAACTTGTTCACGATGAGGGCAAGTATGTCCGTGCCGCCGGTGGAACCGCCCCTCATGATTATGAGGGAAAGGCCGACTGCCTCCAGAAGGCCGCCGATTATAGGAACGAGCACCTTTTCCGTGACGGCGAGCGGATTTCCGGGTACAGACTGCAGAAAGGCCATTGAATCGCTTCCGAACAGGCGGAACAGGGCCGATGACAGAATTATCGCATAGATGGTCTTTATGCCGAAACTGCGCCCCAGGATTAACCAGGCCAGTATCAGCAGCAGCGTATTGATGCTGAAATACCAGATGTCCACCGAAATACCGGTAACCATTGACAGCAGTGCCGATGCGCCTGTGAGGCCACCGTCTATCATGTTGTTCGGAAGAAGGAAGGATGTCCAGGCCATCACGAACAGTACCACGCCGATGGTTATGACGAAGTAATCGAAGATGACTATCAGGACCTTTCTTGTCTTGTCGCTCATATCCTACTTTTTAAGTACTACGTTGACAATTCTTCCGGGAACCACGATAACCTTGAGTATGGAGAGTTCTCCAACATACTTGGGAGTGCTTTCATGGCTGCGTACAAGCGCTTCAACGTCGGCGGCGGATGCCGATGCGGGAGCGTCGATGAAGAAACGTGTCTTTCCGTTGAAGGAAACGGGATACTTTACGCTGTTGTCTACAGTGAGTTCCTGTTTGTATTCAGGGAATTCAGCCTGGGTGACGGAAGTCTCGTGGCCGAGCTGGTGCCAGAGCTCTTCTGCAATATGCGGGGCGAACGGCGACAGGAGAATCACCAGCGGCTCCAGGATTTCCCTCTTGGAGCAGTTGCCAAGGTCGTTCAGGGCAATCATGAATGCCGATATGGTGGTGTTGTAGGAGAAGTTCTCAATATCCTCCTGCTCCTTGCCGATGAGCTTGTGAAGGGCCTTGAGCTCTTCTGCAGTGGGCTTTTCGTCGTTTACGAGGAAGTTGTCCCTGTCCCAGAAAAGCCTCCAGAACTTCTTGAGGAAGCGGTTGACGCCGTCGATTCCCTTAGTGTCCCAGGGCTTTGCCTGTTCGATAGGGCCGAGGAACATCTCGTAGAGACGCAGGGTGTCTGCGCCGTATGTGTCGCAGATCTTGTCGGGGTTCACAACGTTGTACATGCTCTTGGACATCTTCTCGATTGCCCAGCCGCAGATGTATTCGCCGTCTTCGAGGATGAACTCTGCATCCTTGTAGTCCGGTCTCCAGGCGCGGAAGGCGTCGAGGTCAAGCTTGTCGTTGTAAACTATGTTCACATCCACGTGCACGGGGATGGTCTCATACCGGTCCTTGAGGCCGAGGGAGACGAACTTGTTGGTGCCGGGAATCATGTATACGAAGTTGGAACGGCCCTGAATCATGCCCTGATTGATGAGCTTCCGGAAAGGTTCGTCCTTGCAGACATAGCCAAGGTCATAGAGGAACTTGTTCCAGAAACGGCTGTAGATAAGGTGGCCGGTGGCATGTTCGGTACCGCCTACATAGAGGTCTACGTCCTGCCAGTAGTCGTTGGCTTCGTGGCTTACGAGTCCTTTGCTGTTGTGAGGGTCCATATAGCGCAGGTAGTATGCGCTGGAGCCGGCGAAACCGGGCATCGTGCTGGTTTCGAGGGGATAACCGTCATAGGTCCAGTCCTTTGCACGGGCAAGAGGCGGCTGGCCGTCTTCTGTGGGCTTGTACTGGTCAATCTCCGGGAGGGTGAGAGGCAGGGCGCTTTCCGGCAGGGGGGTGGCAATACCGTCCTTGAAGCAGATGGGGAAGGGCTCTCCCCAGTAGCGCTGGCGGGAGAAGATGGCGTCGCGGATGCGGTAATTGACCTTCCTGTGGCCGATACCATGCTTTTCTACGTAATCGATAGCTGCCGGAATGGCCTCCTTGACGGTGAGACCGTTCAGGAAACCGCTGTTGCACATGATGCCTTCCTTGGCGTCAAGGGAGCTCTCGGAGACATCGGCACCCTCGATGAGGGGGATGATGGGGAGGTTGAATTTCTTTGCGAAGGCATGGTCCCTGCTGTCGTGGGCGGGTACAGCCATGATGGCGCCGGTGCCGTAGCCTGCCAGGACGTATTCCGATATCCATACTGGAACTTTTTCCCCGGTGAGGGGATTTATGGCGTATGAGCCGGAGAATACGCCTGTCACGGCCTTGGCGGCCATCCTTTCGCGCTCTGTCTTCTTCTTGACCTCTTCCAGATATGCCTCTACGGCCTCTTTCTGCGATGCCGATGTGAGCTTTTCAACCCACTCGCTCTCGGGTGCGAGGACCATGAAGGTGACACCGAAGACGGTGTCGGCACGGGTGGTGAAGATGGTGACGTCGTGGGCGGTGCCGTCGCATTCCACCTTGAAGACCATTTCTGCACCTTCGCTGCGACCTATCCAGTTGCGCTGCATCTCCTTGAGGGAGTCTGTCCAGTCAAGGCGGTCAAGACCGTCCAGAAGACGTCCTGCATAGGCCGATACCCTCAGCTGCCACTGGGTCATCTTCTTCTGGAAGACGGGGTGGCCGCCGCGTTCTGAGTAGCCGTCCTTTACCTCGTCGTTGGCGAGGACGGTTCCAAGGGCGGGGCACCAGTTAACGGTGCTTTCTCCCTGATATGCTATGCGGTAGCGCATGAGAACATCGGATTTCTCCTTGTCGGAGAAGGCTTTCCACTCATCGGCAGAGAAGGAGGGGCCTTCGCTGCAAGCGGCGTTTACGGCAGCGCTGCCGCCTTTCTCGAATGCCTTCACGAGTTCGTCAACGGGGCGGGCTTTGTCCTGATTCTTGTCATACCAGGAGGCGAACATCTTCAGGAATGCCCACTGGGTCCAGTGGTAATAGTCCGGATCCGAGGTGCGGAATTCACGGTTCCAGTCGAATGAGAAGCCAATCCTGTCAAGCTGCCGGCGGTACCTTGCAACATTGTCGTGGGTGGTCTTTTCCGGGTGCTGGCCGGTCTGGATGGCGTACTGCTCTGCAGGGAGTCCAAATGCATCATAGCCCATGGGATGCAGCACGTTGAAGCCCTTCAGCCTCTTGTACCTTGCAAAAATATCACTGGCAATATAGCCCAGCGGGTGTCCCACGTGCAGCCCCGCTCCTGAAGGATACGGGAACATGTCCAGTACGTAGTATTTGGGTTTTGAATTGTCTTCCCTGGCCTGGTAGGTCTTCTGGTCTGCCCACCATTTCTGCCATCTCTGTTCAATCTGTCTGAAATCGTAATCCATTTATTTAATAGTCTTTCCGTTAAATCCTATCTTTCCCTTGTTCTTTTCCAGCCTGAAGTCGATGGCGGCGGTCATGGCCACCTTGACTTTCTTACCGGCGCGGCGGCCGGGACGCCACTTTGGCGAAGCGCTCACAACCCTGAGAGCCTCTGCATCCAGTGATTCGTGCACGCCGCGAGTAATCCTTACGTCGGTCACTTCACCCTTTTCGTCAATGGTGAAACTCACAAGTACGCGGCCCTGGATGCCGTTTTCCTGAGCATATTTGGGATATTTCAGATACTGGTATACCCATTTTTCAAGGAAGGTTGCCGGGTCCGGTGAGTTGAGGAACATGGGCTTGGTGTCAACATCGGCATAAGCATATGTCCCAATCGGGATTTCCTCCTTGACGGTGCCGTTGCGGAACAGCGGCCGCTGACCGTTGCAAAGGCGAAGGGCGTAGCTGTATATGTATTCAAGTTCCTTCTCCATGCCCTCGAAATCGATGATTCCGTAGGTGTCACGGCCGGTGTTGTGTTCCGGATATCGGCCGGTGGTGAAGAGGATGGAGGGTATTTCCTTGCTGTAGAAGGCGCGGTGGTCTCCTGTGTAAGGTTCCGAGGTGGTGCTTTTTGCCTGAAGGGGGAGGAGTTCTCCCTGGAGAGCCTTGACGATAGTGTCAAGGTCTTCGTTGGAAGAGGTGTAGGCATAGAAGCCGTTTTCCGGGAGGCCCAGCATGTCCAGGTTTACCATAGCGTCGATGTTCGGGGTGTCCTTGAAAGCGCGTTCAAGGAAGTACCATGAGCCGGCAAGCGTTTCCGTGGATGCTCCGAAGCCCACGAACAGGATGCTGCGCCTTACGAGGCTCCTTGCATAGGAGAGCTTTCCGGCAAGTTCCAGCAGCATGGCCATTCCGGAGGCGTTGCCGTTGGCACCGTAGTAGATGCGGTGAACGGTTTCGCCGTCCCGGGTGAAGGTATCGGCACCCAGGTTGTCCATCCTTGCGCCGATGACGATGTATCTGTCCCTGAGTTCGCTGTCCCAGCCCTGGAGGAAGCCCACGACGTTGCGGGAGTGGAGGGTATCGGCACCCTTTCTGAGGCCGAATTCTTCCTGGGGAAGGACGTCTATGCCGCGTTCCCTGAGCTTTTCTTCGAGGTATGCTGCGGCCAGTTTTTCGCCTTCGCTGCCCGGGGCGCGGCCTTCCATGGATGCCGATGAAAGCATGGCCACATGCTCCCTGAGGGCGCGGACGGTCTCCGAATCCTCAAGTGCATCCAGGGGATCCCTGTACTGTGCTGCGGCGGTGAGGCTTGCTGCAAGGGCTATTATGGTGAATATCTTTCTCATTTGTTTTCAAGCAGCCATGCATCCTTCGAAAAGACATCTTTGCCACGGACGGTCTTCAGGATGGGAATGATCTCTGTGAGGGAGTTGGATGGGCAGATTGCAACAGCGTTGAGGCCGTTTTTGAAACTGATAATCTGGGCGGGATAGCCGGCGTCCACGCTGGTTTTCTGCATGCGCATGGCATTGTTGATGTCCCTGAATGCTCCAATGACGATGTAGTACTTGGCAGTGAGTTCGGCGCTGCCAAGGCCTCCGAGGTTGGAAGGGGTCCTGATGGCATTCTTTGTCTGTGACAGGGAGTCAAGGAGGAAGGCTTCCAGGGCGGCGAGGGAATCGGCCATCTGCTTCTGGACCTGTCTCATGGAATCCAGGCGTGCCTGATGGGCGGCTTCTTCTGCCTGCATGCGTTCGATGCGAATTATCTCTACCTGTGCCGATGTGGGGCGCCCGGCTATGGTCCTTACGAAATCACAACCGGAGATTGCCAGTGCGGCGAAAACAAGTATCAAGGTCCTTTTCATAGACTTATATTGGGCGCTAATGCCCTTAAACTGCAAAATTAATCATTTTTCAAGAAAAATGAAGTATATTTGTGGCTGTATGAAGAAGACTCTGAAACTTGAAGCCATCGACCCCATCGAAATTTACGGCGTGGGGAACAAAATCCTTACGGAATTCTGCTCGTATTTCCCTCACCTGAAGGTAACCGCCCGCGGGGATGAACTCATCCTGGACGGCAGGGAATCGGACATCGCCGAATTCAACATCCGTTTTGCAGAACTCATAGAAAAGCGCCACCGCAAGATGAACCTCACCGTGTATGATGTCGAGGATATCTTTTCCGGTGGCCAGGAGGATAAATTCCGCCTTGCAGGTGACGGAATCATCGTTTACGGGACAGACGGCAAGGCAATCCGCGCCCGCAACAAAACGCAGCAGGACCTTGTAAAGGCATACTTTGAGAACGACCTTATATTTGCCATCGGCCCCGCTGGAACAGGCAAGACATATACGGCCATCGCGCTGGCGGTAAGGGCGCTGAAGAACAGGGAAATCAAGAGAATTATACTCACACGTCCGGCTGTCGAGGCGGGGGAGCGCCTGGGATTCCTTCCGGGAGACCTCAAAGACAAGCTTGACCCCTATCTTCAGCCTCTGTACGATGCCCTTTCAGACATGATTCCTTCCAGGAAACTTCAGGATTTTATGGGAGACGGCACCATACAGATTGTGCCCCTGGCATACATGAGGGGCCGAACGCTCGACCGTGCATGTGTCATCCTTGACGAAGCCCAGAACACCAGCCTCGGCCAGCTCAAGATGTTCCTCACCCGTATGGGACCAAGCGCCAAGTTCATAGTCACCGGAGACGCCACGCAGATTGACCTTCCCCGCCGGGAAGACTCCGGCCTTCTCAGGGGCATCGAACTCCTTGAAGGCATCAAGGGCATAGCCACCATCCGCTTCACCCCTGCCGACATCGTCCGCCACCCGCTGGTAACGAAGATTGTTAACGCTTTCGGTTAGTTTCCCAGTATACTGCATATCTGCAGTGGTGGGCTTCATAGAACGGCTTCACGGCTATGCCGGAGGCCGTTTTCCAGCTCAGGGGGCCATCGGCCTCAAGAGGCTCCAGAGCGGCTTGTACAGCCGGACCGTAATCATAGGTGTAGTAATCGTTGTACTTGGTGGGGTCGGAGAAGGGATTGTCCACAGGCTCGAGGATTCCGGCAAGGACAACCGGCCCCCAGAGCACGGCAACGCGGGATTCATCTCCGGGGAGCGTCTCCTCATGAAGCGCCATGCCGAATTCTATCTCCGTAACGGCTTTCGGATTCCTGATGGTATAGTAACCGGTTGCCTTTACCCTGCGGCCATTGACTTTCATGTATGAAGCCCATGATGGAACGCGGATTCTGAGAGTGAATTTCCTGTCTCCGTCTGTCTGCAGCCGCACTTTGCCATTTTCGGGAAAGGCGGAGGTGAGGGTGATGCTGCGGCTGCCAAAATCGGCCTTTGAGGGAATGAACAGATTGACGTAAATATCATCACCGTCCTCAGAGTATATGGCCCTGTTGTAACTGGCGTGGGATTCGAAGCCTGAACCGACGCAGCACCAGAAGCTGTTCATGGGGGTTGAGTACAGACGGAACGCCCCAGTTTGGAGTGGGGTGAAATAGCAGACCATGCCGGTTTCCGGGTCCTGTTGGCCAAGAATATGGTTGTAAAGGGCTCTTTCATAATAATCCATGATTTGCGGGTCATGGGAGTAGCTGTACAGGCGCTCTGCAAGTTTGAGCAGGTTGAAGGTGCAGCAGTTCTCTCCGTCGTATCCGGTGAGATGGCGGTTATGGGTGCCGGGGGCAAAAAGATGCTCTTTGTCAGATACTTCCCCTGTAACGAAGGCGTGGTCACGGACCAGAGTCCAAAACAGGAGTTCCGCCGCTTTCAGGCTTTGCCCATCACCTGTGATTTCGTAATTCCGGCATTCTCCCAAAAGCTTGGGTATGAAGGTGTTGGCGTGATTGGTTCCAAGGTCCTGGTTCCCGGCTTTGAGAGGATCTATCTTTTCCGGGTGGTAGAAGAAGCGGGCAACCTCAAGGTACTTCTTATTTCCGCTTGCGAGGTAGAGGTTGTACATGGCCTCATTGAATCCTCCGAACTCATTCCTTATCATCCTCAGCCGCACTTCTTCCGGAAGGCCGATGAGTTTGTCATACGCCCAGTTCCCCATTCCGCAGGCAATCTCGAGTGCCTTTTCACTGCCCATGATGTTGTACTGGTCCAAAAGGCCCTGCAGTATTTTGTGCAGAGTATAAAAAGGTGCCCAGACGCTCTTTCCTGCGATATTCCTGTCGATGAGGCCTTCCCCGTAGGCGGAAAGGTAGCCTGTGCCGTACTGTTTCTGGACTTCGGCAAGACCGTCGATGAGGGAATCGGCCTTGGCCTTCATGCCCAGGGAAGCGGTGGCAGAGAGGATATGGCCGGTAGTGTGACCGCGGAGGTCGCAGTCCAGCGATTCCCAGCCGCCCAGTTTTTTTACGGTCATATAGCCTCCTTCCCTGTCTGAAAACACCCCTGCCGTATTGCGGAAACTGTGCAGAAGGGACCGTGCCGGAATGGACGCAATCCAGAGTGAATCCCGGGTGCGGTTTTCATCAAAACGGGAGGGAAGAAGTACCACCTTGTTCTGTGCCGATATAATGCCTGCAGAAAGGAGCAGTATGGGAATGAGCGCTGTCTTTTTCATAATGTAAATATAGGTATTCACTTTTTGCAAGGCAAGTGTTTTAACGCGTATGTTACATTTGGGGCAGTAAATGGTTACCTCAATGCAACGCATTTACGCGCGTAAAGGCTTAATTTTGCGGCCGATAATGCTGGATTGTAACCAAAATTCCGATATGAAAACACAAAGACAAACCTACATTGCTCCCGAGGCCGATGTGATTCTCCTTCACCCGGAGCTTAACTTCTGCGAAAGCAGTACCGACGTACAGATGGGAGACACCATCTTGGACGAAATTGAAATAATCGTTCCTGACATCTGGTAGAACCCCTTAACAGCAAAAGACATGAAAAAGATATTATTCGTATTCGCAGGCATTGCACTCGCACTTGTTTCCTGCAACAAAGAGGCAGACCAGAATGTTCAGACTCAGGAAAACCTCGTATCATATTCCGTAGTTATCGACACCCCCACCAAGGCTGTCATCGCTGACGGTGACGACGCCTCGCACATGGATGTCAAGTGGGCCGAAGGGGACAAGATTGCATTCAAACTCAGCGACAATTCCGTCGTTGGCGCTACCGTTACCATTGACGGCGCAACCGCCAAGGTTTCAGTCAATGTCGGTGCAAACACCATTACCGATGCCTGGTTCCCTTATTCTGCAGAGAAGCCTGCCGATATCCCGGAGTATCAAGGCGCGGATTCAGTAGACATCCCTCTTTCGATGGCCGGTATTTCAGGCAGCACCATTACTTTTGCCGAGGTCACTTCGGAGTGGGCAATTGTCCGCGTTCCCGTGAAGGCCGGAATCTTCGGCGATCCCCGCACTTTTGTGTTTGTCAAGTTCAAGAACAACAATCCGGCGGCTCCAGTCCAGGTAATTCAGAAGAACTGTGCATATACGCTCACTTCCGAGGTCAAGTACTTTGATTTTGTAGTTCCGGCCGTAGAAAGCACCACTGAAATCATCTTCCGCGACAGCAACGGCCTCGAGTACCGCCGCAAGGGCTCTGCCTACACTTTCGAAAGCCACAAGATTTACCAGTTGCCAACCATTGCAGACGTGGACGATACAGGAAGGCATATCTGGGTCCTTCAGGGCGAGGAAGGTCCTGTTGGTGAGCCTCTTTCCGACAATGCTCCTTTCACTTATCCTTTCCGCTCCCAGACTGATTATTTCACCACCATGACACGTGGCGAAGATTACTGGACTCAGACAGCATGGGTGCAAGACGCCGGCAGTTTCAAATACCGTTTCGGACTGGCTTTTTCCTTGAATGTCAGTAACAAAGGACAGGCATCCAAGACATGGGGCACGCTGGAGGAGTCCAAGACCACTATCAACGGTGCGGAAAATCAGGTGATGCGTTTCCCCGTCCATACCGGAAACTATCCTATTTTTGCGCTCAAGATGTCAAAGCTGTCAACTCTTGGAAACAGCAGGACATTCAAGCTTGACGTCAACTCCATTCAGGCGGCAAATCAGGCCGGAAATGCATTCTACGGCCGTGAAATGCCTGTGAAGTTCTTTGACTCGACAACTGCCAAGTCAACATTGTCAGAGACGGACACAGAGGGCATTTACTACTTTGACCTCACGTCCGACTCCATTACGTTCAAATATGACGATGGCTCATCGCGTTCCAAACTTCCCAATACCCGTGCACTTCATTTCACCACCTGGCAGCTCCAGATTCCTGACGTGAAATATGACGATACCCAGGAGCCCCTCCCTACCTGCAAATTCTACTGGGCCGGTTTCTTCAACAGCGTAAGCGAACTCGAAGCCTTCGCCGCCGCACACTAATTGATTAACAGTATACACGATATGAATACAAAACTAACTTATGAGGCTCCGTTAATGGAGGTAATCCGTTTGTCGCTGGACAGTGATCTTTGCGATATCGTAATGAGTAAGACTATCAGCAGTGGTACAGTTGAAGAACCTGGCTGGTAATAAAGGATTTTGATATGAAAAAAGTATTTATACTATTGTCTGCGGCACTTGTTGCATTCTCATGCAATAAAGTGGTTGAAAATCAATCGAATATTGATGAGAAACCTATCGTTGAATCAGATGTCCATGATTTGACACTTAAATTCGATGAATCCCTTACCAAAGCCAGCCTTGATATTGATGGCGCAACAGCAACATTGAACTGGAAGGCCGGTGATGTTATTGGCATAAAGCTTAGTGATGACTCTGTCATCTCCGGTACAGTATCCATTGATGGCGATCTTGCCAAAGTGACCGTTGACCTCGGTGGTAAAACCGTATCAGACGTCTGGTTCCCATATAATGGTGGAACAAAGCCGGAAGGGGTTCCGGTGGCTCAGAGTTTCGATACTATCAATGTGCCTCTGGGAATGAGTTCAATCGATGGTTCAATAGTTACCCTATCAAGTATTGAACCGTGGTGCCTTGTTCGGATCTCCTTAAAGAACGGCACCAGAGGAGCCCTAAAGACAATCAATCAGGTTAAGGTCAAGACCAATACTGCGGCTCATACTACACCGTTTACAATTGGGAAAAACCAGCCTCTTTCGACTTCTGAAGCAGTAAACTTTGATTTTGTGATTCCTGCCGATGATAGCGCGCAGCTTGAAGTAATTGTGGTTGAGAACACGGGCTCTTATAACAAGGAATATCGCAGAAAAAGATCTTCAACCCTGGATCTTGTTGAGGGCAAGACTTATTCTCTTCCGGTTGAGGTGGATGATACCGGCAAGCACAGATGGGTATTCGGTGATAATGCCGCTACTTCCAGTGAAGCAGATACACCATTGTATTATTGGTTCCAGCAAAAAGGGGATTGGAATGCGGATAAAGTAGATGTCGATAATATGGTGTCACATCCAGATCATGTGACTTATACGATGTTAGAGACATCTGCAGGTACTGCCAATAATTATAGAAGTAACCTGACCTTAATTAGGGACAAAAAATATGCTAACAACTATAGTACTGAAGCTGTTTCTACTGCACGGAATACATCATTCCCAGTATACGGGACATTAAATGCTGGCGGTCAAATTCCTTTCCTCGCGGTACATAGTGGCAACTATCCTATTTTTGCTGTTAAAATGTCTAATCCCGATAATTATGGTACGGGCAGACATTTCCGTATACGTGTAGATGCTCGAGCCAATCTGGATGATGTTCCTTTAGTTGAGAATTGTGTGGATAACTTGGGAAACAAGGATAATATACAGACATATATTGAAAAAACAATAGGGGGGTATGCATATTCTTCAACATCGGATGTCGCTATCATGTATTATAACTTGAGTAATCAGGTGATTGGTAGTAAGAGTGTGATAATTCCCAATACCAGAGTTGTTCCATTTAACTCATGGCAAATACGCTTTATAGATGTGAATTATGCAGCTGACCAAGATTCGGCTCCCACTTATGATGTTTATTGGGCTGGATTCTTCAATAGTGTGAATGAACTTGAAGAATTCGCTGCTTCGCATTAATCGAATTTGACCAGAGTTCATAAGCGGTGACCACAGATTGTGGTTGCCGCTATTTTTTTTGCGTGAAATGTATGTGGTTGAGTGATAGAGTGATAGAGATTTATGGGATCAAGTCAAAAAACCTGTGCTACTGGTCAAAGTTTGCCATGAGGTACATCCTGAAGTCCATTTTTGTACTTCGTGGCAACTATTAGTCCCAAAACGGCCCATTTCATGCAGCGAAGTACATGCCAGAGGCGAATTTTGGATTTCGTGGCATTTCAGTTGGGGCAGCAGGGAGGTGGAGGCGAATAGGAACGCAGTGAATGCGAGTGCCGGAGAAAGGGCTGGTCCGCGGCAGCGGATGCCGGATATTCGGGAGGGTGGTATCACAAAGACGGGATGTGGAGTCCAGACTGGAGGGTGTTGAAACGACGGAGGGACGAGGTCTTTGACGGCAAAGCCCTTTCTCCATGCACAAAGCATACGGAGTGACGTCAGCCTCCACCTCCCTGCTGCCATCCACGCGACGTCTGATACATCCAAACCACCGCTTGTATACATAAGAGGATGGAAAACGGTGGTTTGGCGGGGTTTAAACTACGCCAAACCAACACTTCGCCGCCATTACAGGCCCGAAACGGTGGTTTGAATGTATCAAAAGCCGGCAAATGTAATTATGGAGCGTATTCTGAAAAGATAACGTTTCGGAGTCGGTTATCTGAGCCGGTCTTTAAGCTCATCCGAGCAAGGGGCGCCTACCAATGGGGGAGGCCTTTGTGTTATCCTTAGCTTCATTGTGACATTTTGCACCTTCAAGAGTTACGAAAAGAAAAGTTTTTTTGGCTCTTTATTGCAATCTTTGCATCAGAGTTATTACCACAAATAAACTACAACCAAATATTAACCAACTCTTATGTTAAACAAAAACTCATTCATCCTGCGACTCGCCGCCGTGGCGGGAGCTGTGCTGCTTGCTGCAGCACCGGCCTTGGCACAGAGGGGAGTCAGCGGCAGGGTCCTGGAAGCAGGCACCGGCTATGGCGCAGTAGGCGCAGCCGTGGTTGTGGAAGGAACCACCAACGGAGCAGTGACCGACATTGACGGCAACTTCACCCTCAATGCACCTGCCGGTTCTTCCATCGTCGTCACAATGATCGGCTTCAAGGACACGAAGGCCATCCTCACACAAGGCGTGGTCATTACACTCGAAGAAGACACCCAGCTTCTTGAAGAAGTAGTTGTGGTGGGTTACGGTACCGCAAAGAAGGAATCCCTTTCCGGATCCGTTGCGGTTGTCAAGGAAGAAATGCTCCAGGAAAAAGGTTCCCTGTCAAGCCCTCTCCAAGCACTCCAGGGCCAGGTTCCCGGTGTCATTATTACACGTGCGTCATCGGCACCTGGTGATGAAAGCTGGTCAATGAGCCTGCGTGGTGCAGTATCGGCCAACTCTACTGAACCTCTGGTTGTCATTGACGGTGTGGCTTATGAGAGTGTCAACGCACTGCGCCTCCTGAACTCGTCGGATATCGCATCCATGTCCTTCCTCAAGGACGGTGCTGCCGCTATCTACGGTTCACGCGCTGCAGGCGGTGTCGTCCTTATCACCACCAAAAAGGGAAAGGCCGGAAAGGCAAAGGTAGACTACAACGGCTCCTTCACCATGAAGACCGTCGGCCGCCTTCCTTCACTGATGACCCTCGGCCAGTGGTCAGACGCAGTTATCCAAACTCTGGAAAACGACGGAACCGTTGGCAACGTATGGTACAATTACGCCCTGCTTGCAAAGCAGTATGCAGGCGGTTACATCGATCTAGGCAGCCAGCCCAATCCCTTCGGCACAACCGCATTCACGGATGTCGAGGATTTCGTGTTTGACGACACTGTGGACTGGTTCGGCTCAATCTTCGGCCCGGCCTATTCCACTAATCATGACCTTGCAGTCTCCGGTGGTACAGATGCTTCCTCATACCGCGTTTCCCTGGGTTACCTCTATGACGGTTCTCCTCTTCAGTATGGCAAGAACAATAATAAGAGGTATAACTTCCGCATCACCAACTCCTTCAAGCTTTCTGATGCTGTGACCCTGGAATCCATCGTCGGCTACAACCGCCAGGACCAGATTGCTCCTGTAGACGTAGGCGCACTCCTTTCCACTACTGTCCCTATGCCCGGTCTTCCCCTGTTCACCCTGGATGGCAAGCCTTACCGCTGGGGTACATGGAATTCTCCTGCGGCACAGGCAGAATACGGCGGAACAAACACCCTTGCAGTTTCTGCATTCGACGTGAACGAAACCCTCAAGGTAAAGTTCACCGACTGGCTTGACGGCAACGTGAACCTTGGCTACAGCACTTCACAGGCTCAGCGCACCAAGGAGAATCATTCCGTTGAATATTACAACTATACCGGCACCAAGATGGTCGCCCTAAACCCTACGGCAGCCAACAGCTACTATGAGCAGACATCTTCCCGCACAGATTTCTACTCTGCAACGGGTTACCTGAATGCCCACAAGAAGTTCGCCGATGTACACAACACATCCCTTACCCTTGGTGCCCAGTATGAGTTCAAGGACTACAACTACTTCGGTGCACACGCAAAGGATATCCAGACCGGTCTCGAGGTGATCAACGGCGCAGGGGACATCACCCTTGTGAAGCCTTCACGCTATCAGTTCGCCGTGGGTTCCTTCTTCGGCAGGGCCAATTACGACTACGCCTCCAAGTATCTGGTGGAAATGAATGCCCGTTACGACGGCTCTTCCAAGTTCCTTCCCCAGAACCGCTGGGCATTTTTCTGGGGCGGCTCCCTCGCATGGAGAATCGGCCAGGAAGAATTCCTCAAGGATGTGAGCTGGCTCTCTGAACTCAAGCTCCGTGTATCTTACGGCGAGGTTGGTAACCAGAGCGGTATCTCCAACTATGACGGTACACAGCTCTATACGATGACCGCCTCAAGCGGCGCCCTCATCGGCAACGGACTTGCATCTGTCATTACCACCAACGGCACCTTCGCTTCCACATCACGTACCTGGGAAAGGATTCACAATTACAACCTGGGTCTTGACTTCGGTTTCTTTGACGGTCGTCTCTCCGGTATGTTCGAGCTCTTCCAGAAGAAGAACAACAACATGCTCGTATCCATCGACTATCCTGTCCTTATCGGCGACTCCGCTCCCAAGGCAAACACCGGCAAGTTCAAGGCATGGGGTTATGAAGGCCAGATTATATGGAGGGATCAGGTGAACCGTGACTTCTCCTATAATGTGGGTGCAACCTATACCTTCGCACGCAACCAGCTTGTAGACCTTGGCGGCAGCGCAACCATCGTGAACAACTCATTCGTTTCCAACCGCGAGGGCTATCCTCTCAACTCTATCTTTGGCCTTCAGTACGGTGGAAAGATCGAGAACGAAACCATGCGCCAGGCATATTATGACAAGTATTATGACGGCAATACCGTGGGTCTCACTTCCGATATCCGTGTTGGCGACAACATGTTCGTAGACCAGAATGGTGACGGTAAGCTCACCGAGGAAGACTTCATCTATCTTGGTACAGATACTCCCGAGGTTCAGTTCTCCTTCAACTTCGGTGCACAGTACAAGGGATTTGACGTTCAGTTCGTGTTCCAGGGCGCAGGCAACCGCGTCATGTACAATGGCATCAACAACTGGACTGTCCCTATGAGGGCTCTCTACACCAATACCACCTCCGTTTCCGTAGGCAAGGTATGGAGCACGCAGAATCCTGACGGATACTATCCTCCTTACACTACCAAGAGCAGCGTGAACAACTACAACTACCAGTCCTCTACCTGGAGCGTTTCCGACGGCTTCTATGTACGTCTCAAGAACGTTTCCCTGGGATACAACCTTCCCGAGAACCTTGTCCGGAAGACAGGTTTCCTCTCAGGTGCAAGGGTTTACTTCACCGGCACAGACCTTTGGGAATTCACCCGAGTCCTTGACGGCTGGGATCCTGAGGCCAAGAGTGCTCCTTCAAGCACTTCCCGTTATCCGTTTATGCGCAGCTTCGCATTCGGTGTAAACCTTAACTTCTAATACGCGGCGGATATGAAAACATTACGTTATATCTTTACAGTACTTGCAGTTGCTGCAGCAGCGGCTTCCTGCATGAATCTTGAACCCAAGGACCAGATGGGCGACGGCCAGGTATGGGGAACCCCTTCGAACTATACCCTTTTTGCAAACCAGTTCTATGGCTGGACAAGGGATTTCCAGGGCTCTACATCCGTAGATTACATGAACGGTGTATTTGACGGTGCACATGCCGACATCCGTTCAGACCTCGTAGCCGGCCCCAACGCCAATCCTTTCGGCCAGGGCAACAATGCGATTCTGAACAAGGACGACAACTACAACGCCCTCTACAAGCGCATCTACTATACCAACCTCCTTCTCAAAAATGCAAAGGATTACAGCAATCCTTCTGCAATTGCTGCTCCCGTGGGCGAAGCCCGCTTCTTCCGCGCTTACCTCTACTTCGAACTTGTCCAGCTTTACGGCAACGTCATTTATCTTGACCAGCCCGTAGACCTTGATTCCGAAAGACTCACTGCCAAGCGTGACGACAGGCTCACCGTCATCAAGAACTGCGTTGCAGATCTCAAGGAGGCGGCAGAGCTTCTTCCCGACGCTCCGGAGGCAGGCCGCGTAGGTAAGGGCGCCGCAAATGCACTTCTCTCCCGCGTGGCCCTCTATGAAGGCACTTGGCAGAAATACCACAACAACAATGCTGCAGCCGCTTCCGAACTCCTTTCCGACGCCGCCGCAGCAGCAAAGACGGTCATCGACTCCAAGCAGTACAAACTCTTCTATTCCGATGCCCTTGGTGCAAAGGACAGCTACCGATACATGTTCATCCTTGAAAATGTAGACAGCAACCCTGCAAAGCTCACCAAGGCCGACAACGCCGAATACATCTTCGCCCGCCGTCACGACGAGGCAACCAAGAAAATCGGTGCCAACATCACCCACGCAGCCCAGAACTCCGGTTTCTATGTGACCAAGAAAATGGCCGACATGTACCGCTGCCAGGACGGCCTTCCCATTACGAAGTCCCCTCTGTTCGGCGGCTATGCAGCCCAGAACTCAGAGTTCGCCTCCCGCGACAACCGCATGAACGCAACTATCCTCATGCACGGCCAGAAATACTGGAACAACGACGGTAAATGGCGCATCGCATGGACAGATGCCGATGAGGCCGACGCCCTTACCTGCGACCGCCGTTCCCAGAGCGGATATATCAACAACAAGTGGGCTGCCGAGCGTAAGGTGGACGATACCAATGAAGGCTACGATTACCCGATTATCCGCTACGCCGAGGTTCTTCTGAATTATGCCGAGGCGGTCTATGAAAAGGACGGCTCAATCTCCGATGCAGACCTTGATCTTTCCATCAACGAAGTGCGTCACCGCTCGAACCCTGACATGGTGAAACTCTCGAATGCCCTTGTGAGCGCAAACGGCCTTGACATGCTTGAAGAAATCCGTGCAGAACGCACAGTGGAACTCTTCATGGAAGGCTTCCGCATTGACGACCTCAAGCGCTGGAAGACTGCTGAGACCGAAATGCCTCAGGATCTCCTTGGCGTCAAGATGACCGGAACATGGTTCGGCACCAACTGGAGCGGCCAGACCCGCCCTCTCAACGCAGACGGCTGCATCATTATCTACGGTGACCGTGTATGGGGCCAGAAGAACTATCTTCACCCTATCCCCGGCAACGAACTTCAGCTGAACAAGAACCTGGGCCAGAACCCCGGCTGGGAATCCTAATACTGAACAGAAATGAAAAAAATATCCATACTTTTGGCAGCACTTGCAGCCGCAGCGGCAGTATCCTGCGTTAAGGAACCTGCCCAGACCAAGCTCACTCCCGTAGTCATGGTTCAGGAACTTGAGTTCACCTATCCTGACACGGAGGCTGCAAAGTTTTACATAGATCCGGAGACCAATTCCACCGTGTTCCCCATGGTGGTTGGCGAATCAGTGAAATTCGACTTTAACGTTTCTCCGTCACTTGACAACGTGACCAATCCCGTGGTTGAATGGACTTCCAGCAAGCCGGAGATTGCTTCTGTTGACCAGAGCGGCAAGATTTCTGCCCTGAGCGCCGGTACGGCAGCTATCTCCATTGAGCAGAAGCCTGTGAACATGAACTCCATCCCTTCAATCACCGTGAAGGTTTCCGAAACTCTTGTCCCTGCAACATCGATTGTCATCGAGGATGCGTCCGAAGGCGTTGATGAAATCTATGGTCTTCCCAAGATTGCAGAAGGTGAGACCATGCAGATGAAAGCCACCGTCGCTCCTGCCGATGCTACATATCAGACTGTCATCTGGAGCGTAACTCCAGGTGAAAAGGCCAGCATCGACCCTGTCACCGGTGTCCTCACCGGCATCCAGTACGGCAAGATCACCATCAAGGCTGAGGCTCTTGACGGCAAGGGCGCCGTTGCAACCCACGAGATGATTGTGGACAAGATTATCGAGCCCACAGGCGTCAAGGTGAACGAGAGCAACGTTACCCTGTCTGTATCTGACGGTACTTATGCCCTTGACTTTGCAACCTATCCCGAGGTCTGCACCACTTCCCGTCTTGTATGGACATCTTCCGATGAGACCGTAGCTACTGTTGAAAAGGGTGTAATCACCATCAAGAGATACGGAAAGGTCACCATCAATGTCCATACCCAGAGTGACGAGGCTGCCCCTTCAGGCTACTCCTCAAACATTGACATTCCCGTTACCATTCCTGCAGGTTATTACCGTGAACACAACGAGAATCCCGATCTCTGGATTACCAAGACAGCCGGTGCAACCAAGGAACTCCGCACCAGCGACAAGGGTGAACAGTATCTCTACATAGTTCCCAACAAGGCCAATGCAAATACCGGCCGCGGTGACTTCGGACATGCCGGCGAGACATATATCTCCAAGGAATACCCTGTCATCACCTTCCGTGTCGACGACGTGAACGATTTCACGGATGAGACCGGAGAGGGCGTGTTCTCCCGCAATATCAACCTGGATACCTCAGGTAACGGCGATGACGGTGTCAAGTATTCCGGCAACTTCGGCGGCAACAACAACAAGTGGTACAAGAAGTTCAAATGCTCCGACGGCTCTGCGATTCTCGTCTACAGCCTTCTCGATCAGATCTGGCAGAACGGCACGGCCTTCCCTGATGGAGTTATCGTAACCTTCACCACCTGGCAGCTGAAGTATGCCGATATCAGAAACCACGGCAGGGAAGATATTCAGGATATAAATAACCTTGCATACCGTTTCTTCTGGCATCATACATTCAAGTCAATGGATGAGATGAATGCATATCTTGCAGACTGGTCTGCAAAAACCGGTATCACTTATGAATAGAATACTATTGAGTTCGCTTGCAGCGGTGGTCCTTCTCGGGGCCACCAGCTGCAACAGACAGCTCGGCCAGGGGACGGTAGACCTTACCGACCCCGATGACAAGAACGAGCAGACTCAGCCAACTGAGACGGCCATCAAATTCTCCCATCCGGGGGCTTACGTCAACGCATCTGACCTTGCCCGTGTAAAGCAGCATGTGGCTGCGGCAGATGCAAACGACCCGGTGTATGCCTGCTGGCTTGAGCTCTGCAAGAGCCCTTATGCCCAGTCTTCATACAAGGCAGAGGCCCTTGAGACTGTGGTGCGCGGAGACCCTACCGGTACAGGTACCACTGAGAACTATGTCCAGTGCTGCTATCAGGCGGGGGCGGCCTTCCAGCTTGCCCTGCGCTGGGCAATCTCCGGCGACAAGCAGTATGCCGAGGCCTCCCGCGCCATCCTTAACGAATGGGCGCGCGTGTGCAAGAAGATAACTGCAAATGACAACAACCAGTACCTCCTCACCGGTTTCCAGGGATATACTTTCGCAAATGCGGCAGAACTCCTGAGAGATTATGAAGGTTGGACCTCCGCAGAGCAGACAACCTTCAAGAAGTGGCTCAAGGACATCTGGTATGCAAAGAACTACTGGTTCATCGAGAACCACGGCGGCTCCGGTGTATGTGACCTTCACTATTGGTCCAACTGGGAACTCTGCAATCTCGCCTCCATCCTTGCTATCGGCATCTACACTGAGGACGAGAGTATGGTAAAGTACGTAGACAAGCAGTTCCATTCCGGAAAGGGTAGCGGAGCGGTCAAGAACCTTGTACCATTTGATCCCATTGCCGATCCTTCCGGCAAGAGCGCAGCCATTGCACAGTGCATGGAAAGCGGCCGTGACCAGGGACATGCCACGCTGTGCGTTGCGGAAACAGCTGAACTTTGCCGCATGGCACAGAACGTCGGCCTCGACTTCTGGGGCGCAGAAAACAACCGCGTGCTTGCATTCTTTGAATACGAGGCAAAGTACAACGTGAAGCCCGAAGGTCAGTTCATTACCACCTTCATGCCGTTCACCGAGTATAAGTACTGCATAGATTGTTCCTGCAGCAACAAGACCCATGGCGCAACCCATACCGTTGTTGCATCTGATGGCCGCGGCAAGGAACGCCCCGGCTGGGATTTGATCTATGCTCACTACATCAAGGAGGCAAAACTCCCTGCAAATACTTGCTACTATACCAAGCTGTTTGCAGAGCAGCTTCGTTACCGTAACGGTGTCCTTACCGGTGACTGCGGTGCCGGTGACAGCCGTTACGGCAACAACAACTCGGCCTTTGATCAAATTGGCTGGGGCACTCTTCTCTTTTACCAGGGAGAATAATTTCGTATCTTTGAAGATATGAAAAGACTCTTCATAATACTTGCCGCTCTTGTGCTGCTTCCGTTTGTGGGAGCAGCACAGGAGGTATCGGCACCCATCCTTTTCCATATGCTGGATGATGGCTCCGGCCTTCCGGAAAACAACGTTCGCAGCCTCCTGATGCTGCCGGACGGGCGCATGCTCATACGTACTGCATCATATCTGAGCGTCTTTGACGGGGCGTACTGCAGGAATTTTGAGTGGGACAAGGAGAAGGTGCCGTATATGGAATACAGCGGAGAGAGCGGCATGTACTATGATGAGCCATCGGCCCTGGTGGTGCTTCAGTCTCCCGGGTACAGGTGGGCGTTTGACATAGCATCGGAAACCTTCTTTTATGAAGGGGTTCCGGAAGTGTCGGAAATGGCGGCGGGCATTCCTCAGACGCAGCAGGATATGCTGGCCAGCAGGACAATATCGGCAAGGGGACTTGACGGGAGCATGTGGTTCCTGTCTGACAAGAGAGTTGTTTCTTATACCCAGGAAGGCAGCCGGATGAGGGAGATTGTCTCCATTCCAAGCGGCAGTGACGACCTTTTCACTTCACTTGCTATCGGCCCCGATGGAAGGGTCTGGATTGGAAGCGCCCGCTCCGGACTGCGCTATGTGGAGAAGGATGGCAGCATTGTCTCGCTGCCTTATCTGGAGACCGTTGACGGCAGGAAGGTCTATCCGCATACGGACATTTCCTATCTCTATGCCGATCCCCGCGGCGGCCTGTGGGTTGCAACCCAGAGCGAAGGCCTTCTCTATACACATGGGGATATCCTCCGTTTCCGTACGGTGAACAATTCTTCGCTCAGCGCCGGCAAGATGCAGGATGAAGGTGTAAAATGCCTTGCCGAAGCCCCGGACGGGCAGGTCCTGGTTGGAACAGTTCACGGACTTGTGCGCTACAATCCTGCGTCCAACTCAGTGGATACGCCTTGGCCAAAGCTCAATGACGCTCTTGTAATCAGCCTGTATGTAGATTCAAGAAGGCGCATCTGGGTTGGAACATTCTATGACGGGCTGTTCCTTATCGGCACGGATGGAAAAATACGCAATTACAATTGGCCGGAAGACGGCAACGTGGATGTCGCGTACAAAGAAGGGAGGGCCAACCGCAACTGCGTCCGTGCCATGCTTGAGGCACCTGACGGCAGTTTCTGGATTTCAGTATATGGCGGCGTCGGCCGTTTCGATTCCTCCACCGGCGAAATCATGCTTCTTAGGGATTCACATCCGGAACTGGAGAATCAGAGAATCGTAAGAACGCTGTCCTTCCTTGAAGACGGAAGCCTTTCAGCGGCCGGAGACAACGGCTCTTTCCGCTATTCAGTAACCGGAGACAGCGTGATTTCCGTTTCGTCTGACAGTCCTTTCCTTACCTCCGGCGGACGTGTGATGAGCCGTGTCCTGGATGAGTCCGGAGACCAGTGGTTTACTACGTTCTCCAGGATCGGACACGTCAGAAACGGCGAAGATGAGCAGGAAATAACCGCCTATGGCCCTGAATACGGAGTGAACTGCGGGGCTTTCCTTGAAAATTCCGTTCTGCGTCATTCGGATGGCAAACTCTATTTTGGAGGAGCTTCCGGATTTGTCATCGCAGACCCTGCTGCAGCAAATCTCAGGGATTATGGAATTGCTCCTGTAATATCATCTGTGACTGTCTCAGATGTCCGTCAGGACGTAAGCAGCGGCAAACTGCAGCTAAAATACAATGACTCCGACATCCGTATTGTCTTTTCCAATCTCAATTATGCCAACCCCACGCTCTCTGTATACCGTTACCGTCTGGAGGGCCAGGACAAGAAATGGCATATGGTATCATCTGTCAAGAATGCCCAGGCCGTTTATTCATCACTCCCTTCAGGCCGATATACCATTATGGCACAGGCCTCGAACAACGGTGCAGACTGGAGTCCTTACACTACGCTGGAGATAGAAGTAAAGCCTCCGTTCTGGAAGACAAGGCTGGCTTACCTTATTTATGCATTCCTTATCGTAGCGGCTCTGGTCGGCGTTTTTGAACTGCTCTATACCCGCCAGAAGCATAAACTGCAGCTAAGGGCCGAGGCCGAACGCCACCGTCAGGAGAAAGAGCTTTCTGAGATGAAACTCCGTTTCTTCACGAACATCTCCCATGAACTCCGCACACCGCTTTCTCTTATACTTCTCCCTCTTGAGAGTATCATGAAGGAAAAGGAAAAGGGAACAGAAGAATACTCAAGGCTGGATACCATGCATCGCAATGCAAGGAGTCTCCTTGACCTTGTGAATCACCTTCTTGACTTCCGTAAGCTTGAAATGGGTGGCGAGAAGATACGTCTTGCCAGAGGTAATTATTCAGAATTCGCAGCATCTGTGGTGGAATCATTCAAGAGTGCTGCCACAGAGAAGGGCTTGACCCTGGAGTTCACGGACGAGACTTCGAACCCTCTTGTAAGCTTTGACAAGTCCATGCTTCAGAAGGTCTTGAACAACCTTATTTCAAACGCTTTCAAGTACACGCCGGAAGGCGGTGCCGTGCAGGTTAAGGTCTCATCAGGAAATGGAACTGTACGGACAGAAGTCTCCGATACGGGTATCGGCATACCCCAGAAAGACCTTGCCGATATTTTCGACCGTTTCTTCCGCAGTTCCAACGCTTCTGCAGAGACGGGCTCCGGAATCGGCCTTTCCCTGGTTAAGCAGTATGTCGAAATGCATGGAGGAACGGTAGGCGTGACTTCCCGGGAGGGGGAGGGCTCCTGTTTTTGGTTTGACATTCCTTGTTCCGAAGACTCGGAAACCGCGCAGGATGCTCCTGAGGCAGAGCCCGTTTCCGAACAGAAGCACATTCTTGTGGTGGATGACAACCAGGACTTCCGTAACTACCTCCACAGCGAACTCTCTTCATTGTATTCCGTTTCAGTGGCTTCTTCCGGCGAGGACGCATTGAAGAAGATCGAACAGGTGAGACCGGACATCGTGGTGAGCGATGTGATGATGCCAGGAATCAGCGGACTGGAACTTACCAGACGTATCAAAGAGAACGTGGAGACTTCCCACATCCCGGTAATACTCCTCACCGCAAGAACTTCGGATGACATCCGGACGGAAAGCTATGAATACGGAGCCGATGCATACCTCACCAAGCCATTCCTTATGGAAATGCTTCAGGCCCGCATCAAAAACCTCCTGGAAGAAAGGGAGAAGAGAATCAAGTCATTCTCCAGCGGTGCCGATGTCTCTCCCATGCATGTTACCATAACAACCGTGGACCAGAAACTGATGGCGCGTATCATGGGCTTCCTTGAACAGAACATGGACAATACGGAGTATTCCGTTGAGCAGCTCGCATCCGATGTAGGCATGCACAGGATGAACCTATATCGCAAGATTCAGTCCCTGTATGGAATGACGCCGTCGGAATTCATCCGCACCATGCGATTGAAGCGGGCAGCACAGATACTTGCCGACGATCCCAACATCAATGTCTCCGAAGTCGCAGATATGGTTGGATTCAATACACCGAAATACTTCACCAAGTACTTCAAGGAGTTCTTTGGAGTATTGCCCTCACAATATAACAAAAAATGAAAAGAGCCTTACTGATACTCACTGCCGTTATCTTATGTTCAACAGCCTTGGCGCAGACTTTTGAGCTTGTCTCTCCGGATGGGAGACAGAGTGCAAAAGTGATGGTTTCATCGGAAGCCGGCTGCATCTCGCTGACTTACTCTACCGCTTTTGACGGACGTGACGTCGTCCTGCCGTCGGCCCTTGACCTGGAGATAGACAATCATATCTGGGAATTGGCAACCGGAAAGCGGTCCCTTCCTGCTTTGGACAAGTGGATGGACAACCTGCAGCTTACGGGCTCTGAGACGATTGCCAAGGATTCACAGTGGCATAACCCTTATGGAGAAAGGAGTACGGTAAAAGATGCATTCAACGGTGTTGTGCTGCATTTTTCAAAGAATGACGGCTCCCGCTGCGCGCTGGATTTTGAGATGAGGGCATACAACGAAGGTATTGCCTTCCGCTTCTCTCTGCCGATGCATCCCGATGCGCTGTACCATCGCCTGATGGCAGATAATACCGAGTTTGCTTTTCCTGTCGGAACAAAGGCATGGTATCACCAGTGGGCCCAGGCAACTTTTGAACTTCTTCCGCTCGAGGGGTGGAAGGATGAGTGCGAAAGGCCGCTTACTCTTGAAATAGCACCGGATCTGTATGCGGCGGTTGGCGAAGCCGGGGTGATTGATTTCCCGCGCGGGAAGCTTCGCCTTGCCCGCCCCGGCGTTCTTGCCATGGCTCTTAATGACAATGGAACAGATCTGGTTACTCCATACAACCTTCCCTGGAGGGTGGTCATGGCTTCTGACCGCCTTGGCGGACTGCTTGAAAACAACGACATCTACCTGAACCTGAATGAAGCGTCTGCAATTGCAGATGAAAGTTGGATTAAGCCCGGCAAGCAGATAAGGGAAACGAGGCTCACTACGGAAAACTCGCTTAAGGTCATTGACTTTGCCGCAAAGCATGGCATTGATTATATGCTGTATGACTGGAAATGGTACGGTCCTGCATACGACTTTGCGACCGATGCAACTACGGTTATTCCACAACTGGATATGCCCAGGATCATAGACTACGCTGAATCCAAGGGCATAGGTATCTGGGTGTATGTAAACCAGCATGCCCTCCAGAAGCAGGGGAAGGAACTGTTCCCCGTGTACGAGAAATGGGGCATCAAGGGTATAAAGTTCGGCTTTGTGCAGTTTACATCCCAGCACTGGGCAAACTGGGTCCACGGTCTTGTGAGGGATGCTGCAGAGAATCACATAATGGTCAATATCCATGATGAATATCGGCCCACAGGCTACTCCAGGACCTATCCCAACCTCCTTACGCAGGAGGGTATCTGCGGTAACGAGGAGTTTCCGTCGGCAACGCATAATACAGTTCTTCCTTTCACCCGCATGATTTGCGGCGCGGCAGATTATACCGTATGCTATTTTGACCCGCGTCTTAAGACGACGCATGCGCACCAGCTGGCACTTCCGGTGATGTATTTCTCTCCGCTCCAGACTCTTTACTGGTACGACTTCCCCGAGAGAATCAAGGAAGTTCCGGAGATGGAATTCTTTGATGATGTCCCGGTTGTGTGGGATGAGACAAGAGTGGTTTCCGATGCAATAGGAGTGAATGCCGCAATCGCCCGCCGGAGCGGTTCCGGATGGTGGATGGGACTCATAGGCAATGACGATGCCCAGAATGTTGTCCTTGAGACCGCATTCCTGGACGCGGGAGTGAAGTATGTGATGAAAGTTTACACGGATGACGCTTCGGTGAATACTCCTACGCATGTAGCCGCGAGGGAGTTTGTTGTTACCGGAGGACAGCCTCTGCAGTTTTCTCTGCTCTCTCGTGGAGGAGCTGCAGCCTCTTTCCGCCCTTATACCAAAGCAGACAGAAAGGTTAAGAAACTTGGAAAGAAAACGGTTTTATAGATAAACAACTAATTTGTAATGAGATATATTCTACGCTTATTGCCGCTGTTTTTGATTGTTGCATGTTCCGGACCAGTGAATTTTGCAGATGAGGCCCTTGAAGATTGCGCCCGTAAAGTTACAGCAGTACAAGAGCGGCTGGGAACCGGGTATACGGTTTCTCCGCGTAATATAGCTCCAGGAGATTCACTCTGGAAGTGCACCGCGGTGTGTCAGGAAAACTGGACCATGGGTTTCTGGCCGGGTATTCTCTGGTATGCTTACGAGGCCTCCGGAAATAAAGACCTTCTTGAACCGGCCCGCGGCTATACAGAGGCGCTGGAATTCATTACAAGGCAGAAAGCGTATGACCATGATATCGGCTTTATAGTGTTCCCATCTTTCGGGAACGGTTATCGGCTCACAGGAGAGCCCTCATACAAAGATGCCGTGCTTCGTACCGCGGGATATCTTGCAGAGCTCTTCAATCCTGCTGTCGGAACCATATTGAGCTGGCCCAGGGAGATTCCCAATTTCGGCGGGCATAATACAATCATGGACAACATGCTCAATCTGGAGACCCTGTTGTGGGCTGCAGAAAACGGGGGAGAGCCATCCTGGAGGGACATCGCAATCAACCATGCCGATACAACGATGCGTTACAACTTCCGCCCTGACGGGACTTCCTTTCATGTTGCCGTATACGATTCCGAAACCGGTGAACACAAATACAGCTGCACACATCAGGGTTATTCCGATGACTCCATGTGGGCGCGCGGGCAGGCATGGGGTATTTACGGTTACACCATGGTTTACCGCTTTACCCGTGAGCCGCGTTTCCTGGATTTTGCACAAAAGATTGCAGATGCATATCTTAAGCGGCTTCCGGAAGACATGGTCCCGTACTGGGATTTCTGTGATCCCGAGATTCCCAATGCTCCCCGTGACGCATCTGCAGCAGCAGTTGTAGCCAGCGGACTTCTTGAACTCAGTACATATCTTGACGGGAAATATCGTTCAGAGGCCGAATCCATGCTCCTCAGCCTGTGGGAAAACTACCGTGCCCCTGAAAACTGCGAGAGCTTCCTTCTCCACTCTACCGGTCATCATCCTGCCGGCTCAGAGATAGATTACAGCATAGTATATGCAGACTATTATTTCATCGAGGCATTGTTAAGACTGAGAGTTCTGTGAAACGCATAATTCATATTCTTCTGGCCCTGCTTCTGGCCCTCCCTGTGAGGGCACAGCAGCCCGTAACCGGCTGTTACTGGGAATGGATGAACGGAAATATCTCCAAAGAAGGTATTACAAAGGATTTGGAGTATATGAGAGATTCGGGAATTGAGTCGGCCTTTATCTTCGATGCTTGGGTTGGTGTGGAGAGAGGACCGGTGGATTATGGCTCAGAGCAGTGGGTGGAGGCTGTAAAGCATGCCTGCAGGGAGGCAAAGCGTTTGGGAATTGTTCTTGGTATCCATAATTCTCCGGGATATACTGCTATGGGAGGTCCATGGATACATCCTCAAGAATCCATGAAGCAGCTCACATGGAGCGTTTCATCCCGAAAGAATCCCCCTGTTCCCCGGCATAAGATGGGTTTCTACCGTGATATCAAGACCTTCCGTACAACCTGTGCCGATGAGATGCAGGATATAGGCAGACGTCTCGAAAAGGGAGAATCTCTTGTCGTATCAATGCAGAAGGTAAAGCCGTTTGTGGGCTTTAATCTTTGGCGGGGTGAACGGGAAAAACCGCTTGATCCTTTTGACGGGCCGCGGGACTATGCGCCTAAGCTGAAAGTTGAGGCGAGCCTTAATGGAGAGTGCTGGACAGAGATTGGGACGGCGTCCGGATCGGCACTTCTGGCTCACGATATTCCTATTTACTTCAGTTGTGGAGAAATACCTTGCCGGTATATTCGTCTTACCGCTGACCGTGGTACGAATCTGGACAGAATTGAGATGCTTACTGCGCCCGGAAGCGGTGTCACTTACCGCCGCGTAGGATATACCACTACGGGGCAAATGGTCACTGCCGCATCTGAATCGGGTATCGGCCTGGAGGTGGATAAACTTTCACGGAAAGGAGTGGAGGCACATTTTGAGAGATTCTTGGGCCCCTTGCTGGATGAGCTGCGGGAATACTGTGGTACTACGCTCCGTTATGTTGTCCTTGACAGCTGGGAGGCTGGGCGTCAGGACTATACCGAATCGCTGGGAGCAGATTATCTTGTTACGGGAGAAGGCCGTAACTTTCTGATGGGAGGAGTTGGGAAGCCGACAAAAACCAAGCAGGAACTCTTCATGAGGGAGTTCGTGCAGCCATTCATGGATAAACTGCATGAGTACGGGCTGATTCTTGTGGGAGAGCCATACGGCAATGGAGACTTCGACCGGAAAGAGTATGGAATTGCACTGGAACTTCCCATGAGTGAATACTGGGCGCGTTCTCACTACGGCAATATAGAGAGGCCGTTTTTTGTGTCCAGATATGCTAATTCCGCAGGAAGGAAGGTTATAGGATGTGAGTTTGGTACAGCCTATCCCGGTGATGCGGACATTCCACCTGTTCTTGGCAGTTTCAAAGAAGATATCGACAAGGTATGCACTGCGGGGGTGAACTATTTTGTCCTCCATTGCCTTACGCATCAGGACCGTGATGACCGGCCTCTTACGATGGGACCCTTCGGTACACGTTTTGACCGTTTGCATGCCGATGTTGATTCCGTAAGGGCTTTGACAGATTATATACGCGGCCGCGTGAAATTGCAGCAAATGCGTGTGACATGGGATTATCAGAAACCGCTTTCCGATGACGGGAAAGGCGGAGGTTATTTCCTGCGTCTTCCACGCGGACACAAAGAGGTGAAAGCGGTTCTTTACTGCCATCAGAATATGACGGAGGAGGTGCTTTTCAGAAGTGGTTTCTTTACATCGCAAATGGATTCACTGGGCATTGCGATGGCTTTTATTCAGAGGGGTTCCCAGAACTGGGATGTGTCTGATGGCTGTCAGGAGCGTTTTGAATTCATAATGAAGGACTTTGCAAAGGGGACGGAGCATCCGGAACTGGAGAGATGCCCTGTCATTCCTTTTGGCCATTCGGCACAGGCAACCTTCCCCTGGAACTTTGCAGCTTGGAATCCGGATAGGACCCTTTGCATCATTTCTTATCATGGAGATGCGCCGCGAACAAACCTCTGCGGTTACGGCCGCGCGAATGTGGAATGGGGGAGAACGAGGAATATCGACTTTATTCCCGGACTCATGATAGAAGGGGAGTATGAGTGGTGGGAGGCCAGGGTACGTCCCGCCTTGGCGTTCAGGATGATGTATCCGGACAGCCGCATTTCCTTCCTCTGCGATGCCGGAAAGGGACATTTTGACCTCTCCGAGAAGACTCAGGACTATATCGTGCGCTTTATCGGCAAGGCGCTGAAGGACCCGCGTCCAAAGGGAGGCGTTTATTATTCACGGTGGACTCAGGACGGTACTGAGACGTCGGATCCCCATGAAATGTTCTGGTACCAGGACGAAGAGATGCTCAGGCTCACGCAGTCCCGCTATGCCTCATCAAGGGGTAAGCGGATGCAGTATCTGTCGGCAAAAATCGGCGGGGAACTGATTAAATACAATCCTGACAGCCACATTAAAATGAACGTCAGCGTCGAGGGTGAGGAATTTACCGTGGAGCCGGTATTCGTGGACGCCGACCGGAACTCTCTGACTGATGACCATGCCGGGGTGAAACCGAGAGTGGTGCTCATCTCCGGCCCCGCAGTGCAGACAGGCCCCTTCACCTTCAGGGTAGACCCTGACTATTTTGGAAAAGATCCCCTCCGGCAGTGGACGGGCATCACCCTCTCGATAGAGGCCGATGGTGATTCTACCTACAAGTCCGCAGTCCAGGAACTGAATGTAAAAGTATCAATGGCACAATGAGACGCTGTATTATTTGTTTATTCCTCCTATCCTGCATGTTTTATACTGCTTCGGCACAGTACAAAATGGCCGGGCCTTATGAGATTGTCGCCCGTGACGGAGAGTACCGCTCCACAAAGGGCGGCAGTGAGAGGGACATGAAAGCAGCCTGGGACATGGCTGCCGCCGGAGAAACGGCTCCGGCTCTTGAGATTGTGAACGCCTATGCGGGTACACTTCAAGGCTTTGATGGACATGACGCACCTCTTTGTACGATACAGGCATACTGGCTGTTGAGGGCGATGATGATACTCAAGGATTATCAGACACCTCAGTGGGATTCCATGATACGCCGTGCAATTGTGCCAGTACTTGACAGATTTGAAGCTTACAGCCCCTATGCAAACGGCAACTGGGGGGCTATCGTGAACCGTTGCAGGATGGCCTGCGGCATAGTCCTGGAGGATAAAGGGCTGTATCAGGCCGCCATTGATTACTATCTCCATGCAAATGACAACGGCTCCCTGCCTAATTATATTTCTGAGACCGGCCAGTGCCAGGAAACGGGACGTGACCAGGGTCATGCCCAGCTTGGCCTTGGAGCACTCGCAGAGACCGCTCAGATGGCCTGGGAACAGGGAGATGACCTTTGGGGCGCCCTTGACAACCGCCTTCTGAAGGGCCTGGAGTATTCCGCGAAGTACAATCTTGGCTACGACGTGCCCTTTGAGACCTGGACAGACTGCACGGGGCTGTACAATGACTGGACAGAGCCCGGTTCAATGGGCCGTGGCCGCATCAGGTGCATCTATGACATCCCTTACGAGCATTATGTCAAGCTCAAGGGCCTGAAGATGCCGTACACGAAAAAGCTTCTCTCGCTCCAGAAGAAGGCTGCCAAGAGGGGAGAGATAAAGAAGAACCCCGAGGCCGACCAGTTTACAGTCAAAGGTGTTCAGGAAGGCGCAAAGCTCCATCAGGTATTCACTTATCCGGCCCCTGCGGGAGCGCCTCTGAAGGCCGATTATGATGTCTATATCCAGCCACGCGGCGGCAAGGAGTGGATAAAGATTGATACTTACATGGCAAAGGTAAATGCGCCAGCAGGAAATAACAAACACCGGATTTCTGAAATATCCTATGTGTTCTTCGACTTCACGGGAGATGTCTTCGTGCGTGTGGTTACAAAGAACAAGAAGTTCAAGAATGCCCGCATCCGTCCAGACTACCGCGGCACCATAGCCGGTGTTCAGAACGACTCTACCGTTCAGTTCCTCCTCTTCCAACCTGAAAACGTGAGCGTTGAGTTTGACGGAAACATCACTGACAATCTCCTTGTATTCACCTCCAAACCGCCTGTAAGCAAGGAAGAAGCCATGGAAGAGGCCCGGGCGGAAGGCCGTGAGTTCCGTTTATATGGCCCCGGTCTCTATACTGAAGAAAGCATAAAGGTGCCTTCCAATACTACGGTCTATCTGGAAGGCGGCAGCTACTTTACCGGTACTTTCGCCATTGAAGATGCAGAGAATGTCAGTATTTTGGGAAGGGGTGTGGCTCGTCCCGTGCGTGGGTACGAAGGCTGCCACATTTACCGTTCAAGGAATGTCCTCGTGGACGGTCTCATACTCAATACATGCCCGATAGGAGAATCCTCCAAAGTGACCCTTCACGATGTGCGCAGCATCTCCCATCCGCAGTGGGGAGACGGCCTGAATGTGTTCGGAGGGTGTTCCGATATCCTTTACGACCGCGTCTTCTGCCGCAACAGTGACGACTGCACAACCGCCTACGCCACCCGCAAGGGCTTCAGCGGCTCTGTCCGTAACGTGCGCATGACCAATTCAACCCTCTGGGCCGATGTCGCCCATCCCATCTTCATCGGCCTTCATGGTAATCCTGCAGTGGGTGATGTTGTCGAGGGACTTCGGTATGACAATATAGACATCATCTGCCAGAGCGAGCCTCAGGTAGATTACCAGGGCTGCCTTGCAATCAACTGCGGGGACGGAAACCTTGTAAGGGATGTCCTGTTTGACAATATCCGCATAGAGCAGATACATCAGGGCTCCATCCTGCAGGTAAAGGTGGGCTGGAACCAGAAGTATTGTACTGCTCCTGGCGCCGGAGTAGAGGACATTACATTCCGCAATATCCGTTATTACGGAGAACTGCCAAACATGTCTGTAATAACGGGATATGATTCAGAGCACAGGGTGAAGAACGTCAGGTTTGAAGGTCTCAAGATAAACGGCAAGGTAATCAGTGACGACATGCCCGGCAAGCCCAAGTGGTATGCAACATCTGATTTTGTGCCCATGTTCGTGGGTTCGCACGTTGATAATCTGGTCTTTACGCGATGATAAAGTTCCTCCTCGTTCTGTCTCTCATAGGACATGTCACATTCGATTATTCGGTAGGGAAACCAGGGGAAAAGGCCTGTCTGCGCCTTCCCAAGGGAGACAAAGCGGTGAAAACTCTGCTGTACTGCCATCAGAACATGACGGAGGAAGTCCTTTTCAGGAGCGATTCTTTCTGCCGGAAGATGGACAGCCTTGGAGTTGCCATGGCCTTTATCCAGCGCGGTTCGCAGAACTGGGATCCGGACAGGACCCTTTGCATCATTTCCTATCACGGAGATGCCCCAAGGACGAATCTCTGCGGTTATGGACGGGCAAACGTAGAGTGGGGGAGAACGCGCAATATCGACAAGATTCCCGGCCTTATGGTCATGGGAGAGTATGAGTGGTGGGATGCCCGCCTTTTGCCTGCTCTGGCATTTCAGATGATGTATCCGGAAAGCAGAATATCATTCCTGTGCGATGCGGGTAAAGGCCACTTCGATCTCTCTGAAGAGACGCAGGACTATTTTGCACTGTTCATCGGCAAGGCACTGGAGAATCCTCGTCCGGAAGGTGGAGTGCGTTATTCCCGCTGGTTCCCGGACGGCCATGTGAGCAGGGACGTCCATGAGCAGTTCTGGTATCAGGACAAGGAGATGGTGCGACTGGCCAAGAAGCGTTATTCTGCCACGAGAAAGAAGAAAGAACAGTTCCTTGGCGCCAGGGTAAATGGAGAACAGATAGTCTACAATGCCGATTCCCATATCAAGATGAACGCCCGCATATCCGGCGAAACCTTTACCGTCGAGCCTTTCTTTGCCGATTCCGCTCGCGCTTCGGCTTCCGAGGCTCATGCAGCATCCCGTCCAAGGGTGGTCATTATCTCAGGACCGGTCGTTCAGACGGGGGAGTACAGTTTCAAGATCGACCATGACTATTTTGGCGAAGACCCGGCCCGCCTTTGGTCCGGTATTACTCTCTGCCTTGAGGCTGACGGAGATTCCTCATACAAGCCTGCCGTTCAGGAGATAAACATTCGTTACAATTGATTCGAGAAAAAAATCGGTATTATTTTTTGCTTTTTGTCAAAAAAACTGTACCTTTGCAATCCCAAATCCTCTGGATGTAGCGCAGTTGGTAGCGCACCTGGTTAGGGACCAGGAGGTCGCTGGTTCAAGTCCAGTCATCCAGACTCTTGAAAATGAGGCACTTACGGAAACGCTGGTGCCTCAAATTTTTGTATTGGTCGCACTTCATCCGGCCCCTCCCCCCACCCTGTCATTTCGAGCCTTCCCTTCTGTCATTTCGAGCGAAGTCGAGAAATCTCTTTTCATCACATCCAACGAGAATAGCCACCAGATGCAGAATAATGCCCAAAAACGTGTAACAGGTGGCCATGCATGGCCATCAATTACACAAAAACAGTGAAAATCGTGCATTAGGTGGCTGCTCACTGGTGAGTCATCCTGAAAAAGGCCCTCCTCGCGGCTGCTGTCACCAACCATTTTTGTCAATTATACCCTTTCGGAGCCCGTGTGACAGTTCCTTTGCCGGCTATTGATACATCCAAACCACCGCTTGTATACATTAGAGGACGGAAAACGGTGGTTTGGCGGGGTTTAAACTACGCCAAACCACCACTTCGCCGCCATTACAGGCCTGAAACGGTGGTTTGAATGTATCAATAGCCGGCAGATGTAGATAACCATTAGTTTCCCTCTCATGAATCACAAGATTTTATATAAATTTGCATCCACATGGAAGGAGACACCGGATATTCTGGAACTTACAATAGACTACATGAGCGGAAAATAAGTCAGAGAAAAGTGAGCGTCATTTGCTACATACCCATGCTGGAAGGTCAGTCTGATGAAGTTCAGCACTGGCTGGACGGAGTGCGTGACAGGTATGGAGTTATTCCCGTAATGCTACCGCCAGTGAATTGGAACGATGATTTGACGCCATGGCCTGCCGGTCCGATTTTCAAGAAAGGAAAGCCCTTTGGCGGGAAGGCCGATGCCTATCTTTACAAGCTCGAAAATGAGATTATTCCCTGCATAGAGGCCGATATGGGTATCGAGCCTGATGAGCGATGGCTCATTGGCGTATCCCTGGCAGGACTATTTGCCGTTTGGGCCGCCGCAAAAACCAGCCTGTTCACGCGAGTGGCATCTATATCCGGCTCCTTCTGGTATCCGGACTTTGCCTGCTGGTTACAAGGCCAGACCATATACGCCCAATCGGCCTACATTTCCCTGGGAAATAAAGAGGCCGATACCAAAAACAATCACCTCAAAAGTATCGCACAGGATACCTGCTCGGTAGTTAAGATTCTGGAATCTAAAGGCGTCCAAACCACTTTTGAATGGACGGAAGGCACCCACTTCGGGCCCATTCTTCCCCGTCTGGAGAAAGCGCTTATGGTTTTATTTGGATGCAGATAAGATTATCTTGCAGGCTTCCAATTCCTCCTGCATCAGTTTTTCTCCTTCTTTCAGTGGATACATGGCCGACTGCAGGCGGGAATAGAAAACATTGTACTCGGGAAGTTCATGAAGGTAACGGACATAATCCCAGTTGGTTACTGAATTTCCTGTCCCATAGAAACGGGCATACACATTGTCGGCCACAACCCGCTTCTGGTCAATGACCTGCTGCGACACTTTTACGCATTGCCGCGCAAGCGCATAAAATCGGTCGATATGGCCGATTAGTTCCACGTCACCTATCGTATTCATGATTTCAGTCAGATAGGCATCCAGACCGCCATCCACATCGTTCTGCACGTACTCCGAAAGGGAGTTCACCAGGAAGGTCTCCGCCACGGATTCATCCACATGCTCCAGTGTATCGGCCTGAATAGCCAGATGAAGAATCATGGACGTCGAGTCAATGCTCTTGTAAATATCCAGGTACTCATTGAGCTCACCGTAAGTGCCTTCCATCTTTCCGACAATCTGCTCGGCCAGCAGGTGTGCGGTCTTCACCCTCTTGCGGGTGTTTATCCGACTCTCTATGCCGAAGGTAAGAACGATGCCAAGCACCGTCGCTAGAAAACCGGCCAGAAAGGTCAGGAGCCAGGATTTGGTTTCGGGTTTCATCATATTATCGTTTTCTATTACAAACAGCAGCTATTACAACCTCCGGTCGATGGCATACAGGATGAATGCCCATACGTCAAAACCGAACTTATATTGCTGGAGTATCTTCATGCCAGGAACTTGGTCGGAGCGACCATCGACTACCAAACAAAAGGAATCACTACTTCGGCGTAGAGCAGGTAGCATACCAGAAACAGGCATGCCGATGCCCATACGGCCCAGTCAAGCAGGACGCACCAGCCAAAGCGCCAGTTGAGCCCGGCAACAACGAATGCGGCGACAAACAGCAGCCCGCTGAGTTTCACGACTGTTATCTGCTCCTTTTCTTCCTCCCTGGCATCAAGACGCTTACGGAGAAGATTATTATTCATAGGGTTATTGACTTGATTCTCCGGGCGACCTCGTCCGGATGGTCTACCAGGAACTGACCGTGATTCATTTTCGGAAATTCTTCGATGTGGGCGTCCGGGCACAGTGAGAGCAGGTGTTTAACCTGTGGTTTAGCCACGAAAGCCTCTTTGGAACCGTACCAGAAATGGATATCGGCGCCATGGATGGATTCCAGCTTATGGGTATAGACATCCTTGTAGCCGTCTCGGACAGCCTTACCTCCACCGGAGGGCCAGGCTTTCCTGCATTCTTCCAGCAGGACGTCGAAATAGTGCGAATGGAACACCCATTTCCAGAATCCTGTCCAGTGGTAGCAGGTCCAGACATTGGCGCTCTGATAATACCGGAGCGGATCCACACCCCATTTGGGAAGTGGCAGAAGCGGAGCCGCGTCCATAATGGCGTGGTCAACGACAATCTCATTTCGCTCCAACATGCGTGATAGGATTTTACCGCCCAGCGACAAGCCATACGCGCAGTCCAAATGCCCGTCCAGGTTCTCCCGGACATAGCGGACAATCTGCGCGGCCTGGTCATCCACGGAAGTGAACGCAGACTTCTGTCCAAGCAGGAATCCGTCGATTCCGGCTGCAACGATGAAGAAGTCGCCCTTCAGAATGTCGATGAGCGGCAGGAATAGCTCAGGGGTAACTCCCAGCCCCGGGATCAGCAGCAGGGTCGGATTCTTATTATCGCCGTAGGTGTTGAATGTCATAGCCTATGCCAGTTTGACGGCTGTTCCTGAGGCTGTTACCATGAGCATGCCGCCTCCTTCTCCAAGGACTTCGTAGTCGATGTCAATGCCCACGACGGCATCGGCGCCAAGGGAACGGGCGCGGGAGGACATTTCCTCCATGGCCTGCGTGCGCGCTTTGATGAGTTCTTCCTCAAGTTAACCCCGGCGATTACTTCGCCGAAAACGACGCCTTTGTATTCTGTGACGGTGCGTCCCTCGACGCCGGGAGTTGTAGTAAGTATCATAATGATGAATGTTTAAACTTTCAAAGTTACATATTTTCAGTGAAATGGGAGCCGGGCGGGCGGATTTGTCCGCCTGTCGGGCGGTGGGAGCGACTTACAGATTGAGAATGTCATAGATAATGACTAAATTCGCATATTGTTAGCTGTAGTGTAATGGCATTCGATTTTGTTGTGCCCCCCGCTGGAGGGTTTATGGTGGTCTGAAAAGAGCGAGGTGGACTACGCGCACAAGGAAGATATGAGACTGAGAGTAGCCGTTCCCGGTGATTATGGGCCTGTCCTCGCCTCCAATACTTCCGCCCAAAGAATGTACAAGCGCCTCGACTGCGAAAAATGTGATGTATACATTGCCACGAAGAACGATAATCAGGCACTGCGGGAGAAGACGCCCAAACTATGGGCAGAGTTGAACAATGCGCCCATTCTTCCGGAACACATCAACTGCGAGGGCTGCCGTATGGACGGGGCCAAGACTGTATTCTGCAATTCTTTGTGTGAGGTCCGAAAGTGCGCTGTCACCAAGGGATTCATGACCTGCGGAGAATGCCCGGAGAAGGACACTTGCCCGAAGGTCGGTGCCATATGGCAGAATAATCCTCAGGCGAAAAAGAACCTGGAACTTCTCTAATCATGGCTTGCAATCCAGATTTCTTACAATACATCATCGACCAGTGCTCAGGTGCCGGGGAGATAGCTGTCAAGAAGATGATGGGAGACTATTGTGCCTATTGTGATGGCGTCCTCTTCGGTCTCATCTGCGATAACAACTTCTTCGTGAAGGTGACTGAGCCCGGCAGGCTTATCCTGAAAGATGTTATCCTGCGGCCACCGTATGAAGGAGCCAAAGACTACTTCTATATTAGTGATGTGGATGACAGGGATTACCTAACGGCACTTATCAAAGCCACGATTCCGGCTCTTCCTAAGCCGAAATCGAAAAAGAATCCGATGAGGTAAATTCGAATTTAATGGTTTCAGACGTCCTCAGAAATATCGTAGTCGTCGGCACTGGTATTGCCCTCGTTGCGTTGGGGTATTTCTTGGGGCACTGAAAAAGTGGTGAATTTGCGGTATATTTGATGAACTATTAACGAAATCGAGGCCGATGGTCGGATTCTGGGAGGGCGTCTTGATCAGGTCATCCACGGCGTTTACATAGAAATTGGGTTTGCCGGCGAATTCCGGTTGGAAAGGAACCGCTTTGAGTTCAACCACGATGTAGCAGTTGAGCGGAATGTGGAAGAAGAGCATATCCAGTTTCCTCGTCTTTCCTGCCACGATGATTTGCTTCTGCTGGCCTGTAATGCGGTCGTGAATTTCTCCCACAAGTTGTGGGATTTTTTGAGACTCCTGAGAATAGAACATATACCACTGCTTCATCCGCCACAGGTTCGTAGTGCTGAAGCCCTTGGATTCCGGGAATGCTGCCTGGAGGTCCAGACTGACTTGCTCAACAATACCGGAGCCCCACTCTCTTCTGCCTTGCGCATCACAAGGTCGCGCCCGAGCTGCCAGTTGAACAGTAACTGTTCAGCGTTCACTTTGACGGCGGCCTTAATTTGGGCATTGCGGTACCGGGCTTTGATTTCACCCAGCCATTGCATGTATTCCTGGTCTATTTTCACGTCGTGAATCTTCACGACTTTCGGCGCATCATTTTTCATAGTGCGAATATACTGATTATTCGAGTGTTCTACAAGCTGGGAATAAGGAATCAAGTCAAAAATCCTGCCGCCACCCCACGACGTCTGCGTTGACAATTTTGCCCGTTTTTGTTCCCCTGGCCGTCATCCTTTTGCCACATTGACAGCAACAGGAAACGGCCGAAACACACAATTACGTTCCAGCGTAGCAAGGAATCCTAAACACAGGTTTTGCACATGATCCCCAACTTGGTCGGGAAGTTTGTAGAAGATAATGATTGCCAATGGTGTCCGCTTGCAAGTCACATAAAGTGTGATTATCTTTGTAAGTCTATAAACTGACAGGGAATGAAAGAATACGGACATTTCGACGATGCTCACAGAGAGTACGTCATCACGGAGCCGGCCACCCCTTGGCCATGGATCAACTATCTTGGAAGCGAGGATTTCTTCTCACTGATTTCCAACACTGCCGGTGGTTATTGCTTCTGTAAAGACGCAAAGTTCAGGCGCATTCTCCGCTACCGCTACAATGGTGTTCCGATGGATGACGGCGGCCGCTACTACTATATTAAGGATGGTGATGCGGTCTGGAATCCAGGATGGAAGCCATGCAAGACGCCACTCGATTCCTACGAATGCCGCCACGGCATGGGCTACACCCGCATATCCGGAGAAAAGAACGGTCTCCGTGCCGATGTCCTCTTCTTCGTTCCCATCGGCCACCGCTGCGAAGTCCACCGCGTGAAACTCACCAACACCGGGAAGGAAAGGAAGTCCTTCCAGCTGTATTCCTTCGTCGAATGGTGCCTCTGGAATGCATCCACTGACATGGAGAACTTCCAGCGCAATCTCTCCACCGGCGAGGTTGAAATCGACGGGAACGTCCTCTATCACAAGACTGAATACCGCGAACGCCGCGACCATTACGCCTTCTTTGGAGTAAACCGCCCGTTTGACGGTTTCGACACGGACCGGGAAACCTTCATCGGCATGTATAATGGTTTCGACGCACCGCAACTGGTTCTCTCCGGTACTTCCGGCAATTCAGTGGCCCACGGGTGGAGCCCGGTCGCATCCCATCGTTTTGACCTGACGCTTGAGCCTGGAGTGTCGGAAGAACTTGTCTTTGTACTTGGCTATGTAGAAAATGCCCCGGAGGAGAAGTTCACGGAAAAGGGCGTCATCAACAAGGAGAAAGCACTCAAGATGATGGATGCCTTTGCGGCTCCGGTGCAGGTTGAGGCTGCATTTGAGAAGCTCAGGGCCTTTTGGGATGATCTTCTGGACAGGTTTAATGTGCAGTCGGACGTGCCGGAACTGGACAGGACCGTGAATATCTGGAACCAGTACCAGTGCATGATAACCTTCTTTTTCAGCCGCAGCGCCAGTTATTTTGAGAGCGGCATCGGCAGGGGAATGGGCTTCCGTGACTCCAATCAGGACCTTGCGGGAATAGTCCATCTGATTCCGGAAAGGGCGAGGCAGAGGATTCTGGACATTGCTGCAACGCAGTTCCCTGACGGCGGCTGCTATCACCAGTACCAGCCGCTCACGAAACGCGGAAACAACGACATTGGCGGCGGTTTCAACGATGATCCTTTGTGGCTGATTTTCGGGACGGTGGCATATATCCGTGAGACAGGAGACTTCGGTATCCTTGAAGAACCTGTGCCGTTTGACAACAAGCCCGGAACGGAAGTATCGCTCCTGGAGCATCTCATGGTAAGTTTTGCCCACGTTGCGGACAATCAGGGCCCCCACGGGCTTCCCCTCATCGGCAGGGCCGACTGGAATGACTGCCTGAATCTGAACTGCTTCTCCGACAACCCCGACGAATCCTTCCAGACAACGGAAAACAAGACCGAAGGTTCCCGGGCTGAATCCCTCATGATAGCCGGTCTTTTCGTTGCAGAGGGCCGGGACTACGCAGAACTTCTGGAGCGCATCGGCAAGGATGCAGGGCATGTGCGCAAGGCTGTTGCCGATATGGAAGAGGCCGTGAAGAAATACGGCTGGGACGGTGAATGGTTCCTCCGCGCCTACGATTATTTCGGCCGCAAGATCGGCTCATCCGAGTGCGAGGAGGGAAAGGTTTTCATCGAAAGCCAGGGCTGGTGCACAATGGCGCGAATCGGGGCCGACGAAGGCCTTTGCGACAAGGCCCTTGATTCGGCAGTGAAGTATCTTGAATGCGAGCACGGCCTTGTGCTCAACACCCCTGCCTATACGACTTACATAAAGGATTACGGCGAGATAAGCTCCTATCCTGAAGGATATAAGGAAAACGCCGGTATCTTCTGCCACAACAATCCCTGGGTAATTATCGGCGAAGCAATGGCCGGCAGGGCCGATGACGCCTGGCGCCACTACCGCAAGATTACGCCAGCCTTCACCAAGGACCAGACGCTCAGAAAGGTTGAGCCTTATGTGTTCTGCCAGATGGTTGCAGGAAAAGATGCCGCAAAGCCCGGCGAGGGCAAGAACAGCTGGCTCACAGGCACGGCTGCATGGACCTGGAAAGCAGTCAGCGAGGCCCTTTTGGGCATCAAGCCGCAGTTTGACGGCCTTCTTGTGGAGCCGTGTATTCCCATCGGCACATACAAGGTTCACCGCCGCTTCCGCGATGCCGATTATGACCTTACAATCCGCCAGACCGGCAAGGGAGGGAAGTTTTTCATCCCATACAAGCCGGGAAGGCAGGTCCTTGAGATAGAATTATAATTCCTTGCCTTCCATGAACACCTTGCTGATGAACGGGGTGTGATGGAGGTAGGGAAGCTTCGTGAGAGTCCAGCCGGGTTCAGTGAGAATCAGGCTGGCTTTTTTCCCATTGGTAATGGAGCCGAGTTCATCTGAAACACCCATTGCATAGGCGCTGTTGAGTGTGACGGCATTGAAGGCCTGGCCAGGAGTAAGGCGCATCTTGATGCAGCCAAGTGCCATTACAAAGCGCATGTCTCCGGATGGGGAGGAGCCGGGGTTGTAGTCCGACGCCAGCGCCACCCCGAGACCTGCATTTATGTAGTCTTTTGCCCTGCCGTAAGGTATTCCAAGGAAGAATGATGAGCCTGGGAGCATCGTGGGCATGGTATCAGACCCGCGAAGAACTTCGATTTCCGCATCTGTTGTCCTTTCCAGATGGTCTACGGAAAGTGCTCCGTGTTTCACGCCAACCTGGACTCCGCCGCTTACGGCAAGCTCGTTTGCGTGAATCTTGGGTTTAAGCTTACCCTTTGCAGCTTCCAGGATTCTGTCTGTATCTTCCACTGTGAAGAATCCCTCGTCACAGAAGACGTCCACGAAATCTGCCAGCGTTGCGGCCTCCGGAATCATGTCGATTACGGCCTGCACATAGTCTTCATGGAAATACCCCCTGCCGATGGCATGAGCCCCAAGAAAAGTGCTTTTTACCGTGGCCGGGACCGTTTTTCTGATGCGGTCTATTACGTGCAGCATCTTCATTTCGCCTTTGGGATTGAGTCCGTAGCCGCTCTTGATTTCCATCGCAACGGTACCCTTTGCCATCATCTCCTTTACGCGCTCCATGGACTGCTCGTAGAGCGAGTCCTCCGATGTGGCGTTCAGAAGGTCTGACGAGTTCAGGATTCCGCCGCCGCGGGCTGCAATCTCCTCATAGCTGAGGCCGTTTATCTTGTCAATGAATTCGCCGTCACGGCTGCCGGCGTAGACTATGTGGGTGTGACTGTCGCAGAAGCCGGGCATTACCATGCCGCCGCGGGCGTCGAGAGATTCCTCGACTGCGCTCGGAATGACAGAAGGGGCGCTCGGAATGGCAGGGCAGGTGGACATGGGGCCGAAGCCTGCAATGCGGCCGTCTTCGATACGGAGCCAGGCGTTTTCAAGGCATTCGACGGCGCTCTGTGAGGCGCCCTCCTTGCGGGGAACACCTTCAGGAACTATGCCGGCAAGTATTCCTATGTTCTTTATTAGCACGGAATGCTGGTTTTACGGATGAATTCTATGCTCTTTTCGATGAGCGGATGCATGTAGGAGTCCTTATCGAGGAAAGGAACGTCTTTTCTGTATTCTGCAACTACATCTTCAAGGACAGGTGAAGTCTTTTCGGGACGGCGGAACTCAAGTGCCTGTGCGGCGTTGAAGAGTTCTATTGCAAGCACCCTTTCCACATTGTCTACCACCCTTACAAGCTTTGTTGCGGCGTTGGAACCCATGGAAACATGGTCTTCCTGGCCCTGTGAAGATGGGATGGAGTCGCAGGAGGCGGGCCAGCACAGTCCCTTGTTCTGGGAAACGATGGACGCTGCCGTATACTGCGGAATCATGAAACCGCTGTTGAGGCCTGGATTGGCAACAAGGTACTTGGGCAGGCCCCTGAGACCGTGGATAAGCTGGTAAGTGCGTCTTTCCGAGATGCTTGCAAGCTCTGACATGGCTATTGCCAGCGCATCCATGGGAATGGCGATGGGCTCTCCGTGGAAGTTTCCTGCCGATATTATCATGTCCTCTTCCGGGAACACGTTGGGATTGTCCGTGGTGGAATTTATTTCGTTCTCGATGACGGATTTTACATACAGGATATTGTCCTTTACGGCTCCGTGTACTTGAGGGATGCAACGGAAGCTGTAAGGGTCTTGAACGTGCTCCTTATGCCTCTGGATGAGCTGGCTGCCTTCAAGAAGATCGCAGAAACGCTCGCCGGTGCTGATCTGCCCGTTGTGGGGGCGGATCATGTGGGTAAGGGGCAGGAACGGCTCGATGCGTCCGTCGTAGGCGTCAAGTGAGATGGCGCCTATCACATCGGCCCAGCGGGAAAGGCGCATGCTCTTGAGGATGGACCATACCGCATGGGCGCTCATGAACTGGGTGCCGTTCAGAAGGGCAAGGCCTTCCTTGGACTGAAGTTTGATGGGCTCCCAGCCCTTCTCTTTCCATACTTCTGCCGACGGGCGCTCGACTCCTTTATACAATACTTCTCCAAGGCCGATGAGCGGAAGGCTCAGGTGGGCGAGGGGAGCGAGGTCTCCGGATGCTCCCAGTGAACCCTGCTGGTATACCACGGGAAGGATGTCCTCGTTGAACATGTCGATGAGCCTCTGCGCTGTGATGAGCTGGACGCCGGAGTGGCCGTATGCGAAGTTCCTTATCTTGAGGAAAAGCATGAGCTTGACTATCTCCGGACGCACTTTTTCACCCGCTCCGCAGGCATGGGACACAACCAGATTGTACTGGAGTTGTGAAAGGTCCTCCTTGGGGATGGTCACATTATACAGTGAGCCAAATCCGGTGGTGATACCGTAAATGGGCCTTCCTACATCGTCCATCTTGCTGTCAAGATACTCACGGCAGCGGATGATGGCTGCTTCCGATTCTTTGGAGAGAGCGAGTTTTTCTCCCTTGTCAAATATCTCCCTCACATCTTCCAGGGAGAGCCTTTTGCTTGAGATATAATGCATTACTTGAGAGATTTCAGGATTAAGTCCTCATCGGCCTCGTTGGGGAGTGTGACCTTGAGGGTGGGTGTCCGTTTCATTTCCCTTTCAATTGCGAAGCGTGCGCCTTCATTGCGTGCCCAGGAGCGGCGGGCAATGCCGTTGTTCACATCCCAGAAGAGCATTTCGCGGATGTGGCGGTCACTGTCGGAAGAACCGTCGATAACCATGCCGAAGCCGCCGTTGATTACTTCGCCCCAGCCTACGCCGCCGCCGTTATGGATGGAGACCCAGGTGGCACCGCGGAAGCCGTCGCCGATGACGTTCTGGACGGCCATATCGGCACAGAACTGGCTGCCGTCGTAGATGTTTGAGGTTTCGCGGAAGGGGGAGTCGGTGCCGGAGACGTCGTGGTGGTCACGGCCAAGGACGATGGGTGCGGTGATTCGGCCTTCCTTGATGGCTTTGTTGAAGGCGAGGGCAATTTTGGTGCGGCCTTCACAGTCGGCATAGAGGATTCTGGCCTGTGAGCCGACTACGAGGTGGTTCCTGCCGGCCTCTTCTATCCAGTGGATGTTGTCTTTCATCTGGCCCTTGATTTCGTCCGGTGCGGTTTCTGCCATTTCGGAGAGGACTTTTACGGCGAGGGCGTCGGAGGCGGCAAGGTCTTCCGGTTTTTCACTCATGCACACCCAGCGGAACGGGCCGAAGCCGTAGTCGAAGTAGAGCGGGCCCATGATGTCCTGTACGTAGGAAGGATAGCGGAAGGAGCCGTCTTCGCGGAGGATATCGGCACCGGCGCGGGAACTCTCAAGGAGGAAGGCGTTGCCATAGTCGAAGAAGTACATTCCCTTGGCGGTAAGGCGGTTGATTGCCGCTACCTGACGGCGGAGGGATGCCTGGACGGCCTTTTTGAACTCGTCGGGTTTTTCTGCCATCATTTTCTTTGACTCTTCGAGGCTGTAGCCCGCGGGGTAGTAGCCGCCCGCCCAGGGATTGTGGAGGGAGGTCTGGTCGCTGCCGAGGTCTACGTGGATGTTTTCATCGGCAAGCCTTTCCCAGAGGTCTACGACGTTGCCTACATAGGCAAGAGAGACGACTTCCTTGTTTTCCACTGCCTTGCGGATGCGGGCGATGAGTTCCGTGAGGTCCCTGTGGAGTTCGTCAACCCAGCCCTGGTCAAAGCGCTTCTGGGCAGCCATGGGGTTTATTTCGGCAGTGACACTTACTACGCCTGCGATGTTGCCGGCCTTAGGCTGGGCACCGGACATTCCTCCGAGGCCTGCTGTAACGAAGAGAAGGCCGCCGCGGTCTTCACCGTTCTTCCCACGCTTGAGAAGTTGCATCCTGGCGGCGTTCATCACGGTAATGGTGGTCCCGTGCACGATTCCCTGCGGGCCGATATACATGTAGCTGCCTGCGGTCATCTGGCCGTACTGGCTCACGCCAAGGGCGTTCAGACGCTCCCAGTCGTCAGGTTTGGAGTAGTTGGGAATGACCATGCCGTTGGTGACGATGACTCTGGGTGCATCCTTATGGCTGGGGAAGAGGCCCAGCGGATGGCCGGAGTACATGACAAGTGTCTGCTCGTCGGTCATGTTTGCAAGATACTGCATTGTGAGCCTGTACTGTGCCCAGTTTTGGAAGATGGCTCCGTTGCCGCCGTAGATGATGAGTTCGTGCGGGTGCTGTGCAACCCTTTCATCCAGATTGTTCTGTATCATGGCCATGATGGCGGCTGCCTGGCGGCATTTTGCGGGATACTCATCTATCGGCCTTGCATAAATCCGGTATTCGGGCCTGTAGCGGTACATGTAGATGCGTCCGAAGGCCTCCAGTTCCTTTGCAAACTCCGGTGCCAGAGTCTCATGAAGGCTCTTTTGGAAGTAGCGGAGAGCGTTCTTCAAGGCCAGGACCTTCTCCTTTTGGGAGAGTATGTCCTTGCGCCTGGGGGCGTGGTTTATCTCATCGTCATATACCTTTACCGGAGGCAGATTTGCAGGGATTCCCTGCAGTATTTCTTCTTTGAAAGTCATATCAATGTCATTCTGAACGAAGTGAAGAATCTATATTGCGATGTTCTTTTCAACCGCTTCAAGCACCTCTTTTTCCAGCGCTTCAGCCTCTGCGGCTATTTCATCGGCACGTTTGAGGAGGGGAGCGGCGGCGGTTTTGTCGGCAAGGGAGGCGGAATTTATGCGGACGTTGAGGCGGGCGCCTTTCACTGCGGCAACAGCGGCAAGGGCTGCAACGCCTGCGTCAGAGGCCGATGCAGGATTACCCTTCTGCGCCATTTCAAGGGCGAGGGGCAGGGCCTTCAGGGAGGCTTCCATCGTTTTCAGGGGCACTTCTGCCGCATATAGGGTGGCGTCTTCAAGGGCTTTCGCACGGGCAGCCTTTTCGGCATCGGTGGCCTTGGGCATGCCCAGTGCGTCCATTATCTTGTCAAAGGCTGCGGTGTCTTCATCCACAAGGCCGATGAGTTCGTCCAGCACGGCCTGGCCCTTTTCAGCGACGTCTGAAAACTCCTTCCAGCGGCTGTCCCAGCCCCTTTTGTGGGCCGACAGGTTGGCGACCATGGTGGCAAGGGCTGCACCGAAAGCGCCCATCGCTGCCGATACGCTGCCGCCGCCCGGGGCTGCCGATTCGGATGCCGTCTCGCGTGCGAAGCCTTCAAGGGTGAGGCCCGCGAGGGGCTTCACATCGTCCTTTATGAGGTATTCGATGACCTTTTCTTCGGGTTTGAAGGGTTTCAAGTCGTCAAGGGACATGCTCTTGACGGCGATTTTCACTATCTCCTCTTCGCTGATTCCGAGGGAGCGCTGCTGTTTTTCGAGGTAATATCGACCCGCTTCGATGAGGACCTTTTTGGGTACCAGGCCTACGATTTCAGCGCCGGTGACCCTGAGGCCCCTTGCCGCCGCCTTTGCCGATACCTCTTCAAATGCGACATGAAGTGGAGTGGCGTCGATGTTCGTTATGTTCATGGACACTTGGGCGATACCGTATTCGTCAATGTACCAGCCGATTGCCTTGCAGCCCTTGAGGGTGCCGGGTATCCAGAGCTGGTTGCCGTTCTCGTCCTTGAGGAGTTTCCCGGTGATGGAGTCGCCTTCGCGGGCCTTGCGGCCTTTTTCCCTTACGTCGAAGGCTACGGCCATGGCCCTTCGGGTGGAAGTTGTGTTAAGGTTGAAGTTCACTGCAACGAGGAAATTCCTGGCGCCCACGTTTGTGGCGCCGCATTTTGCAATTTCTTCGGTGAATTCACCGGCGCCGAAGTCGGGCTGTTTTCCGGGTGTCGTCATCTTGCTCTGGAGGGCTTCATATTCACCCTCGCGGCAGACGGCGAGATTCTTTCTTTCAGGGGTTCGTGCGGCTGCTTCATAAAGGTAGCAGGGGATGCCGAGTTCGTTCCAGAGGCGTTCGGCCGTGTCTGTCGCTATTTTTGCGCATTCTTCCAGGGTTATGCCGGCCACGGGAATGAACGGGAGCACATCGGTTGCGCCGCTTCTGGGGTGTGCGCCGTGATGCTGTCTCATGTCAATTAGTTCCTTGGCTTTGGCGGCGCCTCTGACGGCGGCTTCCTGGACGGGCTGCGGCTCTCCGACGAATGTGACAACGGTGCGGTTCGTGGCCTCTCCCGGGTCTACGTCAAGGACCTTTACACCTTCTACGCTTTTTATTGCGTCAACTATTGCGTCGATAATCTTTCTGTCCCTGCCTTCACTGAAGTTGGGCACGCATTCTATAAGTTTCATTATGAGTATTAGTTTTAGTGCATAAAGTTACGTTTTTTTTCGGGAAGGCAAGGAAAATTTCCGGTAAAAAGCAAATTTTGGCAAGCCTTGCCAAAAATTGGTGATTGTAAGTTCGCGGCCTACTTTTGCGTAAAACTATAATAGCAATGATTATGAAACGTCAAAACAATTACCGCGAGCGGCTTCTCAAGGATGCCGCCGGCGCCTGTATCTACTGCGGCTGCCCCCTTACCGTTGAAACAATGGAAATAGACCACATCGTCCCGCGCAGCAAGGGCGGGTCAAAGGAGTATGACAATCTGGTATGTTCCTGCCCGCACTGCAATGCGCTCAAAGGGGATAAAGACGCAGCGGATTTTGTGGATTCAATGACTCCCAAGAAGCAAATCAGCTACGAAAACCGCCTCACGGAGCTCTTTATTCAGGGAAAACTGACAAGCAGGAAGTGGGACCTTCTGGATCCTATACGTGAAGAACCTAAGACTGACAGAATGGCAGTTTGCGCTCCTTGGCAGATAATTTGCTATCTTTGCAGCGAATTTTATTGATTATGGCAGAGAAAAAGATAAAAGAAGGGGTGCATGACAGCAAGCACCTGGCAGCACTTGAGGCCCGTATTGAAGGATTGAACGAGCAGCTTGAAGAGGCTAAAGCCGCTTCTGAAGAGGCAGAGAAAAAAGTCAAGGATGCAGAGGAAAAGGCAGAATCGGCAAAGTCTGATTACCTTAGGCTCATGGCAGAATTTGATACCTTCCGCCGCCGTACGGCAGAGGAAAAGCTGGCACTGGTGAGCAGCGCATCGGCAGACACCATCAAAGGCCTGCTTCCTATCCTGGACGACTGCGAAATTGCCCTGGACGCACTTGAAAAGAGTGCAGACAGCGCCGCCGCCAAGGAAGGAACGGAAATGATTTTCACAAAGCTCACGTCTTATCTCAAGGGTAAGGGACTTGAAAGAATAGATGCCAAAGGCAAGGACTTCGATACCGAACTTCATGAGGCGGTTACCACCTTCCCCGCTCCTTCTGAGGAGCTCAAGGGGAAGGTTATCGATGTGGTCCAGACGGGCTACACGCTTGCAGGCAAAGTTCTCCGCTATGCGAAAGTTGTTGTAGGAGCATAAATTATGGCAACAAAGAGAGATTACTACGAGGTCCTTGGAGTGGACAAGAAGGCATCGGCAGACGAGATAAAGTCTGCATATCGCAAGCTTGCCCTCAAGTGGCATCCTGACCGCTGGGTTAACGGCACCGATGCCGAAAAGAAGACTGCAGAGGGTAACTTCAAGGAAGCTGCGGAAGCCTATTCCATCCTGTCAGATCCGGACAAACGTGCAAAGTATGACCAGTTTGGCTTTGCCGCAGAACAGATGGGCGGCGGAGCAGGCGGCTTTGACTTTGGAGGAATGGATATCAATGACTTCCTCCGTAATATTTTCGGTGGAGGATTCGGCTTCGATTTCGGTGGAGGATTCGGTGGCTTTGGTGGCGGTTCTTCTTCGGAATCAGGCACCAGGGTTGCCCGTGGCCGTGATATACGTACCAGCGTCAAGCTCACTCTTGAGGAAATCGCCACCGGTTGTGACAAGGAAGTGTCCATTGAGAGGGCGCGTCCCTGTCCTGACTGCGGCGGCAAGGGAACCAAGAACAGTTCTGACATCAAGACATGCCCAACCTGTAACGGCCAGGGCCGCGTAAGGCAGCAGACCAGATCGCTCTTCGGCATGGGATATACCATAAGCACGTGCCCTCAGTGTCAGGGGCAGGGAACTATCGTCACAAATCCTTGCCGCAGGTGCAACGGTACCGGTCTTGAGCGCCGCAGGGAAACCGTGCGCGTGCATATCCCTGCCGGTGTAGAGGACGGCATGCAGATTACCGTCCGCGGGGAAGGCCACGCAGCCGCCCATGGCGGAGTGAGCGGAGACCTCCTCGTAGTCATTGCACAGCAGCCGCATCCGCAACTTCAGAGGGATGGCAACAACCTTTTCTATACAACTACTATTTCTGTGATGGATGCCCTTCTGGGCACGGAAGTTTCGGTTCCTTGCCTTGACGGCAGCTACAAGGTTAAAGTAGAGCCGGGAACTCAGTCCGGTACCGTTGTGAAACTGCGCGGAAAGGGCCTCCCGAGCGTCCAGGGATATGGTCACGGAACAGGAGACTTATATGTGAAATTCCAGGTATGGGTACCCCACAAACTGTCCAGGGAAGAGCGTGAAACATTTGAAAAGATGCGTACCAGTTCCTCATTTACCCCCAATCTGACTCGCGAAGACAAGAATACCTTTGATAAAGTAAAAAATATTTTCTAAAAAGTTTTGGAACTTTGTGAAAAGTTTGTACCTTTGCAGTCCCAAAACAAGCAACCTCTTGTCAGGAGCCAAACCGCAAAGTTGCATTTAGAGAATTAGAATTATGGATTTGATTAAACTTGCAGAGCAGGCTTTCAATAATGAGAAAGCAGCCTCCTATCCGGAGTTCAAGGCCGGTGATACTATCACCGTTACCTACAGAATTAAGGAAGGTGATAAAGAAAGACTCCAGAAGTTCCGTGGAGTAGTTATTCAGATTAAGGGTATGGATCCCTTCACCCGTACTTTCACAGTTCGTAAAATCTCCAGCGGAGTTGGTGTAGAAAGAATCTTCCCTTATCAGTCACCGTTCATTGACAGCATTGAGGTTAACAAGTATGGTAAGGTCCGTCGTGCACGCATCTTCTACCTCCGTAACCTCACCGGCAAGAAGGCCCGCATCAAGGAGAAGGTCTACGTTGCAGAAAAATAGCCTATCAAGGCACCCGGCTCCTTAGCTCAATTGAATAGAGCATTTGACTACGGATCAAAAGGTTACAGGTTTGAGTCCTGTAGGAGTCACTTCTGAAAAGAGCTAAAATTCTGAAAATCAGGGTTTTAGCTCTTTTCTTATGCCCATTTTGCCCGAAGTTGGGCTTCTTTGCCATGAAGTACATCTGAGATGCCATTTTTGTACCTCGCGGCATCTTTTTGTCAATTGACTGTCCATTTCATGCCACGAAGTACAAATCAGAGGCGAATTTTGGATTTCGTGGCATTGCAGCCCCAGGCACGCAAAAGGTCATTATTGCGGAGATAATACCGCAATACGCCTCCCAAGCGCTAACCATAGCCACCAGATGCATAATAATGTCTAAAAACGTGTAACAGGTGGCCATGCCTGGCCATCAATTACACAAAAACAGCGAAAATCGTGCATCAAGTGGCTGCTCACTGGTGAGCCGTCCTGAACCGGCTATTGATACATTCAAACCACCGTTTCGGGCCTGTAATGGCGGCGAAGTGGTGGTTTGGTATAGTTTAAACCCTGCCAAACCACCGTTTTGCGTCCTCTAATGTATACAAGCGGTGGTTTGGATGTATCAGACGTGGAGGAGAACAGGGAGGTGGGAGCTGACGTCACTCCATATGCTTTGTGCATGGAGAAAGGGCTTTGCCGTCAAAGACCTCGTCCCTCCTCCGGTTCAGCACCCTCCAGTCTGGACTCCACCTCCCAGCCGCCCCCCCGCGACGTCTGCGTTGACATTTTTGCCCATTTTTGTTCACCTGGCCGTCACCAACCACAAATGTCACAATCACCAACCATTTTTGTCAATTATACCGGCTATTTCATCAGATCCTTACTGCTCTCGTAAAAGTAGACACGGAGGGGTAGAAAAAGATTGAGAGTTTGTATCTTTGTTGTCGTTGACAGGTTGTTGGCCCCAGGAAGGAGGGGCAGAGCCCCGACTGGATGGGGCCAACAACA